>Ga0265780_10007740_pt1 | contig 13147 bp, 18 predicted proteins | sample P1T30metagenome_FD_192432 | JGI IMG/M metagenome (GOLD analysis project Ga0265780, IMG submission 192432) | Plant litter microbial communities from East Loma Ridge, Irvine, California - P1 T30 | ecosystem: Environmental > Terrestrial > Plant litter > Unclassified | place: USA: California...
AGCTCCTTGAAGACAAGAACAAGGGATTAAGAGAGGCCCTTTGCACTAAGAAGAAGCATAACAAGAAGGGCAAAGTCCTTGACTTGCAACAGAGAGAGGAGTATTACGGTGGAGCTATGATATGGTCACCGCGAAAGCTTAGAGAAGCTCAGGCACGTGACAAGGTGAGAAGAGACAAGGAGGCATTGCTTATTCAGAAAGCAGAGGAAAAGGAGCGTAAGGCTACTAAGAAAGCCCTTAAACACCAACAGGTGGAGCAGCGTAAGAAAGATAGAGTAGAAAAGGGTAAAAGGCGCGAGGTTGAGATGGCAGAAAAGAAAGCTCAGAAAGAGCGCAAAAAGCAAGAGAAGAACTCCAAGAAACCTGTAAAACAACCTCAATCAGGCGAGCGGAAGGCCCCAGCTGCCCTAGCTCCAAGAGCCAAACGTGTGCGACAATTTGGTGATGAAGTATCAGGTAATAGGTGGGTAGAGGCGCCATTGGCGGGCCAGCCGTCAGTGTTGCAGCGCGGCCGCACCACAAAGCCGCGCAGGATTTTTGAGTAGTACAAGTTGTATATTACTATTATTAGGTTGTTCCTACAAGAAATCTCGCGATATCAGCTGTTGTGGCTGTTGTTACAGCTTCATTTTTGTGATCGTGACAATGATGTTCGGCGATCGTTACGCGAATCCGATCGTTACGCGCACGGGCACTGTATTTCGAAAAAGACCCATAGCTCTGTCGTAGTCGTCGCGCACGCCCTGCTGATGACGGCCTGCATCTGCTATTACACTGGCGCAATGTCTCATACATTACACAAGCAAGCCCTCTATCATAGTCTTTTTACGCATGCGACACGTTATTGGTGCTGGTCTACAGTAGTGGTGGGGGCGGAGTTGTGCCCCGTCTGCAGCCGCTGAGCTTGGGGCTAGAATTTGTGCCGTGCCTTTGTCACTCTGCCGCACCGGTGGCAACAGGCTCTTCAATCCTGTCTCATTGATCTGCGTACGTTACAAGGCCGCAATACACAAAACACACGTCTAGAGCTGAGACGAGACTTAGCCTGTTGCAAGCAAAGCCGCACACTTTTAAATCTAGTATACATGGCGACGGTGCGTGTCCACTGTGTGTGAAGGCTGTGTAGGGGCGAAAAACACTCACCCTCAGCCTTCGGGTACATCGTCCAATGGTGCGCTTGACCGGACTTGTTAAGCTTGCCAACACCATCCCGCATGCTGACCTCTTCGTATTCATCTGTTGACCGGAGCCCCTTAGGTAGAAGCTGCGCACCTTAGCCCACTCCTCTCTCGCATGCGGCCTTTATCCGTTAGATTTATCGAGTCACACGCTCCATTTTTCCTTTCCGTACAGTTTACTCCTGCCTTAATTTTCCGTGAACAATGTCACCTATCGGTTGATATACAGCTCTCAAGACTACCTAAACACGAAGTCAGAGCTGGCTAATAACGAAGTCGACTCTCACGCCCGGCTTAAGATGCAACACCACAGCTTTTCAAAGTCTCACCGGATTCCGGATGCTCGAGTGTCCCACGCAGTGCTGCAGTGTTGAGTGCTGACTAGAGTGTTTGCGGACGGGGTGCGCGGGGTACGCTCTTCGTGTAACACGAGCTTAAGCTCACTAACCCTTTAACTCTCCCTTTGACCAGTATAAACGACAGTGCACTCTTTTCAAGTTTATCTCGATGATTGGTGCAATAATCTGCTCTGCTCTACCATCTAGGTTCTGAGGTATGCTTAGAGGATGTTTCTTCTTACCTCATTTTCAAATGCCCCGCTGTACCATAGATGAACGTCAAGTCGTATTTATCCACTTCTTCCGCATTACCGCAAGAACTGCACGATTGCTCCGATTCCCTTCGTGTTAGAATCGCAGTCACGAGAAGAGGGGGCTGCACCCTGCTTGTGGCGTTAAACGCTGCACACCAGACGGACGAAAAGATTTGGATCAGCAGTAGGTAAGTGTTAAGGGGCATATTAGCCTACAGATCCTAGAGCGGTCATGCATCTGTATATTGAGATGCTTATGTTGAGGGGCAAGCGATGGTAGCGACAGCAGGGGAGCACATTAAGGCTTAAGGCTGAAAGTATATCTAGAGGTCTCCCGCGCACTAAAACCTTTGCTTTACATTCTCAGCATTTCTTATTACGAGTCTCAATTACCGTAGAGCCGCACCTTCAGACTGCCAGAATGCATTTCCCCACTCTCATCGCCCTCGTACCCATTCTTGGACAGCTTTCTCATGCTGCCGCCGTCCCCATGGCTCAGATCTCGGCTAGGGACATCGTCGTGATCACAACATACAAAGATCCAGCAAAAGGCGGCGCAAGCCAAACGTGGACTCTTGCAACACAGTCTCAATGCAGTACGCCATGACGCACCCCTTCCTACTGCACTTCTCATAATCCTTGAATAACGAGCCTCACTAGTCAAACTCTCTGGCACGGAATGGAACGATGTTATCAGCTCAGTTTCTATCCCTTCGGGCCACCGCTGCCGCTTCTGGACGTATGTGAACGCGATCAAGTTAATGTCAAATGTTGACCTCGTTTAGTTCCAACAACTGCGACAGTACTAGCACACCGGATATCTACTCTCCTGGCACGGACCAGATTCCCAGCAATATGGATAACAAGGCCACAAGCTTCAAGTGCTATAAGAATTAGATTAGTATGTGTGCGGTGTTGAGGGTAGACTGACAAGGGCTTGGGTTGAGCTTTAGAGAGCGCTAGGACACCAGATGATACGAGAATATCTATAAGTGTCGGATCATGAGTATCAGTAGGGACGTCGGCAGCTCATCGATGCCCAACGAGCCGACTCGATCCTACTTCGGCTCTACTCGTCTCAGATCATATACACCACCGTAGCACCCTCACGTAGCAATCATAGACAAGTCAACCAGAATGCATTCGTAGTTATCGTTATTTCCATTTACTAGTGAGCCTCTAACACTAATTAGTAATTGCTTTAGGGAGGCTGAAAGCTGGAGGTAAGACAATGTCCTTTGGTGGTGTGACAGGCTTTTGATGGAAGCGCTGCAGGAGAGCGTTTCTCTGCTTGCTTGTCACTTGGTGAAAGCTGCGTGGATGCATACTGAAGTTCAGTACACCTGTTCTGTGCTCTTTGCAGACTAGCACGCCATATCTATGTAGATAGCAAAAGTGCTGATCTACATTGCAGTAGCGATAGCGTTTGTGGCATTGTTGCCATGGTCATAGTAGTGGTGGTGATGGTGGTGATGGTGGTGATGGCGGTGTTTGAATCACTGATCTGGTTGCGGTGGGTGGATATCAGCGGCAGCGGCGGCGGCGGCTGGTAGCGAGCAGTCTTGGTGCACCGTGCGCTGCAGCCAGGCGCTCTCTCATCTGCAACACAATCAGCTGCCTCCCAACAACGCTGAGATTAGATGCGCCGCGGTAGATCTAGGCAACCTGTCTTTCTCTACAATATCTGTACCAAAAATGAAAGCCCTAGAGCAATAGTGGTGGAATGAATCGGCCCTCATGGATCTCACGAATCGGACCCCCCCCTGCAGGTCGATTTTGGTGAGGCGAGCGCCTGGCGCTAAACCGCAATAGTGCGAATCGGACCCCGTTGCGTCCTAGTGGTTAGGGCGGTCAATTCTCTCTAAGGTCTTGTATTGAGACGAGACACAGTGAGAGGGCGGCTCGAAGGGAGCGCAACGGGTGATGAAATGTGAGTTCTCTCTCGCCAGCTACCTAGGCATGTGTAGCAAGACACGTAATATCGACCATTCTAAACTAATTCCCCCATCCCCAGCCGAACTTCCTTTCCAACGCCGTTCCTCGTCTATGCTCCCCTCCCCAACCATTCGTCTAGAAATACTTCTCAAACTTCGACCCCTTCAAACAATTGTCCCAATTCTTACTATTCTTAATCTGGTTCGAAGCCCACTTCTGATCCGCGGGCTTCGCGCCCTTGTTCGGCGGTGAGGTCTTGAAACCGCCCCGATCCTTGAGCTTTTGAAGCCTGCTCACGACCTTTCTGGTAAGCCACTGCCCAAGCTTTGCCATCATGCGTGCAATGGCCTGGAACAACGCCTTTACGAACCGCTTCTCGTGGTCGTACTCGATGACGCCCGTCTCGCGCGATACAACTGCTACATCGGTGACGGGCGGTGGATCGATGACTTCGGGCCAAGACATCTTCCGGTCGGGGTCGGTGACGCTTTTGTACATTATCCTCCATGCAGGTGGTGGCGTACCTGTTGTGGACTCCCAGTCTTTGTTGTCGATGGCGGAGAGGCAATCGTTCACATACTCGTCAGCCTCGATATTGACTTTATCGTCCAGGGCAAGGTCTTTGGGCCAGAGTTCTAGGATCTCGTCGTTGTCGATGAAGTCTTCGCTAAAGTAACCAGTCGAGTAGGTGAAGTCGTTGGCGGCGCGCCTCCTTAAGCCGTTTTTCACGCTCTCTGTGGGACAAGTTAGCTTTGGGGGCGCAGTGGGGAAGTGTGTGCTTGTAACTTACGCATGCTGGCAGCTACGAGTGGAAGGCATTTGCCGATGCGTTCTTTCTGAAAAGGTGTTAGTATGGGTTTGTCGAGAGGGCGAAAACGGGGTGAAGCTCTTACCTTTTTGTCTTTCTCTTCCTCCTCTTTGGTTCGCTTTTTTTGATCTTCGTCGTTCTGATTGGCTTTCTGGAATCGCTCTTTGTATCGCTTGAGTGTCTCCTCCCACTTCGAAGCTTTTTTCTCACGATACTTTTTATCGCCGTCTTCGTTGTTAGGCGTGTCGCTCGGCTTGTTCTGAGGCTTGTCGTCACTCTTCTCCGGAATGCACATGGTCCTCGTGGGATCTGGCTTCATGCCCGGCAAGCAACTCTTGCACTTGCAATCCTGCTTGTCTCGATAATTCTTCGAGCGGCATTTGAACTGGATAGCGGTTAGAGGCTAAGTCTAGAACTTGCATTGGAAACATACAGGATCACACTTGTCGCATTTCGGACCATCGGCACGAGGATGCGCTTGAGGAGCTAGATCGCGATGTGCCAGTCTGCTGTTGAGGTCATAGGTACTCGCGTCTCGAGGCTTGATGCCATAGACTTGGAAAGATGGTACCGCAACTGTGGTTTGACTAAAGTAGAGAAGGGAGGATAGAATGAGGTAAGTCGACTTCATGATGATGGACTCAGAGATGCTTGTTGTGGATGAGGTTGTTGATTCGATTCTTGGTGTGGTCTCGAAAGAAACAGCGTTTCATCTGCGATATATACTGTACCGCCCGGCCTGCCCTCTACTTCGGACGACGTAAAGTCTTGTCCAGTCACATCTACTTTGCCTTCAGAGGTCCAGTGTGAAACCCACGCCGCACACGAAAGAGTAGGTTCAAGATCCTCTCGGGCATCTAAGCTCTTGCGCACCGGCGAATACCGACGTGGAAATACTGCAGTGCACCACCATGATCGTTGTCATGAGGATTTCGCCGTTGCACAACGAGAGACCAGGGTGTGTAAAGCTCTATGCGCCTTGCCAAATTTTTCCGGCGATTATCGCCATCCCTTGGACGAAGCAAGCTGCTGGATGTGTACCATGCTTGTTCTTAGGTTTTAGGGCTCTTGAGCTTGGCGTGTTGGTCGTAGTTGAGGTGTTTCAGAAACATAGTCCCTTCTTTTGGCCATGGGCGACTCGGAGCATTGTTTTAGATCCCCGCCGCCGCAACGTCCGTGGCCGCACTGGAGATCTGACGTAATTGGGACCCTTTTATGTGCCTGTAAACCTCATCGACGCACGGTGTAATCCTCATGCGAACCAACCTGATCCGCGCATCCTTCAACCACGCCGCACGTGATAAGCTTCGCACCTTCAACCACGCCGCACGTGATAAGCTCCGCATCCTACAACTGTGAGACACACACAGCCGTAGGAATGCTCAACACACGAGCCATTGTATGCTGTGACCGGCGTTAAAGTAGTGCGACGCCATGCTGTGATGAATTGCTCATAATTAGGGTAGCCTGCGTTTGCATTTGGATCTATCCTCAAGCCTCAAGTCTTGATACTTCTCGCCGTCTTCAATACAACTCGAAATCGCTTTCTGCCTTTTCAAATTCTCTCCATCTTCATCTTCATCTTCATACCATCCAGCCATACATCATGCACTTCACAAACAACATCTCCGGAGCACTCATCCTCCTCACCACCCTCACCACCAGCACTTCAGCTTTCAAGGTCACCTCCTACGTCGGACGCCAATGCCGCTCTCAATCACTCGGAACGCAAGTGTGGATCCCTGATTCTGGATGTCAGAAGGTTTACGCCGGCGTAGCAGCGTCGGCAATACTCGCAGGCGACGCGACCGACGCCAACTACTACATGGTCTATTTCGGCTCTGACGATTGTAATCCCGACAACATCCTTGAGAAGGGAGATCTGGGCAAGGATTGGAAATCAACGTGTGTTGAGCCGAAGACGCAATACAGGAGTTTTCAAGTGTACGATGTTTGTACGAGCCTGGGCTGTCTCAACTAAGTGCGGAGAGAGTTGTGGCTAGTGTGTGGAGAGTAAACAAAGATTGGGTTCCATAGATAGGGCGTTGGTTGGAATTCAACTCACTTTTTGTTACACTTCATCTTCGAGCTTGGTATGGAGGTCGTGTCGCACAACCTCTCAGATCTGATCACCACGCCTCACAAATTCCGGCATACTTCAAGTATGATACAGCCTAACTTCTAGTTGTTGCAATCTTTGGGAACGGCATGTCCATGTAATTCAAAGTCATCGCCAAACTGTTGCGACTATACCTCTCGCCACCCAAAGGGGTTTTCTGCTCGACGATGTCTGGCTGTGACATTGATACAATACAGATGACACTACATGCCCTTTCGACATTCCGCCATAATTTTTTTTTTTTTTGCTTTCTCCTTGCATCTACATTGCAACCTTCTGGTTGAATTCTCGTGCTTTCTCTGCGCACCGTGGTAAGAAGCGAATGCTCGCAGTCACAGTCACGTGCAGCTCCTACTGACATCATGGTATCCGGAGAAGCTTGAGATGCACATTGCACATGTATTTCCGTGTCTCGCAACATTCCTTGCGGCGCAGAAACAGAGTGTTGGCTGTAGTATCTTCCCTGCTCAGCCAAGGAGAATGCTTCTGAGCTTTGCAACAGCCAAATACCCAACTCAAAAGCCAAGTATAACTTTAACAATCCTTGCATGACCCAGAATTAGTATGTCATTCTATATTGAGGCAAGGCACACTCGACGTACTATGCGTGAAAGATTCGCTAAACGAGGCACAGTCGGTATTTCGGTCGCGATTTGTTATCACCTATTCTATGGGGATCAAAGCGGAAGTAAGATGTTTCAAAATACTGAAAAAGCTTGAAAGCAATGGTCATAGAGTCCTGGCGGGGTTGGGTACGCATCATGAGCAGCGTGCGGGATTTGAGTCGATGCAAGATCAACTCTCCGAACTATGCACACCCATGGCTGCTGAGCCTCGTAGGATCCATTCGTTTCTTAAGTAACTCCGTTCCTTCGCAGTACTCTCAAGTGTCATTCGGATGCCTATATATGTTCGTGGTTGTTGTGGGAAAAGACAGCATAACTCACCACCAGCATCACCCATCTCATCGGTTGATCTTTTAACTTCCGCTTTCCGGACTTCGCAGTCGTATCCTATCAATCATGCGCTGGTTCCGTGCACCTCTCCTACTCCTTGGTGCCACACTCGCCAGTGGTTTCCTGTCCAACCTTCCTGGTTCAGATCTTAGGTTCCGTACATTACCTCGCAACGAACTTCAATATGAGCGGTACCCTTCGGAAACACATGAGGCTTTTGCGAAACGAGCTGAAAGTTCATGTCAGCGAGCGATTGCACGTCTTGCTGCTCGGGCCGGAGATGTCAAAGTGGAAATGGCCAAAGTTGGGCACACGAAGTGGGGAAACACCGATAGAATCTACACCGAAGATCTCAAGACGTGTATTGGTGTCGCGGTCGTGGGCGAAGATACATTGACACACCAGATGGTCCGAATCTTGGCCCACTTCACAGCCAGTGAATCGATCAGTACGTAACGTCCACAACGCAGTGCATGTGAGACAATACTGACTTTGTACATCTACCTTTAGACCCGCCAATCTGGAAAGAATTCCAGGATAATGTCAAGGAATCCCTTCTAGATATAGACAACAAGAACAACCCTCCGCGAGTCTATATGAGCGTTCCAGACATGCGCAACGGGCAAGTGCCTAAAGACGGCGCAGGTAACGACGTCACATGGACAGAGCAGGACATCCAAGGCGGCGAGGACGCGGAAGCGGACCTGACAGAGAAACTTCGAACATTGCTCAAGGTCAATTGCGAAGTCACCGATCGGCGCGAAAACTTCCTTCCAAACACGATGGAGATCAACGGAAATGGCGTAGTCAGTCGAGGCGGTAGAGTGATCTCTTGAAGTAGAGACCGCTACGGGCGCTGTTTTGCTGGTGTGGATGTGTGAGGAGGCCTGAGATAGCCTTATCTCTAGAAAGAGCGATAAGTAGAGTGATTTGAGTGCTAGAGCAGGAATGGTCAGCAATACAAATGGTTGTGATGCGTTCACGTTCCGAGTCCTCGTGTATGTCTCCTGCCTCTGGAAATATATCTTTCGTGCCTACCTTGTGACAGCAGCTTATTTACTTCGGGTGATATGCTTTCATGGATTCCGCCTTGAGATACTCTCGCATTACCAGACAAACTTAGATATTGATATGTTGTCAGCTTCGAGCGAAAGTGACACAGCTAATGAAATGTTAACTTGCAGCTAAAATTCAATGCGAAGCTACACAGGACTGCTATTCGCACGCTACTTCTACTGCAAAGTGTAAAGTGGTTTCATCCTTCGTCGCTGATGTAAGATGTGAAGACGTCACAGCAGCGGGCATTCACCTGCGGCACAGCGGGCACTCACCTGCGGCACAGCGGGCACTCACCTGCGGCACAGCGGGCACTCACCTGCGGCACAGCGGCGCTAAGACCAATCGGGATCTGCCATGGCCCCTTTTCGGCGCCCGAGCTACAGCGTAATATAACAATACCGGTCGCAGAACATGAATACCATAATCTGTTCACACATTCCTTAGCAAGGTGTATCAACCGGCTACCTACAAAACTTTAAATTGCGCTTCTCACCATGTCGACCAAACCGCATCTCCCCATTTTTAATCTCCGCATCGAGAGTTCCGAGCCGACATTCCACAAATTCAGTAGCCTCCCAAAAGAGCTAAGACTGATGATATGGCGCTGTGCACTTCGTCGCCAGCGTATCATTCGGGTTTACCTCTACGATGCCAGGCTAGAGGACGCATCCACCATCAAGGACCGCCTCAAGCCTGATCTGTATGATCTACCTCATGCCTTGCAAGGGGCCGAGAGTTATTCGATTACCATGTGCGGCTCTCAGATACTCAGCAAGTTTTTCCGTGTATGCAGCGAGTCCCGCCGAGAAGCCGAGAAGAATTATCGTGTGCAGATACCTTGCAAATACTTACAGCTACCGGGATTGCTAGCGGATCGCGTTACTGCACTTATGGTACGAGGAATAATCGAAAACACGTTAGCAACACAGATATCGCCCGGAACGTTGTACTTCAATCCAGAATGGGACTTCCTTCACATCACTTGCTGGCCAAATGCAGCAGTTCTGCTTCCGCCCTTCTTACATGACTTGAAGACTCGCTATGATCCTCATGGTCATGGGCTTCTCAACTTAGTCATACCTTCGAAAGGGTCCGACAACATCCTCGATATTGAGCCGTCACGCATACACCCCAACTTTCGCGATTGTTTCGAAAGCACCTTGCAGCAGCTGCAGGAAGTCTTCTTTGAAGACATGCATACGATCGGGCGCATAAACCCGGGCTGGGCCGGCATATTCGATCGAAGTCACGAAACTTGGTTTAATCGCTCCATCCCTATGAGTACCGGACTTTCGACATTTGATCGCTTTCCAATCGATCCACGACCCATTTCCGGAGACCTGGAGAGACTATACATATCTTCAGCAACCTGTTGCGGCAAGCTCCAGAAGTTTCAGCGCTTATTGTCGAGGTTCACAATTTCACCCGATCGCTCTGCTGCGCAACTCAAGATTATGGTTGCACACCGCGCGTATCTGGAAGGTAGCGAGACGCTCAACATCTGCAGTAGGGATGAGGCTAATGAGTGGTTGGAGAAAGATTACGAGCGGTGGTGGGTGGATCGGTCGTGGGCTAAAGGCAGCTTGAAGAAAGTCTTCGAGGGGCAGCAGTACGTGTTGGACTCTGAGCCGGCATTCGGATTCTGGCTATTCCCAATTGAAGCAACGACGATGATGGCAGAAAGAAATGACGGGATGGTGTTCGACATGCGATGCTATGCTCCAGAGCTCGGGCTATCTATTATGTAGCCCCAAGTCCGCGGCCACAGGGGATCTAGGCAAGATCCTAATCAACAACATGTATTCGGAATTCTCTATTTTAGGTCCATCAGCTCAACGTACGAATTACCTCTAAAACTCCTCCAACGCAGCTATGACTTGTCAGCACTAACCACAACATCCTCGCCATTAGTCAACTTCTTCTCCGTCTCTTCTAACAATGCCCTTGGACAAACGTATCCCTTGTTCCTGATCCACAAGTACCACCCACCCCAGCAGAATTGTGCAACCACCCGTCATGACGCTCGTGTAGTTCATTGTCGTGGCATTGAACGGCACCGCAAATGGGAAGCAGTAGATGACGATCCAGACGGTCATGTACATTGACGTGATGCTGGCGACTGTGTAGAAGACGGGCGCCGGCATGGTGAACGGACCCTTAATCACACGGCTGCGGCGCGAAAGGATGTTGGGGACGATGAAGGCAAGGTACGACATCGACGCCATACTTGTCAACAATCCAGCTAAGCTTGATGGCTGGCTGGCTGGCTTGAGGCTTGAGGTATTCAAGCCAGCCAGCCAAACTGTTAGCAAAAGTAGAATCAATCCAGCCAGCCGCAAGCCTCAAGCTTGATGGCTTGAGCGGCTTGATTGGCTTGACGTGCAGGCAGGCGGTAGGCGGTAAGGGCGTGAGATAGGGCATGAGGTTGTTGATTTTGCAGTAAAAGCTATCTCACGATACTTTTTGGGAGTCGTGATTTTCGTGATTCTAGCTTAGTAATCGTCAGCTAGCTACCCCAACGCGTCGTCCTATGTACACCTGCCTTTCTCAATATTAAATAATCTATCAAAAGTCAACTTCTTAGAGTCGTTATGTCTGCCTTGTCATCACCGTCGTTATGCCGCCTAAAGACACCACTAAACACACGAAAAAGCGCGCTTCTGCAGGCCCCTCTGGCTCCAGGAAGCGCGCGAAAGGCACCCTCAGTCAGCCCGTTATTGTTGACTCTCAGCAGCCACCTTCTCCTTCTCCTCCACCTATCACGAACGCCCTTTAAGCCATAGCGACTGCGTCTTAGGCCTCCACATTCGAAGCGCGAATTCGAGAGTCGCGACCCGTTGATACAATTGTCGCGCCCGCTAAGGGCAGCGAGCAGGCGACTGCTCCAGCCTCTGAGGCTCCCGAAGATGAGGAGGATGAAGAGATTGAAGCTTCTAACGCTCATCTCATGGACAACTACGACGGCCTTAATTAGACGCGTTTGAAGAAGTACATGCAGCCTCTTGCAACACACAAGTTCAAGAAAAGCTAGGTCTATCGCTATGGCTATTGAGTCGCCCAACGCAACAATCTAGCTCTAATCTCTTGGATTTGCTATCACTGTTACCGTACAAAGGCTAGCGATCAAGGCCGTGGGATTTTACAAACAACGAAGGTGATTTTAGCTGCCTCGCGCCACCTCGAGAGTCACAATATTTATAAGCTAGGCACGACTCTAGTAGCAAATATCAAAGCTACAGTTTACGGTAAGCTTATGGCTGGCAAGCAGCGCGTCTTACAAGCTATTGCTAACGAGCTATCTAGCTTCAACTATTACGAGTTTTGATAGACTGCTGTAGGCTAGCTCCTTGAGAACAATCACCCCATCTCTGAGTTCGAATTGCCCGCCTTTCGCGACCTTATACGCCTTGCCAATCCACTCGCAGAGGACGCTCTTTAGCGGTCTTACAACAGCGTCTCACATTACGTCGTGCGGCTATTTGACTACCTAAAGCCGCTAGTTGTCTGCGAGCTGTCACGACCACGTAGTAGGATACACCTAAGTTTTGACGGATAGACGACAAAAGGCGGCAAGTGCGGGTTTATTAGTATCGTCGCCTACTACGTTATGGTTGACGGCGAGCTTCAAGACTTGCCTATCGCGCTGCCTTAGCTCACAGGCGCTCACTCTAGTAAGAGGATGGGTGAGATCGTACTTACGACGCTGCGGCAGTTTAGTATTGGTGCTGACAAAGTTAGCTACTTTGTACTTGACAACGCGAGTAATAATAACAATATGCTTGACTTGCTTGCCCGCGAGTTCAAGTTTAACAAAGCCCATTGTCGCCTCTGCTGCGGCCCTTACACGCTTAATCTCATTAGCTAGGTGCTCCTTTGGGGCAAGAAAGCTAAGGCTTTTGACAACGATAACATAACGTCTGACCTTGCGGAGGGGACGCAGCTCATGAAGGACTAGCGACGCGATAGCCCGCTAGGTGTCCTCCTCAGTGTTGTATTATATATCAAGACGCCGCAATAGTACGCGCTTTTCAAGAAGTTTTAGCGACTCGCCCACGACGAGCGACCTGTCGACGCGCCTGAAGACGCCCGCAAAATACTTGAGCCTGTAAAGCTAGTTGTTACCCGCTAGAACTCTTTCTATGATTGCTTTAAACGCGCTGTTGAACTGCAGTTAGCACTCAAAGCCTACGCTAACTACTACATCGATCGCGTTCACAATGAGACTACGTACGCAATTAGCACAGGCAACTAGCTACCTGATTGCCTAGATTGGGGCAATTGAATCGGCTATTACGCTGTTTGTGCCTTTGGTGCTTGCAAAGTGGTAGCCTGGGATGCTTCCGCATTCCTAATCTTGTAACACTCGCTCCCTCTGGGGGTCTGTTTGGGTACTTGTACCTGGGCTTAAGATAGTTACCTGGTTGATTCTGCCAGTAGTCATATGCTTGTCTCAAAGATTAAGCCATGCATGTCTAAGTATAAGCAATTATACCGTGAAAC
>Ga0265780_10007741_pt1 | contig 13144 bp, 13 predicted proteins | sample P1T30metagenome_FD_192432 | JGI IMG/M metagenome (GOLD analysis project Ga0265780, IMG submission 192432) | Plant litter microbial communities from East Loma Ridge, Irvine, California - P1 T30 | ecosystem: Environmental > Terrestrial > Plant litter > Unclassified | place: USA: California...
TGTCGCCGTTTGCGGAAATGACCGTCGGCGACGCGACGATGTTCATCTCGTACGAGGTGCGCATGCCCATCGCGGCCCAGGCCACGGCGCCGCCCGGCAGGTCGACCTCTCCGCGCAGGGTGCCGAAGGTGTCGCGCTCGCCCGAGTAAGTCCAGGGCTGGGCGAAGTTGCGGTCGGCATCCGGGGCGGCGATCATCGGCACACCGGCACCCAGGGTCACGCTGGGGCGGGCGTCGAACAGCTTGTGGTCCTGGTGGCCCACGTCCGCCGACAGGCGATAGCCCTGGCCGCGGTAGTCGACACCGACCGAATACACGCTCAGTTCGCGGCCTTCGCCGTCCACCGCGGTGTCGCCGTCGCGGCGCACCGCGTTCACGCGCACGCCCAGGCGTTCTTCGGGGCCGAAGCGGCGCGCGGCGTCCAGCGCCACATAGCCCTGGCCGCCGGTCTCCACGCCCACCGTCACTTGCGTGAGCGGCTTGTTGGGCGCGCGTTTCGGCAGCAGGTTGATGGCGCCGCCGATGCCGCCTCCACCCGGCGCAGCGCCGTTCACGAAGCTGTTCGCGCCGCGCAGCACTTCGACGCGCTCCAGCAGTTCGCTGGCCACGAACTGGCGCGGCAGCAGGCCGTACAGGCCGTTGTAGGCCAGGTCGTCGGAGTTCACGGCGAAGCCGCGGATCACGTACAGCTCCTGGTAGTTGCCGAAGCCGCGCGCCACGCGCACCGACGGATCGTTCTGCACCACGTCGGCGACGCTGCGCGCCTGCTGGTCCTGGATCAGGGCGTGGGTGAAGTTCATGGTGTTGAACGGGGTGTCCATGATGTCCACGTTGCCCAGCAAACCGAGGCGGCCGCCGCGCGCGACCTGGCCGCCCGCATATTCTTTCGGCAAGCCCTGGGCCGAAGCGTCGGCGGAAGCGCTGACGACGACGGTGGCGACTGGTTCGGTAGTCGTGGAATCCTGGGCGTGTGCGGCGAAGACGGCGGCGGCGAGGGCGATCGGGGTGAGGCGAAGCAATTTCATTACCGGAACTCTTTTTATCTATTGAGAATGATTGTCATTCTAGCCGTTTTGGCTTGCGCCTGTAAATGAGAACGATTATTATTCTGCGGTTAAAGCCATCTCAACACCCATGTCGCCTACCAACATGCGCCGCTGGGGCTGGATCCACAAGTGGAGCAGCCTCGTTTGCACCGTCTTCATGCTGCTGCTGTGCCTGACCGGCCTGCCGCTGATCTACCACCACGAGATCGGCCACCTGCTCGGCAATGAAGTCGAGGTGCCGGCGCTGCCCGCAGGCGCCAGCCAGGCGCGTGGGAATATCGATGCGGTGCTGGCCTCGGCCCAGGCCCTGTATCCGTCCAAGATCCCGATGTACATCTCGATGGAAGGCGACGAGCCCGCAATCTGGAACGTAACCCTGGGCGACCATCCGAACGACGAGCACTACAAGCCGATCGCGGTCGATGCGCGCACCACCAAAGTGATCACCGAGCCGGCCTTCGAGGGCGGCGTCTTCATGTCGACCATGTTCCGCCTGCACGTCGACCTGTTCGCCGGCCTGCCGGGTAAACTCTTCCTCGGTTTCATGGGGCTGCTCCTGATCGTCGCCGTGGTCAGCGGCGTGGTGCTGTACGCCCCCTTCATGCGCAAACTCGACTTCGGCGCTGTGCGGCGCGAACGCAGCACCGTCATCAAATGGCTCGACCTGCACAACCTGCTCGGCATCGTGACCCTGGTGTGGGTGTTCGTGGTCGGCGCCACCGGCATGGTGAACACCTGGGCCGACCTGCTGCTCAAGTACTGGCAGGTCAACGAACTGGCCGTCATGCTCAAGCCCTACGAGGGCCAGCCGCGGATCGAAAAACTGGCGTCGCTGCACAACGCCATCCTGCGCGCGGAAGCGGCGGAACCTGGTATGAAGGTCGGCTTCGTGGCCTTCCCCGGCACCCCGTTCTCCAGCCCGCACCACTACGGTGTCTTCATGCGCGGCGACGAGGCCTTCAGTTCGCGCCTGTACAAGCCGGTCCTGATCGACGCCGGCACCGGCGCCATCACCGACCAGCGCGAGCTGCCCTGGTACCTGACGGCGCTGCTGCTGTCGCAGCCGCTGCACTTCGGCGACTACGGCGGCCAGCCGATGAAGCTGCTGTGGGCGCTGCTCGACATCGGCACCATCATCATCCTGGGCTCCGGCCTGTATCTCTGGCTCAAGCGCAACCGCGCCGCCAAGCCGGTCAAGAAAAAACAGGGCGCGGCGCGCGAGCCGGCGCTGGCAGCATCCAACGAGGCATCATGATCCGCACACCTTCGCAAATCTGGGGCGCGCCCATCCTGCTGGGCATCCTCACCACCATCGGCCTGGTCGCCGCGCTGCTCGGCGACGGCGTCTGGGACCTGGTCTCCGCCATCACCCTGGGCGTCCCGGTGCTGGCCGGGATCTGGTACGGCCTGCGCCGCGCGCCACGCCGCCAATAAGGTCCGCGCGCCCCTGTAAAAGGGGCGTGCCAGGTTGTATACTGCGTGCGACAACACCATCACGAGAAGGCGCGTATGTTTGCAGCAGTGGACCTCGGGTCCAACAGCTTCCGGCTACACATCGGCGAGCCGGCGGGCGGCCGCATGCACATCGTGCGCACCGCGCGCGACCCGATCCGCCTGGCCGCGGGGCTCGACAAGGACAACTATCTCACCGACGCCGCGATGCGCACGGCGGTGCGCACCTTGCAGGACTTCCGCGCCATCCTCGACGAATACACGCTCGATGCGGTGCGGGTGGTCGCCACCAACACCCTGCGCGTGGCGCGCAACGCCGACCAGCTGCTGCCGCAACTCGAAGCCGCGATCGGCCACCCCGTCGAAGTCATCTCGGGCGAGGAAGAAGGGCGCCTGATCTACATGGGCGTGGCGCGCGCGATCGACAAAGCGGATGAACGCCGCATCGTGGTCGACATCGGCGGCGGCTCCACGGAGGTCATCGCCGCCATCGGGCCCGACATCACGCTGGTCGAATCCTTCGGCATCGGCACCCATCCGCAGAACGCGAACTTCTTCGCCGACGGCCGCATCACCGCGCGCCGCTTCGACGCCGCCGTGACCGAGGCGCGGGCCCGGTTCGAGGATGCCGCCGGGCTGTACAAGGCGCAGGGCTGGGATGCGGCCTACGGCTCGTCCGGCACCATGCGCGCCATCGCCGAGGTGCTGTCAAAAAACGGTATCGGCGACTTCACCATGTCGCAGGCCAGCCTGCACGCGCTGCGCGACATCCTGCTCGAGCTGGGCCACGTCGATGCGTTCACGCTGGCAGGCGTCAAAAAGGAGCGGGTGCCGGTGATGGTGGGTGGCCTGACGGTGCTCATCGGCGTAATGCAGGAACTCGGCATCGAGCGCCTCACGGCGATCAATGCCGGCCTGCGCCTGGGCGTACTGTCCGACCTCGAACTGCGCGCCGCCAGCTGCGACCGCCGCGACGCCGCGATCCGCGCCTGCATGCGCCGCTTCGGCGTCGACGGCCAGCGCGCCATGCGCACCGCCGGCATCGCTTCGAAGATGTTCGAGAAGCTGGAACCCGAGGATGCGCGCCACCCCTACCTGTGCTGGAGCGCGATGCTGCACGAAGTCGGCCTGGCGATCTCGATGACCGGCTCGCACAAGCACGGCGCCTACATCGTCGAACACGCCGACCTGCCGGGCTTCACCACGCGCGAGCAGCGCCTGATGGGCAATCTGGTGCTGGGGCAGAAGGGCAATCTGCGCAAGGTGCGCGAGGCCTTGTACGAACTCGAGCTGGCCAAGGCGGTGCTGGCGCTGCGCATGGCGGTGGTGTTCATGCATGCGCGCGCGGACGGCGATGTGGAGGGCTTGCGGGTGCGGATGAAGGCGACGCGGATCGAGCTCGATCTGCCGCGAGAACTGCTGGCCAAGCACCCGACCCTGAGCCCGTGGCTGGTGAAGGAAGAAGAAGCGTGGAGCGAGATCGGTATCGCGTTCCAGGCCCGAGAATCGTAGGGTGGGCGGGGACTGCCCATCCTACCGGAGCTGACCCACAAAATCTGGTCCCACGACCAGTTTGACGTACGGCGCGCTGCCTTCGTCCTTGTCCGCGCCGGCTTTCTGGCTGATCCAGAACACCCCCGCCTTCCGGATCCGCCAGTCCATCTTCGCCCCCGCCAGCACCAGCGAAGCGATCTCCCCCAGCAGCGGTTGATGGCCGACGACCAGCACCGGCTGGCGGTGATGCGGCCAGCCGCAGGCTTCCAGGATCGCTTCCGCCGACGAATCCGGCGCCAGCGCCTCGACCAGCTTGTAGTTGCGCCCCAGCGCCTCCACGGTCTGCACGCAGCGCTTGGCCGGGCTGCTCAGCACCCGCACGTCGTCCGGCAGCTGCCGGTGCAGCCAGGCGCCGACGCGCGCGGCGTGGCGCTTGCCCTTCGGCGTCAACGCGCGTTTCAGGTCCCCGGCATGGTCGCCGGCGGTGACATGCGGTTCAGCCTCGGCGTGGCGCCACAGGATCAGGTCCATGCTCGTTCTCCTTGTGCGAATGGACGCTCGCGCCGAGCGTCTCCATCAGGTATTGTTGGGCGCTGATCGCCTTCTGGCCGCCGCGGGTTTTCTTGCGCCGGTAGTGGCCGTCGCTGCCCAGTTCCCAGGCGTTGACGTTGTCCTTCAGGTAGGGGTGCAGGCCTTCGCGCAGCACCCGGCGCTTGAGCGCGGCCGCGCGGATCGGGAACGCGACTTCCACGCGCCGGAACAGGTTGCGGTTCATCCAGTCCGCGCTCGACAGGTAGATGTCGTGTTTTAAATCGTTGCGGAAGTAGTAGATGCGCGAGTGCTCGAGGAAGCGGCCGACGATCGAGCGCACCTTGATGTTCTCGGACAGCCCCGGCACGCCGGGCCGCAGCGCGCAGGCGCCGCGGATGATCAGGTCGATGCGCACTCCGGCCTCCGACGCCTCGTACAGCGCCTTGATCACCGAATCGTCGGTGAGCGAATTCATCTTCGCGATGATGCGCGCCGGCCGGCCCGCCTTGGCGATCGCGGCTTCGTCGCGGATCGCGCGCACGATTTCCTTCTGCAGCGAGAACGGCGCCAGCCACAGGCAGTCGATCTGCTTGGGACGGGTCAGGCTGGTGAGGTGGATGAAGACCTCGTTGACGTCCGCGGTAATGGCGTCGTCGCAGGTGAGCAGGCCGAAGTCGGTGTAGAACTTGGCGGTGGTCGAGTTGTAGTTGCCGGTGCCGAGGTGGGCGTAGCGGCGCAGGCCATGCTCTTCGCGGCGCAGCACCAGCGCCAGTTTGGCGTGAGTCTTCAGGCCCACCACGCCATACACGACTTGCGCGCCGGCCTGCTCGAGGCGCTCGGCCCAGTTGATGTTGGCTTCTTCGTCGAAGCGCGCCATCAGTTCGACGATGACGGTGACTTCCTTGCCGCGCCGCGCGGCGGCGATCAGCGCTTCCATCAGGTCCGAGTTCATGCCGGCGCGGTAGATGGTCTGCTTGATCGCGGCCACGCAGGGATCGGCGGCGGCCTGCTGGATGAAGTCGATCACCGGCTGGAACGATTCGAAAGGGTGGTGCAGCAGGACGTCCTGTTTGCGCAGGGTGGCGAAGATGTCCGGCCCGTTCAATTTTGCCGGGAAGCCGGGGGTGAAGGGCGTGAACTTCAGCTCCGACTTGTCGTGGATGTTGACGATCTCCAGCATGCGGCCCAGATTCACCGGGCCGTCCACGGCGAACAGGCGCGAGCGGTCGATCTCGAACTGCTCCAGCAGGAAGTTCGAGAGGTGTGGCGGGCAGGCGTGGCCCACTTCGAGGCGCACCGCGAAGCCGTAGTTGCGCGCATGGAGTTCGCTCTGCAGCGCCTGGCGCAGGTTCTTGACCTCGTCCTCGTCGACCCAGAGGTCGCTGTTGCGGGTGACCCGGAACTGCGAATACGACACCACTTCGCGTCCAGTGAACAGGTCGGCCATGTGGGCCTGGATCACCGAGGACAGCAGGCAGTACGATGCTCCCTTCTTGTCCGAGAGTTCGTCGGGCAGCCGGATCACGCGCGGCAGCACGCGCGGCGCCTTCATGATGGCAATCCCCGTGCCGCGCCCGAAGGCATCCTTGCCCGCGAGTTCGACGATGAAGTTCAGGCTCTTGTTGACGACGCGCGGGAAGGGGTGGGCCGGGTCCAGGCCGATCGGCGTCAGGAGCGGGCGCACTTCCTTGTCGAAGTACTGTTTCACCCACGCCTTCTGGGCCGCGTTGCGCTCGCTCCGGCGCAGCATGTGAATGCCGTTTTCCGATAGCAGCGGCAGGATCTCCTGGTTGAACAGCTTGTATTGGCGGTCGATCAGGTGACGGCACTCGGTGCTGGCGCGCTCCAACGTGTGATGCAGCGCATGCGGGATGCCGTTGTTGCCGGCCTCCATCTGGTGCTGGGCCAGCAGGCTGGCCACGCGCACCTCGAAGAATTCGTCGAGATTACCGGACACGATGGTGAGGAAGCGCAGGCGCTCGAGTAGCGGCACCGAGCTGTCTTCGGCTTGCGCGAGCACCCGCCGGTTGAACTCGAGCAGCGACAGCTCGCGGTTGAGAAAAGCACCGCCTTCGGGAAGATGCTTGGCTTCGGTGTCGATAGCCTTGTTTTTCATATCCATGGGTCTGCGTCGATAGTGTCGGCGCAGGCAGTGTAGTGAACGAATATGACAAGCCCGTTACACGCCCGCCAAGATGACTGTTTAAGCATCGTTAAAGGCTGGCTGCGTATAAGGTTCTCATCATAACAAGAGGAGGATTTCACGATGAAAGCGTTCCTGCGCGCCAACAAGGGTTTCCTGGTGTTCCTGGTGCTGTTCGGCGTGTTCCGCACCGCGGTGGCCGACTGGAACCCGATCCCGTCGAGTTCCATGCGCCCGAATTTGCTCGAGGGCGACGTGGTGTTCGTGAACCGCCTGGCCTACAACGTCAAGCTGCCGCTGACCGACGTGGTGGTGGCGCGCACCGGCGAGCCGCAGCGCGGCGACGTCGTCACCTTTGCTTCGCCGGCGGACGGCACCCGACTGATCAAGCGCGTTCTGGCGCTGCCGGGGGACCGGGTCGAGATGCGCAACGAGCGCCTGGTGATCAACGGGGTCCAGTCCGCCTACGTGCCGCAGGAGAGCGCCAACGAGATCGCGCCGGAAGGCCCGATGGAGGCGCTGCGCTTCAACGAAACCGTCGACGGCCGCAGCCACCGCATCCAGATCATGCCGCGCCGCGCGGTTCCGCGCGACTTCGGCCCGGTGACGGTGCCGCCGGACGCCTACCTGATGCTGGGCGACAGCCGCGACAACAGCGCCGACTCGCGCTACATCGGCTTCGTGCCGCGCCACCTCTTGATCGGCCGCGCCGAGCGCATCCTGGTCTCGGCCGACTACCAGGGCAACTGGATGCCGCGTTTCGACCGCTTCGGCAGCTCGCTGCGGTGAACCTCGCCGTTTGGAGGGGGCGCCGGAAGACTTGGATGAAATCCAGTACAATCCCGTCCCCCGGAGTCCTGCCTGTCGCAGTGCCGGTTTCATTCTTCAGGCACTGCCATGCAACGACTACTCACGACCATCCTCGCCTGCCTCGGCATGACCGGGGCCCTCGCCATCGACGCCTACCTGCCCTCCATGCCGGCCATCGGCGGGGAATTCGGGGTGGGGCCAATCGCGGTGCAGCAGACCCTCAGCATCTTCCTGTTCACCTTCGCCCTGATGATGCTGTTCTACGGGACGCTGTCGGATTCCTTCGGCCGCCGTCCCGTCATCATCGGGGCGCTGGTGCTATACACCGTGTCCTCGCTGGGCGCGGCCTGGGCCCCGACCCTGGGCTGGTTGCTGGTGTTTCGTGCGCTGCAGGGCCTGTCGGCCGGCGCCGGCGCGGTGATCGGGCAGGCCATTGTGCAGGACCGCTTCAATGGCGCCGAAGCGCAGAAGATCATGTCGCACATCATCATGGTGTTCGGCCTGGCGCCGGCCATCGCGCCGGTGCTGGGCGGCTGGCTGCACGTGACCTTCGGCTGGCGCTCGACCTTCCTGTTCCTGGCGCTGTTCGGCGTGGCGATGATCGTGCTGGTGGCGCGCATGCTGCCGGAAAGCCTGCCGAAGGAGAAGCGTCAGGTATTCCACCCGGTGACCATCGCGCGCAATTACGCGATGGTGCTGAAGAATCCGCAGTTCGTGATGCTGGCGCTGGCGCTCGGCCTGGTGTTCGGCGGCCTGTCGCTTTACATCGGCGCGGCCGCCAACTTCGTGATGGAGATCCTGGGCTTGCCGGAGACGGCCTTCGCATGGATGTTCATCCCGCTGATCGGCGGCATGGTGGTCGGCTCCGGTTGGGGTGGCAAGCGCGCAGCCAAGGTGCCGCCGGGACGCCTGCTGTGGATCGGCTACGGCGTGATGGCGGTGGGCTCGATCATCAACGTCGGCTACAACGCGTTGTTCGCAGCGAGCGTGCCATGGGCGGTGCTGCCGCTGGCGATCTTTACCTTCGGTCTCGCGGTGGCAATGCCGGCCATCCAGATCGCCGCCATGGGTCTGTTCCCGAACAACCGCGGCCTCGCGGCCTCGATGGTCGGTTTCATCCAGATGATGTCGTTCGCGCTGGTCTCGGGCCTGGTGGCGCCGCTGCTGTTTGGCAGCGCCTTCAAACTCGCCTCCGGCGCGGCGATCGGCGTGGCCTTGAGCTTCCTGATGTGGCGCCTGAGCCGGCGCTTCGCCGCCCCAGGCGCCTGATCGGAGGCGCGCTTGGCGCCTGAGCACCCGTTTTTCCTGCTGCTGCGCAGCCGGCGCGCGTGGTATCGCCGGCAGTCGTTCGTGCTCTACCTGCGCTATGGCCACGTGCTCGCGGTGCTGCTGGCCCTCACCGGGCCGGCGCTGATCGAGCGTCCCGCCGTGCTGGCCGAGCCGATCCTGCATTTCTGGCGCCATCCGGGAGCATTGCTGGCGAATGCCGGCTGGGCCTGCGCCTGGCTCGGCTGCGTGTTCGTCTGGGTGCGCGTGCATCGGCCCTTCATCGCGGGCGGTGCGCTGGCCGGCTACGTCCGTTCTCTTCCTGAAACCGTTCGCGCGGCGCCCCTGGTCGATGCGGCGATGCTGCTGGTGAGCTTGCAGGTGTTCCTGGTGCCAATCGGGATTGCGGCCTGGACCATCGCGCAGGGCGGCGGGCTTGACGCCGTCTTTGCGGCGTATGCGATCGTGCTGGCCGCGCTGACGCTGGCCGTGGCGCGCCTGGCAGCACGCGGGGCAGGGCGCCGCACCTGGCGGCCGGCGGACAGCGCCGAGCCAGGCGGCGCGGGCTTCCTGTTCCTGCTGCGCTTGCAATGCATCGTGCTGGCGCGCCGCCATCCGCACGCGGCGCTACCGCGCATTGCACTCGCCATCGGGATCATGGCTACGAGCCTGTGGCCGGTGTTCGGCGCCGGCAAGCTGGCTGAATCGTCCGCCTTCGTAAAAGTCGGCTGCTGGCTCACGATCGCCGTGATGTCCGGCTTCTATTACCTGTTCTGGAGCACGCGCCAGCCGCTCCAGGCCTTCCTCGCCAGCCTGCCGCGCGGCGTGTTGCGCATGGCGCTGAGCGAACAGTTGCTGGTGCTGGGCGCGACCATGTTGCTGTTCGCCGGCGCCTGGGGCGCCTGCCTGCTGCAGGGAGCAAGCGGCGCACCGGTGGCGGCCCAGCTGCTGCGCCACGGTGCGGCCAGCCTGGCCGTGCTGCCGCTGCTCGGTCTGCCCCTGATCCAGCGCCACCAGGATGGCATGCTGCTCAAGGTCGCGATCCTGGTCGCGAGCTTCCTGATCCTGTGAGATGACGATGAACCTGCTCGTAGCCGATGGTCTCGGCGTGGCGTTTTCCGGACTGGCGCTGTTTCGCGGCCTGTCGTTTACCTATGGTCCCGGCGCGGTCGCCCTGATGGGCGAGAACGGCGCCGGCAAGTCCACCCTGTTGAACGTGCTGGCGGGCGTGCAGCCGCTGCAGGAGGGCAGGGTGCTTGTCGACGGCCATGACCTGGCGACGGCGCCGCAGGAGGCGCGGCGGGCCCTGGCCTGGGTGCCGGATGAATCGGTGGCCTATGAATTCATGACCGGCGACGAGTTCCTGCGCATGGTCTTCGCGCTACGTGGCCAAACGGCGGCGCCGGCGCTGCCCGGCCTGATCGAGGGGTTCGGCATCGCGCCGCATCGCGGCAAGCGCTTCGGCCAGATGTCGCTCGGCACCCGCAAGAAGTTCATGCTGGCGAGCGGCCTGGCGAGCCGGGCGCCGGTGGTGCTGATGGATGAGCCGACCAACGGCATCGACGCCGAGGCCAAGTCGCACCTGGTCGAGACCATCCGGCAGGATAGCGCCAGCCGGCTGTTCTTCTTCTCTACCCATGACCAGGAGGCCGTCGCCCGCTGCGGGGCGCAGGTGCTGCGCCTCGCCTAGCGGCGGTGCTGCTTCATTGCCGAGGCGACTTCGCGCTTGGCGTCGCGGTCCTTCTCGGTGGAGCGCTTGTCGTGCTGCTTCTTGCCCTTGGCCAGGCCGATCTCGCATTTCACGCGGCCGCCCTTGAAGTGCAGGTTGAGCGGCACCAGGGTATAGCCGGAACGCTCGACCTTGCCGACCAGCTTGTCCAGTTCGGCGCGGTGCAGCAGCAGCTTGCGGGTGCGCAGCGCTTCCGGGTGGCTGAAGGCGGAGGCGGTCGTCAGCGCGCTGATGTGGGCGCCGAACAGGAACAGTTCGTCGTTGCGCACGACGACATAGGCTTCCTTGATCTGCACCTTGCCGTCGCGGATGGCCTTGACTTCCCACCCTTCGAGCACGATGCCGGCCTCATACCGGTCCTCGATGAAGTAGTCGAAGAAAGCTTTTTTATTGTCAACAATACTCATGAAATAGCGAAAATCCGCGTCTCGGTTAAACTACTGCTATGGCGCCAGAGCAAAAACATCATGGCGCAAAAACCAACTCGTCCAACATCATAACAAACGGTTGACCAATGGCAGTAGTGCACAAATCAGTTTTTCTCGGCTATAGCACGGAGCAGATGTTCGACCTGGTCGCCAGGGTCGAAGATTATCCGAAATTCCTTCCCTGGTGCGGCGGCGTGAAAGTCCTGGAACGCAGCGACGACAAGCTGGTGGCTTGCCTGCAGATTAATTTCCACGGCGTGAAGCAGAGCTTCACAACCGCCAATCACAACAACCGCCCGACCCAGATGAAGATGCACCTGGTCGACGGCCCCTTCAAGATGATGGAGGGCACCTGGAGCTTCAAGGCCCTGCGCGAAGACGCCTGCAAGATCGATTTCGATCTGCAGTACGAATTCTCGAGCATCATCCTGGAACAGATCATCGGCCCGGTGTTCGGCATGATCGCCAACAGCATGGTCGATTCCTTCTGCAAGCGCGCCGAGGCGGTGTATGGCTGAGATGCTGCAGGTGACGGTCTGCTATGCCGCCGCCGGATTCGCGTACCTGGAGCCCATGCAGGTGCGCGAGGGCACGACCATCGGCGAAGCCGTCGAGCTGAGCGGCGTACTGCAGGCCCATCCGGAGATCAATCTCAGTACGCAGCCGGTCGGCATCTACGCCAAGAAAAAGACCCTCGACACGGTGCTGCGCGAGCGCGACCGGGTCGAAATCTACCGGGCCCTGGTGGCCGATCCGAAGGAATCGCGCCGCAAGCGCGCGGCCAAGCGCGACACCAGTCCGCCACAAGCAGCGTAGGTGCCGTTGCATTTCTCGTAATCCACATAAATTGCAGCTTGGGAAATGCGGCTGGCATTTTCGCGGTATCATATGGATGAGCTCGCGAACCGCAACCGACGGCCCGGCGCCGCGACTCGCTAGCGCGCAGCGACCGGCCCGGCCGGAAACGGACTGCGCCGGGTCCTTCCAGCCGTCCGCCTCCACCTTCCCGCATGCTGAGTACCCTGAGTCTGATGTTGGTCACTACCGCCTTGTCGGTGGTGATGTTATTTGTTCTGTCGTCGCTGGCCGGCGCCAAGGTGGCCGGCATTCGCGCATGGGGGCAGGCCAACGGCCTCGCGGTCATCTCGCTGTTGCTGTTTGCCTCGCGCGGCGTGCTGCCCGACTTCCTGAGCCTCGAGCTTGCCAATGCACTGCTGCTGGCGACGATCGCGCTGATGTACGCAGGCTTCTGCCAGCACCTGGGCCGCCCGGTGCCGGTGCGGGCCCTGGTCGCCGGCGCCATCGCCGCCTTCTGCTCGCTCGTGGTGTTCCATCATGGGCACGAATCGCTGCAGCTTCGGATCACCTCGGTGTCGGTCTACCACGGCGCCGTGTGCTTCGCCATCTACCGCAGCGTGCCTGCCGCGCGCGACGGGCGCCTGCGCTACCCTTTCGCCTTCACCCGGATCACCGCCCTGGTGCTGGCTTGCGGCCATGCCTTCCGCGGCGCCTTTTATGCGCTGGACGCGTGGGAGCCGGTGCTGCTGATTGCGCCCGACACCATCAACCTGGTGTTCGTTGCCCTCGGTACGCTGGCGATGCCGGCGCTGACCCTGGGCGCGGTGATGATGGCGAACGGCCGCGCACTCTCCGACGCCGCCTACGCGGCCGACCACGATCACCTGACCGGCGCCCCCTCGCGCCGCGCTTTCTTCGAGACTGCCGAGCGCGAGCTGGCGCGCGCCCGCCGCAAGAACAGCGGCCTGGGTCTGCTGCTGGTCGATGCCGACCATTTCAAGCGCATCAACGATACCTTCGGACATGGCGTCGGCGACCAGGTATTGCGCGACCTGGTGCGCCGCACACAGGAAGTGATCCGCAAGATCGACTACTGCGCCAGGCTGGGCGGGGAAGAGTTCGCGGTGCTGTTGCCCGATGCCAGCCCTGAGACGGCGGCCATGGTCGCGGAGCGCCTGCGCAGCGCGCTGGACCGTCCGGCGCTGGCTGCGGGTTCATCCGGCGGGCCGGGCTACACCGTGAGCATCGGCCTGGCCATGCTGGCGGCCGACGAGAGTCTTGCCAGCCTGATGCAGCGTGCCGACGAGGCCTTGTACGCGGCCAAGGCGGGCGGCCGCAACCGCGTCGTCAGCGCCCCCTAGCCTAGCGGCACTCGGACAGGATCTTGTTGGCGCGCGCCAGCTGGGCGGCGCGTTCCTCATCGCTGGCGAAGCGCTGCTCGCCATTCG
>Ga0265780_10007742_pt1 | contig 13144 bp, 13 predicted proteins | sample P1T30metagenome_FD_192432 | JGI IMG/M metagenome (GOLD analysis project Ga0265780, IMG submission 192432) | Plant litter microbial communities from East Loma Ridge, Irvine, California - P1 T30 | ecosystem: Environmental > Terrestrial > Plant litter > Unclassified | place: USA: California...
CCTCTCTCCCCTCCCCCTCAATCCCTATATCAACCCTCCTCCTCTCCGGTCACTACCGCCTCGCCGCCTCGCTATGCACCCGCAACATCCTCTCCTGCTCGCCGCACGACCACCAGACGCTCTTCCACCTCTTCCACACGCGCCTCGCATGCCTCTGCCTACTCTCCGAGCACGCGCTGGCCGCACAAGAATCGAAGCTCCTGGGCGACCTGAATAGCGCTTTCTACCGCCACCCGCTGACAAACGCACACCTCGTATCCTGGGACCTGCGCGTGCTCGCCGTGCGCCTCAGCGCGCTGGGCTATGGCGAATGGCGCAAGGGCATCATGGGGTACTACGAGCTCGCGCGCGAGTGTCGCGAGAACATCGTCAAGGCGAGCACGTCGGACGACGAGAAGAAGGTGTGGCGCGCGAGACTGCGAGACTGCGGGATCCGCGTGGCTAACGTGCTTGTGGAAATGGGCGACTTGGAAGGCGCAGGCCGACACTTGTCCACACTATCCCCCGCCGAAGACGACGCGGATAAAGACGTCGCCGTCATGGAAACCCTCGTCTGGCTGCGCGTCGGCGATGTTGCATCTGCGCGACGCTGCTTGGCTAGCGCTACGTCGTCGAGTCTGACAAACGCGACGCTGACCGCGCTCCTCCACCTCGCGGATTCAGACTTCGAAGCCGCGACCACGGCCTTCCGCGCGCTGTATGACGAACACCCGGACGACGCTATGCTCGCGCAGAATCTCGCTGTGTGTCTCGTGTACACGGGCCGCATCGCTGAAGCTAAGACTGTGCTGGAGACGTTGGTGGATCAGAGCGCGCCGTTCCACTCCATGGTGTTCAACCTGAGCACCGTGTACGAGCTGTGCACGGAGAGAAATCGGGAGCGGAAAATGGGACTCGCGGGGAAGTTGGCAGCGCGCAAGGATGGAGGAGGTATGGGTTGGGAGATGGGCGCGAGTGAGTTTAAACTAGCGTCTGTTGCTTAGACGTGGATGCATAGATGGGCCCCAAGCTGCTCTTTATTAGCACATGGAGAAGCTTACAAAGCAGCTTGAATGATACGCTGCTACGAAACATCTCATTTACCCTTGCAAAAGTGTTTGAATATGCAGGCCCCCTCATCACCCCTCCAAAACATCCAAAGAGTCGTTTCTACAATGCTTGTAATTGTTACTGTGCGCTGTAAAAGCAGCTTTGTAGTATAGTATCGTATCGTATCTAATCTTAAACCACTCCCGACACGCAAGGACGCACACATGTCCAAGCCTGTCCGCATAGAAAAGACAAATCCATAGCTATCCAAACCGTGCCCCAGTATTTTCATCGCAATATGCTTCCCCCACCGCAAGGAGAAACTCAGTGTGGCCCTATAGAAAAACAGGTGCCCGTGTGGTATAGTCTTGATGCTGTCATTTGTCGTGTTCGGTTCATTCGTTCAAAGGCGCTTTGTAAACGCATGTCCTGGTGGCTACAACTCCTCGTCTTCTTCCATCTTGGTCTCTAGGTTGGAAGACGGTATGTTGCCTTCTGAGTTGCCGCGCTCTTTGGGCGTGCCCATGAGCGCCTGGCCTAAGCTCTTTCTTACGTTGTCGTCGAAGCCGGGGAGAGAGGCACGCTGCTTCTTGAAAGGGGAGGCGACGCTCGACTCTGGTCCGGGTTCGGCCTTGATGTTACTCGTGGACGAGGATGCCTCCGTGGTCGTGATGCCTGGCACTGGAGTCCCTGACAGCGGCGATCCGGAGGCATCTGAGGCGGACGGAGCTGTGGGACGACCCAGGGGCTCGGCGGAGTGTTGACGTTTGAGCTATCATGGCGTCAGCAATATTCGGATGCTGACAGTCATTAGTCGCCGACGTACCTTGATCTTCCGCACACCCTCCGCAAGCTCGCCTTGCCGATGGGCGTCTTCAGGAGATAAAAGTCCTTTTCCGCCATCATCCTTCTCGTCATCTTCGACCTTGATCTCGTCCTCGTCATCTGCATCACTGTCCATGGCGTCCTCGACCTGGATTTTTGACTTGGGCGATGTCTGAGCAGCGTCGCGGTAGCCACCAAAATTCTTGGTCCCTGTCGCAGCATCTAGGGGCTTCAGGCTGCCAAAATTGAGCGCTCCAGATTTCCGCTTGGCTGCGGGCGAGACTACAGTAGGGGTCTTGTCGACTTCCAGGATGCCCATTTTGCGCAATTGGCCTGTAATTGTTAGCGACTATTTCCTGAGAGCAAATCTGCCAGTACTTACGCTCTCCGCGGTACAAGAAGGTAAAGACCGCATATGGCTTATCGGGAGGATCGATGCCGGTGACTGTCTGGGTGCTGATGGACTTTGGATCCAGAGTCTTGGGCTTCGCGAAACTTGTCGTATGGTCGATGTCGTCGCCTTCCCCGGTGCCATTCTGCTCGTCGTCGTCGTGCGCATCGAACTGTGGAGAGTACTCGCCGCGCTTGATTTCGCCAGATGCCAGCACGCGGAACAGTGCCACCTTGATCTGCCCGGCTGCTTCAGGAACGGGGCCCTCGTCGTCGGTGTCGTCCGAGTCGGTAGTGAAGAAGTCGTCGTTCCCTGACAATGACTCGACCGGCGCATCCTTGTTCTCGCCGTAGCGCAGCACGCCGTTCCGGGATTCTTTGCCTTGCTCTTCGTCGCTGCTGCCCGCGGCTTCTCTTCGCTTCCGTCGCTTCTTTTCCAGACGCTGCTTTCTCCGCTCGATCTTGGCTGCCACGTCCTTATCTTTACCTTCGAGATCCAGGCCATTGAGCCAGCGCTCGAGACCGACCTCGCGGAAGAGGAACTCGCGCTCTGCAAGACCTCCACCTTCCGAATCCGGCACGCTGACCCACCGCGAGTTCACCCACGTCTCCTCCCCGCGCCGTAGCAGGGTCGCGACCTCCTCTTTGGCTCTCCCGTCGAAGTAGATGTAGGCAGCAATTGTCTCGTTGGGCGAGGTGGTCAGAGGCTTGTAGGGGGCTATCGTAGGCGTGTACTTGCCCCGCTCACCGGCCGAGCCAGGAAGGCCGCCGACGACCTTGGGTTTCGGGTTCTGGTCATCGGGCGTGGGCTTCGGTGTGGAGTACGGGACGTGGAGGCCGGGCGTGAGGAGGGTGATGGAGATGGCAAAGGTCGACTGCTCTGGCTTGGTTGCGCCCGGGGGCACTTTTGCAGGCGGCACGGGAATGTACGAGGTGATGCGGTGGAATTTGGATTGCTTCTGAATCGAGTGCTCCGGCAGCGGGCCATTGGGCGTGTGTATGGAGACGGCCTGCAGGCGGAAGCGTCAGGTCAGCCAGAGCCTCACGTGCAGACGGCATGTAGCAAAAACTCACCAGGCCGAGAAAGCAAGGCATGACTGTCGAGGAGGGCTAGATCTAGCGCTCCGGCGTCGAGATACGGAGATGATGCGGAGCAAGAGCGCCCGCTTGGCGGCCCTGGAATAGATTGTTTGCTGCCGCACGCCGAAGGGCTACGACAAGGGAGGGGGCTCGGGTCGTCTTCCTGGTGTGGGGTAGAGTGCAAGAAGTTACTGTATCGACTGCCGTCCGTGGTGGAGTCCGAGCGGAGGTAGCAGCTCGCTCAACCGTAGTAGCCTTGAAGCGCCAATCACGCGGGACACACCAGCACACGCGATCGCGCGATAATCTGCTTTGGGCTTGCGCGTCACAGCTCTCTCCCACCTCGGGTGCTTGTTTGCAGGATACTGTGAAGATGTCGTCGTCGGGCTCGACGAGGCGTCTGCGTCTGCGTTCGTTGGACCAAGTGAGCTATCAGGTGCGGGGTTGTCTGATTGGTGCAGTTCTGTTCACCGCCATGCGATAGGAGGGACCTCGAGCATATGCTACTGCAAACTTCGCCAACATGCAGAAATTATATACTCCATGTATTCGATTCCTGACTATGTACGAAAGAGCTCTAGGGTATCACAAAACTGCACCTTATTCCCCACCCTGTCGGCTGACATGCCACTATCAACCTATGTTTACTAGCTCCAGAGACACCGCCTTCTCCACATGAGCGGCCTTTTCACTCCTCGTCTGAAGCAAACATGTCCTCTGCCTTGGGTCTCAGTCTACGAGCCCGTGCAGCTGCAGTCTCTCTGGGGATCTCTTCTGGGATCGCGGCTTGCTCCGCAGTGGGGTTCAGTGTCGCCGTGTGTTCGATAACAGTAGTACCAGGTGGTTGCGACTCAGTTTCTGGTGTGTGCGCTGGTAGCTGCATCTCTCCGACAGCCTCCTCGATCTCTTCAGCCATCTCATCGGGAGTCTGCCTTTCATCCATCACCTCCACATCGCTGGCCTCTTCCTGGGTCTTCTTGGCATTCTCGGCCTTCTTCACTGCGCTGGACTTTGCAGCTAGCTTGCGTTTGCGTCGCTCTGCCAGCTTCTTCTCGTGCTCTTCCTCCTCCTTTTGTCTCTCTCGCGCGTTGAACACTTCGTCCAGATGCTCTAGCGTAGCCTTTTCAAAGAACATCTCGTCTTCCCAGACTTTGAGAATGACATTCACTTCGTCTCTGTAGCTCCTCTCTGTCATGCGACCCATAGCCAGTTGTGCGGGGAGCTGTTCGAGGTGCTCAAGTACCTTGCGCTCCACGAGCTGGGTACTGATAGCTAGGCGGTACCTGTAGGCTACTCCAGACTCTTTTGACGTCGTAAAGATGACATCATGCACGATACGGAGTGCGTTCAATGTCACTTGCCGTACATCGAGGCGTCTTGCATCGTCCTTGCCCTCAGTCTCTACCGCCAGCTTCTTTGCATTGGCATCTGTTAGCTGGAACGGCGCTACTATATTTGCGATAAGTATGTCGACGACCTCGTCCAAGCCATGCGCAGCGTGTTCAACCGCAAAAGCAGAAACCGCGGCGATGTCGTCAGCGACAATGCTTCCAGGTGGTAGCGATGTCAGTAGCCAAAGCAGCAGCGCCCTTGAGCGAGGGCTGAGGATCCCATAACCATTGTCAACACGACCGGGGTAGTTGTCACCAATGGGCAGGGGTATGCTCTGTGTTCTCTGTTCCCCTTCATCGCTGTCGGAGTCTTCGTTCACTGGGTCAAATGAACCCAGATCTGCTGCGAACTCATCGGTGAGCGGCTCCGTCGGACCGTTCCATAGGCCATGTGAGTCGAAGATCTCTGCATTCGAGGTGTCGCAAACCAATTGATGCATTCGCCAACGGTAGTATCGGTTGAGTGGATGTTTCTGATCATAGAGCCACGCAAATCGTTCCTCGTCTTGAATCTGTGGATCGTTCATGAGCGCAGCCTCGAACTCAACACCGCCTAGTATGACACCCTCGATAGTCTGGTGGATAAGTCTGATCGTCGCGGCATCGGGCGGTAAATTGGCGGTGACGATCAGCTGATCTCTATCTTCGCGAGGGCCGTCCCTGTTGCCCCCTCCTAGATCGGGAGGTGGAGCATAGCCTTTGGGGACTTCTGGAGCCTGCCAGCGCGCACCGAAGGGCTCTTTTACCTGCGCTGTATCCGCAGCTTTGCCGCCGAGATATCTGTCCAGGTGTAGGTAGTAACCCTGTCCCAGGTATTTCTTGTCGTTCAGCCTCATCATAGCGTCATCAAGTTCTCGGGCCGGCGCATCCTTGTCGAAGACCACCTTCATAGTCGCCGATGGTCGCCCTTTGGTCGCAGGGCCCTGCGGAGGTATCTTCTCGACCTTTGTGACTTTGAGGGACGGATAATCGGCAAACAGTTCTTCGACTCGTCGGAGGTCGATTGTAGGAGGGAGATTTGAGGCTTTTGCTACGAGCGTTGTGTACACGTTCTCGGTTTGCCGAGACCCGTCGTGGCCTGAGGGACGTGTAGGAACATTTCTGCCGAATCCTTGCTGCATCTGCGGTGCTAGTCGGCCTGCTGCGCCTTGTCTAGAGAATCCGTCGAACGCTTCGGAGTCGAGAGTCCCAGGTCCGCTTTTCATAGATCGCTGCCGCCCCGTGAAGTGTCGCTTGCTGCCAGTAGGGACAAAGATTTCCTCTTCGTCCCCGTGATCGCGCTCTGGTTCTCCCAAAATGCCCTTCTTGCCGCTGTGCTCCTCCTCAAAGTCCACCATGACCTTGTCGCGCGCCAATCTGTCCTCTGATACTTTCGCCTCTTCTTCGCCCTTTGCTTTTGCATTAGGTTGGGCCTTGTTGCCTTTGACTGCACCCAGCGAGAATTTGAAGGCCATGTCGAGGTATCTCGCAGTTGGTGATGTCTCGGAATTTGGGTGAGAACAGACAGCCCTAGTAAGATGATCAGCGCGGCCAAGTAAACGCGTGTATCATCAAGCTGTAGCTGGTGTGAGGCGTGACTATTGGCGGCTACGAAGTGGTGTAGGTAGGTTCGCTGTGTAGAAAGTCAAAGTCGCGGGGAAGGCCTGTGACATCCCTGCGCTGATCCACTAGCGCGTCGAGCTATGGGTCCTTCCACGGGACGGAGTCTTGTCATCCACATCCTCAAAGACTTCAGCATTGAACACTTGATGCAATGGCCTCTACACAAGATCTACAAGCGCTGCTTCGATTTCTATCCCAGGATGCGAAAGTCCCGCTGGCACAAGCAATGAGCAAGGTCAAAGACTTGCAAGCGGCGAAGCTCAACACGTAAGCACGTGAACACGCATCAAGCCTTGACTGACAAGTCTAGTGCGTCCGATTTGGCGAATGCACAATTCGACGATCTAAAAGGCATATTTGGAGACGGAAAGATAGCACGACAAGTTTTGAACGCTGCGAAGCGAGTCTCTAAGAAGCGTAAATCGAGCGAGACGTCAGCTTCCGTACCCACGCCGTCGTCAAAGCGGGCTAAGCCTTCCTATGGCCAACCGCTCAATCCTGCTGACTTGGAAGCATCCCTTGCCCTACCTGATGCCGAACGTGACGAGCATACACTCCGAGGTACTGTTGTGCACACCAACAGAGCCCCGCTGGTACTAGCCTTTGCTGTGACCTTGCTCAAGTATACCATGCCAGATCAGCCTATCTCGAGTAGACTAAGCCTTGCCCAGGCAGTCACTTCAATGAACAGTAAAAACAAAGCCATCCACATTGGCCTTGATCATGGGCAAGCAGCTGAGGATGAGGGCTGGGGCGAGGGACAACCAATTGTTAGAATAATGAGCAGAGACGTGCGAGTGATGAAGAGATGGGGTTACGACTGGGAAGAGTCGAGAACGTCCATCGAATTCACGCAAGGAACATTTTCATCATCGGGAACAACACTCGTAGAAGAGCCTGTTACTAAAAAGCCTGCACTTTGGGGTGTGGATCTGGAAGCACTCAAGAAGACATCCTCAGCCACTGGTCTCAACGGGACTCCGTCGAGTCAGCTACCAATATACACTGCTCAGTCGGCGAGATCTTACATCATGAAGGCGTTCGATACCCCAAAGGATAGCAAAGCAGCCGCGCCCAAGAAACAGACAGTCGCCTCAATAGCAGCAGAAAAGGAGCGCAATCTTAGTCTAGTGCTAGGAGCCCTGGAGCTTTTGTACGAGTCATGGGCGCATGTCCTCAGCAAAGAAGACTTAGATAAAAGAGCATGGGGATGGTACGTGCGTGTCAGACCAGATGTTGCAAGTGGAACAGCAGGCTGGGGTGGTAAAGGGGATGTGAAAATGTCCGATATTTTGGAGCTTCGAAGGCCATCTGTGGACGTCAAGAAAGAGCCTGAATGAGACAGAGTAGATGCAAAACGCCCTGCCCGGCACCATGCTACCTACGCATCATCCACCATCGCTCTCTGCCCGCCATCCTTGTCTTTTCAGGAACTTTTGGTACCCATCTATCAAGGGTAAGCAACGACCGAGCCATTGTCACCTTCACCTCCTCGCCTTGCTTGTCGGTCGTCCCTACCGAACCAAAGCGAAAGCCCCTGGCCCGATCCATCACGCCCTTTCGATCTAGCAGCACTGGGTACCACCCTGCTGCTAGGGCACCGAAATAGTCGTTCTCGAGATCATCGCCCAAGTACAATTTCTCGAAGTCGCTGGCGCGCAGTCCTTTTGCTTCATCGGCGAGCGTCTCGTCCAATAGAGATGTGGCTGCATCGAAGATGTGGTGGTCCGGCTTTTCGTGGCCAACATCATAACTGAGTGCCACGAAATCGATATCAAATCGAGACGAATCCTGTGTGGTAGTAAGAGAGGGTTTTCCAACACGCCTTGGACTAATTTCCAGACCCATGCCCTCCAGTATGCTGACTGCGCGGTCATCGGAATTGGAAATGATGCCCACCACGATCTTGTCGAATTTCCAAGGAAGCACTTCCGTAGGTCCAGTAGCCTTATACTTGCGTAACTCGAGGAAGAAATCTTTCACGTCTGGGTAAAGGCTATAGGGAGCTCCAGTCGAAAAGTGTTGCCAGAGTTCAGTAGTCAATGCTGGTGGCACGCTTTGCCCGGGCTTCAAGAATGGTGTGAATGCACCGCGAATTACCTGTGAGGCTGTCAACCGGTGGATTCTAATGAAAGTATAGTCTTGTGGCTCCGTCAATAGGTGCTGCAATAATCTGTGTGCGCTCTGTTTTGACTCAACGTACTATTGGGGAGTAATTGTCATGTTGGATATGGGCTTGAGCAGACCGATGCCTTGTTAGTACGCAAGGAAACACTGAAATAGCCGTGGAATCGGACAGGTCGAATGTGTCTCACCTAGGAAGTGCTTATCGTTTTCACACAGCGCGCACGATATATTGCAGCACCTTGCACCTTGTGCCGTAATCTGTCTCTGTTCAGAGCGTCCAACTTACATTTTCCCACCACGCATGCGCACCAAGCCCCGTGCATTTACCATAATTTGGATTACGTGCTGATTCGTCTTTGAAGGCCTTTGCAAAATTGCTACCAACCTGTTGCGCATTCTCCACGCCACCAGTCTGGATGCCGTGCTTAGCAGCAGCCAGGGCATATGTCGCGGCGATCGGTTGCGTAGGCTTGAACAGCGTGCCAAATGCGTCGAGGCATATTAGCAAATTGTTCTTCGCTAAAAGAGCTCTGGTCGGGTGCATGATGTTGATGGGCTGGAGTTGACATCTGGAAGAGGCTTAAAAAGGAGGCGGCCCAAGCTCCTTGCGGACACGACGACCACCTCCGCGACGATCGCAGGAACTCCACACCACCACTTTTCGACTGCAGTCACTCATTCAACTCTCCGCAGCACCACACTCACAATGGCACCCACACCCAAGAAGGACAAGTACTCGGTACTCCTGCCGACATACAATGAGCGCCGCAACCTGCCTATTATAACTTGGCTGCTGAACAAGACGTTTACTGAGAAGTATGTACCGATTGCACCTCTACCTTTACCTTGATTTTTCTACTTACACGATATGTCTAGCAACCTTGACTGGGAACTCATCATTGTCGACGACGGCTCTCCCGACGGCACCCAAGAAGTCGCTGCGCAGCTCCAAAAAGCCTACTCCCCATCCAGGATCCAGATCCGCGCGCGCGCCGGCAAACTTGGTCTTGGAACCGCCTACGTCCATGGCCTACAATTCGCAACTGGAAACTACGTAATCATCATGGACGCGGACTTCTCGCACCACCCGAAATTCATCGCCGACATGATTCGCGTGCAGAAGGAGAAGAACTACGACATTGTCACGGGCACGCGGTATGCGGGCAATGGAGGCGTGTATGGCTGGGACTTGAAGCGCAAGTTTGTGAGCAGGGGCGCGAATCTGTTTGCGGATACGGTGCTTAGGCCGGGCGTGAGTGATCTCACGGGGAGCTTCAGGCTGTACAAGAAGGAGGTGCTGCAGAAGGTCATCAAGCAGACGGAGAGCAAGGGTTACACGTTCCAGATGGAGATGATGGTGCGCGCCAAGGCAATGGGATGCACAGTTGCAGAAGTACCCATCTCGTTCGTCGACCGATTGTACGGCGAGAGCAAGCTTGGTGGCGACGAGATCGTCGAGTACGCGAAGGGCGTGCTCAACTTGTGGTTGAAGGTCTAAGGCACTGTGCATGGGCGTTGGCGTTGCGTGGGTCACTTCAGACGTTCAACGAACGATGATGAAGCTGCTTCTTTGCACTAGCATACAATAACCCTATTTAACTCATAATCTTCTACCCCATAAGCCAGGTTATCAACTACGTGAAATTGAACAAGGCATTCAGTAGCTTGGAGCTACATACGGTATCGCTAGGTTTATATTGTTACAGCAAGGGCCTGTAAACAGCTTCAGGCACCATGATCGCTGTTTGTTGTAGGTGATAACCTGCAGTAGATCTTAGCTTCGGTACACTCTGTATAGCCCCTAGATATGGCTCTTGACATCGGTCTCTTCGCGATGTAATGTGTACTTACAACCACACGAAAGCGTCGAACATCTCGCCCAACCTGCCCTTTGCGCCAGTGAAGGCCACAAGCGAGAACAAGTTCTAGAAGGCGGAGCCTGTACCAACCGGTATCACTACCTGGTTCAATCGGACCATAAAATGACCGCATCGGCTCCAAGCGACAGGCAATCGGGATTTGCGCATGTGGAAAGTGGAACCTGAAGCATCACAGCCCGCTCCCGCACGGAAGCTAAATGGCGCCTAACCGGGTCTAGCCATGGTACCCACTCTGATAATCCATCCGTCTCATTTGCTCTGAACCTCATAACGCCTCAGATTATAGTAGTGCTGGGGGGCATATCAGTTCATCTATGTGATATAGATCGGGCCAAGTCGTTCCGAGACATACACGTGCGATTACGTATGGCAGGCACGATAGCCAAGATATCTCATCACCACGTTGGTTGCCGCTGAAAGAGCAAGGCAGGGTCTCTCACTTACCTGCTGCTACAAGCAACCTCACTTGGAAGCTCGACCAACCATGCCATATTCTCAGCACGAACCTCGCGCCCTGCCTAAGCAATCCGATCCTAAACACCTCGCCTTCTCGATAGATCGCTCGAGTACTATCCATACTATCACAATGACTCAGCTCGACGGCTCATACGAGTGCAAACCCGCTGCCTCCTCACACCATTCAGCAAGCTTGCCAAATCGCAGACCCTCTGAAATATCTCGCACACGCAAACGCCTATCCAACTTCTTCACGTCGAAAAGGCGCGCGAAAGATGACCCGGACGTACACAACGGCCCATCACGCATCATCTTGCCCCATGCGAAAGATGACATGGATGTATACAACGGACCATTACGCATCATCTCGCCGCGCTCCACAGAAACCGAGCCCGAGCAGGAAATCCCAGCGGCGGAGAAATCAAAACGCCGCTCGTTCACCTTCAAGCATCGACAAAACACACGGAAGTCAAAAGAGTTAGCATCGAAGGCGGACAGGACGCAGTTAACGCTCAGCGAAGCGCTCAATGAAGGCGGCCACATACCCGTAACAGATGCGCCGTGTTTGCCCGCTTCGTCTGTGCATAGAGGCAGTGTTTTTGGTCTGCCTGTGCGCAGAGACAGTGTGGCTATGGGTAGCGCTGGCATGCCGGGGTCACCGATGAAAGAAGCGGCGTTGACGAGTCATCCTGTCATCCAAATCTCGAGTGAGTCGAACGATGTGTTCACGATGCCAGCGAATGGGCGGAGTGTTGATTTGGGGAAGACTTAAGACGTCAGCGAGTGGTAGGAGGGTGATGCAGACTGGCTTGTAGCATAGAAGATGCTGAATCAAATGGGATTGCTGTATGCCTGTGCAAAGAAGCTTTTGGTCAATTGTCTGATGTGATTCGTTCAACGCCAGACCGTATGCTATTTGGGGACCGCTGCCACGATACTATGGAACTTCACGTCATCGTATTTGATGATGTGCGCAACTTTCAATCCCGCCCGATCCACCAGACTCTCCCAGTCTTCTCTGGTCCGTTCCGTACCACCGTGTAAAGCCATCATCAACAAATGCATCGATGACACCTGCCAGGGCACCTTCGTTTCTGGCAATACCACCTCATCAAGCAGAATGAGAGATTCGGGGCCCATGGCTGGAATTATGTTCTTCAAGATACGGATACAGTCATCGTCCGGCCAGTCGTGCAGGACATGGCGAAGGTAGTAGAACTTTGCCCCACGGATGGGTTGAGGTGTGAAGAAATCGTACTCCTCGAAATCGATGCCAGCAGGTTTGGCAGAGATATGCTTGAGTGTCGAAGCGAGATCTTCCACGACAACGCGGCCTTCAATGTGCGGAAACTTCTCCTTGAAGAAGACCGAGTGTTGGCCAAAACCTCCGCCAATGTCGACCAAGACGGCAGAGTCGTTGGATGGTTTGAAACCTTGCAGCTCTTTCTCGACTGGGTACGATTCGGTCCAGCTCTGCGTCCCATCTAGCACCATGACATGACCAAGTGCTTTCATCTGTGCTGGATTGGCCTCGAGGTAGTCGAAAGGTGAGAGATCAGTTCCTAGTCCCTTGTGGAATAGGAGATCATTGAGACTGTCCATGTTCTGGTACTTGTGGTCTTTGAGCCACTGCGGCATGGCTTGGGTAGCAAGTGCCTGTGAGACTGAGATATGCGGCGCAGCACCTTCGGTGTGAGGATTGGCCATGGTCTTGGTGACGCGATTTGCCTGGAACGTGTCTTTCGCGGTCTCTTTAATCAGGCCGAAGGACGCCATGGAGCGCAGCAGATGTGTCATCAAAGTAGGAGCAGCACCGCTCTTATCAACGAAATCCTCGCATGAGACGGTGGCAGAAGACGAAGCAAGTGTAGTGAAAATCTTCAGGTCGACTCCAATCTGGATGAGAGCCCAGCGGAGAGGCTGTCATGGTGTTAGTTCCTTGCGAGACAAGAACGCCGAGACGTGACTTACCCCACACGCATTGCCAAAGACCACTTCCCAGTCCGTGTAAAGATCATTCTGGACATCTCGGATCTGTTCCTGGATTTTCTGTCGTTCCATGGCATCACCCTTGGTGTACTGGTCGCGAATTACGTTCAACGCAGCTTCCATATTGCAAGATTGCTACTTGGCGGGTTCGAGATCTAAAAGACAAGAGATTGCGCGAGCCTGCTAAAATGTGCAAGATCGTAGATATAATATGCTTGATGCTGTCATGTACTTGCCTCCCGCCTTTATACGTCTTCGAGAAGTTCGTCCGGCAGTTGCCCGGTCAAGCTTGACAGGGTACTGGTGCGACATCGCAGTATGTTTCGACCGATTTGTGATGTCTTGGAGGGATAGAACAGTTATTCTATGGAGGCA
>Ga0265780_10007743_pt1 | contig 13144 bp, 13 predicted proteins | sample P1T30metagenome_FD_192432 | JGI IMG/M metagenome (GOLD analysis project Ga0265780, IMG submission 192432) | Plant litter microbial communities from East Loma Ridge, Irvine, California - P1 T30 | ecosystem: Environmental > Terrestrial > Plant litter > Unclassified | place: USA: California...
TGCTAAAAGTAAGGTAAGCAACTATTCACTGCCATCAGATTTAAAACGGAGTTCGGTTACCCGTATAGCAGAAGATAAGCAGGGGCAAATTTGGTTAGTTATGGATAACCAATTATGCCAGGTTAGTGGTAAAGCTATAAGGCGTGTTATGCTGCCTTACGAATTACGTACGGCGGTAACCACCATTGCCACTAACACAGCCGGTATGCTGTATGCGGCTGTATATGGCAAAGGTATTTACAGGTTTGTCAACAAATCGTGGGAAGTAGTAGCCCGGTTTGACAAATTAAATGTTGATAAAGTTTTTCAAAGAATACTTTTTAACGGCGCCAACCCAAATGAATTTTTCTTAATGGCCGACAATGCTTTATTAAAGTATCAAAACAGTACCTTAAAACCTTATGAAACGGCCTTGTTTGCAGGCAGGCAAAGCACCTTTACATGCCTACAACAAGATAAGAACCTTAACTTATGGATAGGTACAACCTCGGGAGCTTACCGTATAAGTCAGGGCAAGCTCACTGTTTTTAACGCCTCTAACGGATTTACCAACCAGTTTGTAGCCGATATTTATAATGATGCTGCTAACAACCTTTGGTTTGGTGTAGGTGGCAATGGCATGTACAAATATGAGGGCGATGATTATGTGACCCTTAATAATTTACCCGGCAAGCAATCGAACATGATTGTTATGGGTTTTGCAAAGCAGCCTAACGGCAATATTCTGGTGGGCACAGATAATGGCGGCGTAATGCAGTACGATGGTAAAACGCTTAGCCAGTTTTGGCTGGCACCAGGCAGCACCATGGGTAATTTTGTGCAGTGTATGCACACCGATAAAAAGGGCGTGGTTTGGTTAGGTGCTAACAATGGCGGACTATGGCGCTGCGAAAAAAAGCAATTTGTACAATTAAGAGGTACTGCTAACTTAACAATAAGTAGCATAGCATCGGGTGTGGATAGTACGCTTTGGGTAGCAGGGCCGCCTGGTTGTGCTTATCTCGAAAAAGGTAGTGATGAAATTAAAGCTGTAAAAGGTATCAATTCGTTTTGCAGTACTATATTACCCTTAAGTAAGGATTCTGTGCTTATCGGTGGTGTTGATGGGCTTAAACTAATAGTGAACAAGCAATGGGATCCGTCTTTCGAGATAGATGCCATAAATTCCTCAGCCGTTTATTGTATAATGCGCTACGGTAAATGCCTGCTGGTAGGCACCGATGACAGGGGCATTGTGATGGTAGATCTTAAAACCAATCAAATTAAGCGTTGTACCATAATTGATGGCCTAAACTCCGACATTATTTACAGCATTACGGCCGATAAATATGGTGTGGTTTGGGCCGGAACAGGTCGTGGTGTAAACCGCATAAAGTTCGTTCCCAACCGTATGGAATTCTCTGTGATAGAGAGTGCCACAGAGAAGAGCCGGATTGTAGAGGCCAATCAAAATGCCATATTGTACCATAATGATCACGTTTTTTTAGGTACCACCAAGGGAATAAGTATTTATAAATGCAAAAGTGATAATACTCCAACTGGAACGCCACACCTCATTATCAGGCACATTGAAATAGATATAAATAAAGCTAACAAAAAAGAAAAGCCGGTTAGTTACCAAACAGAAAATGGTAATCGCAAAATTTTGGTTATGAATTACAATCAAAACCAACTCAAGTTTTCATACCTGGGTATTTACCTTAAAAGCCCGGAGAGTGTGTACTACCGTTATAAGTTAGTAGGCTCCGATAGTAGTTTTTCTGAACCGGTAAAAACTACAGAGGTAGCTTACCCGTCTTTACCGCCGGGTAGTTACACTTTTATTGTGAAAGCGGGGCTTTCTCCAAGATTTGTGTCGGGTTCGCAGGCTACCTTTAATTTTGTTATTAATCCACCGTTTTATCAGGCTTTATCTTTTAAAGTAGCTGGCGTCTTTTTGTTGATTTTATTGGGGGTGTTACTGCAGTATAACTATGCCAATCAAAAAGCTAAGCGCCAATTGCAAATGGAAGTAATGCGCAAGCAGGAAAAGATCAAAATAAGGCAGCAAACTGCCGAAGATTTTCATGATGACCTGGGTAACAAGCTAACACGCATTAGTGTCTTGTCAGATATTTTAGATACCAAACTAAAAGGTGAGGAAGATCAGCAAAACTTGGTTAAACAGATCAAACTTAATGTTGATGCCTTATATAAAGGCACTAAAGATATTCTTTGGGCATTAGACCCCAAAACCGACAACCTTTACGAGGTGATGCTGCATATAAAAGATTTTGGACGCGATCTGTTCGAAGATACTGCCATTACCTTTATGTTTGATGATATAGAAGCCGAATTTGGTAAAAATAAGCTTCCTATGGAGTATTGCCGCAACCTTACCATGATATGCAAAGAGCTATTGAATAATGTATTAAAACATGCACATGCCAGTGAGGTACAAATGTATATGACGCTTGTAGAAGGAAATTTAGTTAATATTGTAATTGCCGACAACGGAAGAGGATTTAACACAGCACGATCTTATAACGGCCGGGGTTTAAATAATATAAATAAGCGTATGGTACGCATTACCGGCAGTATAGCATTTACATCGAAAGAAAATTTAGGTACCAGTGTTAAACTGCAGTTTGCGCTTCCTAAAAGCAGGCAGGTATAATTATGAAACATAACGGTATTAAAGTAGCGATAATTGAAGATGATGATACCATTAGACAAGGCTACGAGTTTTTAATAAGCAACACAGCCGGTTACCAGGTAGTTGGAGCATACCCTTCTGCAGAAGATGCAGTAAAGCGTATTGGCGACACTGCCGCAGAAGTGATTTTACTGGATATAGAGCTACCTGGTATAAGTGGTATTGAGGCCATCCCCAAATTAAAACGATTGCTGCCCAATGCTTATATACTTATCCTCACGGTATACGAGTCGGAACGGTTAATTTTCGAAAGTTTATCTAATGGTGCCGCAGGCTATCTTACCAAGAATACATCGGCGGCTAAAATTATGGAAGCCATTAAAGAGGTGATGGACGGCGGCGGGCCAATGAGTGTAAATATTGCCCGCATGGTGATACGTTCTTTTCAAAAGAACCAGGATTCGCCTTTGTCAAAACGCGAAACGCAAATATTACAATTAATAGGAGAGGGTAAAAGTCGCAGCCAAATTGCTAACGAACTATTTATAGATTTAGAAACGGTTAAAAGCCATATACGTAATACTTACCACAAACTCGACGTAAACTCAAGAGCCGAAGCTATTAAAATTGCCAAGCAAAACAGACTTATATAACTCACCCTTAATTAACCCATTGTATTCGATATTAAGCGGTTGTATTCATAATATAATAACTGAGTATTGATTGCCTAAACTATTAGTTAATTTGCCAATATTATAATTCCCCCTATAAGGGTGATAGCCAAACTTAAAAGTAAAACTACCTTTACCCAACAAAGTAAGTACGACTTTCTTCATTCGTATTAGCTCAGTTAATGAAATAGTTTTAAAAAAGTCACTTACGCGAGGTAGGTGACTTTTTTGTTTTGTAAATAATTTTTTTGGTATAATGTAACGTTTGCCAATGGACCGTGTCTTATAGTAAACCTAATAAGAAATGAAAACATTAGTAATGTTAGTAGTAGCAGGCGGATTATATGCAGCCGACGGCACCATGATAAGTAATGTTAGGAAAGCTGCAGCTCTAGCCAAGCTTCAGAACAAGAGCCGTACGGTTACTCGTACTTATAGGCCTAATTAAACATACAGTTCAGTAATTAGCTTAGGCAGCGCGGTAGTTAAACTAACTACTTAAAAGGGTTTAAGAATTGTAACTGCCTTTCACTATCAAATTAAAATAACGATAGATTTTAGATATCAGTCTATTAAAGATGTATTAACTTACAAGTCCACCTTAGGTTCATCTACCTCATCTGCTGGCTCCCAAAGCTCAATAATGTTTCCTTCAGGATCGAGTATATGAACGAACTTTCCATAGTCGTATACTGCAATTTCATCAACAATGGTCACATTTTCTTTTTTTAGTTCATCAACCAGTTCAACAAGATTCTCCACCCGGTAATTGATCATAAATGGCTTAACCGATGGGTTGAAATGTTGCGCATTCTGTGGAAATGTGCACCAGGTGGTAGAGCCTTTTTTCGAAGCGTCATCAGCCTCCCGCCACTCAAACGTTGTTCCATAATCACTGGTGGGCAAGCCAAGGTTTTTGGCGTACCATTCGTTCATCACCTGCGGATTGTCTGATTTGAAAAATACGCCGCCAAGACCCGTTACTTTTTTCATAATTTAAAAGCTGTTGAATGAGGAGAATAATTGAGCATTGGCAATCAGTCTTTTGGTGTTTCTTGATGCGCAATATTACGGCAATTTCAATCTAATTTTGGAAATTACCAAATCAATTTTAAGGTCTCAATCAATACAATGAAAATAGTAGAAGTTATTCTATATCATATAAACTGCAGGTGGTTACTTGCTATTGGGAGAACAATAGATTCTCTTCAACAACGGGCAGGTCTTCTATGCGTACAGCATCGTTAAGGCTTATATTCCCACCCTGTATAATACGAGCTGTAATGCCGCCATGGCCACGCATAGCATTATAGCCACCTGGGCCCAACACTTCTTCCATACGCGAGCAGGGGTGGCATTCGCCAGTGTATTCAAGCAAAACGTTGCCTACCCAAAAGCGGCGATCTTTAAAAGCATGTAAGTTTATACCCTCAATAACTATATTTCGCCTGATTATGCCGGGAGTAAGGTCTGGCAACTGCATAACCGATGACACCAGATCCAAATGTTCTTTTTGAATAAGCGTAACCTGGCGCTTGCTGGTAGCTGACCCGGAATAATGATCGCCAGCCAAGCCTTTCAGGGTAATGGCTTCCACCTCATTAAGCGATTGCAGCGGTGCTTTGCGCTTAGGCCTGATGCCAATCCAGTTTACCCGGCCTTGTTGCGGCATGGTGTTCATTAGCTTTTGCAAAGGAGAATTAGCAGACAGTTTCATAGTAATAGCAATTTAATTATAATACTAGTTGGGCATGCAGTCTAACCAGAGTAGCCTGCGGGTCTCCGCTAAAGCCAGGGTGTACTTTGGAGGCCTGTACCACCGTACTGCGTGTGGCCGTAAGCCACCTGAAGCGCGAGGCCGCATCCAGCTTGCCAATAGGGCCGCCCTGTGCATTTCCTGTACAAATATTTTCGAAGGCAAGCAGGTTATCAGTTAACGTATCAACGTCCAAAAGTTTGCAAAAAGCATGCAGCCGTTCTTTATCTATTGTATAAACACATTGTAAAAACTTGAGTTTCGGGCAGTACAAAATCACCCCTACGTTTATAAATTCCTCGCGCTCTACCCTGGGTACTATGCGAATAACGGCGTACTCAAATAAGTAATGCTCGGGCATGTTGTGCTTCGGTTATAAAGGTGGATGATGTGGCAATACGTGTGGTTAAAAATTGATAGTAAACTTCCCGGCGTTGTTCGGCAGTATCTTCTGTAGAAGCATCGGTAAGCCAATCGTCGGGGATTAAGTTTACAATAGCACGAATAAGCTCGTTAGTTAATATGGCTTTAAAATTGGTATCAACAGCATCTAACTGGCTGGCCCAAGGCAGCAGCACATGATCTTTTACCTGTACAAAAGGCCGCTTGGCCTGTTCGGCCCAGTTATGCCAAGAGTGATGGAAGTACAGGGCGGCGCCATGGTCAATAAGCCATAGTTCTTTGTGCCACATGAGCATATTAGTATTTCGCGGCGTACGGTCTACATTGGTCAACAGGCAGTCCAGCCATACAATTTGCGAAGAAAGCTGATCATCCAAATGGGTAACCGTAGGATCGTAAGTTATAGCACCCGATAAGTAATGCAATGCCAGGTTAAGCCCGGTGCTGGCTTTGAGCAGGTCTTGTATCTCTTCATCGGGTTCGGTACGGCCAAAGGCAGTGTCAAGGTTGGCAAAAACCAGTTCAGGTACTTTAAAGCCCAAAGCGCGGGCAATTTCACAGCCTATCAGTTCGGCTATCAGCGCCTTTACGCCTTGTCCAGCGCCCCGAAACTTGAGTACATACAGAAACTCATCGTCGGCCTCGGCAATAGCGGGTAACGAGCCACCTTCGCGCAGTGGTGTTACATACCGCATTACCTTAACCGTACGCAGTTGCAATGGGTTATTCATAGTTAGTTTATCTGCCTGACTTGTTTTTTTCGCCCACAGTTTAGCCGCGACTTTTTATTCAAACATTATTCAAAGATAATCCATCAAAGTTACAATGTGCCTTGTTTATGCATATGCAGCTATAATTTTGATGATACTATCAATTGTATTGGGTCATTTTTGCCTGTGTTTGCAAAAATCGTATACATTTGCAGGTACAGCATCAGCATACGCTGCCTGAATTTTTATGGCTACTACCGATACGCTATACACCAATGCCCTGCAACTTTTGAAGCAGCTCATCAGTATTCAATCTTTCAGCAAAGAGGAGGAGGGCACGGCACATGTTATTCAAAGCTTTTTTGATCAACATGGTGTACCCACCCATCGTAAACTCAATAACATTTGGGCGTATAACAAATATTTTGATGCGGCTAAGCCAACCATTTTGCTTAATTCGCACCACGATACGGTAAAACCTAATTCTGGCTATACCCGCAACCCGCTCGACCCTGCGGTTGAAGACGGCAAACTATATGGCTTGGGCAGTAACGATGCCGGTGGATGTCTGGTAGCACTCATCAGCACCTTTCTGCATTTTTATGAGCGTAACGACCTGAAATACAATTTTTGTATGGCCGCAACTGCGGAAGAAGAAATTTCGGGTGTAAACGGCCTAGAACTGGTGATTCCCGACTTAGGCAAACTTGGTTTTGCCATCGTTGGTGAACCAACCTTAATGCAGTTGGCCGTGGCCGAGCGGGGCTTAATGGTGCTTGATTGTACTGCCCATGGTAAATCTGGCCATGCGGCCCGCGAGGAAGGTGACAATGCCATATATAAAGCCCTGGCCGATATCGAGTGGTTCCGAAACTATCGTTTCCCAATGGAGTCGGAACTGTTTGGACCCATTAAAATGTCGGTCACCATTATTAACGCTGGCTCGCAGCATAACGTGGTGCCTGCCACCTGCACCTTTACGGTAGATGTAAGGGTAACTGATGCTTACCGTAATGAGGAAGTGCTCGCCATTATCAGAGAGCATGTAAACTGCGAGGTAGTGCCTCGGTCGGTGCGGCTCAAACCTTCATCTATAGATCGTGATCATCCCATTGTACAGGCTGGCTTGGCTTTAGGGCGCACTACTTATGGCTCGCCCACCACCTCCGATCAGGCTTTGCTCGATATCCCTTCATTAAAAATGGGTCCTGGCAACTCGGCACGCTCGCACACGGCCGACGAGTTTGTTTACATTGACGAAATTAAAGAAGGCATAGAACTATACATCCGAATGCTCGAAAGCATTAATTAAACATATTTATGGAATTTGGTAAGGTAGCCGACTCGCAATTACTCGAAATAGATTTTACTTTACCGCCCGATGCGGCCATTACCACGGCCACGTTAAGTCAGTCTAAAAACAAGCAACCCCTGCAGGTTTATGTGGGCTGTGCCAGTTGGGGGCAAAAGGTATGGAAAGGTAACCTGTTTCCGCCTAAGACCAAAGACGCAGATTTTTTGCCCGAATACGTGAAGCATTTTAACATGATAGAGTTAAATGCAACCCATTACCGTATGTATGATGCCGAAACCATTGCTAAATGGAAAAACAAAGCGGTGGCTAACCCCGGGTTTAAATTTTGCCCTAAGATCAATCAACTCATTAGCCACATGAAGAGGTTAAAGGGTGCCGACGAGCTCACCACATCGTTTTTAGAAAGTATGCTGGCCTTTGAAGAAAAACTAGGTCCCATATTTTTGCAGATGAGCGATAATTACCTGCCTAAAAACTTTGACGAATTTGAAGCTTACCTGCAAAGCCTGCCGCGCGACCTGCCCATATTTGCAGAACTAAGGCACCGCGATTGGTTTGCCGATACCGTTCACCGTGATGCCGCATTTGCATTAATGCAGCGGCTTGGTATTGGCGCTATTATTACCGATACGGCCGGCCGTCGTGATGTAATTCATATGGCCTTACCTACTAACGATGCTTTTATACGCTTTGTGGGCAATGCGCTTCATCCTACCGATTATATAAGGATAGAGAGCTGGATAGAACGCATTAAACAATGGGCGCAGCAGGGCCTGCGTGCTGTTTATTTTGGTATGCACCAGTCTGACGAGGTGGCTGCACCAGTTTTATGCGATTATCTGATAGAACGCCTTAACAAAGAATTAAACCTCACTATAGAACGCCCAAGGTTTCAACCTCGGGTTAACGAACTGTTTTAGCTAAATTATCATGCATGCTCGTCAAGGGCTGTAAAAAAGCGTATTTATAACATAACCGAACGGGTATTTATAACAACTGCTTTAAAAATTATATACTGTAAAATTGCTATCAGGCTGAGATGACTTCAAAAGCTTAACAGATACGATATATTTTATATTAATTTTTTACAGTATGTTTAATAACGCTGGCATAAACAAGGTGTTCCTGGTGGGCTATGTAAGTAAAACTCCACGCTTATACGAACAACCCGACGGCCAAAGCTTCTACTGCTTCCCTTTAGCCACCAATGAGTATATTAAAAAGCATGATCAATTAGTTGAGCATACCGAGTGGCACCAGGTAAAAATTCCCGTTCAGCAATTAGCCGGTATTGCACCCAAATTAGATAAGGGTCATTTAATTTATTTAGAAGGTAAAATTAAAACCCGTGCTTACACTGATGAACAAGGTGTTAAAAGGTACCGCTCTGATGTGGTATCAATAGTATTTCGCCTTTTAACTAACAATGCTTATGCTGGCCAGGCCGAGCATGCACAGGCTTAGTGCTCTTTCTTACGCTTCATTAAACCCCCGGTAGTATCATCAATACTTTGCTGAATAATAAAGGCAGCCGGGTCAAGTTTTAAAATTTTGTCTTTTATAGCAGGTACCTCAAGTCGGGTTAGCACGGTAAATATAATGTCTCTTGGGTCGTTAATATGCCCGTCTTTACCATAGCCGCTTTTACCCTGGTAAACGGTTACTCCCCGGCCCAGTTGCATAGTAATAACCTTACGTATCACCTCGCTTTTGGCCGATATTACGGTAATACCAATGTACTGGTCTAAGCCATTCAAAATAAAATCCATCATTTTGGAGGCTGATACATAGGTGAGGATGGAGTACAAGGCTGATTCTATACCTAATAAAAAAGCAGCGGCACCAAATATAATTACGTTAAGGATTAGCACAATATCACTCACTTTAAGTATTTGAGCTTTTTTACTGAGCAGCAGGGCCGCTATTTCAGTGCCATCTAGCACGGCGCCTCCCCTAATAGCAAAACCAATACCTACACCAATAAAAAAACCGCCAAATACGGCAGTAAGCAATTTATCGGAGGTTACATCAGGGAAATGAATTAATGCTAAACAAAGAGAAAGTCCGGCTATAGCGGTAGTGCTTTTTATCGCAAAGCCTAAACCCAACCGGCGGTAACCTAAAATTAAGAACGGCACGTTAATTACAAAAAGCAAAACGGCTATAGGGATATGTGTAATATCAGCTATAAGCATAGAGATACCAGTAACACCTCCATCAATAAAATGGCTGGAAAGTAAGAAGCCCTTTAAACCTAAGCTGGCCGAAAATATACCCAGTATAATTAATACCCAATCTATAATTTCTTTTTCTCTGGTTGTTTTTATGTTCTTATGCGCAATAGATGTTCCCATTTAATCGAAATTAGCGTACTGTAGGTCGTAATATACAAAAATCAGGCTTAATTTTTGATAATACAGTAACTATGGATGCCAAGCCAAAAACGATATTGATTGCAGATGATGATAAAGCTATAGTGGATTCCATTAGCGCAATACTCGATCTCTCGGGGTATGAAGTGCTTAAAGTGCCCGACGGAACATCTGTAATAGAAGCAGTTAAGGCCTTGCCCGATCTTATTTTGTTAGATATTCAAATGCCCGGCCATAACGGCCAAACGGTTTGCCGCCAGCTTAAACGCCAGGCATCAACCAAAGATATCCCGGTAATTATAGTTTCAGCCAGTATGGATATCAGGGAAAAAGCCGAACAAGCTGGTGCCGATGATTACCTTGAAAAACCTTTTGATATGGACATTTTACAACAAAAGGTGTTCAATTTGCTGAACAGGCAATAATAAGCTATACTATTTTACGGTTCTGTAAAATTTGTCAAGGCTTTTATAACACACATATAACTTTTACCCTGTTGATGATCAAATCATAAAGGTGCTCTCCACCTTCTTATTAAAGTTAAAGTCCTGTTTTTAACTCTTTATTCATTAGGTAGAATAGGGAAGTGTCTGTTGTTTCATCGGTTGTAATAATGGTTTTATGTATTTAGACAATTTCAGAGTTACCAATGCCGTTATATAATTCTTATCTTGCAGAATTATAATAGATACAGTGACTTTTAACGATTTTAATTTTAATGAGCAATTGGCCGAAGGCCTGCTCAGCATGGGTTATAAAACACCTACTGCCATACAACAAATGGCTATACCTGTAGTAATGGAAGGCAAGGATGTTATAGCTTGTGCCCAAACCGGTACCGGTAAAACTGCCTCATACTTGCTGCCGGTGCTTAACCTCATTGGCACACATCCCAAACATCAAATAAGCGCACTAATATTAGCGCCTACGCGCGAGCTTGCCCAGCAAATTGACCAGCAGGTGGAAGGCTTAGCTTACTTTACCGAAATAAGCTCCTTGGCGGTCTTCGGTGGTGGCGACGGCATGGCTTATGAAAACCAAAAACGTGGCATTACCAACAAAGTAGATATTTTAATTGCTACGCCTGGCCGTTTAATCTCTTTCTTAACCTCGGGTTCGCTAAAACTGAACCAACTGGAATACTTGATATTGGACGAAGCGGACCGCATGCTGGACATGGGCTTTCAGGATGATATTATGCGTATTATCAGTTACCTGCCTGCCAAGCGACAAACTTTAATGTTTTCGGCTACTATGCCGGGACGTATACGCGTTTTAGCCAAATCTATTTTAAACGAGCCGGAGCAAATTAATATTGCCATATCACAACCTGCTGCCGGTATAAACCAGCAAATTTACAAGGTACACGATGAGCAAAAGACCAAACTGCTGGTAGGCTTGTTAAAAGGTGGCCTATATACCAGCATCATTATTTTTGCATCAACTAAAGAAAAGGTAAAGGCGCTTTACAAAGAGCTGAAAAATGCCGGCATTAATGTAAATGCTTTTCACTCAGATATTCAGCAAAGCGAGCGCGAAGAAATTTTACTTCAATTTAAGAACAAGCAGCTGCCGGTTATTATTGGTACCGATGCTTTATCTCGCGGTATTGATGTTGAAGGTATTGACCTGGTAGTAAATTATGATGTACCTGGCGATCCGGAAGATTATATTCACCGTATTGGCCGCACAGCACGGGCTGCCACTAAGGGTACTGCCATTACCTTTGTAAATGAACGCGACAACCGTAAATTCAAAAATATACAGCAGTTAATTGACCGGGAAATTGATGAAATTGCTTTACCGGCCGAGTTAGGCGAAGCCCCCAAGTTTAAACCCGAATCGCCAAACCAAAGGCCACACCGTGGCAAGAGCTCAGGGAATAATTACAAAGGCCGCAAGCCCAACGGCGGGTCTAAGCAGCAGGCGAAAGGGTAAGTAGTTGCGTTCTACGTCAGTCTCAGCTTGTCGAAGACTTAGCCAAGCGGCTAATGTTTCGACAAGCTCGTATGAAAAATCTTTATTATGTTATGACGTTGTGGGCTTATGTAACGCTTAGTAATTTCGGTGAGCGTTTTCTTTCGCTCAATAGCAAGACTAATTAACGCCCCATTTTTTCACCCATTCCGGATACCGATTAAGCACCTGTTGTGGTTCATACGTGTACCAGCCGTAACCAGAGCGGCGTTCGCGTGCTACCTCTGCTAATGAATATACCACCTTACTATCGCGGTTGCAAAACAGCGGCCGGTGGGTTTGCAGTTCGTAATAACGAGTCCAGATAGGTGGGGCCGCGGCATCCTGAACCACCACACGGTCAATATGCGAAATAGTATACTGACTGGTATCTGGCGCGGCTGGAATGGTTTTTACCTTAATGCCTTCAATTTGCGATTCTTTAAACCACCTTACTGCATGTTTCACAGCGTTTACAATCTTCTCGTTAGGGTGATCAATATTCATCAGCAATAATACAATACCCGCACTCTCTGCATTGCATATAGAAGGTGGTTCAAAGGCACGTGCCCATGTGGGCTGTAGTGTCACTTCATCATGCTGCTGGCACCAGGCGGTTATTTCGCCAAAATCATTGATTTGTGTATTGAGGATGCAATCAATGCCTTTATTAAATGCAATTTCGGCTTTACGGCGCAAATTGTTGTTGATGAACTTATAAGGTGTCTTGTTGTCTTTAATGTCTTTGAGTAATTCCATAATGCCGGTAAATACATCGTCGTTATAAGTAATATACCGGCTATAATCTTTATGCAACGGAAAGTATTGCGGCCATCCGCCGTTGTTATACTGCGCTTTGAAAATGTATTCAAGTCCGTTTATGGCAGCTTTACTGTACTTGTTGTTTTGGGTGACCTCATAAATTTGAGCCAGGCAAACTACGTGTGAGTATGAAGTGCTATTGTCGAAAGTAGTGTTCAGGTTATCTTTATCTTTTAAAAGGCTGTCTTGCTGGTCGGCCGTTAAAATGGCCATCATATCATAATTTTTTGGCCAGCCACCGTTGCTTTTTTGGTAAAGCAATATGTTATCGCCAATGGCTGTTAGATCGGTATATTTATATCTGGGCTGGTTGTGTTTGGGGTTGATGACATTATGTTTATCCTTAATATCATACCAATGATGTGCGCTATTGGCAAATATGGCGGTATCAATACCCTGTTCTGACGGTTCACATTGGGCGTGAGTGTATCCACACGCAAGTGCAAGCACAGTTAAATAAAATAGTTTTCTCATAACGAGTACTAAAGTTACGAATTTTGACAGA
>Ga0265780_10007745_pt1 | contig 13143 bp, 10 predicted proteins | sample P1T30metagenome_FD_192432 | JGI IMG/M metagenome (GOLD analysis project Ga0265780, IMG submission 192432) | Plant litter microbial communities from East Loma Ridge, Irvine, California - P1 T30 | ecosystem: Environmental > Terrestrial > Plant litter > Unclassified | place: USA: California...
AGGTGACGGCAATGGCTTTGACGCCTGAAGACGTAGTCAACAAGCGGTTCCAGCCGACGAAGTTCCGCGAGGGCTACGACCAGGACGAGGTCGACGACTTCCTCGACGAGGTCGTCGCAGAGCTGCGTCGACTCGGCCAGGAGAACGACGAGCTGCGTCAGCGCCTGACGTCGGCCGAGTCGCGGGGCGGCGACGCCTCCTCCTCGCCGGTCGAGGCCAGCGCTCCGGCGCCCGTCTCGGCGCAGGCTCCTGCCTCCGCCCCGGCCCCCGTGTCGGCGCAGGCCCCGGCCTCCGAGCCCGCTCCGGCGTCCGTCCCGGCTCCGGTCGAGACCGCCCCCGAGCTCGAGGTCGCCCCGGAGCCCGTCGCGGCTGCCGCGGTCACGCCGGTCCCGGCCTACGCCGGCCCTAGCGCGGACGACACCGAGAGCACCAACAGCCTCCTGCAGCTCGCTCGTCGTCTGCACGAGGAGCACGTCCGCGAGGGCGTCGAGAAGCGCGACGCGCTCATCGCCGAGGGGCAGTCGACCTCCGCTCGCCTCGTCGCCGAGGCCGAGGCCAAGCAGCGCGACGTCGTCACCGAGGCCGAGGCTCGTTCGCGCGAGGTCGTGGCCGAGGCCGAGAACAAGCGCCGCGAGGTGCTCGAGCAGCTCGCGAACGAGCGCACGGGGCTGGAGCGTCGCATCGACGACCTCCGCACCTTCGAGCGCGACTACCGCCAGAAGCTCAAGGGCTACATCGAGGGCCAGCTGCGCGACCTCGAGGCCGAGTCGGGCGAGCAGCAGCCCGCCGGCGGCTTCGCCCCGGCCAGCGCCCAGGGCTTCGGCTCCAACTAAGGTCTTGACGCAGAACACCCCTCCGACGAAGGTCAGCGTCCGCATCATCGCGGCGCTGGCCTTCGTCGCTGTCGCGGCCTACCTGCTCGACCAGGTCACGAAGCACCTCGTGACCACCCGGCTCGTCGAGGGCGAGAGCGTCGACGTGGTCGGCGAGTTCTTCCAGCTGCACTTCGTGCGCAACCCCGGTGCGGCCTTCTCGCTCGCCAGCGGCACGACGTGGGTCTTCTCGATCGCGGCCTCGGCCGTCGTCGTCGCGATCATCGTCTTCGCCCGCCGCATCCGGTCCCGTGCATGGGCCGTCATGCTCGGCATGCTGCTGGGCGGCACGCTCGGCAACCTCACCGACCGCCTGACCCGTGAGCCGTCGTTCGGCCAGGGCCACGTGATCGACTTCCTCTACTTCCCGTCCCTGCTGCCGGCGATCTTCAACGTCGCGGACATCTTCATCGTGTCGAGCATGGGCCTGCTGCTCCTGCTGACTCTGCTCGGCGTCAACCTCGACGGGAGCCGCACGACCAAGGCTGAGACGCAGCGTGAGTCGACGTCCGACGGCGACGCCGGTCCCGGCGCCGCCGACCAGCCGGGCCCGACGACGGACGACGCCGTCGACGTGACCGGTCCCGGTGCCGAGGGCGCGCCTCCTGCGTCCCGTCCGACGGAGCGACCGTGACCGAGAACCGCCAGCTGCCCGTTCCCGACGGCCTCGCCGGCGAGCGCGTCGACGCCGCCCTGGCGAAGCTGCTCGGCTTCAGCCGTACCTTCGCCGCCGAGGTCGTCACCGCAGGAGGGGTCACCGTCGACGGGCGCTCCGTGGGCAAGTCCGACAGGCTCGAGGCCGGCGCGTGGCTCGACGTCAGCTGGGCGCCCCGTGAGGCGCCGACGGTCGTGCCGCTCGACGTGCCCGGCCTCGGCATCGTGCACGACGACGACGAGATCGTCGTCGTCGACAAGCCCGTCGGGGTCGCCGCCCACCCGTCCGTGGGCTGGACCGGGCCGACCGTGCTCGGCGGTCTCGCCGCGGCGGGGTTCCAGGTCGCGACCTCGGGCGCGGCCGAGCGCGCGGGCATCGTGCACCGCCTCGACGTCGGCACGAGCGGCCTCATGGTCGTGGCCAAGAGCGAGCGCGCCTACGCGCAGCTCAAGGACGCGTTCCGCGAGCGCACGGTCGAGAAGATCTACAACGCCGTCGTCCAGGGCCACCCCGATCCGCTCACCGGCACGATCGACGCGCCGATCGGGCGGCACCCCTCGTCCGACTGGAAGTTCGCGGTCGTCGTCGACGGCAAGCCCTCGGTCACGCACTACGAGACCGTCGAGGCGTTCCGCTCGGCCTCGCTGCTCGAGATCCACCTCGAGACGGGTCGGACCCACCAGATCCGCGTCCACATGGCGGCCCAGCGCCACCCGTGCGTGGGCGACGCGACCTACGGCGCCGACCCGACGCTGTCGGCCGCCCTCGGTCTCGGCCGACAGTGGCTGCACGCCGTGCAGCTGGGGTTCCGCCACCCCGGCACGGGCGAGCCCGTGGTCTACCGATCGACCTACCCCGACGACCTGCAGCACGCCCTCGACGTCCTCCGTGCCGGTTAGGCTGATCCTCTCCACCCGCACCACCACCAGACGAGGAGCCGCGTGGCCTCGAAAGATTCCTTCGTCCACCTGCACGTCCACAGCGAGTACTCGATGCTCGACGGGGCCGCGCGCGTCAAGCCGCTGATCGCCGAGGCCGCCGCACAGAACATGCCCGCCGTCGCGGTCACCGACCACGGCAACGTGTTCGGTGCCTACGACTTCTGGAAGACCGCGACCGACGCCGGCGTGAAGCCGATCATCGGCACCGAGGCGTACATCACGCCCGGCACCCACCGAGGTGACAAGACGCGGATCCGCTGGGGCGACGGCGGTCGTGACGACGTGTCGGGCGCCGGCGCCTACACGCACATGACCCTGCTCTCGCAGAGCACGGCGGGCATGCACAACCTGTTCCGTCTCTCGTCGCGCGCGTCGCTCGAGGGATACTACTTCAAGCCGCGCATGGACCGCGAGCTGCTGTCGCAGTACTCGGACGGCCTCATCGCGACGACGGGCTGCCCGAGCGGCGAGGTCCAGACGCGCCTGCGGCTCGGGCAGTACGACGAGGCCGTCAAGGCGGCCGCCGACTTCCGCGACATCTTCGGCGCCGAGAACTACTTCGCCGAGATCATGGACCACGGCCTCGGCATCGAGCGCCGCATCATGGGCGACCTGCTCCGGCTCGCGAAAGACCTGGGCCTGCCGCTCGTCGCCACGAACGACCTGCACTACACGCACGAGCACGACGCCACCAGCCACGCGGCCCTGCTCTGCGTGCAGTCCGGCTCGACCCTGAACGACCCGAACCGCTTCAAGTTCGACGCCGACGAGTTCTACCTCAAGTCGGCGCAGCAGATGCGGCACCTGTTCCGCGACCACCCCGAGGCCTGTGACAACACGCTGCTCATCGCGGAGCGCTGCGACGTCCAGTTCAACACCTCCGCCAACTACATGCCCCGCTACCCCGTGCCCGAGGGCGAGACGGAAGAGACGTGGTTCATCAAGGAGGTCGAGAAGGGGCTCGTCTACCGCTACCCCGCCGGCATCCCCGACGACGTCCGCAAGCAGGCCGAGTACGAGATCGGCGTCATCACCGGCATGGGGTTCCCCGGGTACTTCCTCGTCGTCGCCGACTTCATCAACTGGTCGAAGGAGAACGGCATCCGAGTCGGCCCCGGCCGCGGCTCGGGCGCCGGCTCGATGGCCGCCTACGCGATGCGGATCACCGACCTCGACCCGCTGCGGCACGGGCTCATCTTCGAGCGGTTCCTCAACCCCGACCGCGTCTCCATGCCCGACTTCGACGTCGACTTCGACGACCGTCGCCGCGGCGAGGTCATCCAGTACGTGACCGAGAAGTACGGCGACGAGCGCGTCGCCCAGATCGTCACGTACGGCACCATCAAGGCCAAGCAGGCCCTGAAAGACAGCAGCCGCGTGCTCGGCTTCCCCTTCGGCATGGGCGAGAAGCTCACGAAGGCGATGCCCCCGGCCGTCATGGGCAAGGACATCCCGCTCACCGGGATCTTCGACAAGGCCCACGAGCGCTACAAGGAGGCGGGCGACATCCGGACGGTCGTCGAGACCGACCCCGAGGCCCGCACCGTCTTCGACACGGCCCTCGGCCTCGAGGGCCTGAAGCGCCAGTGGGGCGTCCACGCCGCCGGCGTCATCATGTCGAGCGACCCGTTGATCGACATCATCCCGATCATGAAGCGCGAGCAGGACGGCCAGATCGTCACGCAGTTCGACTACCCCGCCTGCGAGTCGCTCGGCCTGATCAAGATGGACTTCCTCGGGCTCCGCAACCTCACGATCATCAACGACGCCCTCGACAACATCCGCACCAACCGCGGGTTCGACCTCGTCCTCGAAGACCTCGAGCTCGACGACCGCGCCGCCTACGACCTGCTCGGCCGCGGCGACACGCTCGGGGTGTTCCAGCTCGACGGCGGGCCCATGCGCGGGCTCCTCCGGCTGATGAAGCCCGACAACTTCGAGGACATCTCCGCCGTCATCGCCCTGTACCGACCGGGCCCGATGGGCGCGAACTCGCACACGAACTACGCCCTGCGCAAGAACGGCGCCCAGGAGATCACGCCGATCCACCCCGAGCTCGAGGAGCCCCTCAAGGAGATCCTCTCGACGAGCTACGGCCTGATCATCTACCAGGAGCAGGTCATGGCCATCGCGCAGAAGGTCGCCGGGTTCTCGCTCGGCCAGGCCGACATCCTGCGCCGCGCCATGGGCAAGAAGAAGAAGTCCGAGCTCGACAAGCAGTACGCGGGCTTCGAGCAGGGCATGTTCGACAACGGGTTCTCGCCCGACGCCGTCAAGATGCTCTGGGACATCCTGCTGCCCTTCTCCGACTACGCCTTCAACAAGGCCCACTCGGCCGCCTACGGCGTCGTGTCGTACTGGACGGCCTACCTCAAGGCCCACTACCCGGCCGAGTACATGGCCGCGCTGCTCACCAGCACCGGCGACTCGCGCGACAAGCTGGGCCTGTACCTCAACGAGTGCCGACGCATGGGCATCACGGTGCTCCCGCCGGACGTCAACGAGTCGATCGGCTTCTTCGCCGCCGTCGGCGACGACATCCGCTTCGGCATGGGCGCCGTCCGCAACGTCGGCTTCAACGTGGTCGACCACGTCATCGCCGCGCGCCAGAAGGAGGGGGCGTTCACGTCGTTCCACGACTTCCTCCGCAAGGTGCCGCTGCCGGTGGCGAACAAGCGCACCGTCGAGTCCCTGGTGAAGGCGGGCGCGTTCGACAGCCTGGGGTCGACCCGCAGGGCCCTCGTCGAGGTGCACGAGTCCGCGGTCGAGGCGGCCGTAAACGAGAAGCGCGCCGAGGCCAACGGGCAGGTCGGCTTCGACTTCGACTCGCTGTGGGACGAGCCGCAGGACGTCCAGCACGTGCCCGAGCGCCCCGAGTGGTCCAAGCGCGACAAGCTCGCGTTCGAGCGCGACATGCTCGGCCTCTACGTGAGCGACCACCCGCTCGCCGGGCTCGAGCTGCCGCTGGCGAAGCACGCCAGCACGACGGTGACCGACATCCTCTCGAGCGAGCCGACGGCGATCGACGGCGAGACGGTGACCATCGCCGGCCTGATCACGAGCGTCCAGCACCGGGTCGCCCGCAACTCGGGCAACCCGTACGGGATCGTCACCGTCGAGGACTTCGGGGGAGAGATCTCGGCGATGTTCCTCGGCAAGACCTACCAGGAGTTCGGGCCGTCGCTCGTGGGCGACTCGATCATCGTGCTCAAGGGCAGGGTGAGCGTCCGCGACGACGGCATGAACATGCACGCCGCGAGCATGTTCATGCCCGACCTCGGCGTCGGGGCCTCGCAAGGCCCCCTCGTGCTCCAGATGCCCGAGCACCGCGCCACGACCGACACGGTGACCGAGCTCGCCGCCGTGCTGGGGCGGCACTCCGGAGGCACCGAGGTGCGGCTGCGGCTCGTCAAGGGCGACGCCGCGCGCACGTTCGATATCCCGATGCCGGTCGACGTGACGGCGGATCTCTACGGCGAGCTGAAGAGCCTGCTCGGGCCCGGCTGCCTGGTCTGAGCCGTCGGACCGGGGTCACGTGCCCCGGTCCGGACGGCCCCGGGTCGGCCGGCGCCGGTCCGGACGGCCCCTGTCCTGACGGCCCCGGGTCGGCCGGGTGCTACTCCTCCAGGTGCACGGGCCGCAGCCAGCGGCGGTCGTGGTAGAGCAGGGCGTCGTCGTCCGTGCCCGTGCCGCCGTCCTCGATCTGCACGACGACGACGGCGTTGCCGTGCACGTGCACCCGCTCGACGATGCGGCCGGTCATCCAGGCCGTGACGTCGTCCAGCAGCGGCAGCCCGTGCGGGCCCTCGGTCCAGTGGTCGCCGGCGAACCGCTCGGCGGCGGGGCCGGCCATCCGACGCGCGAGCCCCTGGTTGCGCAGGCCGAGCAGGTGGACGACCACGCGGTCGGTCTCCTCGATGGCCCGCCACGAGCTGGCGGTGCGCGCCATGTTGAACGTGGCCAGCGGGGGCGACGCCGCGAGCGAGGCGAGCGACGTGGCCGTGAAGCCCACGGGCGAGCCGTCCGTGTCGCGGGCCGTGACGATGGCGACGCCGGCGGCGTGGCGGCGGAAGCCGGCCTTGAACGCGGCGAGGTCGGCGGGGTCGGGCTGCGGTGCCTGGGCTGCTGGTGGTGTGGTGTCGGGCATGACGGGTGGGCGCCTCCTGTGCTGGGACCTCGGGGGCGCGAGCCCGTCCGTGGTCGCGACCGGTCGGACTAGGCTCGACAGGCCATGATCCAGACCACAGACCTCCGAGGCCTCAAGCCTACCCACGCCGACCTGCTGGGCCTCGTGCCGCGGTCGCACGTCGACGTCGCCGCCGTCTCCGGCGCCGCCGCGCAGATCGTCCAGGCCGTGCGCGAGCGCGGCGCCGACGCCCTCCGCGACCAGGCCGAGCGCTTCGACGGCGTCCGCACCGACGTCTTCCGCGTCGAGTCCGAGGCGATCGCCCGGGCCGTCGACGAGCTCGACCCCCTGGTGAAGGAGGCGCTGGTCGAGTCGATCGCCCGCGTCACCGAGGCGAGCCGCGCCCAGGTGCCCGCGGGCTCGGTGACCGTCCCGGCCCCCGGCGCGCGCATCGAGCAGCGCTGGCAGCCGGTGTCCCGTGCGGGCGTGTACGTCCCGGGCGGCAAGGCCGTCTACCCGTCGAGCGTCGTCATGAACGTCGTGCCCGCCCTCGTGGCCGGCGTCGGCTCGGTGGCCCTGGTCTCGCCAGGGCAGCGCGCCTTCGGCGGCGCCGTGCACCCGGTCATCCTCGGGGCGGCCGGCCTGCTCGGCATCGACGAGGTCTACGTGATGGGCGGGGCCGGCGCGATCGCCGCCCTGGCCTACGGGGTCCCCGAGATCGGCCTCGAGCCCGTGCAGGTCATCACCGGGCCGGGCAACAACTACGTCGCCGCGGCGAAGCAGCTCGTCCGGGGCCGCGTCGGGATCGACGCCGTGGCGGGCGCCACCGAGATCCTCGTCATCGCCGACGACTCGGCCGACCCCACGCTCGTCGCGGTCGACCTGATCAGCCAGGCCGAGCACGACGAAGAAGCGGCCGCCGTGCTCGTGACGACCTCGGCCGAGCTCGCCGACCGCGTGCGCGACGAGCTCGTGCGTCTCGTCCCGCTCACGCTGAGCGCCGCGAGGGTGCAGACCGCCCTCGACGGTCGCCAGTCCGCGATCGTGCTCGTCGACGACCTGGCGGCGGCCGTCGACTTCAGCAACGCCTACGGCCCGGAGCACCTCGAGATCCAGACGCGCGACGACGACCAGGTGCTCGCCGGCATCACGAGCGCCGGGGCGGTCTTCGTGGGCCCGACCACGCCCGTGAGCCTCGGCGACTACCTCGCGGGCTCCAACCACGTGCTCCCCACGGGCGGGCAGTCCCGCTTCTCGTCGGGTCTGGGCGCGTACACGTTCCTGCGCCCCCAGCAGATCGTGCGGTACGACCAGGACGCCCTGGCCGAGGTCGCCGACCGCCTGGTCGCGCTCTCGCGCGCCGAGCTGCTGCCGGCGCACGGCGAGGCCGTCGCGGCGCGTCTCCACAAGCCCTGAGGCACGGCTCCGGCCCGGCCGGGGAAGGGCGGCCGAGGAGGCGGGTGCCGGTGTCCGGCGACGGGGCCCGGCACGTGCTCCCAGTACGCTGAGGGCACCATGTTCTGTCCTTTCTGTCGTCACCCCGATTCCCGCGTCGTCGACTCCCGCACGAGCGACGACGGCACGTCGATCCGTCGGCGTCGCCAGTGCCCGAACTGCGGCCGGCGCTTCAGCACGACCGAGACCGCGAGCCTCAACGTCGTCAAGCGCAACGGCGTCCTCGAGCCCTTCAGCCGCGAGAAGATCATCTCCGGCGTCCGCAAGGCCTGCCAGGGGCGTCCCGTCACCGACGGCGACCTCGCCGTCCTGGCGCAGCGCGTCGAAGAGGCCGTGCGCGCCTCGGGCACGTCGCAGATCGAGGCCAACGACATCGGGCTCGCCATCCTGCCGCCCCTGCGCGAGCTCGACGAGGTGGCCTACCTGCGCTTCGCGAGCGTCTACCAGGCCTTCGACTCGCTCGACGACTTCGAGGCGTCCATCACGCAGCTCCGCGACGAGCACCGCGACCGCGTGCGCGTGCCGCGCTCGGCCGACGAGTGAGGACCGCCTACCGGGTCCTCTTCGACCTGGTGCTCTCGAAGATGGACCCGGAGGACGCCCACCACCTGGCCTTCCGGGTCATCCGTGCCGTGCCGCGGGCGGGTCTCGCCCCGCTCGTGCGTCGCTTCACCGCTCCGCACCCCACCCTCGCCGTCGAGGCCCTGGGGCTCCGCTTCGACTCGCCCTTCGGCGTGGCCGCCGGGTTCGACAAGGACGCCAAGGGCATCGCCGGCCTGGGCGCGCTCGGCTTCGGGCACGTCGAGGTGGGCACGATCACGGCCAGGGCCCAGCCCGGCAACGAGAGGCCGCGGCTCTTCCGCCTCGTGCCCGACCTCGCGGTCGTCAACCGCATGGGCTTCAACAACGGAGGAGCGGCGAGCGCGGCCGAGGAGCTCGCGGTCGCCCGCCGTGCCCCCGTCCGTCCGGTCGTCGGCGTCAACATCGGCAAGAGCCGCGTGGTCGAGGTCGACGACGCCGTCGACGACTACCTCGAGAGCACCCGCCTCCTCGCCCCCCTGGCCGACTACCTGGCCGTCAACGTCAGCTCGCCGAACACGCCGGGCCTGCGGGGCCTGCAAGAGCTCGACAAGCTCGCCCCCCTGCTGCGCGCCGTCCACGGCGCGGCCGGCAGCACGCCGGTCCTCGTCAAGATCGCGCCCGACCTCGACGACGAGGGCATCCGCCACATCGCCGAGCTCGTCACCGAGGTCGGTCTCGGGGGAGTCATCGCCACGAACACGACGTTGTCGCGGTCGGGTCTCCGCACCCCCGCCGCCACGGTGGAGGCGGCGGGCGCGGGCGGCCTCTCGGGTGCCCCCCTCGCGGCGCGGTCGCTCGAGGTGCTCCGGGTGCTGCGGTCGATCCTGCCCGCCGAGACGTGCGTCGTCTCGGTCGGGGGAGTGACCACGGCGGCCGACGTCCAGGCGAGGCTCGACGCGGGCGCGACCCTGGTCCAGGGCTACACCGCGTTCCTCTACGAGGGCCCGCTCTGGGCTCGCCAGGTCAACCGCGGGCTCCGCGCCCTGCGACGCGCGGGCTGACCGCGCCGCCCGCGCGCGTCGTCCGTCCGTCCGAGTGTGCCGTGCGGCGACGACGGCCCGCTCGGCTCGTCCCCGGGCGGCACGACGAAGGCCCCCGACCGTCCGGTCGGGGGCCTTCGCGAGGCTGCGTCCCGGCTAGAGGACGGGGAACTCGCGTCGCCGCACCTGCGGCTTGGGCAGGCGCATCGGCTTCATCTGCATGGCGCGCATCGCGGCGTACCAGCGGTTGCCCTTCTGCAGGCCGTCGTCGCCGAACTTCGCCCGGAGCTGGGCCGAGACGCGCTGGCCGGCGAGCAGGCAGTCGCCGACGGCCAGGATGAAGAAGCCCCAGAGGACGAACAGGGTCGTCGTCTGGACGGCGACGTTCTGGACGATGCTCATCGCGATGACGAGCACCATGACGGGGATCATCGCCTCGCCCACGCTGTAGCGGGCGTCGACGTAGTCGCGGATGAACCTGCGCTGCACGCCCTTGTCGCGCTCGGGCAGGAACTTCTCCTCGCCGTTGGCGAGTCCGACGCGCTGCCGCTCGCGCTGCTCGGCGAGACGGGCCCGCTGGGCCTTCTGCGCCTCCTTGCCGGTCGCCACGAGAGGTCGCTGGTTGGCGGCCTCGCGCTCGCGTCGGGTCGGTGTGGGCCGCCCCTTGCCGGTCGTCGTCGACTCGGTCTCGTCGACGGTCGTCGTGATGGTCTTGTCAGGTGCCTTGGCCACGGAGAGTCCTCGGGGTTGAACGAGTTCCTAAGATTACCTGCATGACCGACTCGCAGCACCCCGTGCCCCCGACTGATCCCCGTACTGTCAGCGAACTCGCGGAGGCGGTGCAGGGCGGCTTCCCCGCCGCCGTCGCCGACCTCGGCGGCCTGGTGCGCATCCCCTCCGTCTCCTGGGACGCCTTCGACCCCGCCCACGTGGCCGCCAGCGCCGAGGCCGTGGCCGAGCTCGTGCGCGGCACCGGTCTCTTCGAGACCGTGCAGGTGAGCCGTGCGCCGATCGGCGACACGGGCGCACTCGGCCAGCCGGCCGTCCTCGCCCGTCGACCGGCTCGCGACGGCAAGCCGACCGTGCTGCTCTACGCCCACCACGACGTGCAGCCGCAGGGCGACGACGCCGACTGGGACTCGCCGCCCTTCGAGCCGACCGTCAAGGGCGACCGTCTCTACGGGCGCGGCGCCTCCGACGACAAGGCGGGCGTCATGACGCACGTCGCCGCCCTCCGCGCGGTCCGTCAGGTGCTCGGCGACGACCTCGGCGTCGGCGTCGCCGTCTTCATCGAGGGGGAGGAGGAGTTCGGCTCCCGCTCGTTCGCCGACTTCCTGCAGCAGCACCGCGACGACCTCGCGGCCGACGTCATCGTCGTCGCCGACTCCGGCAACTGGAGCACGACGGTCCCGGCGATCACCGTCGGCCTCCGCGGGAACGTCACGTTCCGTCTCACCGTCCGGACGCTCGCCCACGCCTCGCACTCGGGCATGGTCGGGGGAGCGGTCCCCGACGCCATGCTCGCGATGGTCGCGCTCCTCGCGACGCTGCACGACGACGCGGGCAGCGTCGCGGTCGACGGGCTCCACCGCCGCGAGGCGGAGCACCCCGAGCAGACCGAGCAGGAGCTCCGCGACGAGGCGGGCCTGCTCGAGGGCGTCTCGCCGATCGGCACGGGCCCGCTGCTCAGTCGCGTGTGGTCCCAGCCGTCGATCACCGTGACCGGCATCGACGCGCCGAGCGTCGCCGCCGCGTCGAACACCCTGTCGCCCGAGGTCTCCGTCCGCATCAGCGCCCGCGTCGCCCCGGGGCAGGCGGCCTCCGAGGCGTACGCGGCCATCGAGGCCCACCTCCGCGCTCACGCGCCGTTCGGCGCCCACGTCGAGATCGACGACGTCGACCAGGGCGACCCGTTCCTCGTCGACACGAGCGGCTGGGCCATCGCGGAGGCGACGGCCGCCATGACCGAGGCCTGGGGCGAGGCGCCGCTGCAGATCGGCATCGGCGGGTCGATCCCGTTCATCGCCGACCTCGTGCGCACGTTCCCGGAGGCCCAGATCCTCGTCACCGGCGTCGAGGACCCCGACACGCGGGCGCACAGCCCGAACGAGTCGCAGCACCTCGGCGTGCTGCACCGTGCCGTCCTCAGCGAGGCGATCCTCCTCGCCCGTCTGGACGCCAGGGCCTGACGCGGGCGGGCCGGCGGCATCCCGCGTGGCCGGCCCGCACGACCCCGCCAGGTCCCGGAACAATTCCGGGGCCTGGCTGCTTACACTGGACGACGACGCGTGCCCCTGTGCACCGACCCGAGGAGGCTCCATGACCGACACCGCGACCCCCGCCGTCGAGACGGCCGCCGGCGACACGACGACCGCCCACGGCGTCACGATCACCGCGACCGCTGCCGACAAGGTGAAGAGCCTCCTGACGCAGGAGGGACGCGACGACCTCCGTCTGCGCGTCGCCGTCCAGCCCGGCGGCTGCTCGGGCCTGATCTACCAGCTCTACTTCGACGAGCGCCTCCTCGAGAACGACGCGACCGTCGACTTCGACGGCGTCGAGGTCGTCGTCGACAAGATGAGCGTCCCCTACCTCGACGGCGCTGCCATCGACTTCGAGGACACCATCCAGAAGCAGGGGTTCACCATCGACAACCCCAACGCGCAGGGCAGTTGCGCCTGCGGCGACAGCTTCCACTGACGCAGGAGGCGCCTCCCGAGCGCTCCTGACTGCCCACCACGCCCGAGGGGCCGCCGACAGGCGGCCCCTCTCGTGCGTCCAGGTGGCTCGTCCTCGAACGACTCGGCGCGGCCGTGTGCAGAGGCCCGGTCAACCTGCGAGTAGGCTAGGTAAGTCCCGTCCTAGACTGGGAAGACCCCAAGCTGTCGTGTCATCCGAGAGGTAACAGTGCGTTCTAACCGCCGTCTTCGTTGGGCCGCCATCCCCGTGGCCGCCGTCATGGCCCTCGTGCTCGCGGGATGCACGCCCGACCAGCTCCAGGGCTGGCTCCCCACCACCGCCGGCACGACGAACCACGTCGACAGCATCATCGGCCTCTGGGTCACGTCGTGGATCGTCCTGCTCATCGTCGGCGTCATCGTGTGGGGCCTGATCATCTGGACCTGCATCGCCTACCGCCGACGCAAGGGCCAGACCGGCCTCCCGGTCCAGCTCCGCTACAACATGCCGATCGAGATCTTCTACACGGTCGTGCCGCTCATCCTGGTGCTCGGCTTCTTCGCCTTCACCGCGCGTGACCAGGCCGCCATCGAAGAGCCGACCGCGAGCCCCGACGTGAAGATCGACGTCTACGCCAAGCGCTGGGCCTGGGACTTCAACTACATCGACCAGCAGCAGGAAGACGACAGCGTCTACTACCAGGGCATCCAGGCCCAAGAGCTCCCCGACGGCGAGGTCGACCAGGACCAGCTCCCCGTGCTGTACCTGCCCGTCGGCAAGACCGTGCAGATCGACCTCAAGTCGCGCGACGTCGCGCACTCGTTCTGGATCGTCGACTTCCTCTACAAGAAGG
>Ga0265780_10007747_pt1 | contig 13141 bp, 12 predicted proteins | sample P1T30metagenome_FD_192432 | JGI IMG/M metagenome (GOLD analysis project Ga0265780, IMG submission 192432) | Plant litter microbial communities from East Loma Ridge, Irvine, California - P1 T30 | ecosystem: Environmental > Terrestrial > Plant litter > Unclassified | place: USA: California...
TTGTGCTCGGGGGTGCCATCAAGCTCATGCGCGAGAAGATTGTGGAGCGACAGCAGATCATCGCCGACGCCAAGGCGAAGGGGATCGACACAACGGGATGGGAGTTGGACAAGGACACGATGGAGGCATGCGCTAGGCAGATGGAGCGGACGCTGGCCGAGGAGCGACAGGCGGAGAAAGAAGAGAACAGTAATGGTGTTGAGGTGAAGAAGGAGTAAGGATGCACGCGTTCCACCCGGTATACACGGGATGAGAATGGGCTGTGATACTGGAACATGCGTACAAGGCGTATACGCGTCATATTGCTAGGAAGCAGCAAGACACCCTTTGACTTTCCGCTCAAGTCGCGTGGGGAGACTCTCCGGTCAGAAGTAAAGTGCATTTCTTCGCTATCCTCAAATCAAAATGATGATTAATCCAACTAAGACTTGAGACAAACTAAGAACAGAGCGCATCCATGTAGTAGACATTCACCCGTGCACACACCATTTGCTTATCGATAAGACCCAAAATTATCTTTCACATGAAAGAAGCCCCACCAACCACCAAACTGACATCTTGCATATCAGTCTAACCTGATCCAACCCCAGTTCAGCATTTCATCATGGCATTCAGTTTCGGCTTTTCAGGCGACGACATAGAAGAAGACCCCAACGATGTGCAAGAGCAAGGGCAACAGCAAACAACGACAGATCGCAATGTCCCACCACCTATTGCGGCCAAAGCACATGATCTCGATGAGCTGGTAGGTATGCGCTTTTGAATTTTGTATAGCCATGGGACAATCTCTCAATTCCTTACCCTTTTCTCTCATCGAGATGATGAAGATATTCCCACGAGCGATACTAACAAGGGTCCTAGCTAGCCAGCCTCCCAGACAAACTCTCCTACTCAACCATCAACATAACCAGCCCCAAAGGCTTTACAACTCGGCTACCCCGCCGCGAACTCTTCGATGTGCGCCTTCAACTCATGGCTGAAGACGATGGATCTTCCCAAACACCTCTGACAGGTCTGGATGTAATGCCTCCTTATACCCTCCTTCCATCCACAAACTGACACTCACCAAAAGGACTCCGATCTCCGCCAAAACGTCTACGAAGGCGGCTACAAGACCTGGGAATGCAGTCTCGATCTCGTCCGCTACCTGCTCGATCGTGGACCGCGGAAAGATCTCGATGACCTCATGCGCGTCGGTCATGTTATTGAGATGGGTTGCGGGTCTGCCTTACCCTCGCTTCTCTTGTTCCAATATGCGGTCAAGAATCAACTCGGCATCTACTTCACCCTAACAGATTACAACGCCGACGTTCTACGGCTTGTGACTCTACCCAATCTACTTCTGACATGGGTGGGTACGCTAGGTGCTGAGGAGAGTGCAGCGCTGTTCCCTGAGGCGGGGAATCCGCTCTTGGAACCGGCGGAGAATAGCGAGTTATATCTTACTCCTGAGATCCTAGCAGCTTTCAAGAAGGCGATGAGTGAAACTGGGATCACGATGACATTCATCTCGGGGTCTTGGACGCCGGTTGAGAAGCTCCTGGAGATGGTTCCTTCGTCTTCGGATTTGAACACGTTCATCTTGGGTTCGGAGACTATCTACTCGCCAGCTTCACTCACGGCGTTTACTGATGCGATTGTCGCGCTGATGGGACGGGTGAAGACGGGCAAGACGATGGTAGCGGCGAAGAGAGTGTACTTTGGTGTTGGAGGTAGCGTAGATGGATTCAGGGAAGCTTGTGCACAGAGAGGATGTGTGGCCTACGAAATGGAGTTTGAAGGCCTAGGTGACGGAAGCGATGGAGGCGTGAGGAGGTGTTTGGTCGAGGTGCAGATGTATTGAAATTGGTAAAAAGAATGGTTCATTGCGGTCATGAGTTGTGGATGAGATGGGTATCTAGGGATGTACCAAGTAAAGGGATAAAACCAAAAGGGAAAATCGTTCTCATGAACGCCGTCATACAATATCCAAGCCAACGCAAGTTTATCCAAAGTTCCCATTGTCGAGACGATCTTACTACTTCGACCTCACGGTGACTGTCGGTCCAGGCAACTCCCTCCTACCCTCGGCTTCATCGCCACCACGCATAAGCCTCTTGTACGTTTCCCCCTCAACCCTCATATGCTCTCCGCGGCTGACCTGCAGCCTGTCCACACCCTTTCCAATAGCATCAATGTGATACTCTAAAGGCAGATCACTTCTGTAACCCAGAATCTCTGGCGCCGCAACGCCCTCTCGCAAGTTCTCCAACTCGGCCTGGATCTCCTGTAGCTTGAGAAGCGTGCCTGACACATGATTGACCGCTCTCTTGCGATAGGCACCAATGTTGGCAAGTAAATTGAGGGACTTGGTGTTGGCTTTCACATCGCCGCGGTTACCCCCAAGTTTTGTCCAGAGGCTAGAAAGAAGCTCTTCTTGTCTGCCCGTTATCGTCTGGTCATCGCCTGTTGCAATTTCGTAGATGGTGCCTAGTCGCTCATCAAGGTTGTGCAGAACAAGAAGCAGAGCTTGAGCTGTTTCGATAAGACGCGTAATCTCGTCTTTGTTCTTGCTGACGTGTGAGACGTACTGGTCGAAGATGCGTTGTTGGAGCGTTGGCGGCGGCGCGACGAACGCACCCGTGACCTGGTTGATAACTCGGCCAACGGCGCCAATGGAAGCCTCTTTCTCCGAGATACCAGACAACACGTTCATGGTCCAGGTATTTGTCGCAATTACACGGTCCATAGCTGCCCCTATGCGACTGTTGTAACGAGACAGATCGACGGAAGCCTCGTTAGCTGTTTGTACAAAGTACTCGAATTCATTATCCAAGGCCTTGCGGCTCGGAAGACGAGAGTGCTTGACAAGAATACGCAAGTCGCGAATAGCAAGCTCGGAGTTCTTGATCGTGGCGGGCAGAGCAGAAGTATCTTTCGATGCGTCCAGGATATCCTCGAATCGACTTTGAACATTGATGAGTTCCTCGAAGTCGGCCTGAGGTTCTGACGTGTCTAGCGTAGCGCATGCGGGGATGAGGTAGGAAGAGCCTGGTATCGCGCAAACAGGCCCCATTACAGCGTTCGATACTGTGGATCGTAGTATCCCGGATGCTAGCTGGATGCCGAAGACTAGGATGCCAACGCCGAGGGCGACCCCTAAGAACGGCTTGATAAAGTGTCGCATCGCGTAGGAGAAGATGTCTAGGAAGTGGGCGAGGAGTGGTGCGGCGACGTTATCCCAGAAGAGGTTCACGTAGTGCCATGGGCTCACTTCTTCCTGGTTTTGTTGTGGCGCTTGCGGGTATCCGCTGGCAGACCCTTTCGTGAAAGAGCTGCCTGGTGCAAGGGGCGAGTCTGACGTGCGGTTTTGGGTCGTGTTTCTTACTCGGTTCCGCGGCTGGGATTTTGGACCTGGCGAGCCGCTGTAACCACTTGGCGAGTTACTCATTGAAGGCATTATGAAGCTCGGCTCGGATGCGTCTTGTTTTGGTGTTCTGTCGGATCCTATCCTCTGCGACTGGCTGGCTTTGGTCCGACTTGCTGGCTTCCTCGTGGATCGAGCCTGCGTTTGCGCCGTAGGTGTTGACTTGCTGAGGTGATTGCGCTTAGGTCTGGGTGTCACGGTCGTCCGTGGTTCTTGTACAGTTTCTTTGTCAGAGTCCTCTAGTTCCAATTCGCTGGCTTCGTCGCTGGCCGAGTGAATGGAGCCCTCGTCACCGGATGCGTAGTCAGCGTCGCCCCAGCTACTTCCCAAGCTGTGTTCGAGTCGCCGTGAACGTGCGCTCATATTCCAAGTTGATGGTATCTAGGATCTGTGACGTAGGGCTGACGGATGAGTGGGTCAAGGTAAGAATGCAATACAGAGCAGGTGGTAGTTATAGATTTAGGCAGTGGTGTGTCTAGTGATGACCCAAACTGTCTCACTGACTGCCTTTGTGTCGTTGTAGGAGGCTGGGTAGAACAGATTGCCACTTCCTACGTGTGACGTGGGGCCTGCCAATCAGGCTTCTGGCGCATACTGTGTCTTAGTGCGTCGCAGAGACATCAAGCACTTTTGTTGTTAGTGGAGTTCCAGAGCGATGGCCCTAGCACTGTACCTGTAGTACCTGACTGCGTTCGGGGTTCAAGTGGTGTTGGCGTACAGACGCGTCGACGTCATGTTCGAGCTCGCGTGCGCCAAGACGACTAGTCCAGAAAGTGCATCCTGAACAGCACGCGAAGTTGGTGCAGGAGTCAAGTCTTTCCGATGTCACTACGCCAGCTTTTCCTCGCGCTGCGGACTGCAAGACGGGCGCAATTAGATCCGACGAGGTGGCGCCAACATGGACGTCTCTTCGCGCGCAGTTGCTCTTGTTCTGCGCCCCACCAGTTGCAGCACACGGTGACCGTCTCGTCTCAAGCACCCGCCAGTGCGCAATTGAACCCTACAGCCGGCACCCCGCCTACACCTCCCCTCGACCATCGAGCCCTCGCGCAAACACACAATCTCTTCATCACATCTCCATATAGCCCCGGATCGCCGCTCATCCTTCCCAACGGTGCCTACGTCTTCCAAAAGTTGCAGTCGTTCCTGCGTGCGCAATATCCACAGTTCGGCTTCCAAGAGGTCATCACGCCCATAATATACAAGAAGTCGCTATGGGAGAAGTCCGGGCACTGGGAGAACTATGCGGAGGACATGTTCAGCGTGCAGGGAAGAGGGAAAACGGCGCAGATACCTGAAGCAGAAGGCGGAGAGGACGGGGAGTTCGGTCTGAAGCCAATGAACTGCCCTGGCCACTGTTTGCTGTTCAGGGACGAGATCAAGAGTTACAGAGATCTCCCAGTCAGACTCGCCGACTTCAGCGCTCTGCACCGGAACGAGATCTCAGGCGCCTTGACAGGACTGACTAGAGTCAGGCGGTTCCACCAGGACGATGCGCACATCTTCTGTCGGCCAGACCAAATTCTGGCAGAGATTGAGCAGACGCTCAAGTTTGTGGGCATGGTATACAACACGTTCGGACTGGGACCCTACAAGCTGCTTCTCTCTACTCGGCCCAAGGACAGCTTCATCGGCACCGTCGAGGAGTGGGATCGTGCAGAAGAGCAGTTGACTACTGCGTTAAACAATATCGGGAGCGAATGGGCAATCAACGAGGGAGACGGAGCGTTCTATGGTCCGAAGATTGACATCATCTTGAAAGACTCGAATGGCAAGGAGCATCAGACGGCAACCATACAGCTCGACTTCCAGCTACCGCAGCGCTTCGATCTGCAATACCAAGCATCGCCAGAAGAGTTGGAGGCAGGACCGCAGTCATCTATGGATGCAGGACTGGATCCGGCTCTTCGCCGGCCGGTCATCGTACATCGTGCCATCTACGGTTCCATCGAACGCTTCATGGCTCTACTGATCGAACACTACGCTGGCAAATACCCTTTCTGGCTTTCGCCTCGACCAGCCATCGTCCTGTCGCTTAACTCAGACCCTAAAGTTCTTGAACATGTCTCGCGCATTCAGTCTGTCCTTTCCGGTCTCACACCCTCCAACGCACCAGCCACGTCCGCATCGTCGCCCAAGCCCTTACCGTTATCGACTATACACCTGCCCATCGATGTCGATACAAGCGACCGCTCGCTCGGGAAGAAGATCGCCGAGGCAAGAACAAAGAAGTACAATCACATCATTGTGGTTGGCGGCAAAGAGGTTGAGAGTGGTAGCATGAATCTTCAGATCGTGAACCAGCCAAATGAGGAGTCCACTATCGAAGCCCTGCAAGCCTCCTTGGGAAAGACCCTCACTGAGAGAGAAAGATCAAAGGCTACCGTGAACGTCGACCTAGACGGCGCTAGGAAATACTTCGAGAACCTGGCCAACTCGTTCTTGTAATACAACGTCGATTCTGATTCAAAGCCTTGTCCGTGTTCAATCGTGTGTCATTATGGTTGCCCTGTGTTTAGTTTAGGGTTAGGGTCTTTTCTACAGTCCGGCATCACGTACGGCCAATAGAAGCATGTAATACGCCACTTCGGGAAAAGTTCCCGGTATGCTCAAAGAGAAGGTTGTGGGGAGAACAGATAAGCTCTGCCGATGCTATCTAGTATATCCTATAGCCTTGTTGATTGAATGGCGGCATCTGAGTAGATGAGTCTGTCCGCATCTATCAGAGGTGTCTCTTGTCTTCGGAGTCGAAATGTCGGTTGGTGTTCTCATTCTTGCACCCACTTTCACTTTCACTTTCACTCTCACTTGCTTAGCGCCCGCCAAGACAACTGGTCCTTGGACGGGCACCTTCGAATTCCTTCTCCATTGCCAACCGTGTCACCAGTGCTTTAACAACGTTCCTTGTCTGCGACTTCATCTCACGCGATGGCCACACCAGTACCGTCCACTGACGACGATGCATGGATGTTGGAGCCGATCCCTTGTGCCCACCCACCCACAAAACCACCTGCGTGAGTCCGCAACAGGCAAACCCTTGAACCCTTACTAACATTCTCAGCCACGTCTACGATACTATCATTACTGTCGCAGTCGGACCCGATGACGCCAAGAAAAAGTTCAAGATCTATCGGGGACTACTGTGTCACTTCTCAAGATATTTCGATCGCATGCTGAACGGCTCGTTTCGGGAAGCTGGCTCGACCTATCTTCGTCTCAAGGATGTCGATGCCGCAACCTTCCACGTCTTCTACTATTGGCTCAACTCCGGTGTTGTGGACTACACCAACGGTGACCCATCGACTGCAGCCAGTCAGATTTGGCAGAACGCTATTGATGCTTACATATTCGCCGACTTTCATCAGGCGCAAGTCTTCAAGAACGCTTTCTTAGACTCTCTCTACCTCTATTACGAAAAGAATAACCTCATGTGCGTCTCGATTACAGGAACACTGTATGCGAACACTGTTGCACATGACGCCATGAGAAATTTCATAGTATGTATAGCGGCTGGAACCTTATCGTTCAAGAGCGTACAAATGCACGGTGGGGCAGAGCTTTGCGAGAAGGCTTTCTTATTCGATGTCATCTTGGCATCTCAGGAACGGATATTGGTTCCAGCGGTTGACGCAGGACTTTGGCTCGCTGATATGCGCAAGAACTTTTGCGAGCATTATCATACACACAAAAAGACGGGGATTTCTTGAGAGAACGGAGAGTCGTAAGCCTGGCTTGTGTACATGGCTTCAATTACAGTGGCTGATATGAGAAATGGTCAAAGTTAGAGTGCGCGATCAAAACAGTATCAGCTTGTCGCCCAGGTTATATGAGGTACTCGAGGGTCACATTGTAAGACAGTTTGGCATGTCTGCTACAAGCCCATATGACGCATATTCTACCGAACTTAGTGCATACACTATAGATGTTCACTGATCATAAGCCGTCTCTGATCAAACTGTCGAGGTAATAAATGTGGTAGCCTTTTACATACCAGAGATACAGCCTCAAAGCATGCACTAAGTCTAGAGGAAAATTATCTGGTTCGTTATGACCCCATGCATGCTGCCCTTCTATCATTGCGTTCCGTGATCTTGCTATGACGCAACAATGTCCTCGCCAGAATCCAAAACGCAGCATGTATTCTGCGCTTTTGTGCTATCACCCATAGTCGAGCAACTGACAGCGTTTCCAGCTAGACATCGAGGGGAGATGACCACATATCGCGGATGGTCGCTACGTTAGGATAAACGCATCTTCACCTTTACCTTCACTTCAGCTTCTCGGCTAGTGGAATATACTGCCTTCAAAAAGGTATTTGGACAAACTTAGCGTCTACAAAGGCCTTCATCAACGGAAGCTACACTCACATCGACGACGATACTTCTAACACAGTCATAATGAGCAATCCATCAATACTGTGCGCACACCCGTGGACCGCGCCTACCATCACCAACAAGCACGACACAATCCTTATCAAGGTCGGCTCCGGCAGCAATATCCAGCAGTATGACCTACATGTCGAAGCACTCAGAGCGCGCTCGCGACACTTCTATGAGGCTCTTCCCGCCTGCTCAAACGAGGAGCGCACAGCGATCCACCTCGCATGCTCTGCGCCAAAGCGATTCGACGCCTTCACCAACTGGCTTTACAGCGGCAGCCTAGACTCCAGCAACGAAGTCAATGTGAGATACCTCTTCTTATGCGAACTCCACGTGTCTGCCGACACCTTCGATATCCCGCTCCTGCGCAACAAGATTGTGGATGTGTTCTTCAACAAGCTTTTGCGCGACGCCCAGCCACTGCCCTACGACATCATGAACTACATCGAGGAGCATTTGAGGGACTCCGCCCTGAGGAACATGATGCAAGACATCATGTTGAACTGCGGTGAGACGGAGGACATGGCCGAGTGGAAGGTCAACCTTGCGAAGGGCTTCAGGATGGAAGGTGGTAGAAACAAAGACGTCGCTGAGACAATTGGAAGGAATTCAAATGTGAGAGAGTACTTGGTCGCATTGAGGGGTAAGGTATGCGAGAAATATCACGAACATGTGGAGAGAGATGAGATGGTCGTGGAACGTGAGGAAGTGTGGTTCTTCGATCCACCTCTGAACTAAGCGGGGAGCACTTTTACATAGTACGAGACGTCCGACATATGGACGACAACGAGGTTGGAATGGAAAGAGTGGGATGCCGTAGTGGAATTTGATCCATGGATACATCCAGTTGTCATATTGTTCATGCGAACAAGTTGATCTAGCTGATCTCACTGAAACTCCGTCGTTGATATTATGACTCTTGACACAGTATAAGATGAGCTTCTGTCGAACTATATACCTTGGTATGAAGGACTGTACTTGCAATGCATGTGCGGAGGTTGTGCATACCTGGGCAGTTCTTTCCAATGTTTGCACTAGCCTAACGCTAGTCTTCGTCGGGTAAGACCCTGATTTCGCCGGCTGACGTCATGAGCTCGCACGATGGAATCCGACTGCTGTCTCATCTCAAACCGACCTGCTTCAAAGATGATCCATGAACGTTCCTATGGCGCTTCCTAGCCTCTTCTGCTGACGATCGGGGTATATCTGCACAACCGCAGCCATGCAACGCCGCGCAGCGCTTGGCCGCACCAAACAGAGTGTGGCGTACGAAATTCAATGTCGCCCAAAGCACCTTTTTGTTCGGCGCTCGCTGATCGGGGATGGCGTCGTGTTAATTACGCAGGAAGGCGCTAGACAGCGGTATAGGATGAAGGCAAGCGCAGCCAATCGCGTGTAAGTCGGTATATAACAAGACCGAAGAAGGGCGGTGATGAGTCCATGGAGTACACCGCAAACGGATCCTTCCGGTCCTTTAGTAGCTCGAGACTGCTAAGACACATGTCGCAAAATACAACTTCTTGACAGCGTCGTTGCCTTTAACGGAGATTGAAGCGTACCTTGTCTAGCACGCGGCTGATGGGCACAGGCTTCTCGTTCACAAAGGAAACCTCGGAATCGGTACGTTCCTCTACGAAAGAAGCTCGAGATGCCGGCGGCGATATCTCCGGATCAGCCGAACGCATCGTCAGCCATTGGGTGACAAGCATACCGAGACAGACTGAACTATGTATCAGCGTTTGTTGACCACAAGGGGCGAATCGTGAACTTACTATCAGCGAGGCACATGAGCAGACAAGCGTGGCTCATCTTGGCGAAGTTCCAGGCGAGAAACAGGCTATTGTTGCACAAAGTGACAAACAACATGAAGCCTGAGCCAACAACATTTCGAACCAGCATGACTCGCAAGTTGTTCCGAGAAGATACGGCCCGTCGTGTTCCTTTCATCCAAAGTCGGAGTCTCTGCATTGAAGAGCCAGTTGATGTACCAGCAGTGTCGCTTGCGAAACTGAATATCCTAGGTGCCGATGAGCCCAGTGCTGGTCGAAGCTGCCAGACGAAGATTCCCGTGAGAACAGTGTTCATTAGGATGTCCAGCACGATGATCGCAATCGTAGCCGGCCGCTCGATGCCTATCCTGCATTCACCTGTCTGGTGGTTCAAGATGGCCATTGGGTTGACAAACTGCCATCCCATGATCGCGAGGAAACCACCCGTGACAAAGATCCCTCCGAAGACATACAGCATATCCCTTGTGCGATCCACAAAGGGAGCTCGTACGATATGAACGCGCTCTAGCAAGAAGAGATATCTGTATGTGGTTCAGCATCCGGGTTTTGGGTGAGCGTCACGCACGAGTAAACACTTACAGTGCTATCTTGTCCGCGCTATACATGGCGATGCAGACTCGTATGGCAGCATGACATTGAGCATCCGTTTGCAGACCCAATCCAGCTACCTGTATGGCTGTGGCAAATAAAAAGGCCGAGCAGATGAAGCCTTGTGCGAATACAAGTACATCTGACACCCGAGTTTTGGACTTCTGGCCAGCCATGCGGCCTGCTCGATACCCTACGAAGCGGTTAGCAGAAGTTCTGAGCGACCTCTGGATGCGAAACGGTCAACATAAAATTCGAATGCACTTACCCTGGGCCAGCGCGAGAACAAATGCAAACAGTATGCATATGATGATCACTGTAACGCGATGTGGTGGCAGCTCGTCCAGGTTGACATGTTTGTGGCTTTCGTCCCGAGTAACAAGGAAAAGCGGAGACATTGGCTGCGCAGCCACACCAGCGATGGAGATTTGCGCAAAAGCAAATAATATCGCAAAGGTAGAAGATCGCATCAACGCTGCCAAGGTGTCCGTTGAGACATGGGGAGTGGTCTCACGACATATAGGTTCACGAAGCGAGCTCTGATCAAGTGTTCAAACTAATTTGCGTATTACGCCGTGGCAAGACTTCTCACTCAACGTCAATCAATCACAACACGGTATATCCTCGATCTATCGGATCGTAGGGCAATATGTCAAGGGCTAGCGCATCAGTGGACGAGTCACCGCTAAAGCTTACTTCAACGGTTCCGACGAGGGGAAGCTGGAGGCAACTCCGTAGCGCCGAGCAGGCACCCCGAAGCGAGCCTTCCACGCGCTATTGTGCGGAGACGTTGCGCTACAGCCCTACTACTAGACACCGTTGGGCTCTAGAAGTCTTGATCCGCTGGAGAGTTTTGACCGCTGCTTCATGAGATGCAGAAGTCGCTTCAGCCACATGTTTGCGCCTCCAAAACGACCACCGTGAAGGCTCTGGTTTCCAAATACCATGGTCGCATCTGAACGAGGCTATGCGCGTAAGCTTACGGCGACGAGGTCCGGAGATTCCAAGAGGCTTGAATCTCGGGTTGGGAAAAGGACCGGATGCCGCACGCCCCGGGCTTATCATCCAGGGCTGATACAGAGAGAACCTTGGAATCTTGGAAACCTTCGGGACGCGCCCTTATCTCTGGACCCTCGCAATATCCAGCAGCCATGTCATCCCGTAGTGGTAGCCTTCGTCATCGTTGGTTTCCGCTAAGTTCCTTCACATGTTATGGCTGTCGTTCCGACTCCGCCTTAGCTATGTCACGATGCAGAACAGACACCATGTAGTGTATGTTTCCTAGGTCGCTCCACTCATTTTGCCTCCCAATAGTCTAACTAATCAAGTGTTTGCAAACTGCAATAGGGTTTCGGTCTTCTTTTTGGGCGTGCTCGGACGAAGAAGACCGGGATATCTGGAAGCCGTCAGAGGTGAGTGAAGGGTCTACCATGTACCCCTCAAGTATCTTCTGTAAATGAAATCAAACCCCCAAGCCCTTTTAATGGCCCTGGGCAGAGACATGTAATCTTGCCAAGGGTACTAATAAGGAACGACAAGCCCAGCCTCCCCTATCGGCCGTACCCTTCACTGCGCTGGGAATTTACCTGCGCAATATCTATATTCATTTAAATGTTGTCCCACGAATGAGAAGTCTGACAGAAATCCGTGGCAATCACTATGTATTCTTTGACTGTGGCCGCCGCCCTTGTGACTTATTTGACAAAGACAAATGGGTGATGATCATCTTTGGCTGAAAGTCGTCTCCATGGCTGGCACATGATCCACTGAGCAAGGTAGTATGGTCGGTAGATGAAAATATAACGCAGATGCAGCAGAGCCACAAGCAGCAAGTGTCACGTAGCATATCATTATGTGTTAGCATGGAGCGCAGGTTAATATGCGTATAAGGGTTAGTGTTTGTTTGGTATTTGTAGAGTACCTTGCTGTACATGGTCGCGTTTCGCTTGTAGTGTAACTGCATACCCGTTGACTGCCTCCCCACTACCCTAACAAAATTCTCCATCGTCCCTGAGCTCAAATGAGACTCGTATACTTCCTCACTGATAGCTACTGGCCCGATCGTTGTCCGAGTCTGTCAGCCGTCCTTGCAGGAATCGCGTATGTTGGGCAATGCTGAGATATCATCGTGCCAACAAGCGAATGGAAAGACCCTCAGTCAGTCTACCAGCCAGAAGAAGTATTGGCATCGGCAGCTGCGGTGGTGTCGTCAGCCCAGTTGCCGCTCGACTCAACCGGAGTGTCACCCCATCCGCCAGCCGCAGCGGTCGAGCCACCGGCATCGCCCCAGTCACCGCCAGCAGTCTCAGCAGGAGGCTCGGGGCAACGCTTCTCGCCATGACCGAAGTTGTTGCAGTTACGGCACTTTACGCGGGACCAGTCACGAGGCTTGTCGCACTCGCGAGAGGCATGACCCTCCTCGTCGCAGTTACGGCACTTCATGACACGAGGCTTGTCGCACTCGCGCGACATATGACCCTCATCTCCGCAGTTGTGGCATGCGCGACCAGGACCACCAGCCATGGGCTTACGAGGCTGAGTGCACTCCGTCTTGCGATGTCTGACAAATGTTAGCGTGATACTCCAGGATGCTCTGCAAGAGTTCGACTTACCCAGTCTCGCCGCAGTTGAAGCAGGCTTGACCACCGGAGCCCTGAGGACAATCGCGCTTCTGATGACCCGTCATACCACAGCCAAAGCAGGCACGGTCGCCGCCACCGCCACCTCCACCTCCACCAGAGGGGCAGTCACGCTTTTGATGACCAGTCTGACCACAGCCAAAGCAGGCTCGATCGCCGCCACCGCCGCCGTTGTTGTTGTAGCTGGTAGTGTTTGCAGTAGAGAAACCGCTCGCAGAGCCCCAGCCGTCATTGGCAGTAGTCGTAGCGCCGCCGAAGGTGTCACCACCAGAGCCGAACTCGTTGTTGGCGTCAGCAAACTCGTTGGTGCCGCTGAACTCGTTGCCACCACCGAAGCTT
>Ga0265780_10007748_pt1 | contig 13140 bp, 13 predicted proteins | sample P1T30metagenome_FD_192432 | JGI IMG/M metagenome (GOLD analysis project Ga0265780, IMG submission 192432) | Plant litter microbial communities from East Loma Ridge, Irvine, California - P1 T30 | ecosystem: Environmental > Terrestrial > Plant litter > Unclassified | place: USA: California...
ACCCCACGAGTCCGACAGCGACGAATACTTCGCGCCGCAGCAGAACGGGTATCAAGACGAACTATTCAACGACGTTATGAACATGACATCTGGCGGCGCCCAGGTCCAACAGCCAAACGGCCAATACCACAGCGAGTCTGCAGGAAGAAACGGCACGAATGGCGCAGTTGCTGGACGCGACACCTACCTTAGTGACGAGAGCGACGTAGAGGCGGCTGCTGGTCTGGCTGCACTTCAGATGGCCGAGGAACAAGAAAGAGAAGACGAAGCTCGTAGAGCTAGTGGTGGTACCGGGCTCTTCAGCAACTACACGTCGGTACATTCCCCGCAGATGCCTGCCGAGCCGATGCGACAGGAAAGTGCCAGCGATAGTGACTACGTGGGTATGGACGTGGGTACCTATGGCGGCGGATTCGCACCATCTTTCAACTACGGCGGAGACCCAAGCGTACTGGCAGCGGGTGGAAGTCACACAGCATCCACCTCAGGCTCTCAGCGACGATCCGACCCTCTGCGCGACGACTACGACCCGATCCATCCCTTCCCGTCCTTCTCGAGCAACGCGCGTGTCGATACATTTGGTACCGGTGGTCTGGAAGAGCCTAGCGCACGGCGGCGGAGCTACGACGAGGGCGATGAGGTCACACTCATGGATAGCGCATCTGCCCTATCCGGCTCTACACTCAATGGCCCTTCAGCAGTAATGCCGGGCGAGCCACCGGATATGTTCTATCACCCGGGCATTTCAAACCGGCCACTGCCCCCACCTCCAGTGAACACCGGCAGCCGGCGAATGAACCACCAGAGCAACAGCTCCACCGGATCTGGATCCTACGAATACTGGCGTAACGCTCCGGCTGCCCAGCGTTCATACCCCGTGGATGCGAATGCTATGCACATGATTTCTCCCACCGGGGCCCCTGTGCCTCGCTCAACCTCTCTACTCCAGCACAGCAATGCCCGAGATGCCATTCCCCTGCCTCGTTCCAAGACAGACGCTGAACAGGGGCACAGACCTCGACCTCCTCCCGGCAACCGGAATACCTTCTATGGCGGTGCCATGGACAGCGACGGCAACACCCTCACCCCTGGCAGTGCAGAAGCTGTAGCTATCGACCTACCCACGATTCCAGCCGGCAAGCGCTTCAATCCCGCAAAGCTCTCCAGCATCGACTTCAAGAAATGCACTGAGCCTTGGGCACTTAGCTCGATCATCTCCTGGCTGAAGAACATGACCGAAGGCGAGAATGACCTCAAGGAGGGTCCGATCCAAGAAGGTCTTATTGCGCTATTCACCCACAAAGTTCCAACTATGAACATTGCGGATGCCGAGACACTGAGTAGTCGGGTAGTGGCTGAGATGTACAAAGCAGGCACGCTTGTGCACGAGGAAGAATGGTTGAGATTCTCAACCGCGAGCATGACTGGAGTAATATTCCAGCTTACGGGGGCAGGATGTTACGCTCCCATGTTGCATACGCATGCAAGCCCGGGTCGATGTTACTCGCACCATTGCCAACGCACACTCAAGAAGATCGACCTGCACGCTCCGTCCGCCGCACCTCGATCAGAAGACTGGGCTACCTTCTATAAGCTGAAGAAAGAAGACATCGAAGGAGCAAACAAGAAGGAGATTGAACGTCAAAACATCCTACACGAGATCGTCCAAGGAGAAGACAAGTACATGAACCGACTCGACGTATTACGGCACCTCTACCGGGACCGACTTCAATCAGCCCAGCCTCCGGTCATACCTCCTAAGAAAGTCGACAGATTCATCCGCGACGTGTTCAGCAAGGTAGACGCAGTACGGAAAGCGAACGAAGACCATCTTCTTCCACAGATAAAGTACAGACAGCAAGAGCAAGGTCCATGGATTGTAGGCTTCAGTGATATCTTCCGAGAATGGATCCGAAAAGCGAAGCAGGCCTACATCGAGTACGCCGCGGCTTTCCCGTACGCATCCTTCCTGGTTCGACAGGAAGCTGACCGAAACATACTGTTCCGCACCTTCCTGGACGACGCTCAAAAGCACAAGCTGTCAGAAAAGCTTGGATGGGATACCTATCTCAAAGGCCCTATCGACAGACTGCAGCGCTATGGTCTTCTCATAGACACAGTCATCAAGTACTCGACTGTGGACAACGAGGAGAAACGAAATCTTCAGGTCGCCAAAGAAGAGATCAAAGCCGTGACACTAGAGTGCGACAGCCGTGTCGCTGAAATGAGTCGGAAAGTCAGTCTCACCGACTTGCAAGCAAAACTCATCTTGCGGCCAGGTATGCAGCGAGTGGAGCTCAACCTGGATCACCTGGGCCGAGAACTCATCTTCCGAGGCGACCTGCAAAGGATGGGAGGCAGTCGTTTCAACTGGCTTGAGACCCACGCATTGCTCTTCGATCATTACCTTGTGCTCGCCAAGGCAGTCTCTTTCCGAGAAGCAGACGGTGTTACCAAGTCTGAGAAGTACGATGTGTCAAGATTGCCAATTCCCATGGATCTTCTTGTTCTCGAGAGCGAAGACGACGATCCCGTTGTGCGGTCTACCATGAAAGGTATCTCTACTGTCACCACCGTTTCTGGTCGGGTCGGTTCCGGGGCCGCTACACGATTGAACAACAGCCCTGTACCTGGTGGTCTATCACACACAAGCACCTCAAACTCGCTTGGGTCGACCAACACGAGCAATTCCGGCAAGACCATGGTCAACACCACCTCAAATGATGCTTCAAAGGATGAAAAGATTCTGTACCCCTTCCGCGTAAAGCACTTGGGCAAGGAGACCTACACGCTGTATGCGCCGTCGGCAACAAACCGTGCCGAGTGGTGCGACAAGCTCATCATTGCGAAGACGCGACACGCAGCAGCTCTCTTTGCTCAAAACGCCGAACCGTTCAAGTTGAGAGTCATGGCTGATGCGGCCTTCGCATATGATAGCGCGATGCCTTCACAAAAAGCTATCACGATCAAGGGAACGCCACTGGACCGCGCAGTCGACGAGGTGGAGAAGCTTTTCGTCAACGTCGGGCGGCCTGTCCCCATCTGCCGTGCACGGGTGAACTGTGCAACAGCCTTCAGCCAGCCCTACGGCAAGCACATGGTAGCCGTCGGTACAGATATTGGTGTTTATGTGTCGGAGTTTGATAATCCTCGAGGCTGGTCTAAGGTATGTAATTAATTCATAGTCGTATGATACGGTGCTAACAGTCGCAGGCAATTCAGGTACCACGCGTGACGCAAATTGCCGTCCTCGAACAGTTCAGCTTGATGCTGCTCATCTCCGACAAGGCACTCATTGCGTACCATCTCGATGCCGTATGCCCAGTGAGTGGCGTAGCCCCCTCAAACGACTCAACACGACGAGCACCCCAAAAGCTATCGGGTGCACGCGACATTGGCTTCTTCGCCACTGGCGTGATGAAAGACAGAACGCTAGTGTTCTATAAGAAGCGTGATGGTATCTCATCCACCTTCAAGGTGCTTGAGCCTGTCTACCAGAAATCATCCGAGAAGAAGTCCAGGATATGGAAGTCTGGACGCACAGAATTCTTCCGCGAATACGACGAGTTCTACATCCCTGCAGAGTGCTACACGATCAACCTTTTCCACTCGTCGCTTGCCATTTCCACAGCGAAGGGCTTCGAAGTGCTTACCCTCGACAAGAAGCAACCATGGTCCGTACCGGACCTAAAGCAATCACACGTCGCCACCATCGCTTCACGACTACAAAACCAGGACCCACTAGGCATGTTCCGCCTCTCGGATCAAGAGTTCCTGCTCTGCTACGAAGAGTGCGCCGTATACATCAACAAGAACGGTGACATCTCGCGGTCCGTCATCATGGAGTTTGTCGGCAAAGCCAAGTCTGCCGCTATGTATGGTCCCTACGTTCTCTTGTTCGACCCCGACTTTGTCGAAATCAGAAATGCGCAGAACGGTCGCCTACGACAGGTCATTGCTGGACGCGATGTCAAGTGCCTCGACGACGGGCTCAGCGGAGGTTCAAGTCACAACAGGACAGTCAAGCTGAGCTTGCAACATCCGCAACACGAGAGGAGTCAGGTGGTTGTTGAGCTTGTACTCAACGAAGGGCAAAAGGAGTAAGGCAAATATATACGGATAGATACTTGGATGGCCTGCTGTGCAACACCATCCTCCAGGCTATACTACGCTACATCTACGGCAAGCGGGCGGAGTTATGGAGTCAGGACCCCGGGGCTGGGTATACCCACCGCTGCACTACCCGTTGCGACAGAGCTGGGGCGATTGGCGCTCTTTCTTGCATATCATTAGGATTTTGATTCTTGTTCGCGTAAGGATACCTGGTTCATCTGTGCTTGGTGTTTTGGTTTCTCAGGCGGCTAGTCTTGCATGTGCTGCTTGGTGTCGGTGTCCATGTTCGAGATTACGGTCGAACTTATGTAGTTGAAATGCGGTAATCATATCACAACCCACAAGCCATTTACTGTAAGAGTTGTTTGAGATTCCTCTTCTCGTATTCAACGCTGGTCCAGCCCTGTCATGACCACAATGAATATACCTCAGCAGCCTCAAACACGTATCCAATGTCTCTGCCGCTGTTCCCATCCCGGGCTGGGTATTTCGAAGTGATCGTCTGGAACGGCTGCAGAGGTAGAGGTACGAAGTCAGTAGATGTCTCATATGCACTTCGTACAGTCAGAACTTACCTCCTTTGCAGCGCGTCATCAGCCCCATCCACCACGCCTCAAACACGTCACCCTAAGTCGCGCCTGCCCAGTTCGTTTGGGTCATGAGTTGCACCATGCCCCAGTAGTGAATGTCGTAATCCTGGCAGCGCCGCGAGACCTCCGTCCACCAACCCTCAAATACTATGTCAAGATTTTCGCGTGTCCAGTCCATCGCTAGATCGAACTCGTCGTTCGTGCCCGGTCGTATCTTGTATCGGAGCCTGAATTGGACGCACGAAGTCAGTACATGCGCATGGGTTTCATACAATCGGGGCTTACCTCTTCTAGAGAGCATCTGCCCGCTGCATACAGGTCTTGATGACGTCCAGGTGGTCCAGAGCAAGGGCTAGTATGACCCAAGAGAGCATTTTGTGGTACATGGGTCTGCTCGGGTGGTCGATGAGCTCTTTGGCTTTGTTGATGGCTGGGTAAAGCTTGCCGGCATCGAAGAGATCTGCGATTTCGTTGTACTCCGCTGCGAAGACGGGGTGGTTGATTTGTGCGAGACGCATAGCGATGGAGGTGGATAGCGATGTTTGTTGTAATGGTGAGATGTGGAAAGGTGAGTGGATGTGGTGGGTATGGTCCGTGGCTGCCTGTGCTGTCGTGGATGGCCACCCGGTTGTTTGTAGCATCACGCAACTTTGCAGTTAGGTGAGGAAGGAAGTACACGTGGGCGCTTCCACCTACATGACTTTATAAATCCGTGAATTACTGCTGTTGTAATAATGCAGCTGTCAGTACACATATCTAGCTTCTTCTACTTATGAGATTCTGAGTCCGTGTCCGAATTCAGTTCGGGTCAAACGAATCACGACCGTTCGTCGGCCAACAAAGCAATTCCAACGACCCCGACAAGCCTGCTGGATTTGCAAGAAGAGGAGGAGGAGGAAATGGCTTTGACTTCGCAGCCAGGCTTGTTCAACCGTATTCGCAATGCGAAGGCTGCAAAGAAGTCTTAGCGGTCCAGCTCAGTGTAGTAGCGTGCTAGACATCTATAAGAGTGTGTTCTGAGCGATGATGAGCTTCATGGCTTCTTTTTGATAGCTCTACGTTGCAAGTGTACCAACGGTGTTCTTGAAAATGACCCTACTTCTCTTCTTGGTCGGCCAGTCTCGCTCTTTTCACATCTCTCAAGCTTTTTAACACTCTTCTCTTTCGTCAAGCACGGGAGAATGGCCGACATTGTTACTGAAACGCATGTTGTCTGGATCACAGTTATTGCGCCAATGGCAACACCTCCGTATCTTCCACTTCCAGAACAGCTCACATCAACGACGGAATCCAGTACATTTTACGAATGTGCTCCCGATGTACCAGAAACACCAGAAACCTCAAAGTCGGAAATAGCAGTATACATCACAGCAGCGGTAGGGACTGTGTTTGCTGTTTTAATGCTCGCGTCGTTGATGGCATATTTGAGGAGATCGAGAATGGATGGAAGGAGACTAGGACGTCAGAATTGAGTGCTGGGCGCGAGATACCGATAGGGAAACTTGCTTGATCGCATGTCATAATCGAACGAAGAAGATTCGAGAACACGACCACACTCACCATGTCACGGCTACATGGTAGAAGCTCGTGCAAATGCGCCGAATTTAAGGCTGAAATTCGTACTGCTTGACCAAAAGTGCAGTTCTCATTAGTTCTTCGAATGCGAGGCGTTCTCGTATGCGAAGTCACATGTCTGCCTTTGCAAGGCACCCCAGCGCCTTTCCGTCTATTTCGCGCATTTTCAACTAAACTGATGCTGACAAGATTACCAAGTGCTTGGATATGGACGAATGTCGCCGTCAAACATGGAGGTCGGCGGAATTATCGGCCAGAGCGGTCCAAAGAATCCTTTGGATGTTGGCCAAGTAGATAACGAGCATCGAGTGGCCCTCACGATCGCCAATGCAGCGTCGGGTCGTCATCCTGGGGTCTTCCAGAAGCATGGTGCTTAGCGCCAGGGTTTTCCAGGTCTGATGATGGTGCATCCGCTAACAGGACTAGAGAGCCCGGGATGGCCATTTCGTTAGTGATTCCATCGCACAACAGCAGAACTGGGTGCTCCGGTTTTGATAATGGTTATCGCTATGGGGATGTCGATCGGTCCGAAGCGTATCGGATGTGGAGAGTGTTTAGTATTTTCGTTCTTGGTGTGGAGCAGCTGAGCACGCGATATGTAATGCGAATTAAACGCGGATGTCGTAAGAAGGGCAATCAGCAGTAGGCCTTTGTGCGGCGATGGTGACGGCCTAGCTGTGTCGGGGAAGGGACGACACCGTCAGGCGCGTCAACTCCTGCCACCCGAACGAGGTGCCGGCCCGTGCACGCGCCGCCTAATGCGGGGGCAAAACCGCCGCGGCTGAACAGGTCCTCACGCAGCAATCAACTCAGCTGCCTCGTGATGCGACTGTCGCAGTACCGCCTCGTACAAGACGCATCTTCGTCAGGCAGATGCCTCGCCCGAAATAACAGGGCAGAATTCCTCCACGACTCGTAGCGGCAGGCAGCCGGGTGGCAGTTCGCTTTTTATCGGATCCCACAAACGTCAAATATCACCTTATCATGCTAGGAGCGAATTAAGGATAGGCAAGAAACTTGGCTCAGCATGCCATGGCCACCGCCAAGACACACAGAGCAGGGTCCGTCCCACCAGTCCAACTGCATCAAGAAGGAGATATACGCGGAGACGACAGACGCGCCAGCATGGCTCGCTGGACCGGGCGATTGGCGCTGCGCTCAAGACGCTCTAGAAGACACAAGTCGTCAATATTGGTTGGATCTGGCGGTGCCCGTTCCACACCATTCTTTCACTGCGGTCCTCTTTGCTTGGCCGTCTTGGGTTACTTCGCCCGCCGCGACAAGCCTTCCAACGGGTAGCTCGTTATCAGCACCGTTCCGTGGGACCACTATCTCGCCCTCCCCGCAGCCTCGGTCGTATAACAACCGGTGTACCCTGCTGCTTCAGCCGCTCAAGGCTCTCCGCTGCCTCACCAGTATTTGACGTTCCAGCTGTAGATACAGTTGCTTTTCCTCGATACCACCAGGTTCGAGTCGCTTCACGTTTCCGGGCTTGCTTCCCGCGATCACCGCTTACACTCACCCGTGTGCGGCTCTTCTCAACACGCGCCATAAGGTACTAGTCTACCTGACTGTACACACCACACTTCATTCAAAATGGCCATCTGGAACCGCAAGTCGAGTTCCTCGGACGGCGCAAGTCCTCACGCTTCTGATCCTGAGTATGGCACCAAGCCCGAGTACCAGCACGAGACTGGAGAGGTCTCCGCTGTCGACAGCAATGGCGTTGCCGTCCACTCCGACCACACGCATCTGCACCGTGGTCTGAAGTCGCGCCACATTACTATGATTGCCATCGGAGGAGCCATTGGAACTGGTCTCATTATCGGTACTGGTAAAGCGCTGGCACAATCTGGGTAAGTAGCGCGAATCTGGCGACTTCTCATCATCACTAACAACAACAGCCCTGGTTCAATTCTCATCGCCTACACTTCCGTCGGTCTTATCGTCTACGTCGTCATGACTGCTCTCGGCGAAATGGCCGCTTGGATTCCTCACGCTTCTGGTTTCGCCGGCTACGCTACCCGTTTCTGCGACCCTGCTCTCGGGTTTGCTCTTGGTTGGACTTATTGGTGCAAGTACATCATCACGACGCCGAACCAGCTTACTGCCACTGCTTTGATCCTTTCGGAATGGAAGTCTAGAGATGAAGTCAATCCCGGAGTCTGGATTGCAATCTTCCTAGTCGCCATTATCTGTATCAATTACTTCGGTATCAAGTTCTTCGGTGAACTTGAGTTCTGGCTTAGTTCTATCAAAGTCATCACGATTGTAAGTCTCAAGCGCTTTTCGATACAAAACAATACTGACTAGTGAAAAGGTTGGTGTCATCTTCCTCTCGTTCCTCCTTGCTGTCGGTGCTGGGCCTGGTCCGGCAACTGGCTTCAAGTACTACAATGACCCCGGTGCGTTCAAGCCATTCATCGCTGGTGGCTCTGCTGGTAAATTCTACGGATTCTGGAGCTCCTTGGTCAATGCCGTCTTTGCTTATCTCGGTACTGAACTTATCGGTGTTACCGTTGGAGAAGCCCAAAACCCGCGCAAGACCATCCCTCGCGCCATTAAGCTTACCTTCTACCGGATCTTGTTCTTCTACTGCTTGTCGGTCTTCTTCTTGGGCATGATTGTTCCCTACGATTCCAAGGAGTTGGCGTTCGCAAACAAGGCTACTACCGGTGCTTCCGCTTCGCCTTTCGTCGTCGCCATCAAGCTTGCGAATATTCCTATCCTCCCCACTATCGTCAACGCCTGCATCTTGCTCTTCACCTTCAGCGCTTCCAACTCGGATCTTTACATTGCTTCCCGTACGATCTACGGTCTTGCTGTCGAAGGCCATGCCCCTAAGATCTTTCTCTGGACTGATAAGCGTGGTGTGCCTGTACCTGCTTTGGCCATCTCCGCTCTTTTCTGCTGCACTGCTTTCATGAACGCCGCAGATGACGCCAAGGTGGTTTTCGGTTACTTCGTCAATCTCACCACCATTTTCGGGCTGTTGTCTTGGATTTCGCTTTTGGTGTCGCACATCTGGTTTGTTCGCGCTCGTCGCGCTCAAGGCATCACCAAGGACATGATGGCGTACACTGCTCCGTTCGGTCTTACCGGATCTTACATTGCGCTGTTCTTCTGCATCCTCATCGCGTTGACGAAGAACTTCAGTGTCTTCACCAAGGATCCGAAAACATATGGCGATTTCGACTACAAGAACTTTGTTACTGGATACCTCGTAAGTAACTCCAGCCGTCCATGTGCAAATAGCATGCTAACAAACGTTCCAGGGTATTCCGGTCTACCTGATTTGCATCTTCGGTTACAAGTTCATCATGAAGTCCAAGATGGTCAAGCCCCACGAAGCCGATTTCTACAGTGGCAAGGCCGAGATCGACCGCGAAGAGGAGGCATTCCTCGCTCATGCAGCAGAGAAGAAAGCCACCGAGGGCAAGGGTGGCAGCTGGTTCTACCGAACCTTCATTGCATGGTTGATCTAGATTGCAATTAGCGACTATATCCGTTAGTTTGGTTTACTAGATGCCATTGCTGTGCGTGCGCCGCAGAAGGTGTTGGTGGTGACCTCACCTAACACTAAGGACGGCAAGATATTCTCTAAAAATAAATATTGGATTCTCAACTTCACTGCCATTCAAATTTTGGTCTCGAGCTTTCTTGCCATCTGGAATGCTGCTTCCGTCCGTGACTTGATGCTGTTACACTCCCACACGACACAACCTATCGCTAAATTGACAGAGCAGGTAGCAAGACGTACAACTATCCACCTTTCTGGCTAAACATATCACCTAATACCCACATTAGTGTACTCCACAGCGGGTATACAAATACCAAGACAAGTCACGTTACCCGTCTTGGCCACCATCCTACACCTACACTCACAACCCACAACAACAACGTCGCATTAAACTCACAATTAAGCTCAAACGCCAGCGCGGATCCCAAATCCTTACCAGAAGCCAAATGATCAAGCAAAGCTCATTGTCTTGGATTGTTGCCGTGCTTGCCGTCTACGAGCTTCCTGGATGGATGGGTCGATCGGGTATACGGCAACCGCGAGCTTGGGTGCGGGAGACCCTGGTTGTGGGTGAGATGCGTGTTGACACCGCGCCTTTCCATCGCAGCGTTCTACTGCTAACATCGACATACATGCCGCTCGCAGTCGCCGTCGGTGCCAGTGAGGTCCTCCTGGGTCACCTGCGTGTATGCGTAACATTGCGACATGCGCGACACCAACTCCGTCGCTTCCACTGCCCTAGAGTGGTAACCCACGACCAGGCAAACGGTGCGCAGACCGCCTACACGGAGGCCCTCTCAAGCCCTTTCTGAGGCCAACATCGCCTTATGCAGTGCATATCCTGCCTGCCGACGGAGCCGACCGGGCAGCCTTACTGCGCAGGCGTCCACGATGTTGGGAGATTCGTCACGACGAAGTTACCGCCCTCTACGCGCGCTTCATGACATCGATCGAGAGGACGGTGGCTATGTCAGCATCCTAGGATGTTTTCCTATGGTCTATTGGCCGAAATGATGTCAAGTCAATTGGCGAAGCGATGCGCTGTGTTGCTAATGACGTGATAGCATCGCGAAGGGCACGCTTTCCATGCGTCCGCGGCAGACTTCGACAACCGACTAGGATTCTCCTGCCAGGTCTGGACCTCGAAGAGGCAATACACCAACATATTGACGCATCTAGTGCTCGCTTATCGCCAATGGCGCGATGTTGCTGCATACCTCCATCAGAACGACGCCCGACATAGCTGCTTTACATGGTTGGAGCAAGAAGGATTCAAGATACCAACATGGGCAAGATGCAGCACCATGCTCCGCCGTACGACGATCTTCGCACATAGGGCTGGCCATCTTCTGCTCCATACCTTTCGCCTAATATGGAACGTCACCTGAACCTCACGATGCCCGTTCGTTGGAGTACCATAATGACTCTTCGGAACTAAACGTCCCTTCGAGGGCTTAGACAACAGCACTACGACGTACGCAGTGAAGCGATCTCTCTCACTATGTTGGCATTGGACACTTACCTCAGGTGCGACGAAAACTAGTAGGAGGGACTGAGTGGAGAATGAAGGGCACATCTGCTCTAGTACGCGCCCCTTGAAACTCGCGGTCAAGAGTAGCTTCACAGGTAATGTGCGAGGCAAATGGCTTTGGTCAAGTCGTTTACAGCTTCACATTCTTCGATAGAGATGTATAAATGCTGTCGACACGATTCCTCAGTATATATCATCTCATCAATCACAGCAGTAACATCTCTATCATCAAACACATCTGTTCATCACGATCTACTAGAAGCAAAGAAGAAAAGCATTCAAGCTCACAGCTATCTTATCTATTGTTCTGTTCGAACTTAGCCACGCCTTCAAGCATCGAGACACCATTTCGCAAGCCTATCGAAAGTCAAGCATCTCCAAGCTCGTTGCGCATCATTACAAGACCAAACACAAGACTCAAAAGCCCCAGTTGGTATTATGGCGATGTCTTTCAACATCCCAAACACTTCGCGAACCATGTCGGTAGGACAGGAAACCTTGAGCCGAGTGCCAGACGATCGCAGCACTCGAAGCAACTATGACGGACACGCGCGCTGTGCCGGAAACATCTCGGCAGTACCGAAGCACGCTCGTATTCACTCCGCTGGGGAGTCTGTTTACACACCCTTGACGACATCACCCTATCCAAGCTCCATCTCGATCGGTCATGGCGATCACTCAGTGTCTCCCAACGCGACCCCTACTGGACTTGGCGATACTTACGGAGGTTATGACTTCGCTCCCGACCACTCTGATGATGTGTGGGACTGCCCCAACCCTTACGGTGGGTGCGAGGACACCCAAAATGCTGGTTGGTGCACCCACTGCCCCATTTGCGGGGCAGCAAGACCAACCTAAGTCCGAGCTGGGTATGATGGCTACCATGTCTTTTCTATTTCTCTCTGCTTCTGGCCTCTCACATCTCTATGATCTCCCTTCCAGGCCTTTGTCCTGTCATTCTGTCTAGATTATGGCGTAAAGGTGTTTTGGTCGCTCTTTGATCTTTGGTCATCTCCTTCCTCTCTTACTTCCGCTTCTCATTCTCTCTTTCTTTTGTAAAACCTCATCACCAGTCACCTTTTCGAGTTCCTTATCTTCCCCACTGTCGTTACCGGTATCTCTACGTTACACCACAAGTCTTCACTTTGTTCAATGTCCGGTCCTTGCTCTTGCCGTATGGTGTTGGTGGCTGGCAGCTTTGACTTCCTCATGACAACAATAGATAGTCGAATTTATCCTTCCCTTAAACTCATGATAGCTTTACATGCACATTTTTTCGCGCTTGCACGACTTCGTGATCGAAGTAGCAGATATGTCCACAGTGGTTTATTGCTACAATCGTCGTTCTCCTCATCTCATCACTTATTCCCTACTTTTCGAATGAGCACATACATCTCGTTCTACAGTCATCGCACAGTCACCATGTAGAGTCAAAGCTACTCGTCAAAACGGACAGTCAATAACATTGCCAGACTCAGACTACGACCAGTCATTACATGTATGTAAACCGCATCGTGTCTCTTTCCATTGTAACCATTGTTCGCAAGCCCTCGATTGTTCTATACTATACTTCTCAGCACATATCACAACACATCATTCTTTGCAACGCCCCCGAAATCTCACATCTACGCACCTACACTCGACTATGGCGACACTACCACTAGGAAAAGGCGACCCCATCCCAAGTCACATGTGGGCTTGCTGCGATTATTACCATATCAACAACATTAACTTCGACGTGGCCTGTTCACGATGCTTTCACCCGAGATGTAAAGACTGTCTTAAATCAGACGAAACATATCCTGGCGAGA
>Ga0265780_10007749_pt1 | contig 13140 bp, 12 predicted proteins | sample P1T30metagenome_FD_192432 | JGI IMG/M metagenome (GOLD analysis project Ga0265780, IMG submission 192432) | Plant litter microbial communities from East Loma Ridge, Irvine, California - P1 T30 | ecosystem: Environmental > Terrestrial > Plant litter > Unclassified | place: USA: California...
TACGCCCTCAAGCGTCAAGGAAGGACTCTCTACGGTTTCGGTGGTTAAGCGCATTTCATTCACGGTTTTCATGTTACGACTTTGCCGCCTCATCGGTTCACGGCAGGCTTTGGTGCTCGGCGGGATAGTTAGGGGTCATGGCCTTGTATAGCAGGCTTCGGAGTTCACGGTCACATCAGGATTGTTTTCATGGAATGATACCATAATTCTTCATCAGTTGCCTACCCTTGTGAATCATGTTGCATTTGCTTTTCATGTGTAGAGCGGTGGTACGTGCTGGTGGAATATATTCTGTCGGGCTTGGACTAGCCTATCTCCTACATACCCACCCGTGCATTCGTTGTGCATGTTGGCATGTTGGCATCTCCAGATATACGGGTTTCGTGACTCATCGCCACCTCTACCATGTTGCCTAGAGTGGTCCCAGGGTACCTTCCCTTTGTACCTGTTGCAAGCTCCTTTGTCTTTTGTAATGTCACTACCGCTTTCAGCATGTGTGCCTGAAAATCTCAGCTGCAACCACGAGAGCCGCGGGACATACTGACTGCCGTGACCGCGATGCACCCTTCATCCCGCTCGTCGTATTTCTACAGCGCTGCATTTCCGCTGCGCCCTTGCTTTTCCGCTACGCCCTCGCTTTCCCGATTCTCGGTACTCTGACGTATCCGCCCCTCATGGCAGGACTGCCCCTACGACCGGTACAAAATGACCTCACGTCTCCAACCCCCGTGCCGGTGCCCAGGACTCCCCCAAAACTCATCTCGGGCATAACCATGGCTTTGAAGCCTACCCCTCGAGCGCTCCTTTTTGACGTCTTCGGCACTTGTGTCGACTGGCGCACGACGGTAGTTGGTGAACTACATGCCCAATCACATGCTGTCCTTAATTCAGCAGCGGCATCTCTGGCTTCTAGAGTGCGACTCCTGGCATCAGACATGACCATGGATCAATGGGCTATGTTCGCTCAGCAATGGCGCGACAGCTACAAGCAGTTCACGCGACAATCCGCCGCAGATCCCGCGAGCTCGTGGATATCAATCGATGAGCACCATCTGAGGTCGCTGCGAGTACTTATCGCTGAATGGAAGCTTGAGGGGCTTTGGGATGACCAGCAGCTGCGACAGCTTAGTTTGGTCTGGCATCGCCTGGAGCCGTGGGCCGATTCGGCAATGGGCGTTGCACTCCTGAACCGGCTGTTCTGTAAGTCTTGACCCTGGGTTCTTGACAGCTCCGCTAAAACATACAGACACATGCACACTCTCTAATGGGAACATGAGTCTTCTTGCGGACCTTCGCGTGTCCACTGGCATTCCATTCACGCATATATTCTCCGCTGAGCTGTTTGGCACGTACAAGCCATCGCCCAAGGTGTATCTCGGGGCTGTTGAGAAGCTCAACCTACCCCCTGCAGAATGTGTCATGGTTGCAGCTCATCTCAACGACCTCAAGGCGGCGAAAGGGAACGGGTTGCAGACTATCTACGTTGAACGACCGGGTGAGGAGGACTGGAGTGATGAAGAAGTGGAGAAGGCAAGGTCGGAGGGCTGGGTTGACTTATGGGTGGGCATCAAGGACGGCAGTAAAGGCTTCATCGCTGTCGCTGAAAAGCTCGGCATCGATGTCTCGGACGTGTGCGAGACCAAGAGATTGAGTTCCTCAGCCCCGATAGGCATCTCGTAGACAGATGGCCATTGTAAGGCCGTGTGGCAGGCCTTTACGATATATACTATTCTGTACAGCATAATATATCGTTAAGATAGATTGTTTTTACCTTTTTAAATGCATAGCGCAATAGGTGCATACCTGCTTTCTAACAACTATTGCAGGACTTGTTCTGTCATTCTTAAATATCAGCCCATGGAAATGTTGACCTATATTAAACAATATTGTCAAAATATGTATATGATGTTGTAAGGTGTTTGTCAGATGCTGGTTGTACTCTTGCTACGACGACTCGAAGAGTTTTGGTGTTGACACAGATTCAATTTTATGGATTTGAAGTTGAACACGAACAAGTCCAGAAAATCATAACCCTACAACACCGCATTGGAATCACCTCAAACTATGGGCATGTAATGCTCGCAGCCTGAATTATATAATGCTCCATTTCGGAACAATTGAAATGTATCACAATATGCTGAGCGCAAGATGGGGGACACGCGGAGCGCAAATTTTTGCCTGCATCGAAGTACACATGTAACCCAGAGTCCGCACAACATCAGAGCGACCCGCACGATGACATAATGTTATTTGTACATCGTCAAAGACATATTGGTCACAGTAGAAGTGGCAATATCATGATGTTGAGTATGTATGGGGTGCAGTCGACAGAGGACCGACATTCATCGCGAAACTCCTAAGCCCGATGCATGATATGATGCATGATGCTATGTGACATCACAAGCTTAATATTACAGTCACAGATGGGCGACAAAATCTGACAATACACCAAAGCTTCCTGAGAGCTTGGAATCATGACTGTGAATAGCTCTGAGGCCGCGATTAAAAACGCGGGTGTCTTCCCCGCAAAGCGCTAATGGCTGTCACCCGCATCATCCCCGGAGCCAGGCTAGACATCCTCGGCATCGTCACCCCTTGGACCGACCCCAAGTAATTTCGATGACTGCATTAGCTTCCTGCAATCGCCAGCACCCGTTCAGTGTCTTCCACCACATTTAGTAGTAACAAACAATCACTTAATCGACCCCTTTAACGAAGCCCAACATACTGGAACGTTTCATTGTCACCATTCCAAGGAAATATACCACAGGAGCCGAGGAGAGGGTTATTGAAGAGACGAACACGCAGCGCACTCAGACACTGTATTTCAGAGCAGGATTCTTCATCGAGACAAGATGTCTCAGGACCACATCCAAGATCAAGTATATCAGGCATCCATATCGGACCCGGAAACGTTCTGGAGCCGCCAAGCACAAAACGTGCATTGGCACAAGAAGCCGTCCAAGGCGTTTCAAAGGTCGACTAAATACCTAAAGAAGAGCAATGTTACGCACGATCATTGGAGCTGGTTTGCGGATGGCGAAATATCAACCACATACAATTGTGTAGATCGGCATGTGTTGGGCGGCAATGGCGAAAGCATCGCAATATGCTGGGACAGTCCAGTAACGCAACAGAAAGAGCAATATACATACAACCAGTTGCTTCGCGAAGTCGAAACGCTCGCCGGGGTCCTGAGAGAGGAGGGCGTGAAGAAGGGCGAAGTCGTGTTGATATACATGCCCATGATACCAGCTGCCCTATTTGCAATGCTCGCAATCGCGCGCTTGGGTGCTATCCATGCGGTGGTATTCGGAGGCTTCAGCGCGACCGCTTTGGCGCAAAGAATCGACGCGAGTCGGCCAACTGCTATCATGACCGCGTCATGTGGTATCGAAGGCAACAAGAAGCCCACAGCCTACAAGGCGATGATCGAGGAAGCGGTCCAGAAGAGCAGCCATAAGCCTGACAGAACGATAATCTGGCAGAGAGAACAGCTACGATGGGACCCGGTGCGGAAGGAGGATGGTCAACGCAACTGGCAGCGGTTGATCAAAAGTGCTAGGAACAGGGGACTGAAAGCTGAAGCAGTTCCCATTAGGAGTGGAGACGGTCTCTACATCATCTACACATCAGGAACAACGGGTCTCCCCAAAGGAGTTGTGCGCTCTGCTGGTGGCCATGCAGTTGGTCTCAACTTTTCCATGAAGTATCTTTTCGGTATCCACGGCCCCGGAGACGTTCAGTTCACGGCGAGCGATATCGGATGGGTGGTCGGGCACTCATACATAGTGTATGCCCCGCTTCTGGTCGGCGCCACCACTGTGTTGTTTGAAGGGAAGCCAATCGGGACGCCTGATGCGAGCACGTTCTGGCGCATTATCGAAGAGTACAAGGTTACGACTATGTTCACTGCTCCAACTGCATTAAGAGCTGTCCGCAGAGAAGATGGAGAGAACAGCTTCTTCGAAAGCCGAGGGCAGCGGGGCGCGCTGAAGACGCTTCGTGCTTTGTTCTTAGCAGGCGAGAGGAGTGAACCGAGTATCGTAGAGATGTACCAAAAGCTGCTCACAAAACACTGTGCGCCTGGAGCCATGGTCGTCGATAACTGGTGGTCTTCAGAAAGTGGGTCCCCTATCTCCGGGGTGGCCCTCAGTGCAACTGCAGGGCTCAATTTCTCGTCACAGGATAGACCCAAACCGCTCCCAATCAAGCCCGGCTCTGCAGGTAAGGCTATGCCGGGTTTCAATGTCCGCGTTGTGGACGACCAAGGCAAGGAAGTGAAGCGCGGTGTCATGGGAAACATAGTGATGGGCATTCCGCTAGCTCCGACCGCATTCACGACGCTCTGGGAGGATGAAGAGCGTTTTTACAAGGGATACATGAAGAGATTTGACGGAAGGTGGATCGATACAGGCGACGCGGGCATGATCGACCACGAAGGCTACATCTCCATCATGTCCAGGGCGGATGATGTGATCAATGTGGCTGCACACCGATTCTCTACTGGTAGGTGACCTGACCAGAAGCTAAAACTCTTACTAAGAAGCGCACAGGTGCCATCGAACAAGCAATCACTTCACATCCATCCATTGCCGAAGCAGCGGTAATCGGAATCCCAGTACGTTCATGCATCTTAAACGGTGTGGAATGGTAGCTGACCCCGCCTAGGACGCCCTGAAGGGCCATCTTCCGTTTGCATTCATCACTCTCTCAACGTCCCACCATCCAGATGGCGCAATCCCAGACGAGAGATTTGCGGGCGAAGTGCAGAAGCTTGTACGCGAGCAAATTGGGGCGATTGCGTCCCTTGGCAAGTCTTGGATGTATATGTGCTGAAAAGTTACTAACATAAGCGACAGGCGGAATGATCCAGGGCAAAGGCATGATTCCCAAGACAAGGAGCGGCAAGACGCTGCGGCGCGTACTTCGAGACTTGATTGAGAATGCGACGCACGATGACTTTGATAAGCAAGTCAGTGTCCCAAGTACGATCGAGGATCAAGAGGCTGTCAATGTGGCGCGAGAGAAGGTGAGGGAGTATTTCAAGGCCACGGGTAAGGACGTGCACAAGGCGACGGAGGCGCGTGCGAAGCTCTAATCACGGAGACGTGTACATGTGTTGCAATGTAATTCAAGTTGGCTGTCGGCACAGGACATGAGTGAGCATATGCCAAGCCGATGTTCAACCAAGCTCCGTGGTAGGGGAGCGTCACATTGGCCTAAACTACCGGCTGAATGACTTGAGTGCGGTGAAGGGTGTCAGACGCAACGGGCCGCGCTCCACTCTCCTCGATGAACGGATGCTCGTTGCCTAGTGCTGCGTCGTGTGGTGGGCATGGCAAATCAGGTTCGTCGGCAGTGGAACGCATTTTCCAACAAGACACGCAGCCGTGCGTATGTGAAGCGGGCACGTGCTCGGACGTTGCTGCGGACAGGGCCAGGCGAAAAAGCCAAGGCGGCGAGACAGGGCCTGATGAGGTGTCTGACATGACATGAGCTGCCGACGGCAGAGGTCGATGCCACACAAAGGTACCGGAAAGGTCGTCCGTTGGTTGAGGGCTGCCGTCGGGTCGGAATGAAGGGATCAGTATCAATGCCAAGCATCCGCGGGATGCATCATGGGCCATGCATGGATGGGTGGCTGGTGTCGGGCGGGACAGGTGCAAGTTCCCCCGAAGCACGACCCAAGGGCGACAGGAGGTGAAACTTTGGGGCAGACGGAGCGGTCGACTGCGGACTTGGTTGTGTGCAACCAGTGCCGGGCTCGCAACTCATGTCGACGGCAAGCGTGTTTTGCAGTGAGCTGTCAAAGGGCCGACAGCGACGCATTTGAAATGACCTGCAGCTGTGACTTGTCGACACCAGGATGCAGGCACCTGGACGGCGCTATGAAGCTTTTGGAGGGCAACTAACTCGAGGGGGTAAAACCAGCAGTGCTGGACGAAGAGCCGGCGTGCAACTACTGCAAGAAACCGCATCCCCCCCAGATGTGGCGAATCAGAGTAGGAGCGAGGAACGACTTGTCGCTGCTGGCAGCGTGCCGTGGAGGCTATATGCTAGATGGACGACTATTCGGCCATGATGTCGAGAGCGGTGCGGCCAGATGTATACATGGCTGCTGTAGGGCTATTATGTGCGGCCAGTGTTGGTAGCGGAGCCAGCCGGTTGCGTTGAGCCCACTGCTGCTGCATGGACTGCTTGTTCGGCGCTGGTCCGCAGGCGACGTCGCACGGCGGACAGAGACATTGACAGAGTTGTCAAGCACGCGTACAGGCACAGATGGATGATACATACATACATACGTGTGTGCACGGCAGTGGCAATGGCATTGGCAAGAGGGCGGGCACGGGTGGGCGGTCTGGGTGGTGCGGGCTGCTGCTTGTAGGCCCAGACAAGGCTAGGGCAGGCAGCTGGGGAGGTTTTGGCTGTGAGCCCGCAGCCCCCAGCGAGCGAGTCGCCCAAGGTCCAAGGTCCAAGTCCAAGGTCCAAGGTCCAAGTCGACAGCCCGTAAAACCCCCGGGCCACCCAGGCGGATTTATCGCACCTTCCAAGGTTTCTTTTGACCTCCCTCATCCACCGCCGCTATCGTGCCCTTCCACGCCCGCAGCCTCGCCATCCCACGTCGCCCGCGTCGATGCGCCCGCGTCCTGATAGACGTTGTCCGTTGTCGTTGTCGATTCGGTAGGTAGACCGCACACGGTAGCTCGATAGCGCTGCTGCCCTGCCCTGCACCCTGCACCCACGCCTGCATCTGCACTTGTTCAAACAGTCCTCGTCTTTCACGTGGGGACACGAGCCCGACCACCGCCCACTGCTGCTTGCTGCTGCGTTGCCTGCCCTCTGGACCGACCTTCACCCTAACCACCTCTCTGCCTGTCCTGCTTTGTCCAGTCCTCTCCTCGCCCATCGCTCGCCTGCTGCAGCCTCGCCGCTCTCGTCTCGTCTCGCTTCGCTTCGCCGCCTCGCCCTTGCCCCGTCCGCCGCTGCACTGCACTGCACTGACCAGCCGACTTGGACCGCCTCGACGCCCGCTGTGCAACCTGCAACGCTGAGCTCTGCGCCGCCCCATCAATTCTGAACCGCCTGCAGCTGTCCGCAACACGCGCTCCTGTGTCGCCGTGCCAGTCGGGACAGACACGTTGGGCCCACGACACCAACCCTCCTCTTTACGGCCACGCCGCCCCCCCCCCGCCCCGGGGGCCCGGCCCGGGCGCCCGCGCGCGGCGGAACAGTCGCCCGGCCCCCGGGCCGCGCCGCTCTCTGCACACTCTCCCCCTCTGCACAGCTTCTGCACCCAGTCCGACACCATGGCCGGAAAAATGACGCTGTACAAGCTGGTGGTGCTCGGCGACGGCGGTGTGGGCAAGACGGCCCTGACCATCCAGGTACGTTACATTGGAAGGCCCCTCCTGCTCCCTGCCACTCTGCTCACCCGTGATAGCTGTGCCTCAACCACTTCGTCGAGACATACGATCCCACCATTGAGGATTCGTATCGCAAGCAGGTGCAGATCGACAGCCAGTCGTGCATGCTCGAAGTCCTTGACACGGCCGGCCAAGAGGAATACATTGCCTTGCGAGACCAATGGATCCGTGATGGCGAGGGCTTCGTGCTCGTCTACAGCATCTCTTCCCGCTCATCGTTTGCCCGCATACAGCGTTTCCACAGCCAGATCCAGCGCGTCAAGGAGACGGCCATGGGTGGATCCCCCACATATCCCGGCTCGCCCATGAGCGCGACTATGCCCATGTTTGGCTCGGCACCCGTGATGCTCGTCGGCAACAAATGTGACCGCGTCACCGAGCGCGAAGTATCAACACAGGAGGGTCAGGCTTTGGCCAAGGACCTGGGCTGCGACTTTGTTGAAGCATCCGCAAAGAACTGTGTCAATGTCGAGAAGGCCTTCTTCGACGTCGTGAGACAACTGCGGCGACAACGCAACCAAGGCGGCCGCGTGCAGCCCGATCCACGAGACCGACGCACACGCACTGGCCTCAACAAGGAGGACCGTCTGCGGGCAAACGACGGACACCGTGGAAGAGGCGGACACAACAGCGGCAGACGGCAGAAGGACAAGCCAAAGTGTGTCATACTTTAGGAAACAACAGCATTCTTCTTGCCATCTACATATTTGGATTATAGCACTTGACGAGCCACGATCCCGGCGGTTTCACTGATAGAAAGCACTCTGCACTGGCGTCGGCATAGGAGCGGCGTTTCCCATTGCACGCATCAATGGTCTCCACTGGGTTGGCATGAGACCCCAGGCGTTTTGGAGCACTTTCAACATCTTTCCATGTCTTGTCCATCACAAGCAAAACTCTTGGGCCTACACATGTTTGCCCCACATTTCACGGTTGAACAGGGAAAAACCATGGTCAGAGGCAGCATTTGACTCTGCCGTATAGGGGACGAACTAAAGAGGCCTCTGACAGAAGCATCTCTGGACGAGCTGAAAAGGAAAGAAAAAAGTCATGGGTTAGGATGGTCTGTACTTTTGTCCCGAGATACCTTTTCGAATTCAGTCATTTTTTGGTGTCACAGCACACGCAAATGTCCACGTTTCCATGCAAATCACATGTCGTTTTTGGTGTCTGTGATGATCTTGCCGGCTTTCTTTCCAGACCCCGGTGCGCTGGTACCACCCGAGGAAGCACTTCCCCACATAGCAACCGTACCGAGTCCGACACAGAGGTTAGTGGAACCTCCGGCTTCCACGCGAGCTGTGGAGCAACGGAATTCCTGTCGTGGCATGTAGCGGATCGCTTCGCCTTCTTAATCATTGAGCCTTGATGAACGCGACTCGGCATGTCATCTATTATCGCCTAACATAGAACTATCCTTTTGTGTTACTAAAAAGCTCTAACCTAGACACTGTTGGATAGCGTGGTCTCCTGGCGAAAGAAAATACACCCTTTGTGTTACTCAGGCTGACGTTGAAGGCGTATGCGTACTAGTCCCATACGAGTCGAAGTGAGACCTCGGGACGGTAAGCTCTGAGTGGTATACCAATCTCCAATGGTTCGCATTGTCGCACCGCATCCCTGCACCCACACACGCCCCAAACAACTCAACAACCAAAGGCGAATTCCTGGTGTGTTGTTCCGGCGCAATTACTCTACTGCCCTGCCCTGTTTAAATCATAGGACCACCTTCCTACCAATTCCTCGACAGTCGACGGGCGAACGTCATCAACAGGCCAAGACGGTGCAGCACACTGTGTCGAGATCATGCCTCTCGACATGGAGCTAGACCTGATTGGCGCGCAGCCAGCGCTCTTTGGCTTGTATACGCAGCTTGCTTTCGTTTTCCACGTGCCACAAACAGTTCTCCACACCACTCTTATATCTAGCATGCTTTCAGGACTAGACCGTCTTGGGAAGGCTTTTCCGTGGACTGCAGGGCAGGTTGTCAAGACGGGCTCTGGGCTCGAAGATACGCCAAGCTACAGGATACAACATTTCGAATCAGCTCCTATATTGACAGTCAAAGACTATAGGAATGACGCACAGGTGCCCACTTTCGCACAAATGGAGGAGGCCGGCTACCCCATGTCGATGCTGGACGAGTCTGTGTGGGCGCCTTGTCCGACTATAGCGTCATCCGCCTTTGATCCGTCAAAGCCTTCTGGCATAGGCGGTGATCCTGCGCCTGTAATGTTGGTACAGATCAGTATCATCAGAGATGGGCTAGTACTCTGTATTAATCTGCAGCACAACGTGTGCGACATGATGGGCCAAGCTGCAGTCACGGGCTGGTTGTCGAAGGCGTGTCGCAAAGAGGAGTTTACGCGAGAAGAGCTGGACATCGGGAATGTGGACCGGAGGACAATCGTATCTCCATTGAGCCACGAGATTATCGACGTGCAAGATGATCTCCAGTATCAATTACTTGCCACAGAACCGAAGCCTGGCGACATTGCGGCGCCGGTACCAAACAAACTCGAAGAAAGCACTCCGACACCTGCACCGCCGCAATGCTCGTGGACGTATTTCAAGTTCAGCTCTGCATCTCTGCAGAAGCTCAAGTCCATTGCTAGTGCCGGGCTCCCAGAAGACTTCACGACGTTTGTCTCCACTGACGATGCCCTATCGGCCTTCATATTCGAGTCGCTTCTGCGTGCGAGATCGCAAAGACTGCCTAGCGAGACCCGCGTGACCTTAGCACGCGCCATGGACGCAAGACGATATCTCAATGTTCGCGCAGACTACCCAGGCATCCTGCAGAACATGACATATACGAGCTATCTCCTGTCGGAACTCATGGCCCTTCCTCTAGGACACATTGCGGCTGCGTTACGCAAAGATATCAACTTCGAGACTTCGAGCGTCGCAAGGCGGACGCAATCACTTATTACATTCCTATCGCAAGACCCAGCAAACCTCTCCAAGGTCAGCTTCACAGCAAATCAGGATCCCGGCGTGGATATTGCGTTGAGTTCCTGGACGAAAGTTCCAGCGCACTGTTAGGATTTTGGCTTTAGTCTAGGGCTTGCTGCAGCCGTCCGACGACCTAGATTCGTACCGGTTGAATCTTTGATCTATATAATGCCAAGAGTCTTAGACAAGTCTATTACCGTAGGTATATATTTATAACAGCAGGATATAGATAGTATAAAGCAGACTATAGTTATAGAAGACCTAGATTAAGAAGTATACTTATTATAAAGTAATATAAGGCGCTCTTTATAGAAACTCTACGTATTAATTATAAGTATCTAATTTACTTATATATAACGTTATATTAAAGATTTTATTATAATCTAGAATTAAATAACTAAAGATCTATCTTAGAAATACTAAAGTTCTATAACTAAGAAAGTATAGCTAAGTTAAAATATCTAAGTCTAGATTATATAAGTATTCTAGTAAATATTAGTAATATTAGAATAATATTAGTATTAAATGCAAAAAGACTAATCTCTAGATACTTAGGCTAGTAGATATATATACGCTGCAATAATTAGAATATTATAGCTAGAAATAATTCTATAAAGATAGAATCTAATATATTAGTAGCTTTGCTATTCTCTACTATATATTATAGACTAGTCTATAGTTAGCTTTAGCTACTATCTTTATAAACTAATCTTTGTAATATTATTTTATACTCTAGTTAATCTTACTAATATAATATAGTAACTGCTCTTTTTGCTTTATTTAAGCTATCTATTAATATATAAGTTAGAGCAATAAATATTAAATACTAATACTCTAGACTTAATATCTAATAGGCACGCTGCAGATACGCTATCTAGCTTAATACCTACTACTATAAGTATTTTATAAAGTAACTATATTAAATATATTGCTTTTAAGATTATTGCTATCTACTTAATACTTACTACGTTAGAAAAACCTAAAATTAATCGAATTAACATTTCAACGATTTTAATAATTCTAATCAATTTAATATCTACTTAGCCTACTTAATAGAATAGAGATTACGTAATATATACTAAAAACTTAAAATATAGAGCAGAATTTTTGCTTTAAAATAAGCTTAAAATTACCTAATTTAGACTAGTGCTTATTAAGATGCAAGGCTTTAAAATAAATAACTTTAAAGTTACTATTATACCTCTTTCGCCTTCTCTTACTATAAGGCTTTAGATAGGTTATAAGGTAGTTAAGTATAAAGACTACTAATAGAGGTAAAGATAAGTCTTAATTAATACTTAGATAAATTGTTATTCTCTTTCTAATAATTTTATATTTCTTTTATTCTAAGAGGCTGCGCTAAGGCTAACTATAGAATATATTGCTTTTATAATACCTCTAAATACTAAATTTCTAATATTATTCTTCTTCTTAGAGTTAACTAACTTAGTTAATAGCTTCTAAAGCTTAGCTACTTTACCTCTGCTAATAATAAGCTAATATAGCTTAGAATAGTTAATAGTTCTTTAGTTCTAAATAGTAAGTAAGAGTATCTTTTTTTTTACCTTTTCTCTTACTTTTACTTTTTCTTCTTACTTTTACCTTTATTTTTGCAGAGCGCTAGCAGAAGCGCAGTAGTAAGAGCGTTTACGCTTAGTATATAAGCTTATTTTAATAGATTTTCTCTATTTCTTTTATATCTTACTTTTAACTTTTTATAAGTTTTTAATTCTTTTTATCTCTCTCTAGAGATTTGCTATAGCGTTTTTCTAAGTATAGCTTAATCTATAAGTTTAGAATAAGCTATTATAGATTAGAATAGTACTAACTAAATAGTATAGCGCTGCTTTACGCCTTTATCTACTTAGTCTATATATTTGCTATTATAATTAATAGAATTGCTGTAAGCAATAAGTTTATACTGTTTTTAGTATTAACTAAGTACTTCTATAGTTACTACGTTTAGGCCTATACTAATAGCTTCTCTTAGTATATAAGTAAGTATAGTTACTACTTTATAAGGTTTACTAATATTAATATAAGCCTTTTTAATAACTAGATAAGTACTAGAACTTCTAAGTGCTTTTAATGCTAGAACTTAGGCTAGAATTACGTTGCTATAAGTATTTTTTGCTTATTAAGCCTATTTTAGAGTATTCTAGCCTATTCTAACTTCTTTCTAGATTCTTTTAACTCTTTAAGATAAGTTTAATAAAATAAATATAATTTTAATAAAGATTTAAGAGAACTAATCTATTAAGTATATTACTAATTTAGAGTACTATACGTATACTAAAGATAATCTTAAAAACTAAGTTCTGCCTTCTTATACTATAAAGCGTATTACTATCTTTAATACTAATTAGCTTAAGATATAGTTTATCTACTTAGCCTATTATTTAAAGGTATTTGCTTAAGCTCTTTTAAGGTAAGTTATTTTAGCCTATTCTAGCCTCTAGCTCTAATTTTAAACTTCTAGAGAGTATATTTCTTATTCTACTTACTACTTCTTATATAGTAGTACTCTTAGTAAGAATAAGAATTTTAAGTTTAAAATAAAGCTTATAGCTAGTAACTATAGCAAGGCTTACTAATCTATTAAAGCTAAGGTTTCTAAGTATAAATATAAGTTTATAGTAGCTAAGAAGTTAGCTAGTAGCTTAGATACTAGTAGTTCTTCTTATAAGAAGATATTTTAGCTTATTTTAGCTTATTTTAGCTTCTGCTAACTATTCTTAAGCTATTTTTAGTATTTATA
>Ga0265780_10007750_pt1 | contig 13140 bp, 20 predicted proteins | sample P1T30metagenome_FD_192432 | JGI IMG/M metagenome (GOLD analysis project Ga0265780, IMG submission 192432) | Plant litter microbial communities from East Loma Ridge, Irvine, California - P1 T30 | ecosystem: Environmental > Terrestrial > Plant litter > Unclassified | place: USA: California...
AAATAAGTTCAATTAAATGTTCTCTGTCTTTAGCAATAATCTTATTATCTTTTTCTTTTTTCTTAAAAAAGTTAGATATGCTAGAAAAAAAATTAGTTTTCATAGTTTAATTTTCTTCTCATAACCATTATGAATGATTAACTCTTTACTTAAATGATAAGCATCAATAGCTTTTTTACGCTCTTCATTATCTCTTATTAATGCCCAATAAGGTGTTTCACATTTTGCATCTTCAAAAGCATGATCAATATTTTTTAAACTATATGGCTTCCAATCTGATAAATCACCTTCAAATAATGGTTCAGTAAAATTTCTACAGAACATATAGCCCATATCTTTAACATTGGAAACATTCCATCCACTAATTTCTCCATTAAAGTCTGCATCACAAAACATACTATGCATATTTTCAACTTTAGACACATCCCAACCTGAAATATCACCATTAAATTTAGATTTATAAAACATTTCTTCCATAGTTGTTATCTGACTGACATCCCAATGAGAGATATCACCATTAAAATTAGAAAAATCATCGTATTCAGCTTCATCATATGGATCATCTGCAAAATCATGATCCGAAAACAATCTGAAAAAATTGCCAACCCTAGAAACATCAATATGGTTTAAGTCACACTCGTATCCATTTAGTTCAATCTCCTCTTTGATTATCTTATTCAAATGTAATCTATTTGTAGCAATAATTTTCATAACTATCTCCATGAATTAATTATATAGAATGAAACAATAACATCAACTATTATCTCGCTAAAGAAAAGATTAAAAATGGGTTTTTTGTTAAACAGGATTTTAAATAATATTGATACAGCTTCAGCAATATCTAAAGAGATTGAATCTGTTTGTTAAAAAAAAAGCCCCTACATGGGGCTTTTCTTAATCACTGTTAAGTTTTCGTTTATTTTCTTTATTATTATATTCTTCTATTTTACTATCAAATCCTTTTAAATAAGTCTGAGGAAGACATGTGACAATTTGTTTCCTATATTTATCATATACGATAGGAAGAAGTTGTTCATTATGTTTAATTAAATGAACTGAAACCCTATCTGATTGTTTATCCAAGCAAACAGATATATTGTTTTGAATATAATCTAACCATAATTTTGATAATTCTGGCGTGATATCAATATCATATCTTTCCAAAGCACGAATTTTTAAATGTGCTTTTTGTTGTTTTGCTTTTTTCATGTATTCTTCATTAATATAACTTCTTAGTTAAATTGGAATAAGGATACAGGTTTTATTTTAACATAGTTTATGATTTATTAAATGCTTTTTTTATATTTTTAAGTTTTTCTTTGAAATATTATCTCTACTTATTTCCTGATCTAAATCTTTTTGTAAATCATAATAGTTAATAGCAGCTACTAATTCTTTATTAGTAAGTTGGCGGTTTGCCCAGTATGGCTCTTTAGCATTAGATTCAGTAAATGCCCAAAAAAAATTATGAGTATTATAAGGCTTCCAAGCAGATAAATCACCACTAAACTCTGATTTGAAAAATAATTTTTCCATACAACGAACATTAGTTACATTCCATTCTGAGATATTTCCATCAAATTGAGCTTCATAAAACATCATGGTCATATTTTTAACATTAGACACATCCCATTTTGAAATATCCCCGTTGAATGCGGATTGATAAAACATTCCAGGCATCTCTTCAACATTAGATGTATTCCATTTAGAAATATCTCCATCAAAGTCCGAATTCATAAATAAAAATTGCATATTATTTATTCTAGATACATCAATATGGTTTAAATCACATTCGTTACCATTAATCTCAATTTCTGCTTTAATTAATTCTTTTAAATGTTCTCTGTCATTAGCAATAATTATAGGATTCATATTTTTACTCTTTTCTCATTTTTATTATTATTACTAAGTTCTGTATGTAAATCTCTTTCTAAAAGATATTTATTTATCTCTTGTTTAGTAAAAAATTTTGCCCACTGAGGTTGTATAGCCTTAGATGATTTAAACATCATAGTAATATGTTCTAAATTATATGGCCTCCAATTAGAAATATCGCCTGTAAAATTTGATTTAATGAACATACATTCCATATTCTCAACTTTAGAAACATCCCAATTAGAAATGTCTCCATTAAATTTCGATTTATGAAACATAGTTCGCATACTTTTTACATTAGAAACATTCCAATTGCTAATATCTTTATTAAACTTAGCTTCATTAAATGTTTCTTCCATTTTTTCAACTTTAGAAGTATCCCATTTAGAAATATCACCATTAAACTTAGAATATGAAAACATTGCAGATATATCTTCTACATTGGAAGTATCCCATTGACTTATATTTCCATTAAATTCAGAACTATGAAATAAACAAGCTAGATTTGTAATATTAGAAATATCAATATGGTTCAAATCACATTTGTTTCCATTAATTTTAATTTCTTCTTTAATTAAATTTTCCAAATGTGTTCTATTTTTAGCAATAATTGTAGGCTTCATATTTTTATCTTTTTTGTTTGATTATTATTTTCAATTAATTCATTGCTTAATTCTTTTTTTAACCAATAATTATCAATAGCTATATTTCTTGTTTTTTGATCTTCAATTTTAGCCCAATATGGTATTAATGCGTTGCAATTTTCTAAAATTTTTGATGTAGAGTCTAAATTATAGGGTTTCCAATTAGATAAATTTTCTTTAAATTCAGAAAAGGAAAACATATCCATCATATCTTCAACTTTAGAAACATCCCAATGACTTATATCTCCATTAAATACTGATTGATAAAACATACTAGCCATATTATGTACGTTAGAAACATCCCACTTTGAAATATCTCCATTAAAAGCCGATTCAGAAAACATAGAAACCATATTATTTACATTAGAAACATCCCATCGGGATATATCACCATCAAATTTAGATCTTAAAAACATTGAATGCATAGTTTTAACTTTAGATGTATTCCAATTAGAAATATCACCATTAAAACTAGATTTATAAAACATATGCTCCATGTTTTCTACATTTGATACATCCCATTGACTAATATCACCATTAAAGTGAGAAACATATAAATTATTATCATTAAATAAACCGACCATATTGGAAATTCTAGATACATCAATGTGGTTTAGATTACATGTTGGACCATTAATAATTATCTCATGTGTAATTAATTCATATAAATGTTCTCTATTTTTAGCAATAATTTTATTATTAAATCCATTTATTAAAAAATTTAGGAAATTATTTTTCATCTATATCTCCATTCTTTTTCTCATAAAAATCGGTAGGCTTCATATTTTTATCTTCTTCTGCTTACTATCACTATTATTTAATTCCTCATTTAATTCTTTTAATAATCCCTTTTCTAAATGATACGAATTAATTGCCTTCATTTTTTCAGTTATATCTTTATATTGCTCCCAATATGGTACAATAAAATTTTCAGAATCATAAATAGGTTCAGATAAAACTAATGCATAAGGTTTCCAGTTGCTGATGTCACCATTAAAATTAGAACCTTCAAACATATAATCCATCTCTTTAACACTAGAAACATCCCAAGAGCTAATATCCCCATTAAACTCTGCACTCCAAAACATAACACTCATATTCTGAACCTTGGATACATTCCATTGGCTTATATCGTTATTAAACTTAGAATTACCAAACATGCTATTCATATTAATAACATTAGAAGTATTCCATTTACTAATGTTGCCATTAAATTGAGATTGTGCAAACATAGCTTCCATATCCACTACCTTAGAAACATCCCAATTAGAAATATCTTTATTGAATTGACTATCTCTAAACATATTTAACATAATTTTAACTTTAGATGTATTCCAACCACTAATGTCCCCATTAAAAGAACTATAATTAAAAAGGCCAGCCATATTAGTAGCATTAGATGTATCCCATTTGGAAATATTACCATTAAACTTAGAATGAAAAAATAATTGACTAAAATTACTAAGATTAGAAACATCAATATGGTTCAAATCACAATTGTTTCCATTTAATTTAATTTCTTGCTTAATTAAATTTTTTAAATGTAAGTTATCTTTAGGAATAATTGTAGGTTTCATATTTTTAATTTTTTGTTTTTAGTATTACTATCATTTAATTCTTTATCCAATTCTTCACTAAATTTTTTTGTCTGATAAAAATTAATTGCTTTAACTCTTTCAGAACTATTGTTATATTCTGCCCAATAAGGCTTTGGAGCTTCACATTCTTTAAATATATCAAACATTATAGTTACATTAAATGGAGTCCAATTAACTAAATCTACTGTAAATTTTGATTTAAAAAACATCTCTTTCATATTCTCAACATTATTTATATCCCATCTTGATATATCCCCATTAAAATTTGAAAAACCAAACATACTTTCCATATTGTCTACTTTAGAGGTATTCCATTGTGAAATATCTCCATTAAATTGTGAGGCTTGAAACATGGTTCTCATATTTTTTACGTTAGAGACATCCCATCTACTCAAATCTCCATTAAATTTTGAAGACCAAAACATACAATGCATTGTTTCAACATTACTAACGTCCCAATCGGAAATATTCCTATCAAATTTTGATTTTTGAAATGTTCCTTCCATATCTTTTACATTAGACACATTCCATTTAGATATATCACCATCAAATTGAGAAAGAAAAAACATCCTACTCATATTTTCTACACTAGACACATCCCATGCAGATATATCGCCATTAAATTTGGATTGTGAAAATAAAAAATGCATATCTGTTACTTTAGACACATCAATATGATTTAAGTCGCACTCATAACCATTCAAATTAATTTCTGATTTAATTAACTGTTTTAAATGTTCTTTATCTTTAGCTATAATTGTAGATTTCATATTTTAATCTTTTTGCCTATATTATTATTTTGCCCTAATTCTTCACTTAATTCTTCTTTTAATTTTTTTCTTTCCTGATAAATATCAATAGCATTTTTTCTTTCGTCACCAGTGAGATAAAACCAATAAGGGGGAGATATTTTGGCACCAGAAAAAGTAGCACCATGCTCTATTTCTTCATATATCTTCCAACTTAAGATATCACCACTAAATTCAGCCTCACAAAATGTTGCAATTATAGATTCTAAATTACTTACATCCCAATTGGAGATGTCCCCATTAAATTTAGAATAAGCAAACATATAGCCCATATCTTTAACATTGCATACATCCCATTTACTGATGTCTCCATTAAATAAAGATTCATGAAACATACTATTCATGTTCTCAACTTTACTAACATCCCATCTAGAAATATCGCCATTAAATTCTGAATTACGAAACATACAACTCATATTCTCAACATTAGAGACATCCCAAGTGCTTATGTCACCATTAAATTTTGAATCCCAAAATATTGATGAGGTATCCGTAATGCTAGACACATCAATATGGTTTAAATCGCACTCATAACCATTCAAGTTAATTTCTGATTTAATTAACTGTTTTAAATGTTCTTTATCTTTAGCTATAATTGCATTTTTCATATCTTTATTCTTTTCTTATTAGAGCCATCTTTAATAACCAATTCATTACCTAATTCTTTATTTAAATGATGTGAGTCAATAGCTACTCTTTTCATCTCTAAATCTTCATATTCCAACCAATAAGGTTCTTCAAGTTTAGACTGACTAAACATTTGATAAGTGTCTATTAATTTATAAGGTTTCCAATTAGAAATATCTCCCGTAAATTCAGATAGAGAAAACATATATCTTGTAGTCTCTAATTTAGAAATATCCCATTGTGATATATCACCATTAAAGGGGCAACCAGCAAAGATATAATCCATATGCTTTACATTAGATACATTCCACTTACTTATATCTCCATTAAATTGAGAATGAGCAAAGAGGTCTTTCATATTTTCCACATTTGATACATCCCACTTAGATATATCACTGTTAAAAATAGAGCCATAAAATAAAGATTCCATATCTCTTACATTAGATGTATTCCACTTAGATATATCTTTATTAAAACTAGAGTGCTTAAACATTTCTCTCATATTCACAACATTAGAAACATCCCACTTAGATATATCTCCATTGAAACTAGAACCATTAAACATACGATTCATATTTTCTACATGAGATACATCCCACTTAGATATATTTCCATTAAACTCAGAACCATGAAATAAACCAGTCATATCTTTAATTTTAGAAATATCAATATGATTCAAATTACATCTGTTGCCATATAATTTTATTTCTTTTTTAATTAGCTTATCTAAATGTTCCAAATCCTTAGCAACTACAGAGGGTCTTGTTTTAGCTAATTTAGCATTTTTTTCGTAATCAAAACTATCTATTAAAAACTTTATAAATTTTTTCATAATTTTGGCTTTTTTATTTTTTTATCCTCATTATTAGTTTTTTCTAACTCAGATTTTAATATTTGATATGATTTTTTAATCAGATAATTATCAATAAATTCTCTTCTTTCATCATAGGTTTTATGCTTATGATTATGTTTGGCCCAATAAGGAACGGGAATTTTTGAATCTGCAAAAGCATTTGCAACATTCTCCAAACTATATGGCCTCCAATTAGATATGTTTCCATTAAAATTAGATTCATTAAACATACGCTGCATATTCTTAACATTAGAAACATTCCATTGGCTTATGTCCCCATTAAATTTAGAATTTTTAAACATAAAAGTCATATCAATAACACTTGATGTATTCCACTTGGAGATGTCTCCATTAAATTCTGAATTATAAAAAAGAGATTGCATGTATAAAACTTTAGAAACATCCCATTGAGAAATATCACCATTAAAATTGGATTCAGCAAAAGCATTACTCATAACTGTAACTTGAGATGTATTCCATTGGCTAATATCACCATTAAATTGGGATTTTCTAAACATCGAGTCCATATTTTTTACTTTTGATACATCCCACTTAGAAATGTCTCCATTAAATTCTGACTCATAAAATAAATGCTTCATATCTACAATTTGTGAAACATCAATATGGTTTAAATCACATTGGTTTCCACTAGCTTCTATTTCTGATTGAATCAGGTCTTTTAAATGTTCTTTATCTTTAGCTACTATCTTATTTCTCATATTTTAAATTTCTTACTTTCAATATTATTATTATTATTTAATTCTTGATCCAAATGATAAGCATCAATAGCTCTTCTTCTTTCATTTAAATCATCATACTCTACCCAATAAGGAATAGATACTTTTGATTTTTTAAACATGTCGGATAAATCTTGTAATTTATATGGTTTCCAATTAGATACATCCCCATTAAAGTTAGATTTCAAAAACATACTTTCCATCGTTTCAACATTAGAAATATTCCATTTCGAAATATCATTATTAAATTTTGATTCATAAAACATATCTTTCATACATTTTACTTTAGATACATTCCATTGACCTATATCACCATTAAATTGAGATAGCATAAACATATGATCCATAACCACCACATTAGAAACATCCCAAGAACTAATATTTCTATTAAATATAGACCATCTAAACATCATATGCATATCCGTCACATTGGAAACATCCCATTGAGATATATCGCTATTAAACTTTGAAGCATGAAACATCCATCGCATATTAGTAACATTCGAAGTATTCCACCCTGAAATATCACCATTAAATTCAGCAAATCCATAAGGAAAATTACTAAATAAAGCGCTCATATCAGTAATATTAGAAACATCAATATGGTTTAAATCACACTTGTTCCCATTAGCCCTAAATTCTTCACGAATAAGATCTTTTAAATGTCTTTCGTCTTTAGCTATAATTGCATTTTTCATATCTTTATTCTTTTCTTATTAGAGCTATCTTTTATAATCAAATCGTTATTCAATTCTTTATTTAATTGATACCTATCAATAGCTTTATTTCTAGCTTCTTTCTCATCATACTCACACCAATATGGAATTAATGCTTTACAATCTTCCATAATATTTAAAGTAGAATCTAGACTATATGGCATCCAATTAGATAAATTACGATTAAATTGAGAATCTTTAAATATTTTATACATGCTCATTACATTAGAAACATCCCAATTAGAAATATTCCCATCAAATACAGATTCAGCAAACATATGTCCCATTAAAATGACACTAGAAACATTCCACTTAGATAAATCACCATTAAAATAAGTGCCATAAAACATACAAGTCATATCGCCTACCTTTGACACATTCCAATCAGAAATATCCCCATTAAATTCTGACCACTTAAACATATAATCCATATATTCAACACTTGAGACATCCCATTTGGATATGTCCCCTTTAAATTTTGATTGAAAAAACAAATGCCTCATATTGCTTACCTTAGAAACATTCCACTTTGAAATATCTCCATTAAATTCAGAATAAGAAAATAAACCATGCATACTTTCAATATGGGAAACATCTATATAGTTTAAATCACACTCATTGCCATTTAAACTAATCTCTTCTTTGATCATTTTTTTTAAATGAACTAGATCAGTAGCTATAACTGTAGGTTTCATATCGTTCTCCATTACTTAATTCTAACAAATTAAAAACTAAAATAAAACAACTTGCACATTTTAAAAATAAATATCATACTAGTGACAGTTAAATCTAAAGGAAAAAACATGTCATCTTCTGTTAGTCGCCTAGAGCGCCATGCTGCTGAAAATAAAAAACATCCCTATAGTCGCCTTTACTCCATTACCTTGCATAGTCCTCGTGGAACCTACCTATCCCTCATCAAAGATACAGAATGGGGTTTTATATTTGATGGCATTATGAATCCACCATTACATAATATTTTTAAAGAAAAAGATATTTATCTTGAACATACTCATACTATTGAAGAAGTTCTAGCTATGACGAACGACGAACGAGCATTAGTCGTAGCCCAGGAAACTTTTAATAATCAAGAAAACTTCCAACTATATTGCGAAGAAAACAATATTGAAATAATTGATAACTATACAGTTAGTACGAATAAATAAAGAAAACCCATTTAAGTCTTTTTTGTTCTTAAGGAAGAAGCATGCAAAATAAGGTAACTAAAAGAATAGAACATGGAAATGCTATAATTGAGGAACATTATTCCGATGGTTCAATAAAATGGCATAAAAACGGCAGATTACATCGTGAGGATGGTCCTGCTTTAATTGAAGCTGATGGAAGCCAGAGTTGGTTTAAAAATGGCAAGCTTCATCGTGATAATGACCCTGCTGAAATTGAAGCTGATGGAAGACATGCTTGGTTTAAAAACGGAGTGCTTCATCGTGAAGATGGCCCAGCCTATGAAGAGTTTCTTACTGGATTCAAAGAATGGTATATTAATGGAAAAGATATATCAGAGTCTCAATTTAATGCATTAAAACTTAATAAAGAATTAGAAAAAACTCTACCGATTAAAGATGAAAATAATAAGGTTAAGAAAATTAAAATCTAAATGAGCTTTATTTATATTTTCATCTTCTTTTCTAATTTACCACTCTCATTTAATTCTTGGTTCAACTCTTTTTGCAAATGGTAATTATTAATAAGTCTATTTCTAGTTTCTTTATCCTCAATTAGCCAATATGGAATCACACATAATGAATTCTCAAAGACTGTATTTATAGCATCTAAATTATAGGGTTTCCATTCCGATATATCTTGATTAAATTTACTAGCAGCAAATAAAAGATACATACATTCTACTTTTGAAGTATCCCATTTTGAAATATCTCCATTAAACTTAGACTCTGAAAACATGCCTGACATAATATTGACATTAGAAACATCCCACTTAGATATATCTCCATCAAATTTTGCTACATAAAACATACAATCCATATTAACTACACTAGAAACATCCCACTGTGAGATATCCCCATTAAATTTTGATTCTTGAAACATAGAATCCATATCAGTCACACTAGAAACATTCCACTTAGATATATCTCCTGTAAAATTTGAATCCCAAAACATAGCTCCCATATTTTCTACATTAGAAATATCCCATCTACTAATATCTCCATTAAACTTTGATTGATTGAATAAATAACTCATATCCGTAATATCTGACACATCAATATGGTTTAAATCACATTCGTTTCCATTAAGTTCAATTTCTGATTTAATTAATTGTCTTAAATGTTCTTTATCTTTAGCTATAATCTTAGGCTTCATATCTTTCTCCATTACTAAATTCTAACAAATAATAAAAAATAAAAAAGCCCCAAAGAGGCTTATTATTTTTCAATAGAATTCATAATATAATCCTTCATATTTTCATTTTCTTTATTAACTCATTATTCTCAATCAAATTTTCTCGCAAATTTTTTTCTAAATGATAATTATCAATTGCAATTTTTCTTTTAATAGGATCTTCAATTTTTGCCCAATATGGAATAGGGCACTCACAAAGATCAAAAACCCTATCAATTTCTTTTAAAGCATATGGCTTCCAATTAACTAAATTACCGGAAAATGATGAATGAGTAAACATCATCCACATATTCTCTACTTTAGATACATTCCATTTAGAAATATCCTGATTAAATGTAGCATTATAAAACATGTCTGACATACTAGTTACTTTAGAAACATCCCAATTGCTAATATCTCCATCAAATTCAGCAGACTTAAATACGGATACCATATTTTCTACATTGGATGTATTCCAATTAGAAATATCACCATTAAATTTAGATTCGTTAAACATAAATGACATATGTATAACACTGCATGTATTCCATTCTGAAATATTTCCATTAAATTCTGAATTAGAAAATGTAGCATGCATAGTAGTAACATTGCCAACATTCCACTTGCTAATATCACCATTAAAAGTAGACTCTTTAAACATACTATTAATATTTTCTACTTTAGATACATCCCATTTTGATATATCTCCATTAAATTTTGAATTAAAAAAAAGCCAACTCATATCTGTAACATTAGAAACATCAATATGATTCAAGTCACATTGGTTTCCATTTAACTTAATTTCTTTATCAATTAAATGTTTTAAATGCTCTCTATCTTTAACTATAATTTTATTCTTCATATCTTTACTCTTTTTTTAGAACTATTCTTTACACTTAAATCTTGGCTTAACTCTTTCTCCCAATGATATCTATCAATTGCTCTTTTTCTATCATCTAAATCATCGTATCCTGCCCAATAAGGAATTTTCATTTTAGCGTCTTCAAATGTTTCAAAAAAGCCTTTTTCTTTATATGGCTTCCAGTCAGAAATATCTTTATTAAACAAAGATTCCTTAAACATATATGACATACTTTTGAGATTTTCCACATTCCATTTTGAGATATCTCTATTAAAAATAGACTCTGAAAACATTGACATCATATCTTGGACATTAGATACATTCCAATTACTAATGTCACCATTGAACTTAGATTCAGCGAACATATACTTCATATTTGAAACATTAACAGTATTCCATTTAGAAATATCTCCATTAAATTCTGAATGTCTAAATAAATTAGACATATCCCCAATTTGAGAAACATCAATATGATTTAAACTACATTTATTTCCATATAAATGTAGTTCTTTTTTGATTAACTTAAATAAATGTTCTTTATCTTTAGCAATTACAGGTGGTCTTGTATTTGCTAATTTATAGTTTTTTTCATAATCAAAGCTATCTATTAAAAACTTTATAAATCTTTTCATAATTTTATTTTTTTTATCTTCATTATCAGTATGCCCCAATTCATTTTCTAATTCTTTTTTGAAATATCACCATTAAAATCAGAAAAGTCTTCATATTCAGTTTCATCATATGGATTTTGTTCATCATCATGGTCGGAAAATAATCTATAAAAATTATTAACCCTAGAAATATCAATGTGATTCAAATCACATTCGTTTCCATTTAACTTAATTTCTTCTGCTATAATTTCGATTAAATGTTCTTTATCTTTAGCAACAATCTTATTTCTCATATTTTCATCTTTTTCTTTATATTATTACTTAGCTATAATCTTAGTATTCATGTTTTTTCTCCATAAATTAATTTTATCAAATCAAAAACAATAGGCAATAAAAAAGCCCATGCTTAGTCTTAGTCTTATTCTTTTTCTGAATACTGAGTAAAAGATTTATGCTATAATATTATTATCTAAAATAATACGGAGAGTTAAAATGTGTCTTGAGCAAATTCCTACAATGATTGAGGCAAGTGACTTAAATGAACTTAAAAATATGTATGATATTGCTAAAAAAAATGGAGAAATTCCATGTGATATATCATTTATGGTATTGAGAAGTAAAGAAAATGATTTTTTAGCTTATTTTCATGATGCAAGTAAAACTCCTACCATTAAAGAAACCGTTGAGTGGATGCAAGATACAGATAATCTCTCCTTTCCTGGAAATGTTTCACTCCAACAAGGCATTATAGAAAGATATGATCAAAAATTTCACGATGAACTAAAAACAGTTATTAAAGAAGTATTTGATGAATGGCTTGAAAGAATGGATACAATAGGGGAGATAATGGATGAAAATCCTGATTTAATTAACCGCCTTGAAGAATTAATTAAAGATATCCCTCCAAGGCCAAAATCTTCAGTAAAAATTAAATAAAATATAAAGTAACTTGCACATTTTAGAAATAAATATAATACTAACGATAGATTAATCTAAAGGAAAAAAATGTCATCTACTGTTAGCCGTTTAGAGCGCCATGCTGCTGAAAATAAAAAACATCCTTATTGTCGCCTATATTCCATTACATTACACAGTCCTCGTGGAACATATTTTTCTATAATCAAAGATACAGAATGGGGCTTTATATTTGATGGAATTATGAATCCACCATTAGATAATATCTTCAAAGAAAAAGATATTTATCTTGAGTATACTCATTCTATTGAAGAAGTTCTAGCAATGACTCAAGACCAAAGAGCTTTAGCTATAGCTCAAGAAACTTTTAATAACCAAGAGAGCTTAAAATTATATTGTGAAGAAAACAATATTGAAGTAATTGATAACTATACAGTAACAATCTTTAATTAAATTTTTTACAGTATAAAATTAAATAAAATATATTGGAAAAAATTATGAAAAAGGAAGAATTATTTAATTATACAAATGATGT
>Ga0265780_10007751_pt1 | contig 13139 bp, 7 predicted proteins | sample P1T30metagenome_FD_192432 | JGI IMG/M metagenome (GOLD analysis project Ga0265780, IMG submission 192432) | Plant litter microbial communities from East Loma Ridge, Irvine, California - P1 T30 | ecosystem: Environmental > Terrestrial > Plant litter > Unclassified | place: USA: California...
CTTCATCCAGGCCGCTGGCGAGCAGCTCGGCGTGGCGCGGCTTCATGCCGCCGTTGCCGCACACGTACAGGTTCCAGCCCTTCTCGGTGGCGATCAGGCCGACGTCCTTGCCCTGCGCCTCGGCGCACTCGCGGGTGCAGCCGGACACGCCGAACTTTACCTTGTGCGGCGTGCGCAGGCCCTTGTAGCGGTGCTCCAGGGCGATGGCGAAGCCGGCGCTGTCGCCCACGCCGAAGCGGCACCAGGTCGAGCCGACGCAGGATTTCACCGTGCGCAGCGACTTGCCGTAGGCGTGGCCGGATTCGAAGCCGGCCGCAATCAATTCTTCCCAGATCGGCGGCAGCTGCTCGACGCGGGCGCCGAACAAGTCGACGCGCTGGCCGCCGGTGATCTTGGTGTACAGGCCGTACTTCTTGGCGATCTGGCCGACCGCGATCAGGCCGTCGGCCGTCACTTCGCCGCCCGGCATGCGCGGCACCACGGAGTAGGTGCCGTCCTTCTGGATATTCCCGAGGAAGTAATCGTTCGAGTCCTGCAGGCTGGCGTGCTCGGGTTTCAAAACGAAATCGTTCCAGGTCGAGGCCAGGATGTTGGCCGCCACCGGTTTGCAGACTTCGCAGCCCAGGCCAGTTCCGTGACGTTCCAGCAGGTCGCCGAAGCTGCGGATGCGGCCGACGCGCACCAGGTGGTGCAGCTCCTGGCGCGACCAGGCGAAATGCTCGCACAGCGCGTGGCTCACGCTGACGCCCTGCTTGGCCAGCTCCACGTTCAGCACCTGCATCACCAGCGGTACGCATCCGCCGCAAGCGGTGCCGGCGCCGGTACATTTTTTCAGCGCGCCGATGCTGGCGGCGCCGTTCGCCACCGCTTCGCACAGCGTGCCTTTCGAGACGTCGTTGCAGGAGCAGACCTGGGCCGTGCTTGGTAACGCATCGACGCCGAGGCCGCGCACCGGCGTGCCTTCAGGCTGGGGCAGGATCAGGAACTCGGGCGCCTCTGGTAGCGGCATGCCGTTCAGCGCCATCTGCAGCAGCGTGCCGTATTGCGCGGCGTCGCCGACCAGCACGGCGCCCAGCAGACGCTTGCCGCAATCCGAGACAACGATTTTTTTATAGGTCTGCTTGCGCTCGTCCAGGAACTGGTAGCTGCGGCTGCCAAGCGTGGCGCCATGGGCATCGCCGATGCTGGCCACATCCACGCCCATCAGCTTCAGCTTGGTGCTCAGGTCCGCCCCGGCAAAGCCGCCCGGCGCGCCGAGCACGTGGCGGGCGGCGGTACGCGCCATGTCGTAGCCCGGCGCCACCAGCCCGAACAGCTGGCCGTTCCAGGCTGCGCACTCGCCGACGGCGTAGATGTCGGGGTCGGAGCTCAAGCAATTGGCGTCGATGGCGATGCCGCCGCGCGGCCCCAATTCCAGGCCGGCGGCGCGCGCCAGTTCGTCGCGCGGGCGGATGCCGGCCGAGAACACGATCATGTCGGTCTCCAGCGCGCTGGCGTCGGCGAACTCCATGCGGTGCGTGGCGTCCACGCCATCGACAATGGCCAGCGTGTTCTTGCCGGTGTGGACGCGCACGCCGAGTTCCTCGATGCGACCGCGCAGCACGCGCGCACCGGGATCGTCGACCTGCACCGCCATCAGGCGCGGCGCGAATTCGACCACGTGCGCTTCCAGTCCCAGGTCGCGCAGGGCCTTGGCGCACTCTAGTCCCAGCAGGCCGCCGCCGATCACCACGCCGCTGCGCGAGCGCGCGCCGCATTCGCGCATCGCTTCCAGGTCCTCGATGGTGCGGTAGACGAAGCAATCGCGGCGCTCGCGCCCCGGCACCGGCGGCACGAAGGGCGAGGAACCGGTAGCCAGCACCAGCTTGTCGTAGGCCAGCTGTTCCCCACTCGCCAGCGCGACGGTGTGCGCCGCGCGGTCGATGCCGGCCACCTTCGCGTTCAGCTGCAGTTCCAGGTTCGGACGGTCAAAAAAGCCCGGGGCAACCAGCGACAGATCCCCCGCCGTTTTCCCGGCGAAGAATTCGGACAGGTGCACGCGGTCGTAGGCCGGGCGCGGCTCTTCGCCCAGCACGGTGATGTGCAGGTGCGGCGCTGCGGCGGCGAGGGACTCGACAAACTTGTGGCCCACCATGCCGTGGCCGATGACGATGATCTTCATGTCCCCTCTCCTCAGGCAGCGCTGGCCGCCGGTGCAGCCACGGCAGTGTTCCCAAACCGCGCGCCAAGCGCGCACAGACTCGACGCCGCCACCAGCACGCCCAGGATGACCAGGGTCTGGCGCAGGTCGCCCGTCCCTTTCATCAGGAAGCCGGCCAGCACCGCGCCCACGTTGCCGCCGGCGCCGACGATGCCGGCCACGCCGCCCAGCGCCTGCGGCGCCACGAAAGGCACCAGCGCATAGGTGGCGCCGCAAGCCATGTGGGTGAACAGGCCGAAGCACAGCATCGCCACCAGGGCAAAGGCGACGCCGTCGGCGTTCGCAAACCACAGCAGGCCCAGGCCCTCGCCTATCATCAGCACGAACAGCACCGTCACGCGGCTGTTCAAGTCGCCGCGCGCGGCCAGCCGGTCCGACAGCCAGCCGCCCAGGGCGCGGGCGAAGAGCGCCAGCAAACCGAAGCTGCCGGCGGCCAGCCCCGCCGCGCCGAGCGACAGGCCGAAACGCTCGACGTAGTACACGGCGGCGATGTTGTGGATGAAGATCTCGATGCCGAAGCAGGCGCCGTAGGTGACGAACAGCAGCCAGGCGCGGTGGTTGCGGCAGGCGGCGCGGAAGCTCGCCCAGCCGCCCTTGCCGCCCGATTCAAAGGCGACGCCCGCCTTGCGCAGCTCGCTGAAGTTTCCCGCCGGGCAGTCCTGCGTATAGCGCCAGTAGACGAAGGCCATCACCAGCATCGCCACGCCCGGCACCACCAGCGCCACGCGCCAGCCCAGGGTTTCGCTCACGCCGGCCATCACGATGGCGCCCAGCAGCAACGGCATCAGCGCCTGCGCCGCACCGCCGCCGGCATTGCCCCAGCCGGCCGCGGTGGCATTCGCGGTGCCCACCACCTTGGGTGCGAACATCACCGACGTGTGGTACTGGGTGATGACGAAGCTGGCGCCGACCGCGCCGATCCCGAGGCGGAACAGCAGGAAGCTCTCGTAGCTTTGGGCCAGGGCCACGCCGATGACGGGAATCGCGCCCAGCAGTAGCAGGCCAGTATAGGTCTTGCGTGGGCCGTAGCGGTCGCACAGCGGGCCGACGACCAGGCGCACCAGGATCGTGATGGCGACGGCTGCGATGTTGATGTTGGCGATCTGCGCCATCGACAGGCCGAACTCGCCTTTGATGACCGGCATCAGCGGCGCGCAGGCGAACCAGGCGAAGAAGCAGACAAAGAAGGCCACCCAGGTCAGGTGGAAGGCCCGCATCTGCGGGGTGTGGAAGGTGAAGAGCTGGATGCTGCTTGCCTTGCTGGCCATGATCGTCCCTCGTTTTTAGACTGACAGGCGAAAAAAAAGGCGTCCGCATCCCGAGGCCGTGGCCTGGAAAGCGGACGCCGTTGTCCGGGTGCCGGCCCCCCGCTGGGCTGGCTGAATGTGCAGGGATCGCCGTTGATCCTGGTCTTGACGTTTGCAAGAGCCGTGCCAGCAAGCCTGCGGGGCACAGCCTGATCGTGTGCAGCCGGCTCCGCCTCATTGCAGTGCAACATGCGCGAAAATGATGCGCGGCGGCGCACCGCGCACTGGCTAGCGCAAGTCGTGGATCGCGAAGGAACGCGCGTAAGCGGCAGGATCGCTGCCGTCCCAGACCCGGCCGTCGATGAGGGTCGAACTGCGCATCGCCTCCTCGGGCAGGGCCACGCCGGCCAACTGCGCCGCCTCGCGGTACAGATCGACATGGTTGACCTGGGCGGCAACGGCCCTGTAATCCGGGTCCGCCGCCAGCAGTCCCCAGCGCCGCTGCTGGGTCAGGAACCACATGCCGTCGGACAGCCAGGGGAAGGTCGCCGCGCCATCGCCGAAGAAGCGTAGCGCCGGAAAGTCCGCACGGCGCGGCAGCAGGCAGGCACGCAGCACATCGACGCCCGTGTTGACGTAGGCGGCGCTGGACAGCACCTCGGCCGCCGCTTCGCGGTTCACCGGCGAAGCGTCGAGCCAGCGCGCCGTGTCGAGCAGGGCCGCCACCAGGGCGCGGCAGGCGTGCGGATGCTGGGCGACGAAATCGGCGCGCGCGCCGAGCGCCTTGCCCGGATGGTCGGGCCAGACCTGGCTGCTCGGCGCCACCAGCGCACCAGCGCCACCGTGGATGGCACGCCGGCTCCAGGGCTCGCCCGCGCAAAAGCCGTCCATGTGGCCGGCCTCCAGGTTGGCCGCCATCTGCCCGGGCGGTACGGTGACCAGCGTGGCATCCTGCAAGGGGTCGATACCGGCGGCGGCCAGCCAGTAGCACAGCCACATGGCGTGGTTCCCGGTCGGGAAGGTGTGGGCGAAGGTATAGCGGCGCCGCGCCGCGCGCATCAACGCGGCGAGGCCGGCGCCATCGCGCGCGCCGCGTTCGGCGAGCGCGCGCGACAGCACGATGGACTGGCCGTTCTGGTTCAGGTTCATCAGCAGGGCCATGGCGCGCGGCGCCGAGCCGATGCCCATTTGCAGGCCATACAGCAGGCCATATAAAGCCTGGGCGGCATCGAGCGCGCCCGTGTTCAGGCGGTCGCGCATGGCCGACCACGAGTGCTGGCGTTCCAGCACCAGGCGGATGCCGTACTTCTCGTCGAAGCCGAGCACCGAGGCCATGACCAGCGGCGCGCAGTCGGCCAGCGGCATGAAGCCGATCCGCAGTTCGGTCTTTTCCGGCCGGTCCGACCCGCCTGCATGGACGCCCTGCCCCGCAAAACCTGTCATGTGATTCCTCTCGTATGCCGGGCCTAGCCCAGCAGGTCTTCAACGTCGAGGATGCGCTGCGCGACCTCGGCCAGTCTCAGGTTCTTGTTCATCGCCAGGCTGCGCAGGCGGCCGTAGGCTTCTTCTTCCTTCAGGCGGTAGCGCGCCATCAGCACGCCTTTCGCGCGCTCGACCACCTTGCGCTCGGCCAGCTTCTGGCGCGTGTCGGCCAGCTCGCCCAGCAGTTGCTGCTCGCGCCGGAAGCGCGCCAGCGCCACGTCGAGCACGGCCCGCACGCGCTCGGCCTGCAGGCCGGCCACGATGTAGGCCGAGACACCGGCCGCCATTGCCGCCTCCATCGCCGGGGCACTGTGGTCTTCGGTGAACAGGACGATGGGGCGGCGTGCGTCGCGCGTGGCGATCACAATGTGCTCGAGCACGTCGCGCGCATCGGATTCGCTGTCGACGATGATCAGGTCCGGCTGCAGCTGGGCCACGCGCTCGGGCAGGAAGATATCCGGCGGCAGCGAGGCGACGATGTCGTAGCCCGACTCCAGCAGCCCGATGCGCAGCGCGGTGTTGCGCTCGTGCCGGGCGGCGAGCGCGGCGGCGTCATGGCCGGATGTGTCGGCGGTGACGACGACGATGCGCAGGCTGCGGGGTGGGTGGCTGGATTTCATGCCGATAGGGAATGCAAGAAGCGGGCCACGCGGAGTGACTGCTCATGCATGCGCTTGCCGCGAAATATAACCGTACGGTGGGCACCCCGTGCCCACGCGGTACGCGCGTCCCCTTTTGGACACGTGCCTCGACTTGTCGCTCGCACCGTATCACCCGGCCACGTTCTGTTATCGACTCACGGATGCGGTTCGAGCGACACCTCACCACACGTAGCCACCGGACACGTGCGTACCGCGTGGGCACGAGTGCCCACCCTACGTTCATCACGTTTCAGGGCACAGGATGACCACCGTACGAAAATCGACGCATCATATGGTTTAGTTGCAGTCGAGATATATCAGCCGTCAATATCCCAAACTGTGACAACGAATAAATCATAAGCACAGCTTATCGCGGACATCATGAACATAAAGTTTATTTATGAGAAAAGGCGTTCTATACTGCAACGCAACATCGCAGTATTTACCAACCAGCGCTAACCCGCGCAAGAAAGGTTTGACCATGATCGCTCTCGAATACCTGCCAGTTGGCCTCGCCGTTCTCGCCGTCGTTGCACGCGTCGCCATGTTCCTGCCGCGCCAGTCGAAGTCGCAGAACCAGGCTGCCTGAGCTGCTGTAAATAGTCTGAAACCCCGCGTAAACACATCGATAAGCGGGTAAAAATTCTTCCGGATATTCATCCGCGAAGCGCCCCGTCGCATGGTGGCTGCGCTAGAATGCTTTCGCAATTTCTAGCCAGAAAGCTATTCCTGGCGAATGACTAGCCAGATGATTGGCTGATTCCTTCACCCACCACTCATTCACGATGCGACTTCCTGCTCTTTCGATCTTTGCCGCGTTCATCGCCTCATCCGGCGCAGCCGCCGCGGCGCCGACGCCCATCACCCTCGACCAGGCCATGGCCAACCCCGACTGGATCGGCAACCCTGCCGAACAGGCCTGGTGGAGCTGGGACGGCAAGCAGGTCTTCTTCAAGCAGAAGCGCACCGGCTCGCAGCTGCGCGACACCTTCGAGGCCGTGCAGGGCGGCCAGCCGCGCAAGGTGGCCGATGCCGACCTGGCAAAGCTCGACAGCCCGAATGTGGTCTACAACCGCAGCCACACGCGCGCCGTCCTGGTGCGCAACGGCGATTTGTTCGAGCGCGACCTGAAGAGCGGTGCGCTGGTGCAGATCAGCCGCGGCGTGAAGGCCGAAGACCCGCAGTTCTCGAGCGACGAGCGCGCCGTGCAGTTCCGCGTCGGCCATGAGTGGTTCAGCTGGGACCGCACCAGCCGCGTGCAGGGTCCTGTCGCCCTGCCGCGCGCCGCGAAAGACCCGGCCGCCACCGACCCCGACGCCCTGCGCGACATGCAGCTGCGCCTGATCGCTACCCTGAAGCGGGCCAAGGACGACCGCGACGCCGGCCGCGCCCGCGCAGAGGAAGAGCGCCGCGCCGACCCGACCCGCGCACCCGCCCCGATCTACCTGGGGGACAAGTTCACCATCGAGGGCAGCGCCCTCTCGCCCGACGGCCGCTGGCTGGTCGTGGTCACCGCCGCAAAAGGCGGCGACAAGGGCCGCGTCGGCAAGATGCCGCGCTACGTGACCGAATCGGGCTACGAGGAAGCCGACGACGAGCGCACCCGCGTCGGCCGCAACAACCCGGCGCCGCATGCGCTGAAACTCATCGACCTGGCCACGAATACGGTCAAGGACATCCCGTTCGACACCCTGCCGGGCATCGGCACCGACCCGCTGGCCAAGCTGCGCGCCGACGCCAAGCTCGACCCGCTGAAAGGCAACCGTCCGCTGCGCATCGCCGACCGCGCCGACGCCGTGCGCTGGACCTTCGACGGCAAGGGGGTTGCCGTGATGCTGCGCGCGGTCGACAACAAGGACCGCTGGATCGCCACCATCGACCTGCCGAACGCCAGGCTCAAACCCGTGCATCGCCTGAGCGACGAAGCCTGGGTCAACTACGACAACGCCGATTTCGGCTGGCTGCCGGACAACCGCACGCTGTGGTACCTGTCGGAAGAAAGCGGCTACTCGCACCTGTACACGTCCGGTACCGACGGCCAGGCGCGCGCGCTCACCAGCGGCAAGTGGGAAGCCGGCGACGTGCAGTGGAACTTCGACGGCAGCACCGCCTACCTGCTCTGCAACCGCAAGAACCCGGGCACGTATGAAGTCTGCGCGGTGAACGCCAAGGATGGCGCCACGCGTGAAGTGACCGGCCTCGAAGGCGTGGAGCGCTTCGCCCTGTCGCCGGACAACCGCAAGCTGCTGGTGCACTACTCGACCAGCTATACGCCGATCCAGCTGGCCACGGTGCCGGTGGCGGGCGGCGCGGCAGCCAAGCTGACCGATACCCGCACGGCCGAATACAAGGCGCGCGAGTGGATCCAGCCCGAATACGTGGCCGTGCCGTCGAGCGACGGCGGCGACCCGGTGTGGTCCAAGCTGTACCGCCCGGCCAAGCTGGAAGCGGGTAAAAAATACCCGATCGTGATGTTCGTGCACGGCGCCGGCTACCTGCAGAACACCAGCAAGCGCTACCCGAACTACTTCCGCGAGCAGATGTTCCACAACCTGCTGGTCGAACGCGGCTACATCGTGCTCGACATGGACTACCGCGCCTCGAAGGGTTACGGCCGCAACTGGCGCACCGCGATCTACCGCCAGATGGGCCACCCGGAACTGGTGGACTACCAGGACGGCGTGAAGTACGTGGTGCAGAACCTGCAGGGCGACGCCCAGAACGTGGGCATCTACGGCGGCAGCTATGGCGGCTTCATGACCTTCATGGCGCTGATGCGCGCACCGGAGATGTTCAAGTCCGGCGCCGCGCTGCGCCCGGTGACCGACTGGACCAGCTACAACCACGAGTACACCGCCAACATCCTGAACACGCCGGACCTCGACCCGCAGGCCTATAAAATCTCGTCGCCGATCGAGTACGCCGAGAACCTGCGCGGCAACCTCCTGATCGGCCACGGCATGGTCGACGACAACGTGTTCTACCAGGACTCGGTGCGCATGGCCCAGCGCCTGATCGAACTGCGCAAGGATAACTGGGAACTGGCCAGCTACCCGCTGGAACGCCATGCCTACACCCAGCCGGAAAGCTGGTTCGACCAGTACCGCCGCATCCTGAAGCTGTTCGAGCGCACCCTCAAGCAGTAAGCAATCGAAGGTAAGCGAGCGCCCTGCGGGGCGCTTTTTGTTTTACTGTTGTGCGTTCACGTTTTCTGCGTTCACCTTTTTATTTCATTCGCCGTCCATGATGCCTGTCCGCTCTCCTCTCCGCTTCGCTCTCTGCCTCGCATTCGCCACCGGCATCGCCCATGCCCAGGATGGCTATGTCGGCCTGCCCACGACGGGCAAGATCGACGACAGCCGGGTCGTGTCGGCACGCCACGGCAGCGCCGCGCCTGCGCAGCCAATGCCGGAAGCGAAGGCAGCGGCAGGCAAGCAGGCAGCGGCAGGCAAGGAGGCGCCAGGCAAGGAGGCAGCGCCGGCGCCTGCCCGCAAGGCGGCGATTCCCGCCGGCGGCATCACGGGCGTGGTGGTCGAGAACACGGGCGACGAACAGACGAAGGTGCCGCTGACCTTTGGCCAGGTGTTCGCGCCCGGCGACCTGCCGCGCGGCGCTGGCCTGAGCGGCAAGCTGGCCGACGGCAGCACGCTGCCGCTGCAGGTGGATGTCAAGGCCACCCATCCGGACGGCTCGGTACGGCACGCCGTCATCTCGGCACTGCTGCCGCGCCTGGCGAAGGGCCAGAGCGCCGGCATCGCCCTGGTCAAGGGCGCTGCCGGCGGCGCCGTCGGCAGCGTAAAACCGGACCCCGGCAGCGGCGCGGTGGTGACGGTCACGATCGGCGGCGAACGCTACACGGCATCGAGCGAGCGCCTGTTCAAGGAGCAGAAGCCCCAGGTATGGCTGAACGGTCCGGTCGTCACCGAACTGCAGGCGGCCGCGCCGCTGCGCAATGCGAAGGGCGAGGAACACCCGCACCTGGCGGCGCGCTTCGCGCTCCGCGACTATGCCGGCACCGACAAGACGCGGGTCGACATCACGGTCGAGAACAACTGGGCCTACGAGCCGGCGCCGCAGAATTTTACCTATGACGTCGAGGTCCGCGTTGGCGACAAGATCGTCTACGAGAAAAAGGAACTGACCCACCTGCACCACGCGCGCTGGCGCACCCTGGCCTGGAGCGGCGCGGCTCCCGCCGTGCACCTGCGCCACGACACCGCCTACCTGATCGATTCGCGCGCGCTGCCGAACTACGACCGCTCGGTGCTGGTGCCCGATTCCGCGCTGGCGGAACTGGCAGGCAAATGGGAAGGCCGCAAGACCGAGCCGATGGGCGTGGGCGCGGCCAACCCGGCCATGCCGGGCACGGGCGGACGCATCGACATCGGCCTGCTGCCGGGATGGGCGGCGATGTATTTGCTGAGCATGGACGCGCGCGCCAAGCAGGTCACGCTCGGCACGGCCGACCTGGCCGGCAGCTGGTCGGCACATTACCGCGACAAGCAGACCGGCCGGCCGGTCAGCCTGATCGACTATCCCTACATGACCCTGCTCGGCAACCCGGGCGACACGCGCAATCGCAAGACCGGCAAGCAGGAAGCCTTTCCGCGCTGCCCGAAGACGGTTTGCAAGACGCCGTACAAGGTCGACAGCGCGCATCAGCCGGCGTTCGCCTACCTGCCCTACCTGGTCACGGGCGATTATTACTATTTGGAAGAGCTGCAGTTCTGGGCCATGTGGAACGTGTTCGCCACCAACCCGGGCTACCGCAAGAATATCCAGGGCCTGCTGGGGACGCACCAGGTGCGCGGCCAGGCCTGGAGCCTGCGCACACTGGGCGAGGCGGCCTACATCACGCCCGACAACCACCCGCTGAAGAAGGACTTCGCCGCCATCCTGAAGAGCAACCTGGATTGGTACAACGCAACCTTCAGTGAGAACAGTGCGAGCAACGGCCTGGGCGTGCTCGATTTGAAGCCGGCCGTGGTCTACAAGGGCAAGACGGCGGTGGCGCCCTGGCAGGACGACTTCTTTACCTCGGCGGTCGGACACGTGGCGGAACTCGGCTTCACGGATGCCCAGCCGCTCCTGAAGTGGAAGGCGAAATTCCCGATCGCGCGCATGGTCGGCGAAGGCGCCTGCTGGGTGAACGCCGCCAATTACACCATCACCGTGCGCGATTCGCCCACCGCGCCGATCTACAACAGCATCGCCCAGGCACACCGCAGCACCATGGGCGAGCTGGCCGCGCTGCCCTGCGACGGACAGGAACTGGCCGCCGCAACCAAGCGCCAGGTTGGCGACATGGGTGGCTATGCCGGCACCGCGATCGGCTTTCCCTCGAACCTGCAGCCGGCGCTGGCGTATGCAACGGACGTGAGCGGCGAAGCCGGCAAGAAGGCCTGGGCGCGCTTCATGTCGCGCAGCGTCAAGCCGAACTACGGCAAGGCGCCGCAGTTCGCGATCGTGCCGCGCTCGATGACGGCCGGGGACGGCGCGCGCTGATGCGCTTCATGCCGGCCGCATAAAGGATTACAGGTTGTAAGCGCCGTTGCAAATCCGGCATCGCTGTTGCACCTTATCGGTATAACAAACCGAAGGAGGTCCAATCATGAGATGTCCCCTGAATACGCCCGCGCTCCTGGCGCTGGGCGCCGTACTGCTGGCCGGCTGCAGCGTGCAGTCCACCGGCCAGCAGGAGTCGCCGGTCCTTGCCGCTCCTGAAGCGGCCCCTGCGCCGCCACCGCCGCCCTCTCCCGCCGTTTCCGCCTATGCCTCGCAGCCGAAGCAGAGCGTGGTCGTGACCGGCTCGTCGATCGCGGGGCAGTACCAGGCCCTGCGGCGTGCGGCGCCGCCGGGCTTTGTGGTCATCGCCCCGCCGCAGGCCGACAAGTTCCCGGACAAGGAAGCGAACGCCACCCAGCTGGTGTCCGAGCAGCCGGTGTCCACCTTCAGCGCCGACGTCGACACCGCTTCCTACGCCTTTGTCCGCCGCCAGCTCACTTCCGGCCGCCTGCCGCCGCCGCAGGCCGTGCGTGTCGAGGAGATGGTCAATTACTTCCCCTACCGCTATGCCGCCCCGAAGGCGCGCAACCAGCCCTTCGCCGTGACCACGGAGGTCATGCCCAGCCCCTGGAAGGCCGGCAACCAGCTGCTGCACGTTGCCGTGCGCGGCTTCGACGTCGAGCAGGCCGCGCGTCCGCCGCTGAACCTGGTGCTGCTGATCGACGTCTCCGGCTCGATGGGGGGCCCGGACCGCCTGCCGCTGCTGCAGCAAGGCCTGCGCCTGTTCGCCGACCAGCTGCGCGAGAACGACCGCGTGTCCATCGTCACCTACGCCAACGGCACCCAGGTGGCGCTCGAGCCGACGCTGGGCCGCGACAAGCAGAAGATCGTCGATGCCCTCGACGGCCTGCGCGCATCCGGCGGCACTGCCGGCGGCGACGGCCTGCAGCGTGCCTATGCGCTGGCCGAACGCCACCGCGATCCGAAGACCGTGAACCGCGTGATCCTCGCCACCGACGGCGACTTCAACATCGGCATCACCGATCCGAAACAGCTGGAGCGCTTCATCGCCGACAAGCGCAAGAGCGGCGTCTATTTGTCGGTATTCGGCGTCGGCACGGGCAACCTGAATGACGCCCTGATCCAGCGCCTGACCCAGTCCGGCAACGGCAACGCCGCCTACATCGACTCGCTGCTGGAAGCACGCAAGGCCATGCAGGAGGAACTCGGCTCGACCATGTTCCCGATCGCGAACGACGTCAAGATGCAGGTCGAGTTCAACCCGCGCCAGGTGGCGGCCTACCGCCTGATCGGCTACGAAACACGCATGCTGGCGCGCCAGGATTTTAAAGACGACAAAGTGGATGCAGGCGACATGGGCGCCGGGCATACGGTGACGGCGATCTACGAGATCACGCCGGCTTCGGAGGCAGGCAAGCTGGTCGATCCGCTGCGCTATGGCGACGGCAAGAAGGCGGCGCCGGCTGGCAAGGGGGATGAGCTTTGCTTCGTGAAGGTGCGTTACAAGCTGCCGGGGCAGAGTGCCAGCCGCGAGACTTCGCACGCGGTGCGTGCCGACAGTGTGCGCAAAGGGCTGGATGCGGCGCCGGAGGATGCGCGCTTTGCGGTGGCGGTGGCGGCGTTCGGCCAGCGCCTGCGCGGCGAGGCGCCGGTGGCGGAGTACAGCTATGCCGATATCGCGAACCTGGCGAACGATGCGCGCGGCAAGGATGCGGAAGGGTACCGCGCCGAGTTCGTGCGTCTGGTAAGGATGGCGGAAACCTTGGGCAAGACGGGGCCCGTCGGGCAGCCGTAAGCGGTGGTGGGCTGGTGGTGGGGTGCGTAGGGTGGGCACTTGTGCCCACGCGGTCGAACGGTGACGTGTCGAAATGTGCCCCGGCAGGCGCCCGTTCATTGGAATTTGGCAAAGCCGCAGCTGCTCGACCGATGATACCGCGTGGGCACAAGTGCCCACCCTACGACGATGAAACCTGGATGCGGCAACGGTGTGCTGAGCGCGGGCCTGCCTGTTATAAGATTTTGACAGACACGCCCGGTTGTACG
>Ga0265780_10007754_pt1 | contig 13133 bp, 11 predicted proteins | sample P1T30metagenome_FD_192432 | JGI IMG/M metagenome (GOLD analysis project Ga0265780, IMG submission 192432) | Plant litter microbial communities from East Loma Ridge, Irvine, California - P1 T30 | ecosystem: Environmental > Terrestrial > Plant litter > Unclassified | place: USA: California...
GCGTCGCGGCGCCAGCGCAGCAGGCGGGCTTCGATCACGGCCAGCAGCTTGTCGAGGGCGTAGCCGAAGGCGCCGACCACCACCACCGCCGCCATCACCACGTCGAGCTGGTACAGCTGGCGGCCGTAGACGATCAGAAAGCCGAGGCCTTCCGACGAAGCCAGCAGCTCGACCGCCACCAATGCCAGCCAGGCGTGCGTCAGGCCGTAGCGGATGCCGTTCCAGATCTGCGGCATGGCCGCCGGCAGCACCACCCGGCGCAGCAGCTGCCAGCGCGTGAAGCGGTACACGCGCGCCACTTCGATGAAACGGGTCGGCACGCTTTCCAGGCCTTTATAGGTATTCATCGCGATCGGCATGCCGGCCGCCTTGGCGATCAGGATGATCTTCAGCGCTTCGCCGATCCCGACCAGCATCATCAACAGCGGCAGCCAGCCGACCGAGGGCACTTGCGCGATCAGGCGGAAGCTGGGGTACAAATAGTCGCGCGCGCGCGGCGACAGGCCCATGGCCACGCCCAGCGCGAAGCCGGCGCCGGCGCCGATGGCGAAGCCGGCCAGTACGCGCCACAGGCTGATCCACAAATTGTCGGCCAGCTCGCCACTGCGCACCAGCTCCACGAAGGTCTCGGCCACCATGATTGGGGGCGGCAGGATTTGCGGCGGCAGCCATTCGAATTCGGCGGCCAGAGTCCAGAGCAGCAGCACCGCCAGCGGGAAGGGCCAGGACAGGGCGAAGCGGACCAGCGCCTCGCGATTGGGCAGCAGGCGGCGCGCGCGGGAGGCACGGTGTGCACGCTGCGCCGGTGCCGTCTGTTCCTGAGGCGGGGCCTTGTCCTGCAGCGGCAGCGCGGCGCCGGACAGGCGGGCGGCGGGGGTATTCATGCGCATCTCCTTCAGTGCCCCGACCCGTGCCCTGGTCCGCGCCAGTGCAGCACGCGCGCTTCGAGCGCCGCGGCGGCCCGGTTCAGCACCATGCCCACCGCGCCGATCAGCAGCATGCCGACGATGATCAGCTCGACGTGGAAGCCGGCCTTGCCGCGGATGACCACACTGCCGATGCCATGCGCCGCGCTGCCCAGCAGGTATTCGGCGCCGATGGTGGCCAGCCAGGCGTACAGCAGCGCCAGGTGCAGGCCGGTGGCGATCTGCGGTGCGGCGGCCGGCAGCACCAGACGCCAGATCCGTTGCCGCCGTGTGAAACCGAGCACGCGCGCCACCTCGACCTGGGCCCGGGTCACGCTGCGCACGCCCTCGAAGGTGCCCAGCGCTACAGGATAAAAGGCGGACAGTGCGATGAACAGGATCTTGGCGGCTTCGCCGGTGCCCAGCCAGGTCGACAGCAGCGGCAGCCAGGCGAACAGCGAAATCTGCTTGAGCGTGTGGAAGGTCGGACCGACCAGGCGCTCGGCCGGGCGCGACACGCCCAGCAGCAGGCCAAGCAGGATGCCGGCGCCGGCGCCGGCCGTAAAGCCGGCCAGGTCGCGCAGCAGGCTGGCCTGCAGCCCCGCCAGCAGTTCGCCGCCGGTGACGACTTTCCAGGCGGTGGCGAGGACGGCGCCCGGCGGCACGATCAGCTTGGTGTTCACCAGCTGCAGCGCGGTCAGCGCGTACCACAGCGCCAGCAGGGCCAGCGGCAGCACCAGGCCGCGCAAATCGGCTTGTCGAAGTTTGTGCATGAGGCCTCCCATCAAAACGCGCGCCGCTGCCAGCCCTGCAGGCGCGCTTCGCCCCAGGCCAGCAGACGGTCGAGCACGATGCCGACGGTGCCGATGACCAGCATGCCGACCACCACGATGTCGAGCTGCAGCAGCTGGCGGCCCCACACCATCAGGTAGCCGATGCCTTCGCTCGACGCGAGCAGTTCCACGAACACCAGCGCCAGCCAGCCCTGCATCACACCCTGGCGCAAGCCGCTGAAGATGCCGCCCGCGGCTGCCGGCAGCACCAGGCGCCGGATCGTCTGGCCCATGCCGAAGCGGTAGACGGCGGCCACTTCCAGCAGCGCGCGCGGGATGTTGCGGATGCCCTGGTAAGTGTTGACCGCCACCGGCACCACCACCGCGATCGAGATCGCCGACACCTTCAAGGCCTCGCCGATGCCGGCGAAGATGATCAGCAGCGGCACCCAGCCGATCACCGGAAATTGCGCCGCCAGCTGGAAGCTCGGGTAGACATAGGCCTTGACCGCGGGCGAGATGCCCATCGCGATCCCCAGCAGCAGACCGCTGCCGCCGCCGATCAGCAGGCTCCAGCCCAGGCGTTTCAGGCTGATCGCCAGGTTGGCGGTGAGGTCGCCGTTCTGCCACAGCTCGACCAGCGAATCGCGCACCAGCGCCGGCGGCGGCAGGATTTGTTCGGCCAGCCAGTGGCGCTCGACCGCGTATTGCCACAGGCCGAGCAGCAGCAGCGGCAGCACCAGGCCGGCGGCCAGCGCCAGAATGCGCGCGCCGCATGCCGCCGCCAGCGCGTGCAAGGTCGGCCGTGCACCCTTGCCCGGGTGCGTGGCGGACTCCAGACCGGGCTGAATACCGGGCTGCAGTCCGGGCTGCGTAGCGTGCTTGGCGCCGAGCTCACGGTAGGCCGCAGAGGAACCTGCGGTAGGCGCGGCGGAAGTGGAAACCGTGTTCATGACATCACCTGGATCCGGAGCGATAACTCATTTCTGCGCAAGCTTCGGCTTGCCGGCCGCATTGAACTCGGGCCAGTAACCCTCCAGCTTGAGCTCCTTGAGCGCCGCGTTCAAGTACTGCGGCGCCAGCCAGCCATTCACGTCGACGTCACGCCGGATCAGCTTGAACTCTTTCGCCTGCACGATCGACTTCTTGAGGTTGTCGACGAAGTAGTCGTCCAGCAGAGGCGACAGGCGCCATTTGAGCGGCGTGTCGGCAAAGGTCTTCTGGTATTCGTAATAACTGGTGCCGGAATTGGCCCACAGCTTGTACTGCGCCTCGCGGTTCCTTTCGTCCGAGCTCCAGGCCGCCACCTTGATCAGGGTGGTCACCACGCGCTGCACGATGTCCGGGTACTTGCGCTCGAAATCTTCCGACACCCAGAACACGCCCTGCGAGGTGAGGTCCGGATCCGGCCCGGTTTCGTAAATCAGCTTGCCGACGCCGCGCGCCTGCAGGTCGAACGGCGCAATGAAGCCGGCATCGACGTCCTTGGTGGCGATGGCCGCGCGCAGGGTGTCGCCGTCCATGCTGACGGTCTTGAAGTCACGCTCGGTGAGGCCGTGCTTTTTCAGGATGCGCCCGAGCGCGAGCTGGCTGGCGGTGCCCTTGAACACGGCCAGACGCTTTCCCTTCAGGTCTTCCAGCGATTTGGCCTGGGAGTCGATCGGGCCGGTGATGTAGGAGGAGCCGAAGCGCGTGTACGAGAACAGGATCTTGGTGCGCAGCCCGGTCGAACGGCCGATGATGATCGGCAGGTCGCCGTGGTGGGCAAAGTCGGCCAGGCCGTTGGCCAACTGCTCGTTGGTGGCCGGACCGGCGCCCGGATTGAAGGTCCACTGGATCTTGATGCCGTCCCTGGCGAACTCCTTTTCGAGCACGCCCTGCTGGTGCGCGGTGGAGATGATGGTGCCGCCGGTGATCGGGCGGCCGCCGGTGCCGGCGCCCGAATACGAAATGCGGATGATCTTCGGTTTGTCCTGGGCCTGCGCCGCGGACGGCAGCGCCAGGGCCAGCGTGGCGGCGGCGGCGAGGCCCAGCAGTGCGGCGAAAGGTTTAAAGCGTGCGAGAGTCATGGGATATCCGATAGGTGAAGGCGAAAGCGCGTGCATCTGCGTGCGTGTTCAGAACCCGAACTGGAACTGCGCCAGCACTTCTTTCGAATTGCGGACCGCCGGGTTCTCGTACTGGTAATAGTTCAGGTTGAGCTGGAACTTGGTGGTCTCGGCGAAGAACAGGTTGAAGCCGGCGGTCGAGATCTTGCTCTTGTCGCGGATGGCGGCCAGGTTCGGGTCCCAGATGTCGTAGCGCGCGAACAGCTGGTAGGACTTGGGCCAGTAATCGTCGTACTTGGCCTGGGCGCGCGAACTGGCCACCCACTGCTCGCCCCAGGTATAGAACGCAGTCACGTACTGGCCACGCGACTTGATGTCCGGACCGTTGGCGGCGACGGCGTCGCGGCCCTCCGCATACTCGTAGGTGATGCCGAAGGGGGCATGGTTGTAATAGATGTCGGCGCCGTAGCGGTCACGCTTGCCCTGGCCGCTGACCGTGGTCGCGTTCCCGGTCACCAGGTTCTTGGTGCCCTTGTAGGCCGAGACGCCGAACTTCAGCTCGCGCAGCAGGCTGTAGTAATCGACCGGCAGCGTAAAGGCGACGCGCCCGATCCAGTCCTTGCCGTTGTTGTCGTCCGACTTGTTCGGACCACTGCCGTTGACCACGCCGAGCGCATACTCGAGCAGCGGCGCGCGGTAATTGAAGCCGTAATCGACGTAGGGGTCGTAGTCGCCGCGCACGATCAGGCCGATCTGGCGCGTGCCGACGCCCAGGCCGCTCAGGAACTGGGCGCTGTTGATCACCGGGCGCAGCTCTTCGCCGATCTGTGCTTCCAGGCCGAACGGGATCTGCTGCTGGCCGAAGGTCAATGTCAGGCGCGGGTCTTCGAGGCCGGTCAGGGTCGGGAAGGGGCTGTAGCGCACGAAGGCGTCGGTCACGTTCAGCTGGCTGCCGTCGGTGGCCGGGCTGTTTTTGGCGTAGGCAAAGGCGAGACGGTAATCGAGGTTGCGGCCTTCGGAATAATCGCGGTACAGACTGCCCGCGAAGTTGAGCGTGGCCTGCGGGATGTCGAAGCTGGTATTGCGATTCGTCGCCACGCTCGAGGTGCCGGTGCGCACCGACGGGCTCTGGGCAGTGGCGCGCGCCTGCACGCTGCCGCCGATGGTGGTACCGCGTGTGGTGAGCGCGGTCTTGGTCTCGCGGTTGCGCTTTTGCTCGTACTTGAAGTTCTCGAGGTCGGTGCGCAAACCGTCGATGTCGTTCTTGGTGGCGATGTCGACTTTTTCGCCGGCGCTGCCGATGGTTTCCGAGGTGATCGCCTGCGCGCCGGTACCGCCGGCAGCGGCATCCTGCACCGCGGCCACCGCCGCCTGGCCCTGCACCGCCTGCGCCTGGCCGGCCTGCACCTGCTTCTGCAGGGCGCTGACCACGGCTTTCAGTTCCTCGATCTGGCGCTGCAGTTCTTCGTTGCTCTGGCCGGCGGCCTGGCTGGCGCCGGCAATCGCCAGCAGGCCGGCGCCGAGTGCCAGCCGGCTGATCCCGCGCGTCGGCGCGCGGTTTGTTCTTTTAGTTGAATGCTTCAAAAACTGCTCCTGTCGTCGTGGTACCTGCTTGGGTTTGCAGGATTCATGCCATGCGGATGGCGTGTTTTTGCTGGGATTGGTGCAGCAACCGCCGGCGCGGCTGCTGCAAAATCAACATCAGGCGGCTTTCGCCTGCTGCACGGTGAGCAGGTTCTGCGGCTTGTCCAGCCCGAGGTTTTCGCGCAGCGTGGTGCCCTCGTACTCGGTGCGGAACAGGCCGCGCCGCTGCAGTTCGGGAATCACCAGCTCGACGAAGTCGTCCAGCGAGGCCGGCAGCACCGGCGGCATCACGTTGAAGCCGTCGGCGGCGCCGTTCTCGAACCAGCGCTGCATCTCGTCGGCGATCTTTTGCGGCGTGCCGATCACGACCCAGTGGCCGCGCGCGCCGGCCAGGTATTCGTACAGCTGGCGCACCGTGAATCGTTCGCGCCGCGCCAGCTCGATCACCACGTGGTGGCGGCTGTTGCGGCCCGCTGCCGGGGTCGGGTAGTAGGGCGGCGGCGCATCCAGGTCCCAGCCGGCGATGTCTTCGTTCGGCCAGAAGCGCGCGATGGTGGCCAGGCCGACCGACGGGTGGATCAGCTGTTGCAGCTCGGCCCATTTGGCCTCGGCTTCTTCCTGGGTGCGGCCGACCACCGGCGAGATCCCCGGCAGCACCAGCAACTGCTCCGGGCGGCGCCCGTACTTGGCCAGCCGGCCCTTGACGTCGCTGTAGAAGGCTTGCGCTTCTTCCAGGCTGGTCCAGGCGGTAAAGATGGCTTCGGCGGTGGCGGCGGCCAGTTCACGTCCCGGTTCCGAGGATCCGGCCTGCACGATTACCGGCTGGCCCTGCGGCGAGCGCTCCAGGTTCAGCGGGCCGGACACTTTCAGGTATTTGCCGACGTGGTTCAGCGCGTGCAGCTTGTCCGGGTCGAAGTAGACGCCGCTTTGCTGGTCGCGGCTGAAGGCGTCGTCTTCGAAGCTGTCCCACAGGCCCTTCACCACATCGAGGAATTCGTGCGCCTTTTCGTAGCGGACTTCCGGCTCCGGATGCTTGTCGAGGCCGAAGTTGCCGTACACGTTTTCGGATCCCGTGGTGACCACGTTCCAGGCGGCGCGGCCCTTGCTGATGTGGTCGAGCGAGGCGAATTTACGGGCCAGCAGGAAGGGGTCTTCGTAGGTGGTCGACGCTGTGGCCACGAAGCCGATGTGTTTGGTGACCACCGACAGCGCCGCCCACAGCGTCACCGGTTCGAAGTAGGAGATGCGGCCCTGGCGGCTGAAGGCGTCCAGGTTGTCCTGCTGTTGCTGCACGCCGGGGCTGTCGGCCACGAACACCTGGTCGAACAGGCCGCGCTCGGCGGTCTGGGCGAGGCGGATGTAGTGGTCGATGTTGACGCCGGCGTCAAGCTGCGAGCCCGGGTGGCGCCACGCGGCGATGTGGTGGCCGGTCGCCATGATGAAGGCGCCGAGGCGCATCTTGCGTTGTCCCATGGTGGTTCTCCCTGGTTATATATGTTGTAGATGGATGTCAGGCCTGGGCCTTGACCGCCGCGGCCAGCTTCGCCTCGACCGCGGTGCCCTTGAAGAAGTCCGGATTGGCCTCGGTGTACAGCCGGTACGGATTGCCGAACACGTAAGCCTTGAAGTCGGCTTCGCTGATGACGCCTTCTTCCACCAGCGCGTAGGCCGAGGCCAGCGCATCGGTCAGGTCGGGCACGTCCCAGTGGCCGACGTCGGACGAATAGATCGCATTGATCTTGGTACCGAGCGGATTGGCCTTGTCGTTGAAGGCGGTGGCGATCGTGCGGTCGTCGGATTCCGAGCCGAAGAAGAAGCTGTCGACCCATTGCGTCTTGATGTCTTCCACGCCTTGAATACCGGCGGCGGCAAAGTCTTCGAGTTCGCTGCCCTGCGGCTGGCGCGCGCCCTTGGTGTAGTGGGCACCCAGGGTGTCGCGGATCAGGTCTTCGCCGTCGATCGAACGGCCCTTGGTCAGGTCCCGGCCGTAGCGTGCGAACAGCTCGGTCAGCAGCGCACGGTCCGTGGCGGCCGGGTCGTAATGTTTGAGGCCGTCGAGGCTGCGCTTTTCCCAGCGATCGACCAGGTGGGTGAACACCCGTGCGCCCCAGTCGGCACCGCCTTCCAGCAGGCCGACGCGCAGCTGCGGGAAGCGGCGCGTGACGCCGCCGAAGAACAGCGCCTTGGCAAAGGCTTCCGAGCCGTCGGCAAAGTGGCCGATGTGGTTGTGCATGTAATTGCTGATCGAGCTGCGTCCGGTCCAGCCCTGGCTGCCGTAGTGGGTCAGGAGCGGCACGCCCAGTTCCACCGCCCTGGCCCAGAACGGGTCGTAATCGTATTCGCTGTCGATGCCGTAGAAGTCCTGGTACGAGATGTACTTCTGCAGCTCCGGATGCTGGTCGGTCGGGTACTTGTCGGCCAGCGCGCGGATCGGGCGGCGCACGCTGCCGGCGATATTGACCGCCTTCAGGCCCAGGGTCTTGACCGCGAATTCGAGTTCGGCGATGCCTTCTTCCGGCGTGTTCAGGGCGATGCCGGCCACCGGCGTCAGGCGGTCGCTGTACTTGCGGTACAGGTCCGCGTGGTAGTGATTGACGGCGCGCTGCAGCGCGGTACGGTGGTCCTTGTCGCGCACGCCGAGCGGCGCCAGCACGTTGTTGGGGAACAGGATCGAATAGTCCGAGCCTTGCTCTTCCTGGCGTTCGTACAGCAGTTCCGGCAGGTGGTAGGTGGCGACGTCCAGCGTGTTTTTCGTGACGCGGGCCCACCACGGCGCGCGGATGGTGCGGTAATACTGGCGCTCTTCCGGGGTCTGTTCGTACCAGTTCTTGCCGTTGCCGATGCCGCCACGGCCGATGCGCGACGCGGAGGCCTTGCGCAGCGCGTCGACCAGGTGCACGCCGCCGTAATTGGCCACGTAGTCTTCGAGGTCGGGGGTGTAGTCGTTGGTGTGGACGTCGGTGTCGATGACCGGAAAATCCAGTCTCTGCTTGACGGCGACGGACGGCGAGGCGTTGAGGCGGTTGAGGCGATCGTTCACGGTTGGTCTCCAATCGGTTGGGGGCGGTCATACACTGCATTGCAGCATTCGTGCCACCTCAAAACGGCCGCAAATGGCCTCGAACCGGGAGAAAACTGTTGGCTGCCGCGCAGCTGATGTTGGCTGGCGGTCAGCCGTGCAGCAGATGACAAGAAGAGAACAAAGGCGCCGCTCAGCCGATCACGTTGAACAGGTCGCCCTCGAGCGGCTGCGAGCGGAATCGGGGCGGCTGACTTGAAGCATGGAGCGCCTGTGGCCTGTTGAAAAACGCGCAGCGGCGCGACAGCGGCGGGGTTGGCGCTAAACGACGGCCGCGCCGTCTTCGGCCAGCCCGCCGCCGATCAGGCCGAAGCGCTTCAGGTGGGTACGCAGCACGTTGCGGCTGATCCCCAGCGCCCGCGCGGTCTGCACCTGGTTCTGCTCGAAGGCGCTGAAGGCGGTGCGGATCAGGCGTTCTTCGACGGTGTCGAACAGCGCCGGCTCGCCCGATTCGACCAGGTCGCCGAGCAGGGTTTCGAGCCGCCCCAGGATATCGGGATCGGCATCGAGGCCAACCACGGCGGCGGGAACCGCATGCGCTGGCGGCACCGGCGACGCCAACACCGTGCGCTGCGCGCTGCCGCCCATGCGCAAATCCTCGGCGCGCAGGCAGCCGTCGCGGCATACGATGAGCGCGTAATGGACCACGTTTTCCAGTTCGCGGATATTGCCGGGCCAGTCGTAGGCCAGCAGGGCCGCTTCCGCCGCCGGCGCCAGTACGGCGTCTTCGAGTCCCAGCTTGGGCCCGTACAGGCGGATGAAATGGCGCGCCAGCGGCAGGATGTCGCCCGGCCGTGCGTGCAGCGGCGGCAGGTTCACGGTCGCCACGCTCAGGCGATAAAACAGGTCGGAGCGGAAGCGTCCCGCGGCGACCGCCTTGTGCAGATCGACGTTGGTGGCGGCCACCAGGCGCACGTCGAGGGGAATCGCGCGGCGCGATCCGAGGCGCACCACCTGCCTTTCCTGCAGCACGCGCAGCAGCTTGACCTGCAGCGCCATCGACAAATCGCCGATCTCGTCGAGGAACAGGGTGCCGCCGTTGGCCGCTTCGAACCAGCCGGCGCGCGCCTGGCTGGCGCCGGTGAAGGCGCCGCTTTCGTGGCCGAACAGCTCGGCGTCGATCAGCGATTCGCTGAAGGCGCCGCAATTGACCGCGATGAAAGGCCCGGCGCGCCCGCTCTGCGCGTGGATGTGGCGCGCGATGAGCTCCTTGCCGGTGCCGGTTTCGCCGATGACCAGCACGGTGGCCTCGCTGCGGGCGACGCGTTCCACCTGGTCGAGCAGCGCCAGCGACTGCGGATCGTGGAAGAGCAGGGCCTTGGCGCGGATCGACAGCGCCATGCCGAGCGAGTCGGGGAAGGTCAGGACCTTGTTCACATCAGAGCTTGGCGATCGAGACTTCGGTGGCCTTGACCAGCGCCACCACTTCGACCCCGGGCGCCAGGCCGAGGTCGCGCACCGAGCGCGAGGTGATGACCGAGGTGACGATGCCGGCCGGGGTCTCGATGTCGACTTCAGAGACGACCGGGCCGTCGATGATTTCCTTGATCTTGCCGCGGAACTGGTTGCGTACGTTGATTGCCTGGATGGTCATGCTCTCTCCTGTGGTGGCTCCGGAATGGAACGCGTCAGGAAAGAGTAAATAAATGCACAGCAATTAAGAACGAATCCTTTTGCCGATGTTTATTCGTTAATGTCATAAGTACAGTGCCGGCCCGGCTGCGTCGGTACGGCGATGCGCGTCAGGCGCCGCCGTCGAGGGTGCGCAGCACGCGCCTGGTGAGATTCGCCAGCTGTTCGAGCTCGGCCGGCGTCAGGCCGCCATACACCGAGGTCACCTCGCGCGAGACCTCGGGCAGGATGCGCGCGATCAGGCTGCGCCCGGCGCCGGTCAGGGCGATCATCACGGCGCGGCGGTCGCCGGGTTTGGGACGGCGTTCGATCAGCCCCTTGGCCGCCAGTTCGTCGCAGACCCGGGTCAGGTTGGCCGGCTTTTCGTTGCAGGCTTCGCTCAGTGCGGTGGCGGTCGAGGTCTCGTCGGCGCTGCCGTACAGGATCGCCAGCACGTGGTAGTGGGTATCGCCCAGCGCATGCGGCTTGAGGGCGGCATTGCTCTTGTCGCGCAGGATTTTCTGCAGATGGTGGGTCATGCGCACCAGCAGCATGGCGTCGACGGGGAAACCGGGGGCGCGCGCCTCTATGCGTCGCAGTCGTTCCTCGGTCGGGCCAACATCGCTCATCGGCGTTCCTTGCAGGTTTCGATAGACCGGATTGTAATCGCTGTGTCGATCAATTCAATGTGCCTGCCGGGCGGCGGCCAGGTTCGGGTAGACGTAGTGCGCTTCGCTCAAGGGGAAACTGCCTTCGGCGCGGGCCTGCTGGATGTCGGCGAGGGCTTTAGCGCGGACCGGGTCGGCCGGGGTGGCGGCGCAGCCGGACAGGGCGGCGACGAGGAGTACGGGGAGTAAAAGTTTCGGGTTCATGTGGTTCACCATATTCATTAGAGGAACGAGTTGCGTGGAAACTTCCGCGCTATACATATTTTAGTACTGAATACTTCATTAGTGAAGTAAATTTGAGGGATTGTGCGGGCTCGGCAACGCGGCAGGAGGGATGCGCACGGCGTGGAGAAATGAAGTTACCCGTGGCGGGTCGCGCTGGCAAGCGGCGCTCACCTTGCGGCGAGGTGCATCGTTAGTCGAGGTGACGGGAGAAGAGACCTACAGGTTCGCGGCCGTATGCGGATGGCGCAGTACGTAGGCATACGGCGCGGTGCTTGGTGGCACCGGAATCGGTGCCACTGGTGAGATTGTTACTGACAGTTGAAATTGGCCGCGTCCTCGAGGCTGCCGCTGCCCTTGTAGCGCGCCACTTTCGGGTACGCGCACAGTGGCCGCGTACGCGACGCCGACCAGCCGGCCGGCACATCGCCATTCACGCCGCCGGCATTGCCGCTGCCGCGCGCGCTGGCCGTGACCGCGTCCGGCGCCTGGTCCCGCTCGACCCAGGCCACCAGCGGCGTCAGCATGTCGAACTGGTCGGTGGCCGGGCCGCCCGAGCAGTGGTTCATGCCGGGCACGCGGAAGAAGCGCGCAAAGTTGGCCGCGTCGCCGCCATTCGCCGCACGCAGCGCGTCATACCAGATGGTAGTGTCGTCGCTGGAGAAGATCGGGTCGCTGGTGCCGTGGTAAACCAGCATCTTGGCGCCGCGATTCTTCAGCGTGCCGAGGCTGGACGCGTTCGGCGGCGTCATGAAGGACATTGCGCTCTCCATGTAGATGGCATTGGTGGCGTTGACCCGCGCCAGCATGGCCGCCAGGCTGCCGCCCAGGGCATAGCTGCGGCCGTCGAAGCCGGCGGCGGTTTCCGGCGGCACGCTCCAGATCAGGGCCACCGCGCCGGCGTCGCGCTCGACCGGGGCGCTGAATTTCCAGCTTGACCAGCCGTTGGTGGCCAGGCCGGCGTCGTAGGGGAAGCTGGTGTAGATCGTCGTACCGGTCTCGGTCTTGGCACCGGCGAACAGCCCCGCGATGCCGCTCTTCTGCGCCGTCGTCAGGCAGGTGCCGTCGCGCGCGCCGCCGCAGGTCGGCACGTCGCGGTTCAGGTCGAAGGCGGCCTGGCACGCCTTGGTATCCTGCACCAGGCCGTCGGTGGCGCCGTCCAGCGCATCGCATTTGCCGAGCACCGCGTTGGAGACCAGCGCGCGTTCGGTCTGGGTGAAACCGCTTGCCAGGTCGCCGGGCGTGCTCGCCAGCGCGTTGTAGGTCTTGGCGCCGGCGATGTTGGCGATGGCCGCCAGTGGCAGCCGGAAGCCCGGGTCGCCGACCAGGTAGCCGTCGTACTGGTCGGCGTAGCGCGCCGCCGCCACCATGGTGTGGCGCCCACCGTTCGAACAGCCGCCGATGTAGGAGCGGTCCGGCGCCTTGCCGTAGGCGATACGGATCAGGGCCTTGGCCATCGGCGTCAGCTTGCCGACCGCCTGGTAGCCGTAGTCGAGGCGCGCCTGCGGGTCGATGCCGAAGGCGGCGCCGGGGCCGCTGTGGCCGGCGTCCGAGCTGATCACGGCGAAGCCCTGGTTAAGTGCATTGTCGAGCGGTCCGCCGCCGCCGGCCGGACCGAGCGCCGTGCTGACGCTGCCGTCGGTGCCGCCGTTGGCCTGGTAGAAGAAGCGGCCGTTCCAGGCCAGCGGCAGGCGCATTTCGAAGCCGATGGCATAGGATTGACCATCCACGCTGCTGGTGCGCTGGAACATCTTGCCCAGCACCTGGCAGTGCGCTGCGACCGGCTTGCCGCCGACGCGCACGGTGCCGGCACCGATTGGATTCACGGCGCCGATGGTGGTGTCGGCAAAGGTCAGCCTGGCCGCGAGGTCGGTGCAGCCGGCCAGCGTGGCGCCGGTGGCCGGCGTCAGTTGCGGCAGCGTTTGCACCGGCGGGCCGTCGTTACCGCCCGGCGGATCGTCGTTGTCGCCGCAGGCGGCCAGGCTTGCGGCAGCGAGGGCCGCTGCCGCGATAGCATGTATGTGTCGGATGTTCATGACGCGTGTCTCCCCTGTAAAAAACAGAATCGATGCAAAACGCTGGAACGAACGGGCCCGCGCGGCGCGTCCGGATGCGCGGACGCCGCGGCGGGTACTACTTGAAAGCGGAGCGGATCAGTCGGGCATCACATCCCTGAGCGTGCCGATCGGTGCGTTGACCAGCTTGCCGTTGACCTTCTTGACCTCGCGGATGTACATGTTCTG
>Ga0265780_10007757_pt1 | contig 13132 bp, 12 predicted proteins | sample P1T30metagenome_FD_192432 | JGI IMG/M metagenome (GOLD analysis project Ga0265780, IMG submission 192432) | Plant litter microbial communities from East Loma Ridge, Irvine, California - P1 T30 | ecosystem: Environmental > Terrestrial > Plant litter > Unclassified | place: USA: California...
CGCCGACGACGACGGTGGTCGCGAGGACGGCGGTGGCGGCGGCGATGCCGAGGGTACGGATGATGCGCACGGGTTCCCCCTGGAACTGGTGGTGATCGCGCGAGCGACCGCCGCGTCGGGTACGCGGCGTGGTGATCCTACGACGTGATCGAGGCTCACGACCCGCCCCCGAACGGGGTGCCCTGTCGGCGGCCTGCGGCATCCTGGTCAGATGGACGGCGAGCAGCTGCACGAGATCGCGAGCAGCACGGCCCTGGGGCTGCCGGCGGCACTCGAGACCCAGCCGTTCGGCGAGGGCTCGGTGGTCTACAAGGTCGTCGGCAAGATGTTCGTGATGGTGACCGAGGTCCGTGGGACCCCGATCGTGAACCTCAAGTGCGCGCCGCCGCACGGGGCGGCGCTGGTGCGCGACCACGACGAGATCACGCCGGGGTGGCACATGAACAAGCGGCACTGGATCACGTTGGCACCGGGCGACGGCATCGACGAGACCCTGGTCGAGGACCTCGTGGCGAACGCCTACGACCTGGTGGTCGCCGGGCTGCCCGTGGCGAAGCGTCCGATCGACCCCTCGCGCGGCGTGCTACCGGCCTGATCGGGCTCGACGGGCTCGACGGGCTCGTCGGGATCAGACTCGCGCGGCGACTTTCGACAGGTCCTGGACGACCTTCGGCGCCAGGCGCTCGCCCGATTCGAGCACGGCCCGCGCACGATCGGGTGCCAGGTCGCCGAAGATCTCGCCGATGGTCACCCCGTGTTCCGGCCGGTACGTCACCTCGATGGGGTCACCCGCGGCGACCGAACCGGACTTGACCACGCGGAAGTACGCCCCCGGCCGCCCCTCGTCGGCGAACCGCTTCACCCACTTGTCGACCCCCATGCGCCGGGCGAAGGTGCCGCAGGGCGTGCGGGGGACCGTCACCTCGAGCACGAGGGTGTCGCCGATCCGCCAGCGTTCCCCGGTCACGGCCCCGGTCACGTCGATGCCCCTGGTGCGGAGGTTCTCGCCGAACAGGCCGGGCGGGACCTCGCGCTCGAGCAGGTCGGCGAAGTACGCGGCGTCCTCGTCGGCGTAGGCGTACACGGCCTGGTCCACACCGCCGTGGTACTTGCGGTTCGCCTGCACGTCGGCGCGCAGGCCGAGCGGCCGGACCCGGACGCTCCCGGTGACCGGGCGCTTGTCGATGGCGGTGACGCCGATGATGCCGGAATCCGGCAGCAGGCGGTCGACGCGGCAGACGGCGGTGACGAGCGACATGGTGCCAACTCTGGCGCACACACGCCGCCGCACCACGCAGGGCCGCGCACGGCCCGGCGGATCGGGATGAATGACCCAAGCGGTCGAGCGAGCACCGGTCCTACGGTGAAGGGGCTTCGGTCTCCCGCCGATCGGGAGGCAGCGGCCAGTCCGCGTCACATGTGGAGCAGGAACTCACGGAGGTTCACGATGGCGTTCGTCACCACGAGCGATGGTGCAGAGATCTTCTACAAGGACTGGGGGCCGCGCGAGGCGCAGCCGATCGTCTTCCACCACGGATGGCCCCTGTCGTCGGACGACTGGGACGCGCAGATGCTGTTCTTCCTGGGCAAGGGCTACCGCGTGGTCGCGCACGACCGCCGTGGGCACGGGCGTTCGTCGCAGATCGGCACCGGTCACGACATGGACCACTACGCGAGCGACACGGATGCGCTCGTGCAGCACCTCGACCTGCGGAACGCGGTCCACATCGGGCACTCCACCGGTGGTGGCCAGGTCGCGCGGTACGTCGCCCAGTACGGCGAGCCCCAGGGCCGGGTCGCCAAGGCCGTCCTGGTGTCGTCGGTGCCGCCGATCATGCTGCAGAGCGACACCAACCCCGAGGGCACGCCGATCTCGGTGCTGGACGGGTTCCGGAGCGCACTCGCCGCGAACCGCGCCGAGTTCTTCCAGGCCGTCGCCGAGGGACCGTTCTACGGGTTCAACCGTCCCGGCGTGGAGGTCTCGGCCCCGGTCGTCGCGAACTGGTGGCGGCAGGGGATGACGGGCAGCGCCCTGGCCCACTACGAGGGCATCAAGGCGTTCTCCGAGACGGACCAGACCGAGGACCTCAAGGCGATCTCCGTCCCGGTCCTCGTCACGCAGGGCGATGACGACCAGGTCGTGCCGTACAAGGCGGCCTCGCTCAAGCAGGCCGAGCTGCTCAGCAACGCCACGCTCAAGATCTACGAGGGGTACCCGCACGGGATGCTGACGACCCACGCGGACGTCATCAACCCCGACCTGCTCGCCTTCATCCAGCAGTAGGACGAGCCGACAAGCACGACGTCAGGGGCGCACACCGGAACCGTCCGGGTGCGCCCCTGACGTCGTGTGTGACGAAACGGGTGCGACGCACGTCCCATCGGTGACCACACCACGAGGAGCCGACGTGACCCGCACCGCTGCAGTCCCCAGGAACTCCCCCGCACACGTGCTCGCCCTGGCACGTGTCCGCGCGCTCGCCGCCCGGCCGGCCGGACCCTTCAGGGTCGTGCCGGCACACCGCCGCACCCAGCCGTTCACCATCCACCACCAGTAGAAGGAACGCGTGCACCACCAGTCCCTCGCCGAGCTCGACGACGCGGTCCTCGCCGGCCGGTCGTCCGACGGCGACGTCCGGGCCTTCGAGGTCCTGATCCGTCGCCACACCCCGCTGCTCCGCGCCTACGCCCGTCGGACCCTCGGTTCCACCGACGAACTCGACGACGTCGTGCAGGAGACCTTCATCACCGCGTGGGACCGCCTCGACTCCCTCGAGGACCTCGCGCGCGTGAAGTCGTGGTTGATGCGCATCCTCAGCCGGAAGTGCCTCGACCGGATCCGCGCACGCCGCATCCACGACGACGTCACCGAGCTCGAGGTCGCCGCGCCCGCCGACGACGCACCCGACCGGGTCGCCGAGGCGCGCTCCCGCGAGGACGCGGTCGAACGTGCGCTGGCCGAACTGCCCGAAGCCCAACGACGGTGCTGGATCATGAAGGAGGTGCTCGAGTACCGGTACGACGAGATCGCCGCCGAACTCGACCTGCCACCCTCGACGGTCCGGGGACTGCTGTCCCGAGCGAGGAAGAACATGATCCGACTCATGGAGGGATGGCGATGACCGACCACGACGGCATCCGGCCGGACCTGCCCGACAGCCCGGAAGCACTCGACGCCCTCGAACCCGGTGACCTCGACGGCCACTCGATCGACGAACTCGCCGACTACCTCGACGCCGGCATGCAGCCGGCGGACCCGAGCATCGACGACTCGCCCGCCTGCCAGAACGCCCTGGCCGCGATCATCCGCGTCCGCCACGCGTCGCTCCGCTCGCTCGAGGCGGCCGCTCGCGACGAGGCCCCGGCCGACGAGTCCTGGATCAGCGGTGTCCTGGCGAACATCTCGATCGAGTCCCGCTCCGGTCGCGACGTCCCGCTCCGCCCCCTGTCCGAGACCGAGCGCCCCGTGATGACCGAGGGGGCCATCCGTTCCCTCATCCGTCGCACCGGTGACGAGGTCCCCGGCGTCCTGGTGGCACGCTGCCACCTCGACGGCGACGTCACCGAACTCGCGTCCCCGATCCGGGTGGTCGTCGAGATCGCGATCGCTTCCGGTCCCTCGATCCCCGCGACCGCCGAGCTGGTCCGCACCGCCGTGGCCGGCGCCGTGGCCGAGCAGACCGACCTGCTCGTCGAGGCGGTCGACGTCGTCGTCCGCGACCTGCTGCCGGACCCTGAGCCCGGCACCGACCCCGAGGGGGCCCGATGAGCACCACCGACGAGACCCTCGCCGCGATCGAGGCCGCCGTCCTCGAGGTCCCCGGCGTCACCGACCTGTACCGCTCCCGCCCGACGGTCGCGAGCGCCGTGCAGGCGGTCCGCAGCATCGCCGCGAGCACCGGACCGCTCCGGGTCGTCATCGACGACGGCGCCCTGCGTGTCGTCATCGGCACCGACGGCTTCCGCCCGGCCCCCGAGGTCGCACGCGCCGTCCACGACGTCGCCCTGGCGACCGCGGCGGCGCAGGGCCTGGCGCTCAGTCGCGTCGACGTGCGCGTCGCGCGGGTGGGCTGACCGCGACCACGGATCGGACGCCAGGCCCGTGGCGACGCCGCCACGGGCCTCCCGTCCGCCGTGGGCGCAGCTGACCCCGGCCACCGCGACCCGACGCCGCCTGCGGCACCGAAGGAGACCCTCGCAGGACCACGTGCGGAGCGCCGGCAGTCCGTAGCGTGCTCGTGAGGGAGCGGCAGCAGTTCCGCACCGATCGTCGTCGCACTGACCGGAGGAGCCATGGAGACCGACGCCGCCGTGCTCCCGTCACGTCGCGTCCGCGTGTACGGACGGCCGTTCGACGCGGACTCCTACGCCCTGCGGGACTTCCTGTCACGCTCCGTGGTGCAGTTCGACTGGTTCCCGGTCGACGTCGACGGGGTCGGGGGCGCCGACCGGGTCGATCCGTCGCGGCTCCCGCTCGTCGTGTTCCCCGACGGCACGGAACTCGTTGCACCCACGCTGCGCGAGGTCGCCGACCGGCTCGGGTGGATCCACGCACCGCGCCGCCAGGAGTACGACCTGTCGATCTACGGCGCCGGTCCCGCCGGGCTGTCCGCGGCCGTGTACGCCGCCTCCGAAGGGCTCGACGTCGTCCTGCTCGAGCGGGACGCCGTGGGCGGGCAGGCCGGGTCGAGCAGCCTCATCGAGAACTACCTGGGGTTCCCCGAGGGGATCGCCGGAGCGGACCTCGCCGAGCGCGCCCGGGAACAGGCCGTCCGGTTCGGCGCCGAACTCCTGGTGATGCGCGAGGGTGTGCGCGGGGTCTTCCACGACGGCCGCATCCACGCCGACCTCGCCGACGGCGGCCACGTCGTCGCCCGTGCGAACATCTGCGCGACCGGTGTCGAGTGGCGTCGGCTGGGGTTGCAGCGCGAGCAGGAGATGCTCGGCTGCGGTGTCTACTACGGTGCCGGGACGAGCGAGGCGGACGGCTGCGCCGGCGAGCAGGTCTTCGTGGTCGGCGGGGCGAACTCGGCGGGCCAGGCGGCGATGAACCTGTCCCGCTCCGCGGCGCACGTCACGATGCTCGTGCGGGGCGCGTCGCTGTCGGCCACGATGTCGGAGTACCTGAGCGCCAGGATCGTGGCCGCACCGAACGTGACGGTCCGGACGGGCTGCCAGGTCTCGGCGCTGCACGGGGACAGTCGACTCGAGTCGATCGAGGTCACCGACGGCGACGGCGCCACGGTGTCGCTGCCGGCCACGCGGTTGTTCATCTGCATCGGCGGACGACCGGACACGAGCTGGGCCGAACAGACGCCGATGGTCCGTGACCGGCTCGGGTACCTGGTCACCGGCCCGGACCTCGACGCCGTCGACGGCTCGCTCGAGCACTGGCCGCTCGAGCGGCGTCCCTTCTGGCTCGAGACGAACGTGCCCGGGTCCTTCGCCGCCGGGGACGTCCGCGCCGGGTCCGTCAAACGCGTCGCCGCAGCGGTCGGCGAGGGCGCCATGGCCGTGACCTTCGTCCACCGCCACCTGGCGACGAGCGACTGACCGAGGAGCCCCGTGATGCCCGACGAACCCGACACCACACTGCCGACCGCCGCCGAGTCGATCACCTCCCTGGACCGACCGACCGCCTTCTTCAACGCCCTGATGACCGAGCACTTCGTCCTCGAGAGCGCGCGGAGCATCACGGTCAGCGAGTCGAGCAGCCGCTCCTCGCTGTACCTCACCACGCTCTCCAGCTCGCTCGTCGCCTTCGGGTTCCTCGCGCACACGCCCTTCGCGCTCGGGTTCCTCGGCGCGATCATCCCGGTGATCGTCCTGCTCGGTGCCTTCACCTACGAACGCCTCGTCGAGACCTCGCTCGAGGACGTCGCGGCACTCGCCGCGATGCAACGCATCCGTCGCTACTACGGCCGGCTGTTGCCCGAGGCCGACACGTACTTCCCGATGCCCCGCGGGCGGCACGCGGCGAACGAGCTGCTCGACATCGGCCGGGCCCCGTCGTGGTACCGGCTCCTGTTCACGATGTCGTCCGCGATCGCGGTGGTGAACTCGATCGTCGCCGGCGCAGGGGTCGCCATCCTGGTCGACCAGCTCGGCGTCGACGACCCGGGTTCGATCGTGTGGGGCGTCGGATCGGCGGTGGTGCTGGCCGTCGCACACCTGTCGTACCAGGTCCGCTCGCACACCACGATGCACGAGGTGATCGCCCGATCGGAAGCGCTCGACAGCGACCGCCGGCTGCCCTGACCGGTCGCGGACGGCCGCGACCGGCCGCGACCGGCGTCAGCGTCGCTCGGCCAGCTGCTCCGACCAGTCGCGGGGGAGTCGGTCGGCCGGACCCGGGACCGACTGGGTCGTCGGGTGCGCCTGCGGGTCGGCGAGGCGGGGTCCGTCCACGAAGTCCTGCGTGACGAAGTCCCAGAACCACCCCTCGCCGGGCTCGAACGACTGCATGACCTCGTGCCCGGTGACCGCGAAGTGCGCGGTGGCGTGACGGTTCAGGGAGTCGTCGCAGCAGCCGACGTGTCCGCAGGCGGCGCACCGACGCAGGTGCACCCACCACGAGCCCGTCGCGTCGCACTCCACGCACCCCGCGCCGGACGGGGGGACGGACGGGGAGACCATGTTCGCGCGTGCACTCATGGTCCAACCGTGCGCCGCGCACCCACCCGGGCGCTTGAGTCAAACGGCGCTGGTACCGCGCGGGCGGAGTTCCTACGGTCGAACCGAGGACGGACGAGGAGCACGGTGCGGGAGACGACGGATGACGGGACCACGTCCCTGGCGACCCTCGCCGCATGGGCGCGTCGGGCCGTCGACGATCCTCGACGCGGGCGACCGGCCGTCCACGTCCCGGTCACCGTCGCGGCGCTCGGCAGACACGGCACCCTGGGACTCGGCGCGCTCGCGGGCGGCGACGCCGGACCCCGCGGCCTGGTCGTGTGCGAGCGCCGGTGCTTCCGGATGCTGCCGGACGGCACCGCGGCGGTCGCGGACGCGGACGACGCGGTCGCGTTCGCCGTCGTCTCGACGTTCTCACCCGACCTCGCGGTGACGGTCGCGTCCGTCGCCTCCGTGGCCGACCTGGAGGCCCGGATCACCACGGTCCTGCCGCCGCGCGACTTCGCGGTGGCCGTCTCGGTCGACGGCGTCTTCGACGAGGTCCGGACCGAGGACGGCACGACCGGGACGACGGTGCACCGCGCGGTCGCGGGTCGTCTCGTCGGCTTCCGGACGCCGCGCCCGGGCGGGGCCGGTGCCGACCTGCACCTCGCGTTCCTCGACGCCACCCGCACCCGCGCCGGAGCGCTCGCCGGGTTCGCAGGGTTCTCCGGACGGATCGAGCTGGGGTTCTCCACCGCGCCGCACCTGGCGGTCCGTGCGCTCGGCGCCGGGTTCGACGGCGGACCGGTGTGACCCGAGCGGTGGTCAGCCGGATCGGTGCTGCCGGAACCGTGCCGCGAGCTCCCGTCGAGAGGCGACGCCCCACTTCGCGTAGACGTGCCGGACGTGGCTCGTCACCGTGTGGGTCGAGATGAACAGGTCGGACGCGATCTGCTGCGTCGTCAGGCCGGCTGCGACCCGTTCGACGACCTGGGCCTCGCGGGCGGTGAGCCCCGAGACGCCCGAGATGCCCGGGTCGGCGGGGGTCGCTCGGACGGTGACACCGACGCTGCGCAGGTGCCCCCGCGACCGTTCGGCCTCGCGCAGGGCACCGGCACCGTCGAACAGCTCCGTCGCCTCCCGCCACACCTCGACGGCCGCGGGCACGGAGCGCCGCCGGAGGGCGCACCCGAGGTCCTCGAGCGCTGCGGCGAGCACGAGCCGGCGGTCGACCCGGCGCAGTCGCTCCACCGCTGCGCCGAGGCTCTCGACGGAGTCGTGGACGAGTCCGTGCACGTGCAGCCAGGTCCCGCCGCACAGGTCGTTGTCCGGGTTCGCCGTGGCCCTGAGTCGCGCCACCCGTTCGATCCGCTCGAGTCGGTCCCGCCGGCCCCCACGGATCGCGATGCGCGCGAGGTGGACGTCGTCGGCGAAGTCGGCCGGGCTCGACATCGACGCGATCGGTTCCTCCAGGCTCCGCCACGCCACCTCGCTGCGGTCGACGGCGGCTCGGACCTCGCCGTGGGCGTCCGCTTCGAGCGCCAGCAGCCACGATCCCGAGCGCGCCGATGGGGGATCGGCGAGCAGGGCCTCGGCGAAGTGCCGCGTCCGGTCGGCCGCCCTGCGGTCCCCCTGCAGCAGCGCCGTGCGGAAGAGGACGGTCCCGGCAGTGAGCGCCGCGAACCGACCGAGTTCCAGGTCCTCGGCCAGGTCGAGGACCGACTCGGCCGACGTCTTGGCGTCCTCCAGCCGGCCCTGGTCGAAGAGCACCCTCGTGCGCAGCATCATCCAGGCGGCGGTCGGGCAGGCCAGGTGGTTGCGCCGGGTCTCGATGGCGTTCGCCTCGGCGATGCGTCCGGCACGGTCGGTGTCGCCGAGCGCCCCCGCGAGGAACGCCACCCAGAGCCCCTCGGGCAACCAGGTGCTCGACGACCCCCCGGTGGCTGCGACCCGGCTCATCGCCGACGTGATCGCATGCGTGGCGTCCGCGAACCGGCCCTCGTTGAAGGCGAGCACGGAGGCACTGGCCTCGAAGGTGGCGACGGCGACCGGGTCCGCGTCGCCGTCGACCGTCGCCCGGGCCTCCCGCAGTGCGGTGGCGAGGTCCGCGTGCCGTCCCGCCTGCGCGAGGTTCAGCGCGCGCACGGCGAGCAGACGCGACCGCACGCCGGCGCTCACGCCGGGCAGGGCCAGTGCGGTCTCGACCGTCCGCAGTGCTTCCGGCGTCGAGCCCTCGGTCTGCAGCCGCGCCAGGGTCAGGTGCAGGCGTGCGTCGTCCTCCGGAGCGAGGCGGCCCTGCAGGTCGTGGAGCAGCGCGCGGGCCTCGGCCGTCCGGCCGCTGTGCCAGAGCAGCGGCAGGACGTCGACGACGATGCCGGGCAGCGCCGGGGTGCCGTGCGCGAGGTCGGCGGCGCGGAGGGCGAGCGCCCCGGCCTCGGCGGCGTCCGTGCTCGCGAGGTCGATCGCCACCGTGCGCAGGACCTCGGCGGCGCGGACGTCCCCGCGCTGCGCCACCGTGGCGATGCGCGTGGCGACCGAGACCGGTGGGACACCCTGCCGCAGGAGTTCGTCCACCGCTTGCCTGAGCAGGTCGTCGCGGACGGCCGCGGGGATCATCGACTCCGCCGCCTCGCGGAGGACGTCGTGACGGAACGACAGGTCCGTGCCGTCGTCGACGAGCACCCCCGCCTCGATCGCCTCCTGCAGCCCGGGGAGCAGTCGCTGCACCGGCTGGTCGAGCATCGCCGACAACGACCGCACCGAGAACGAGCGTCCCAGGGTCGCTCCGACCTGCACGAGCTGCTGCGTGGGCTTCGACAGGCGTCGGAGGCCTTCGCGGATCGACGCACCGAACCTCGCGGGCAGCGCGGCGCCCGGCATCGTGGCGACGCCGTCCGCGATCGCCAGCAGGCCTTCGTCGACGAGCCCGCGCACGAGTTCGGCGACGAGGATCGGGATGTGCTCCGTCCGTCGGGCAACACGCAGGACCGAGCCGTCCGGCGTCGCGCCGACCAGGTCGGCGATCATCGCGGCGGTGGCCTCCTCGTCCAGCGGGTCGAGGTCGACGATCCGTCCCGTCGCGGCGAGCTCGTCGACGGTCGCCGTCACCGGCGGGTCCTGGTGCTCGGTCCGGACCGCGACGACCCAGAGCACGGGGACGTCGGCGAGCCGGCGCGACAGCGATCGGAGCACCGCCAGGGACGTCGTGTCGCACCACTGCAGGTCGTCGACGACGACCACGACGCCGTCCGACGCCGCGGCTCGCTCCAGGTCGTCCTGGAGCTGCTGGAGGAGCCAGTACCGTGCCTCCGGGTCGAGCGTCACCGCGCTGAGCCGGACGCGGTCGGAGATCGGCCGGGGCCCGGCGCCGAGCGCGTCCATGATCGGTGCGAGCGGGATCAGGCGTGCGTCGCGGTCCGTGCGACCGACGGCCACGCGGAGGCCGGCCGCGGTCGCCTGGTCGACCACGTCCTCGAGCAGACGCGACTTGCCGACGCCCGCAGCGCCGCGGACGACGAGCACGTCTCCCGCGCCCCGTGACAGACCGGCCAGGGCATCGGCGGCGACGCCCCGTTCGACGCTCCGGCCGCGGATCGGCAGCCCGTTGCCGGGCACGGCGGACACCGGCGCGGAGAACTCGTCTCCGCGGGGGAGCAACTCCTCGTCCGTCAACACGGCGGCCACCAGTCCTCGTCGGTGGCTGGAGTCTACGAACGGACCTAGCGCGGGCGACGGGCCCTGCCGTTACCCCGGCGGCGGGTTCCGGTGACGCTCCCGGGCCGTCCGCCCGGGGTGTCGCGGGTGGTGGCGGGAGCATCCGGGGTCCACGGGGCGGGCGGCCGGCGAGGGTGTCCCTGACAGGGTCACGTCCGGGCGTTGCCCGTCGCGTCGCCTCCCAGTCGCAGGAGTGCATCCCGGAGTCCGGCCCGTGTCGTCACACCGAGCTTCGGGAACAGCCGGTACAGGTGCCCGCTCACGGTGCGCGGGGAGAGGTACAGCTGCCCGGCGATCTGCTTGTTGGTCAGTCCGGCCGCGGCGAGGGACGCCACACGGCGTTCCTGTTCGCTCAGGTCGACCGCCTCCAGCGCCGTCGGCAGCGGACGGGCGGCACCGGCCGCGCGCAGCTCGCGTTCTGCGCGGCCCTGCCAGTCGCCGGCCCCGAGCACCTCGAAGGCGCGCGCCGCCAGCCGGAACTGGCTCCGGGCCTCCAGTGCGTGCATCCCACGACGCAACCACTCGCCGTACGCCAGACGGACGCGGGCCACCTCGAACGGCGAGACGTCGCCGTCGACGCTGGCCAGCGCGTCCTCGAAGAGGGCGCGGGCACCAGGCGTTTCGTCGACGACCGCTCGGCAGGCGAGCAGCACCAGGGAGCGGCGCGGGGTCGGCTGGTCGGTGAACGCCCGTTCTGCCCGGGCCACCAGCGCGGCCCCGTGGTCGGCCAGGCGGAGCCGCGCAGCCGACTCCACCGCATCGAGCAGCTCGATCGGTCCGTAGCTGCTCTCGAGCCACCGCCCCGCCCCGCCCGGTCGCGTCGCCGAGCGGCTGTGGGCCTCCTCGAACCGGCCCGTCGCGACGTCGAGTGCCGAGCGGGCGTGCTCCGCTGCCCGAGCGACCAGCGGCGTGCCGTGCTGGGCCGCCCACCGTGCTGCGCGGTCGGCCTTCCACGCTGCCCGCTCCGGCTCGCCCTGCACCGACAGGACCAGGGCCTGCAGCGCCTCGGTCAGCGCGACGAAGGTCCCCGCCTGCCAGCGCTCCGCTGCTCGGTGCACGTGGTCGAACGCCGCGCCCGCCGCGTCGAGCCGCCCCGCCTGGTAGTGCGTCACGGCGGCACGGCACGAGCTGAAGTAGTCGAGGAGCCCGGCGTCGCCCGCCCCTCGGAGCGCTGCCTCCACGTGGTCCCGGCGCGGATCCGTCGAGTCGAGCAGCGTCCACGCGATGTGCAGTGCCACGGCCTTCCACGGTTGCGTGTCGGCAGCGGATCCCAGCACTTCGCGGTACAGCGCGGCACGCTCGTGCTCGGTCCGGCCGGAGCCGTCCACGCAGTCCTCGACGAGCCGCAGCACCGGGTCGAGGTCGCGGTCCGCGGTCAGCGCCAGCGCCTCGTCCCACCAGGAGTCGTGCCCGCCGAGGTAGCAGAGCACGTGCAGCGTCGCGACCAGGACGTCGTCGGCCCCCGCCCGGTCGGGCTCCCCGAGCGCGGCCAGGACGCTCCGCCTGCCGGCGTGTACATCACCGGACCGGACCGCCCGGACGAACTCGACCGCCGCCACCAGCGACGGACCGGGTCGGGTGCCACGGCGCACGGCCCGTTCGGCCTCGGCGTCGACCAGTCCGAAGTCACCGGTGAAGGCGGCCGTGACGGCGACGGGGACGTCGGCCGACGGCAGCCGGGTGCCCGATCCGGCCCGGCCCTCGCCCACCGCGACCACCACGACCGTCCCGAGGTCCTGCGCCAGCGCGGCGAGCAGGTCGTGCAGCACGGACCTGGCGTCCTCGTCGAGCGCGTCGAAGTCCTCGACGAGGACGACGCTCGGGTCCGGCCGCGGCGTCCCGGCGTCGTGCGCCCGGACGAGCGCGAGCCACGGGGCCAGCGACGCGGCCTCGATGACGGGGTCACCGCCCACCGCGCGCCACCGGACGACCGTGTGGCCGTCCGCCCGGGCAGCGTCGGCGACGTCCGCGAGCGCCCGCGCCCGGCCGGACGCGTCCGGTCCGGTGACCACCACGAAGGGATCGGTGTCGCCGGACGGCGAGCGCAGCGATCGCCCGATGCCGTCGCCGTGCACCGGTCGTACGTCCGAGATGCTGATCGTCATCGTCGCTCCTGGATCGTCGGTCGTCCGCCGCCCGGGAGGCCCGTGGCGGCTGCTCCGGACGCTACCGACGACGACGCGGTCGCCACATCACCCCCTGGTCACCCGGGCATCCCCCCTGTCGGAGCGGGTCATCCGACTCAGGCGTGACGAGGCGTCGGGTGGCGATGCTCGACGGGAGACACCCCACGGCACCGAACCGCACCGTCAGGACGGCTGCGGAGGAAAGGCGGACACCATGGCCACCATCCACATCGCAGCCTGATGGCCGGCGCACCGGGCAGCCGCGTGCCCATCGACGCGCAGAGCGTCGACGCGCCGCTGTCCCGTTCGGCGGTGTTCCTGACCCTCGACGTCGGCCCGGACGACGACGACCTGGCCGCGGTCCGCGACGTCCTCAGCGACCTGGACGGCCTGTTGAAGACGGTCGGGTTCCGTGCCCTCGACGCGCACCTGTCCTGCGTCGTCGGCATCGGGGCGGTGGCGTGGGACCGCTTCTCGCCGCACGCCAGTCCGGACGCGCTGCACCCGTTCCCCGCACTGACCGGGCCGGTCCACTCGGCGCCGTCCACCGGGGGAGACCTGCTCTTCCACATCCGGGGCGAACGCACCGACGTCTGCTTCGAGTTCGAACGCCTGCTGCTCGCCGCGCTCGGGGACCACGTCACCGTGGTCGACGAGGTCAGCGGCTTCCGGTACTT
>Ga0265780_10007758_pt1 | contig 13131 bp, 17 predicted proteins | sample P1T30metagenome_FD_192432 | JGI IMG/M metagenome (GOLD analysis project Ga0265780, IMG submission 192432) | Plant litter microbial communities from East Loma Ridge, Irvine, California - P1 T30 | ecosystem: Environmental > Terrestrial > Plant litter > Unclassified | place: USA: California...
GCCCACATGTGATATCGAAATCGGGAACAGCGATGGCGAAGACATCACAATGCACAACGCACCTAGTCCTCAGTTCTTCAACGAGGCATTTGAAGGCCTCTACGATAGCCCGTTACAGCACGAACCACATATAAGTACCGAAGACAGTATGGCTGCGTGCGACGCGCAACATTCAGTTGACCAAGACTTTACGCAAAGCTTCGTCGATGATCCAGTGTTTCAACACTATCTTCATTTAGCTTGTCGCTCAAGCTTTCGTCTCCCACACGAAACTCTGGAAGACACAGATGATGCCGAGGCGAGAGAGCTCCTTTCTCCGCTGGTGGAAGGGAAGCCTCTCACCACGAGACTCCTTCACGGCCTGATCTACTCATTGATACCCGGCCCCCTACGTATATTAGAAGTTCATTCGACTGCTGGGTGTGAGGCATTGTCACCAGACGAGGACTTGGCCGAGAACTTTGCAATCATCCTTCATGAAAGCGGAGAGGGCTTACCCCTACTTCTGTTAGGAGATGTGAAGAGAAGGATGCTATTTGTTGTTAGCAGCAATACCCCAGATCCTTCGCTTCTAGCCACTCTATTCCCAACGCTTCCTGAATGGGAGAATAAAAATATTGACGTATGAAACCTGCTCTCCCTACTCTTTGTACCGACTGACTGTCTACAGCCTCATGATGTTGGGCCACACATAGAAAGCACCCTGCTCTCCGTTTGGATTGCGGAGGCTTGCCTCCAGCGTCGGCCGCTACTCAATGTTCCGTCCTCCCGCGAATTGCGCCTACGATTCTTGGGGGAATTGGTGGCACCTCTTCAACGCGACTCGGTTCTCAATCAATTTGGCATCTCCAGCAGACTAGCAGCTTCCGAGCAGATTGACACCAGACCGGGTACCACATGTGCCGAAGTGCAATCGCCAGAACAAAGCAACGACATCTCTGTGTCGAAGCTTGAGAACTTTGATCCCGAAGCCCTGCGTGGTGCGCTTCTCCAAAAGCCAGCGGATGTTTCTCGCGGACGGTGTCTGCGAATCTTGCAGTGTGTGTACGAGATTGGGTCGCCGAGTGTCCTTGACTCGCTCAAACTGGCTGTTACTACAAAATGCGGAGACCAAGCACATCAAGGGATAGAACAGCCCGTTGTTGAGAAGCTCTTCCACATTCACCTCTATCTTGACAGACAGGGGAGCCAGAGCCACCTCCTGGTTGCCAGAAATCGATATGTAAAATACTGCTATTTTGAGACATACCTTTTGGCTGTCGCGGCGCTCCAAAGAGAGAAGCGAAGCAGCAATCGAGAGAAGCGGAGAATAACAGCTCGAAAGCAGACAGCTAGCTTCAAGCAGGGTCTCTGTGACGAACTACCACCCACGCCACACGATGATGGGATCCATCGTATGTACAAAGATCTCAACCCATCGGAAAAAAAACGGCGGGCTCAAGATATGGTAAAGAACGAGATCTCGAGAAAGGTTGCCGAAGTACACAAGTTGGATGAAGCCCGTATTCGACGCAACATCAACAAGTACATCAGAGAGGGTAGAGTTCTTCACTGTATTCTACAAGGTCGCCTGTCGTTAAACCCAGGTCTGCTTGTTCTTTTTCCGACTACCGAGACTGATCCACCTGCTTTGAGCGCGGCTGATTTCTGTGTTGAGATGCAGGAGTCGGAGGAAAAGATGCTCAGCCGACCCATCGATTTGAAAGAGTAAGACACACAGCCTCATTACAGAATGAAACGGCTTCTAATAACAGCAAATAGTATAGATGGACTGACGCAGGCGGAGGCAGTGTGGTTTGGCAAGGTGCTGCAGGCGAGGCCAGGGCTCTTAGACCAGGTGCCCAAAGCGGTGCTCGATCTCCTCTCAGATAGCCTCACTAATGATTTGGACCTCCGTGGGCGGGATTCAAGTAGTTTTAGGGACAAGCCACTTCGGTTCTTCACGTAATGCGATGCAGCCTACCCAGACTCGCTTGCTGTGGTGCCGAAGCCTGCCTACCTAGGTGCCACACTAGACAAGGGTATCGGTTCAGTTATTTTGCTGCTTATATACCTCCCCCATCCTCGATCTAAGTCTGAACACTACTTCCCTCAACATCTCCTATACAACTATCCATTTATCGTAGTCCCGCCACAGTCGCAAAGTATGGCACATGTTCCGGATATGAAGACTGAGCCTGGGAATTGTGCTGTCAGCGACGATATGTGGGAATGCTTGGGCGCCATCGATCTCAACCGCCGGGACCTGCTCGTGTTCTGGCGAACTTCTTGGCACTCAGCAGAAGAATATCATGCACTTCGGGCAGACGGAAACAGAGGGTGGCTCGTCCATACGCGAGGCGAAGACCAGATGCTTATCGCTTGGGAACCCACAATAGAACGCAAGTCTATTCAGCCCTCCCTGCACACCCTCCTCGGCGACCCCGTAGTAGAGGTCCGAAAGAACCGGCCTGGTCTGCTTGGATATGTTGCGGCCAAGACCCTGCCCCGCTCTTCAAACGTGGAACGCCGTGGACTTGCTTTCTTAGCCTACTGGAAGGTTACTTCCATGACAAGAGGGCTCTTTTTCCAACTTCAGAAAACATATTCCAGCCACCGAGGCAATATCGTGCACGAAGAGGAGGACAAAGTCTGGATACAGTGGCAACCGACATGGGTGCTTTCCAAAGATCTGAACCAGACGAAAAAGAAGCAGCTTCTACCGATATCGAAGAAGCCCGAAGCACTTTTACATCACTTCCACAAGGCAATCGTTCACCGCTCCACGCGTGCAGCAGAACGAAAAAGGATTGGGTAGAGAGCAACATAATAAGAAAAGATATCGTTTTACGTCGCTAGCCTTGGAAGCGTGTGTGTAACAGATGTTAGTACGAAGCTATGCTCTACCTTTGTATAGATAGTTTCTTGGAGGCTCTGATAGTAGCACTGGATAGCTATAATAGTCGAAGTGTAGAGCACTCTCCACAAACTCTTGATTTAACGATACTTCTCTTTTCGAGAGGGCCTTATTGTATAGGTACATATGGCCCTCTCCCCAAATTTGCTGGCTACTTTCGTTGTCTTTTCTCGTAAACGAACGTAGAGTCTACTAACGTAGCCTCTGTAGTGCATCGCAAGATAAAGGAAAAAAGGGAACACGACTTGTCGCTGTTATAAGCAAGCCGGATAGCGAAGGCAAGATGCTGAGATGGCACTACTGGTTGTGTACTGGCCGCTAGAGGCCTAGCGTACCTGAGCAGCACAGAACGATGAAGTCATAATGCTGATCATGCTAGTAGATTTGGAGCGCTTCCAGTCCAGAGATGAATGTAGAAGAAGTAGAAAGCGAAGGAAGCTGATGATTATTGGCAGATGCGAAAGGCTGCCCGCGGATAAACGTTATGGGCAAAGAGTGAGCGTGGTAGTCAGCATGCGGCTGAAACAGCAGTGCAGATCTTGTCACTTACTTTAGCAACAGATCTGGGCTTAAAAGCAAATCTTGCTACTAACAAGCTACTTGTTCATTTACCACACCGATCGTCACTTCTCGTCCTTCTTGCTACCATCTGCACACACTATGGCGACCTCAATGCTGTTCATGACCATCTGTATGCTCATAGTTTCTGCGCTGTTCCGCGTGCTTAGCGTTGGCTATCAGATGCGCTTGCTGGTCTACAGTCTACGTGAACAAGGAGTGGTACATTGAATCCACACATAACATCGATCACTATGTACTGACAATGCTTCAAGGCTATGCCGGCAGGCTGGAGCTGGTGGTTTGGACACCTGCGCGTGCTGAACAAGAATTTGCAAGCATTGCCGGCAGATGCAAACGTCTTCCTGGCGATGGATGACATGGTGCAACAACACTCAGACGCCGAGGTGTTTCTCATGGACTATTGGCCCGTATTCAAGCCGGTCTTGATGCTCTCGGGCCCAGAACTCGCTGCCCAAGTCTCCACCAAACAGGATCTTCCCAAACCTATTGACCAAGAAGCCTCGTTTGCACCTATCGTTGGGGGACCGAGTCTGATCACAATGAATGATGCCCAGTGGAAGTTTTGGAGATCTATCCTGAGCCCTGGATTCAGCGCTTCACACATGCTGAGTCTCGTTCCGAGCATCGTAGATGCTATGGACGTCTTTTGCGAGCTGCTAGAGGAGCATGTTGAAGGAGGCGTCTTCTCACTTGATGCTATGGCTACCCGGCTCGCTATGGATGTCATTGCGAGGACTTCGCTGTAAGATCAACCCCAGCACCTCCGTCTACGCCGTTGTTAATCTCGCCTAGTGACACTGATCTAGATAATCAGCGTTCCGAACACTACATCTCGCATGCTCTCAACGCTGCTCTGCGCTGGCACTCGTTCTGGGACCCGCTGATTTTGCTCAACCCACTCCGCATTCCCATTCAATGGTACTATGGTCGTATTCTATCAAAGTTTATCGATCAGGAGCTTCAAAAACGTTTCAAGGAGATGAAGAATGAGCGAGCTATCGGTAAAGACATCCCGAGACGCCAAAAGAAGGTCAAGTCCGTAATTGCTCTAGCCCTCGATGACTATCTCACAAGGAAGCACAAAACCGACAAGCAAGTATCTGATGATATAGAACTCGACAGGAACTTTGCTCGAATAGCAACTAATCAGATTCGCCTCTTCCTCTTCGCTGGCAACGACACCACTGCAACCGCTATCGTGTACGCATTTCACATGATGTCGCGGCATCCTGAAGACCTACTTAAGATGCGCGAGGAGCACGACGCAGTCTTCGGGCCCGGTGGAGAAGCTGGCGGCGCTCTGCGAGACCATCCCGCTCTTGTCAATCGATGCCGCTACACAATAGCTATCGTCAAGGAAACGTTGAGGCTGTATCCGCCTGCTTCTTCCATTAAGGAAGGTATTCCTGGTGTGTCTTTGATCGATCGGAAAGGCACCGTCATTCCTACAGAGCATCTCAATGCAGCCATTATGCACCGCCACATTCATATCAACCCTCGTCTCTGGGCTCGTCCATTGGAGTTTCTTCCTGAACGCTGGCTTGTCGAAAAAGGTCATGAACTTTATCCGCCTCATGGTGGGTATCGACCCTTCGAGCTTGGATCGCGCAACTGTGTTGGGCAGACGCTTGCTTTCAACGAGATCTGCGTGGCCCTGATTATGACGGCTAGGAGGTTCTTTATTACGTCAGCTTATGATGAGTGGGATGCTGCGGATCTCGGCGGGCACGGTCTTTTCTCAAAGATGCTGAAAGGTTTGGGTCTAGAAAGAAAAGGATGTAAGACTGTCAGAGGTGAGCGCGCGTATCAGACCTCGAGGTCTGGTGCGCATCCTGCCGATGGCTACCCATGTCGTGTAAGTCTAGTCAAGTCATAGAGGGTCATCACAAGGCATTTTTAAGTCGAATCCTATAAGGGCCACATTGCTGCAGTTCTATACCAGGGTGCAGATTGTGACAGACCGTCAACTACAACTGTGAAATTAGCTAACTATCGAATGTGTGTCGATGCTCTCTACATATAAATGCTCTAACTGCACAGAAATCTTTACTTTGATCCCGCCGCATCACTATAACACTCAAATTCGATTAGAGTCCCGGTTGGGATCTTACACCCACTCACCACTACATTCGACCTCGCAACCATTCTCCGTAAACCATCTCTATCCCCCTCTATACTTGATATATCCTGCTCACGCAAAGCGCGCATAACTCTCGGATCACTAACAGATACATGATAAAGCCCTAATCTATTAACTGGCGGTCTCACTGCTACATAAATTAGTATCTCGAGATAGTGAATTGTATAAAGGAGTGAAATTAGCTTACTACTGTTGTGCTTTGTACTATCACTTTGATAGAATTCTTCGAATGTTTTGGTTTGCCTAGTGTGCGGGAAGAGGTGCAACGAATCCCATTTGATAAGTAATGGGATAAGATAGGCAAGTTTTGCGGTTACAGTAACCGCGCCGATAAGAGGAGCCGCGATAAGGTAAAGAAGCGCGGTGAAGGTTCTGGTCAGAATCTTAGTTTCAAGCATTGTGACTTTTTTTCGTTGTCGAAGGATCGGGAGATGTAAGAGAGAATACTTGATATAATGTAAGGGTGAAGTAAATATCTAGTAGGTTCAGAGAGGTAGAGTATAACCCGAGGGTTGAAATACGTATCAAGTGGCTAGACACTTACCACGCTTCCAGACGATCCGATTGGTAGCTCGCACACCGTTCACAAGCGATAATGCGCAACGCGAAAGACTGCTCTAGCTGCTGCCGTGAGAATGCTAAGTCGGATAAAAGATAAAGCGTTTAGTGCTATTTTCTGTCTGCCCTACAAAAGGACTAGAAGTCATCAGGGTGCTCGAGCGTACGATCCTTTCTGTCCTTCTCATTTCGGTGCCGTCGTTTTACACAGGTCTATAGCAAGTACTCGACTAAATATGGCTGGTGTTGATATCTCAAGAGAAATGTGGGCGTCGATGGATGAGTATGCGTTCGCTCCGCCTCCGCCTGTGAGTCGTCTGCGCCTGCTCACGATGTGGTACTGACTTGGATAGGGCGTCGTTCCAAATTTTACAAACCCTGTGCTTGTAGGGTACCATTCGCTCACGATAGCCTGCAGTTGTTGTGTCTTTCTGCTGCTAGTCTTCAGTAGCGCTAGGCTGTATGCTAAAGTAGGACTTATCCGCAAGACGTCTGTGGATGATTGTAGGTAGAGATGTTGACGACATTGAGCAAAAATGTTAACGCCGCTAGATCTATTCCTCATTACGCTTCCAATGCTTTTGTTGGTGCTAAGCCTGTATATGTACCGTAGGTACCCAGCTGAGTCGCGAGCGGATTCTATCTTGAAACTATACCAACTCGAACCAGTGGACAATAATGGCGCATACGGCTACCACGCGTGGGACTTGAAGATCAAGAGCCTCACCAGGCCTCTACTTGTAGTCACCTTCGTTCACCAGATGCTACTTCCAGCTACAGTTTGGCTCGTCAAAGCCACGCTGATGTTCCTCATACTCGGTGTATTCAGGCCGATTAAATGGCTGCGCCTACTATGTTGGGTAGGAATAGTGACCACTTTCGTGTTCTACACCACGAACCTCATCGTCCAGATAGTATCCTGTCGGCCTCGGGGCGGTACCGATCGCGTGTCTTTCTTAGCTGGAATGGCGAGTCAAGAGTGCGCGGCTAGCACTGCCGCGATTCAGAGACTGAGCATAGCTTCCGGAATATTTGGAGTCATTTCAGACTTCTACATCCTGATCATCCCGCTTCCTGCAGTCGTAAAATTGAAGCTTGGGAAGAAGAAAAAGCTCAGTGTGCTGCTGGTTTTTTCCTCTGGCGCATTGTAAGCCCCTGCGTCCTCACCTCGCAAGAGAAGCTAATACGATTAGGGCTTGTATTGCTAGCATTGTTTCACTCGTCTTTCGGCTACGATCGTTTGGTACGAAGGATCTGACCGTGGACAGTATTCCAGCTATGGCGACACAGTAGGTGGTCCTGTAGTTCCCACTCTGAACTCACGACTAATCTATCTACGAAGCATGGTCGAAATGACAGTGGGACTTATTATAACTTGCTTTGCACCTACCGCGACAGTTGTCCGGCACATGGTGAGACATGGTTCTTTGCGGATGCGAGGAGATTTGAGCAATGCAAACAACTATGAAGGCCGGACACAGCATGCCAAGCTTAAGCATTCTCTGGGCCAGTTTTCTGAGCTTAAAACCACGAAGACATTTGAGACAACTTCGGACCATGTTTGAAACAGCGGTGAACAACGACTCTTCACGAGAGTCGGCACCCACGAAGAACCTCACGATGTATGTAGCGCAACATGGAATCATAATCTGTAGTAGCCCTTGCCGCCTTAGCAGGGACGCAAAGCTCTCATCCCAAGGTTGACTAGTTCGTAACGTGATGCTGCGACGTGAAGATGGCAGTCTCCGCATCCGAACAACTCCAGTAATCTAACTTCACGTACGATGGGACTGCCGACGAAGTTTGTTAGGAGGCCAAAGGTCTTCTACGCTGTGAAGTGAATAATGATTACCTTTACGATGGCATGTAAACGCTGTAGTTGCGTTGACGAAACTTCTCTTTTCGGGAGTAAAAACAGACCAACCGTTTTTCTGGTAAGTGTGCTTCTGCAAATTGATTGGAAGATCTGGAGCCAGAGCGGTGCACCTTCCACACAAACGTGTTGGATGCCTAGACTCACTCAGCCATTTCGAAATTACGTTACCTAAGATCTATCACGGCAATTTCCAAGTCTACGGCAAAGTTGGCCGAGAGATGCGCATGTGACTGGCCTTCCAAGTATATGTCTACCTGTGCTGCTGGATTTCTGAAGTACACAGTTTACCGTCTATAGCTCACTGACTGCTGACGCTGTCTGACAATCGCACCATGCTTCTTGCTCTAGACACGACTCGCGTTCTATCTTGCAGCATCCTCATCTTGACACTCACTTCCATTGTATTCGCGAGAATGCTAGGCAGAACCCGGATGAGATTTCGAGAGCCACCGCCTGCACCAGCTGTGGTGCCGATCCCGTACATCGGGCATGCCTTTGGGCTCTTGAGAAGAAGAACGCAGTATTTCTCGGATATAGGGTACGATCTGTCTTAGGCTTTTGGAGCTAGAGTGTTGGCTGACAACCTACAAAAGTGTAGCATGGCGAGAGCCAATAGCCACGATCTCGTTATTTGGTACCAAAGTCTACGTGGTCGGATCAGTCAGGATGATGCCATTCATTCAGCGGCAACCTCGGGTCTTTTCTTCGCGGTCGTGGTTCGCCAAATTTGTATGTGCTTTAGTGGGCTGCAGCAAAGCCTCCATGGGCAAGTTCAATGCAAATCTAGCGGGGTTTTCAGAAGGCGACGCATTACTTTTGGAGGGCGTAAGGTCCACCAAGCGCATTCTAAACTCCAAGATTGGCACAAACATGAACGTCGATGCTGCGACGATTGCCAGCAAGCATTTTCAAAAGCTAGATGCGCCGAACTCGGAATTTGATCTTCTCGAATGGGCTAGACATCAAACTCTGCAGGTGGTCAGCGAGAGTACCTATGGTCCAGATAACCCATTCTGGGACCCGAAAGTAGAGTCTGCATTCTGGTATGCTTATGCTCCCTTGCTCTAAACACCCAAGATCTAACCGCGAGACTCCAGGGATTTCGAGAAAGGCACCCTCGCCCTGTGTATGACAAACTTTCTCCCAAAGGCCCTCTTGTCAAAATTCATCGCAGGGCTTCGAGGAAGAGAGGTAGTCGTAAACGCTCTCAACACCTACCTGCATAGCCGCCTAGCTTACGGTTCACCAATCGTGAACGCGCACTTCTCGATGTTCGCAGCTCAGGTGGACCAAGGCGACATCGCTCGATTTGAGTGCGCAAGTGCAATAGGATCATTTAGCAACACCGTGTATACTTCCTTCTGGACAATCTTCCACATCTTCTCGGATGCCAAACTACTTGCGGATATCCGTGCACAGGTCTCTTCCATCGTCGACACTAACACTTCAAGCGACGGGAGAACAGTCAACACAATTGACCTACGCAGACTTCGCTCTGAAACGATAATCTTCTCAACTATAGAGGAAGTGTCCCGTTACCGAGCTACGGGTGTTGGTGTTCGCTACATCACAGAAGACGCTGTCGTTGGCGAAGGAGACGGTCGCTACAATCTGAAGAAAGGTGGATGGGTACTCATAGCGAACCGCGCTTTGCACACCGACAAAGAACAATGGGGCAACGATGCAGGCACTTTCGTCGCGAGTCGATTTACTCGCAAGATACCACACATGTCTTTCCACGGGTTTGGGAACGGGCCTGGTGCCTGCTGTGGCAAGAACCTTGCTCTGTATCACATTGCCAGCTTCATGGGAATAGTAGTTATGAAGTACGATATCACGCCTGTTGGTGGCCTATGGGTGGAGCCGGGTCAGGATGGGAGGGATACGGCGGCGCAGGTTGCTGGACCTTTGGAAAGGTTGATGGTTAGAATGACGCCGAGGAAGGACGCGGCGAGCGTGCGCTGGGAATACAACTATTAGACCGGGGTAAGGTTCCAGTCTCACTGGATGGCCGTTTGCCTAGGTAGAAACAGAGAACATCTTATCGTATCTGTTCTACTGCAGAAAACTTGCAAAGTGCATAATAGTCCTAAAATATGTTCTCTCTATCACTAACGCCACGCACTTAAGGATGCTAACTATAAGGTCGAATCTACAGAGCCAAGTAGCATTGTACGCACAAATCCACCGGGTACAACATGTGGAGAGATGATAGCAGGCAGCTCTACGTAGTTGCAAAAGTCACCATTGCCGTCGCTGCGATAGCTCAACTTCTGCCAGACACTACCGACGCCAGTGTCTGGTAGGGAGGCAAAACAGACGCGATGGGAGAGGTTTGCTCGTGAATTGCTGCTCTTATCTTTGGACATGACCTTGCGCACTTCAACACATGCTTCGGAGAGAAGGCTGATATGCGCTTGCGGTGTTGTGCCCTTAACGACGATGATGCTGATTCCTGAGTCAAGTTCGCCACGGGTGGATTCTTTGACATCAGTCAACGCTTGGAGTGCGACATTGGTCAAGGCAATACCGGTACCCGCATCGTACGACGTCTTCATGAGTTTGCCGAAGTTGTGGATTGCGAATCCGAGGGGAACAGGCTCCATGTAGCGCGAAAGGAGGTCTCTCGCTTTTTGGCTTATCCTGTCCTTCAAGGCTTCGTTAGAGGATTCGTGCACCGAACTGTAGCGAATATAGGCGTCTTCAATTGTTGCGGTCATTTCTTCAGTGGCACTTCGTCTATGCTGCCTTGAGCGCAGCTCCTGCGCGGGCATCCCGTGGTCTCGACTGTGAGCGGCATCCTCAGTCGGCACCAGGTTGAACCGACAGCCTTCACGCGTTTGCCCGATCGACTCTCCAGTTTGCAGGCCACCGGTTTGCACCAGGTATCTAGTCCACAATTGGACCCCTTCATGTAGAGTCTCTATACTTGTGAGCCTTAACAGAGCTTCTGTATCTCTGGTTGGATAGCGGAGTGGTCGGTTGGGAAAAATCACAGTGGCTCCTCTTGGCTTGATGCGATCAAAAATAAACTTCATAACAATGAGGAGGTCGAGCTGCAGTTGCCAGTAGTCGGGCAAATCTTCATGCAAAAATATTTGAAAAGTTCTTTCTGATACGTGCGCCTGAAATGATCCGTCGTTGACCAAGGCCTGCAGCGAATCGTTTGTGTAAGCCGTAGTGGAAATCTGAGTGCGCGAAGGCACGTCAGCAGTAAATTCCTCTTTAACAAGAGACATTCTAGAGCTGACGCAGCCCATTATCGCGAGAGCTGATGGACAAAATGATGATAGGTGGCAGAGAAGAGCGTCATAGCAGTTCCTGCGCTCTTTTAGCTGGAACCTGATTAGCTATGTTGGCAAATTACTCTCACCTCAGAAACTTGTGCACTAGCCCGCCCGCGGACTCGCAACCTCGCAGTCGTCTAATCATGCATGCTTGAGAGCATCATATAAAACATGACGCATCAGCTGTCATCTAATGCAAGTTGTACCTGTTACATCCATCCCCAACCTCTTACGACAATCACAATGCGTCTGATGTTATTCTCGGCTCTAATCGCAGCTATACCAGTCGGTTCGCATGTGTTTGTCGGCGATCCTGCACCCTTCCAGTGGGATCTCCCAGTGGAAAAGCTGATTATGCCGATGAATGGCGATCCACATTACCAAGGCCCAGAATGGGGTCAGCAGCCCTTTCCATGTAAAGGTTATCACAAAAGATCAGCCCACACAGAGCCTCAGACTACCTGGTTTGCTGGAAGTAGGGTCACGATCCAGTACGTCAGGTGGAAGCGAGGTGCTTGCTGCAAACGGCTCACAGCATACGTGTAGGATCTACGATTCGACTAACACAACTGGCCATAGCATGCACGACCCTGGTGCGGCTCATTCTGGGGGCTCTTGTCAGGCATCATTCTCCTACGACGACGGAGAAACATGGATTGTCGTTCAAAGTTGGGAGGGAAATTGTTTGCGCGTGCGGAAGGGTCAAGAAGGGCAACTCACAAATTCCTACGACCTTGATCAAACCTACTCTTTCGATCTTCCCGATTCTCTCCCAGGGTCAAACTCGGTCATCTTTGCATGGTAGGATCAAAACGTCCAGATACATTGCATGACTAACTCCACAGGACCTGGCTAAATGCTTCTGGCAATCGAGAGTTCTACATGTCGTGCTCGCCAGTCAAATTAATAGCCGCACAGTCGTCGACCAGTCCTCCATCAGGCTATCCGATGTACATCGCTAATCTCCAAGTCGATCCGGAAAAAGAAGATTTGTGGTCACAATGCCACACCCCGCAGAACGTGTGGATTCGCTATCCTCCACGATACAAGGGCATAAATCCAACGATTACAGCAGACCCGCTTCAAGAAGGCAGCCAGATTCGATTTCTGGATCTCGAAGAGGATGGCGGGATATGTGGCTCAGATAACAAGGAAAGGGTCGAGGCTCTCGGTGTTCAAACTAGCGAAAATAGTGAAGAGTCGAGTACTTTGTCATGTACAAGTAGGCTTGGAGCAGACAAAACGCTATCTGGCAATACCCAGTTGCTGTCAGTCTCGTCGATTCGCACTATGCAGCCGACTACTATACCCTCTCCGTCGGACGTGCTATGGGCTGTGTCGTTTACGCAGGGATATAGATAAGTTCCCCATTCAAGAACCCTACATATAGCTTTCAACTGGCCCAACGTTACCAGCAAGTTCTGCTTGCCCCCCTTCAAAAAGCAGCTGTAACTTAGCTAACAACACTGTCTCTATCACTGCATCGATTCTTTGGATAGAAATAGATAGCGTAGCTGCCTGCAAATCGAACCTAATTGTGCTTGTGACTGTAGCGTAGTTGCGAGAACAGTTTGTCCTGCTGATTTTGAAGACTTGTCATTACTTAGGTACGTGCTTGCGGCAGTCGTAAACTCTTTCCAGCTATACCATGGCGCCACAGTCGGTCGTTTCTAGCAATCTCACGTCATATCAGACAAGCGCGTTAACAGGATAGGCTGCATTAATGGAGACAGACGCTGTTTGCTCTGTGGAAAATGCCGCTCCGGCCGCACCCGGCATGATCGAGACTTTA
>Ga0265780_10007760_pt1 | contig 13127 bp, 15 predicted proteins | sample P1T30metagenome_FD_192432 | JGI IMG/M metagenome (GOLD analysis project Ga0265780, IMG submission 192432) | Plant litter microbial communities from East Loma Ridge, Irvine, California - P1 T30 | ecosystem: Environmental > Terrestrial > Plant litter > Unclassified | place: USA: California...
TTTCCCCCGCCCGGTCCGCGCCCGGGCGCGGGGGGGGGGGGGGGGGGGGGGGGGGGGGGCGGCCGGGGGGGCCCGGGGCGGGGGGGGAAAGGGTTGGTTGATGCGCTGGGGAAGGAGGCGGCGGGGACGAAAGACACGATGAAGAATGCGGCGAAGGACGCGGCGGATTCGCTTAACCCGATGAAGGCTTCGCCGTCGCAGTCGAGAGGCAGGAAGAGTAGTTGGGCGGTGGGCAAGGAGATTGTAGAGGAGAAAGGTTTCAAGGGGCTGTGGAGAGGTGGTGCGTTGAGAGGTGTTTGGACGTTTATTGGCGCGGGGTTGTATCTGGGAGCGTATGAGAGTGGGAGGGTTTGGCTTGCGGGGAGGAGGGGGGAGAAGGTTGATGAGGATGATTTGCTGTAGTGTGTGAGATGGGAGGGAGGTGTGATGGCACGCTGTTCTCATTTGATGTGCATGACAGGTGTGTAGTATCTCAAGCAGTGTTGATGGATAATTCTTAGGTAAGTACTGGGAATGTGGGCTTGTTATACTCGATCTGTTGACCTGCGATTGCCATTCATGTTCCTTCCAGCAGCGTTGTTCAGCGTGGGAGATAATTTCGAAAAGACCCAGTCCATCCTGATGTACTCATAGAAGAGGCAAGTGATGTGTCCCCTAGTATCGCATCCGCTTCCTAGCTGATTCTTTCTCGGCTTTATAAGCTCTCGTGCAATATTCGTAAACACTTTCTGGACGCTCTGACTCTAGGCGCTGTTCCTCGGTTCCATCCGGTGAACCGTCAACACCTTCCTGCTTGATAGAACGCCCAGCCAAGTTGTTGGTCTCCTTGTCCTCCGGCTGTGCATCGGGCTCTATAAACATATAGCGTTAGCAGTGCACAATAGAGCTCTTTGGAAGTATGTGCACAAGGACTTACGCAATCGAGGTCGCAGACGTTCTTGCAGAATCTGTAGTGTCTCTTCCAGGCTTTCTCCAAGAGACGTGCTCTCCGAACTCGACAGAAGGACTCTCCACGCATTGCTTGTCGGCGCGTTTACGGTGACAACGTGAGATTTGTAGACATCGAATGAGCAACCGGGCGGCTTGTCAGTGGAGTTGATGACGTCCATGAGGCAGTCCAGTGTTAGCTCTCGCGAGTATAAGAAACGGGCGTGAACTAATTGAGTTAGCGTTTCTAGGAATAATAGACGAGTAGAGGTATAGCACGAACTGCAGATTTGGTCCTTCATCTCCTTCTCCCACATGATGTTTTCGTACTTGGACATGTTGGCCATGGCGGTCGCAGTTGTCCCCGACCCGGCGACTAGACGTAGATTATGGGGTGTTGTAGAAGTAGGTGGGAAGTAGAAGAGTTGGAGCTTGTTGTCGCGCGAAAAGTTTCTGATCAACAAGAAAGCGCGACTCACCCTCACCTACCGCTCTTGTTAAGAGCTAGCCTAAAACGGAGACAGCAAACAATCGCTAAGCAAATTTTCAGTCTTTTTCCAGGTGGACGCTGACATGTGGCTCGGTTTGTTAAGAGTAGGAGCGTAGGAAGTGAAGTAGTCCGCACGATGGCATGTTAAGGTTGATGGATTGCATTGCTATCTAGGAGCGCAAGCAAACCTTGGAAACTATCTTAGTCCAAGCATGTGGTAGAAACCACGTGTTGTATGCTACCGGCCACGCCTTTCTGGCTCGCTAAAGCCCAATTTCACATCTGTCGGCCGTAAACTAGGCGAATGCCGCAATGACTGCGCCGGGAATGTGGATAGCTTCAATGCGGACACCCTTTCCTGCCGACTACAGGTATCTCAAGTCAGCATGAAAGTACAGAAAGCTTGTTCAGTGAGCGTGGTAGGAGACTCACTTATGTGTGCTTCCATCAGCTCACGCAACTCTTCCAGAAGTGCCTCCAAGCTCGCACCGACAGAAGACTCCGATGACTCTCCCCAGTGCACAACCCTCCAGAAGTTGTCGTCCGGTGCGTCGTACGTGATCAGGTCAGACCTGTATTTGGCAGGTACAGGCGCGAAAGTTCTTTGCTTGTAGGAAATGACTACGACGCAGTCACTCTCGAGGCTGTCCCCGTATATCGCACGGCCAAGAGCTATCAGTGAGTCTTAAGTCAGTAATGAGTGAGTCGATAGTAGCCCAATTATACTCACACTTGATGTCGTCTTTCATCTTGTCTTCCCAGATGACGGTTTCGTACTTGGACATAGCCATGGTGACAAGAATATTGAAGTTGTGAGTGACGTCAAGTTGTTATGTTTCGGACAGTAGGTGGTAGAAGGGTTGTAGTTCTCGCGCTGAGAGGTTTCTCATCAGCTGCGAAGAGTGCGACTCACCTTCACCTCCTCGCTTATGACCTGAACTACGTGACTACTCCGCAGCGAGAATAGCAAGGACTCCTCAAACGGAACTTCGGCGCTCGGGTTCTGGCACGAATTACGAAATGGCAGTTTCTCGTCGATGTTTGCATTGCTATAGTAGCTAAAGTGAGGCTGGCAATCGGGCTATGGCCGTTGCATGTGCCGTTGCATGTGTAGTGACAAACGTTCCATCTCCATCTTCTTTGCCACACCCTCCAGACTCGCAAGTGTCTGGTGTGGAGTTGATACTGCGCATATAGGTAGAGGCGCGGTACCGCTAGCGACCGCGTATCCATCGTTCACGAATAAAGATTCCACCATCGAATGAATCAGAGAAGTCTTCGCGCGTTCTCAGCCTCTCTAGCCTCTCTGTCCTCACGACGCTCCCGAACCTGCGCAGGTACCTGAACACGACCCTTTCTCTTCTGCTCTGTAACAGGACCGCTCAGTTAGTTCTTGCACTTTCTGTCTTCGGCCACCGTGCTTACCAATCTTGTCACCCAGCCGCTTTGTAAGTTCTACCATGAGAGCGTTCAAACCACCCAGAAAGCTCTCATTGTTATCGACCGAAAGAACAATTTCCCAGTCCTTTTCCGGATACGTGCCCAACGGGGCATAAACGATGAGGTGAGTCTCGGCCGTGCTATGAACGACATCGAAACCTGAGCCGTATGGGAAACGTTGAGAGTATACGGCACGTGCTTGCGCTACATATTGATTGTAAGTTATTAGAGTGTACGGTGTGAACGGGAAGTAGTTGCGACGTACACAGGATTTGTTCCTTCATCTCTTTCTCTCGTATAGCGGAGTCGGGATTGGGCCAGGTCCCGGGTGTCGTTTGCAGCACCATGTTTTCTCAATGAGTAGTTGTGTTCGTAGTGATGTGTTGTTGGAGTGAGAGTTTGAGGATTTGGATGTTGCGCGAAAAGTTTTTTTGTCTATCTAGGTACCATGGTACTGCACAAGACGCGATCACAGGCCCACCTTCTTCGCCGGTACTCGCATAGTCCACATTTGGCAACGAAAAGTGCGTAGCAACGCGATATTAGTGCTCACATCCAGCCAAAGTATTCATGCAAGACTCGAAATGTATGTCGCTGTGAGTGTCTCTTCGGATTGATTTTGGTCGCTGGTCTTCTCGAAGTTGTCAAACATTCTGGCTGTTGTCGCGCAGGGTTTTGGTCTTAGTTTGGGAGTATGAGAGAGTCAGATGGAGAAGCTGACAATCAGGAGTAAAGGCTCTATTGCGAAATATGTGTGGGCTGAAGCGCTGACATACATCTCACCTTCACTGTCACTTCCATTATAGCAGTCCCGCATTTGCGAAAGAAATCTTGATTTGGAGGTTCTTCCGGCTATTCTTCATTCTAAGCCAGGGTCAAAGCTATGTATATCCTGTTCAGTGTTATGAAGACTTTGCCATCCAACTGAATAGCCTGTCTCGTAACATCACACGACTATCGCAGACCAAGCGAACACGTTCCACCTTCTCATGACAGACCGACAGCTTGAACGAATACGGCTGAGCTCTATGCGAATCAGTTTGAACACATTTCCATGCCTTCCTTGTCCACTCTCTCTACGCTATCTTAGCAAAGCAGTCAAAATGTTGTTTGAACTCCTCCACTTACCCATGACAGAGTCTAACTTGCGGCGCAGCTGACTGAGGAGTTCGTTTAGAGTCGAGTTTAGGGAGAGGTCCACTGACGACTGTAAGACTGGTTCCCACTCAGCAGATACGACAGTGCCTGCGGAATAAGGCTTTGTTTTGGGGTATACGACGACCCAGGAAACATGTCCGGTGGTAAGGCCAAGGAAACGATGCCGAAGCAGGTATTTTGGAGAGCTGGTGACTACGTCGAATGTAGAGCCGTCGGGGTACTTTGGTCCATAGACCACGCGTGCCTGGGCTGTTGGATCAGTTAGCTGCATGCAAAGAGCGATGTCAGATATGTTCGAACGTACAGATGATGCGCGCAATAAGCGCCTCTTGATGCATGGCTGGACTGTAATCTCCCATTTTCGCTGGTGTGGGTGGGTGTTTGGAGTTGAGTGTGAGAGGAAGGTAGTGGAAAGCAGAATATGGATCTGTGATAGCTATTTATGCGCCAAGAGGCGACAACCAATTCCACCTTCACCTTCACTTTGATGCAAATATCATGTGTGCGTCAAGCTAAAACTGTCCCCTAGCTTTGCATGACTACTGGTGAGCAAACCGGAAACATTTTCTCCTACAGACAGGACCAAGTTAGTCCAGCGTCGGCGAGTTCATCGCGGATAACTTCTCAACCTTCTTCTTGTACGCCTCAACTAGACCTAGTCAGCGGATGCATGTGATAGTGCCCCAGACTTCTTCACTCACCCATAACCTCCCTCATTTCTTTCCGAAGGTCCGCAAGAAGCTTTTCATAAACTTGGATGACGGATGTCCCAGAAGCCGATGTCATAACTGGAGACCAAGCGGGGGACGCGTTTTCGACATTCCTGACGAGTAGCGTTGGAGGGTAGACGACGACATAGGCGTTAAACGGATCTAAGTCTCCAGGAACATCACTACTGACGACGTCGAATTTAGAATCTCTCGGGTGTTTCGCACCGTGAATGACGCGAACATGGGCTTTTGAGCGAGTTAGTCTTGCGAGAAGGAGTGATACCCGTCCCGGAACGTACAGATGATGGCGGCTTTGAGCGCCTCTTCTTCCACTGCTACGGAGCTCATCTTTGCTGTTGTCAATGAGGAATTCGAACTTGGGTATGGGGGTTGAAGTTGAGTGAAAAAGTGTAAGGCTACAGGAATGTGAGAGTGGAGGGTCAAATGCGCGGGATTTATAGGCAGATGCTTGCTGCCAAGACACAAATCGTATTCTGTTAGCTCGAACGACTTGATCGCAAAGAGCAAATGCAAGATCAATCGTGTGTGGAGCTTGTTCTCAGCATGGACGAAACCTCCGGATAACCACGTTACCAGACATTTCCAAGATCTCAATCACCCATGCACCTCAAACAAGAAAAAAAAACCGAACCAGCCTGGAGCCGACATCGACGTTAAGCCACCTACTTTGCATGTTTCCATGACGATGTAGGCTGCAGACCTGTTCAGTTTTTCCCATGTTGACGGTTCATCGCAGTTCACTGCCCGCTGCCGTCCTTGTCCCTTTGCGCCTCTACTCGCTGTTAGCCCCCAGTCCTTATATCTTCACATCCTCCTCTACTTACTGATCGTAGCGGCCATCTTAGAGCGCAGATGCTGGAGTAGGTTTTCGTAGGTTCCTTGTACTCCGGGGCATGTTATAGAATACAAAAGTTCCTTGAACCCGCCGGTTACGACTCGACCCTGTTCGATGTACGGTGCTATCTTGGGGTAATAGACGATGTGGGAGATGAAGCCTTGTGGAACCTCGCTACTGACGACGTCGATCATGAGGTACTCGAGGCCGTAGATGACGCGGGCGTGGGCTTTGTAACATGTTAGCGATGTAAACGGAAGTAACAACGTTGGTACATACATATGATGTCGCCTTTTAGCGCTTTGTGCTCTTGTGCTTCGCTCATCTTTGCTGTTGGTGCGAGAAAGATGTGGTAGTCGAGTGTGGTGTAGGATGGAGAAAGTAGAAAGCTGAAACGAAAGCTCAATAGCGAAATACCTGCAAACGGACACGAAAATTTCGATCTCACCTTCACCTTCACTTCTTGGCATAATTATTTCGCATGTTGCATGTGGGTAAGCCGTTACATTCAGCTATTCTTTCATCTTCTGCTCATGTCTTGGATGACGTGGTTATCTGTCAACTTCCATGTACTTTACGGAGTTCATTGTCAAGCTAGATTACCTCCTTCGTGGATGACACGACTGCTGATGAACCAATCAAGTATATCCTTCCTTATCGTGACAGAGTAACAGCTTGATCATGTGGCCGTGAACGTATGCAAGCTTACTTGCCCACGCTGTCGGTGCACCATTGCCTTTCTGGTCTCAGTCAGTAATTAGTTAATATGACATTGCAGAGTCTACTAACCAAGGACATAAGGCATTATTGTACGCAGGTCCGCGAGAATCTTGTCGTAGGATACGGCCACTGTGGACTGCGGATTCGAAGTGTAGACCATCTTGTGCTCGCCGGATACAACCTCGCCCGCAGAGTATGGCTTTGTCTTAGGATAGACGATGATGTAGGAGACGCACTTGCCATCTTTCAAGGTGGAAGTGATGAGATCGAAGACGGAGCCGGCAGAATGTTTAGGGCCATAGATCGCGCGTGCATGGGCTACGACTCATGTTAGTGATATCCGGGAGATAATAGTCGTGTCTATACATACAGATGATGGCGGCTTTGAGGTTTTCTTCGTACTGCACCTGGAGCAGCTTCTGGTGTTCTAGATTCATCTTTACGGGTGCTGCGACAAAGCTGGAGTCGAGTGTAGAAGTCGAAGAGGGGGAGCAAAGTTTGCTGTCAAATATGTGTGCGCCAAGACGAATTTTTCAGAGTCTCCTTCACTCGCAATTCAGTATTTCCTATTGCGTGTGCGCCAAGCTCAAATGACGCGCATTAGGCGGGCGCCTTTCGGCACGCACATCGTATTTGCGACCGACCAAAACTCTGGTCAGATGAAGATAAACACGAAGAAAACGATGGAACTCGAGGTAAGTGAAGATCCGTCTTTGGCTACTGCAGAAGACCCATTGCTTCTACTGAACATGCATGTCTTCCTGCGTCGGCTAATGGTTGTCAAGCGTTCACCCAATGATGAATGGCTCTCCATTCGTGGCCACGATAGTTAAGAGACTCATGCAACGTTCTCTTTCTCCGCCTCTATCTCCTTAGCCACCGCTTCGTTCCAGACATCATCTACGTACATATCGCCTGAAGATGGCCTTGAGCGAGTCCAGAAGCGAAGTCGTTGATGAAGTTGGCGCCATGATGAGAAGCAGGCGATGGCTGGAAGCAACGAGCGACTGGAGTATGTAGAGGTAAAGATTGGGTGTCGAAAGCTAGGTGTCTCTGAAAGTCGTGGTGACGACTGACTGTTTGTGGAGGTGAAGGCAACCGAGCAAACGCATTGATGTAAGGTAAGGCGAAGCAGCTACTTATCGCTGAACTGTGACCGTACATCAAAGATGTACCATAGCATCGCTAGTCGTAGGTCCTTTCTACTTCGGCCAATCATTGGTGTTCCGAAAAATCCCATCAAGACTCAAACCCGCTTTGTATAACTTCAGATGACTTTACGGAGTGTTTTCGATACTTAGATCCCACGGTCTCAGCCCACGAGATCGAACGCCTGCCCATCGTGTCTCGTCCACAGGAACTGTTTATGATCACGAGAACTTTGTCATGCTGTCGTGATTAGCAGCGTTCGGATACATCGTTTTGATATAGTTTTGAAGCAACAAGATGAAGTCGTCCTTTCCCAGTTCGGTGGCAAATGCGATTCCCATCTGCGCAGTCTTGAGTGTCAACGGTTGTTTCGCCGTGCGGTTTGCAGAGAGCAATAGTTCCAAGGCTCTAGGGTTCTCCATCTCAATGGCAACGCTAAGAGGAGTAGACTCATCGGGAATGTTGAGATCAAAGGAACCGTAGCTCAAAAGAAGATCCAAAGAGTCGTCTTGGAAACTCTCAATAGCATCGCATATGGGAGCATATCCAAATAACACCATTGCAGGCGCATGGGAATATTGACTTGAATTCGTTCCATGACGATGGTAGAAATCCCTAAGTGCGGGGAAAGCAAGATTTGGGAGTGGCTGCACAGCATCGGGAGACTTGCTGATAAGTGGATCGTACAAATCCATCAGATACTTGATCGCCTGCGTACGACCATTGACTATGGCTGACTCGAACAGCTGGCTGAACAAATAGACCAGATTGGGACCGGTTGACGTGTCCAAGGCTCTGACTGTACTGAAGTCTATATGTGTGAGAAGCTCGAAAACGTCTGATCTTCCAGGCGGTCGGAGCATGAGCCAAAGTAGTCCGATTGCCTCCTCAATGGATTTGACTATTATTGCGCCACTTTTCGCCATTCGCAACAGATTCTCTGCAGTAGCGCATGATACCGCAGGGAGTTCTGACAGATGTTGTAGAGCGTACAGCTTTGCATAGTGTTGGAAGAGGAAGTCATCCCTGCTCGGTGGGCGAGGCGACTTGGAGTTTTGAGCAAAAGAACTGGAAGCATCGAAGTTGGTCTGCTTTCTTGACCGCAGCATCTTCAAAGCCATAGATTGAACTTTGCCTGCACCCAACGTATGGATGATCTCGGCGGGCGTTGACCCTACATCGATCACAGGCAGGCGAACAGCAAGCTCCGTGCCAAAGATACCGTAACCGAGGTAGGTGACAATGGTCAACGACATTAATTTCTGCGCGTCCTCCATTGTGAAGTGATTTTGCTCCTCGGACCAATCTGCGATTTTGGAGAGGTCGCAGCTTAGTGGTTGAAGCAAGTATTGGTTCACACTCGGGTGGACTGTACGTATTGTGTGTTCCTCCTCATCGACAGTGATAAGGCACCCACAGGTTGCTAGTGCCGGATATATACTATTGAGAAGTTTAGAAGGATCCCACGTGGTGTTTTCTGGGGTAACACTCAATGCTTCTCGCATTTCGGGGAGCGTGAGTGGCCGTCTCGCAGCCAAGATAAGCTTGAACATATTCGATCGTAGTGTATGATCAGAAAGCTTTGTTTGCTGGAGTATTTGGCTGTAGATTTGCGAAAGATCTTGGGGCAAGTTGGTGAGCGCTTTTCGAATGTCGTGATCGGTTTGCATCATGCAAAGCGACTGAATCTGAAGAGCAACCCACAGAAACATGTGTTGCGAGCCGTCCAAGAGCGCCTTCGTGATCTCCAGGATAATAGTGGGGTCACCCAAGACCAGCTTCTTTTCCAATAAAGCGGCCTCTAATTGTGCGTCGACGTATGTTTCAATATCCGAAGCGTTGTTGGGAAGCCTGGCAATAGTTGCTTTTGGAAAGTCTTTAGCGATAGACTGCAGTTCAGTTCCAGGTTCCAGACGATGGGAAATGCAGATGTGTACGTTAAAATGCATCGCCATAAGTTCCAGTTGCTCCGTGATTGTCTCTCGTTCTGAGGGAGAACATGTATCCAGGCCATCAAGTATGATATACAGGACATATTGAGAGGGGACGACGTGACGCATCAGAGCGAGGAGTTGAGGAAGATTGTACCTATCCAAGACCTTGAGTTCATGGAGGGAGTGTTCGAGTGGGCTGATGATCTGGCGTACGAGTGCACCAATCACGGTCCTTGCGTGTTTGCTCTCGGGGAGATCGTGTCGGCAAAAGAAATATGCTAGCCCAGAAGTTTTTGGCTCGATGCGCAAGTTAATATCATCCACAATATTCGCAAGCGTAACGGATTTTCCATAACCAAGTTTGCCAACCAAAATCAGACTCTCTGAAGCTGGCGCCCCTATCCATTGGTTGTACTCAGGTAATTGCTTATACAAACAGGTGTTACCAGCTTTGCGGATCTGTCTCCATGGGGTCTCGTAGTCATAGGTTGAACAGCGATTCCAGAGCTTATGGAGAGTAATCTGCTTTTGCCGTTCATAAGCTCTGTTAAAGCTGGAGCTCATCAGTGCTCTGAAGGCCGAATTACTCTTAGCTTCCGTTTCTACCGTTTGTGCGACAAGGGTTGTGATCTCTTCTTGAATAGATTTCGACCAGGTAATAAGGCTTGCTCGCAGTTCTTTGATGTCGCTATCGTTGAGCGAAGATACGAACTGGGCCGGCCCGGATTTCTGGGTATACCGATGGAAACGAAGACATATATGTACTACCACAATGAAGAACTCGATGATGTTGGTTTGCAGTGTCTTTGAGCGAGGGTACAGCACTGCCAAATCTGAGTGCTGTTGGGTCGAATGGCCAGCTTCCATAAGAAGGGAGGACAAACTTTCGATGTACTCAGAACGCTTAGTAGCCGCCTAAAGTCATTAAGCGGTTAGATTGATCTCTGTAATGCAAGAAGTACCGAGGAATGGGTTCTCAGGCTTCGACAACGAAGTAGAATTCAGATCCGCAAGCAACATAGATGTACAAGGCGCACACGTACCAGTAAGGTCATCCTTATCACTGTCCATACACCACAGGCGGCGACGTTCTGGGAACTGCCTACAACCACATCGCCAATAGCAGCAAACTCTTGCGCTCCATGGAGAAACTTGGAAAACCGAGGTCCAAAGCAACGCTCTCCCACTTTTCGCGAAGAGTTGATCTCTGCGGTGAGTCGCATAACGTCCTTGGTGCTCGGAGGAGACTTCATCGTCTGCGTCCGCCGGGTCTGAAATGTGAGCTTTTGTCCGTCCGAAAGGCTTGCTTCGAACTGTTTCACAGCTTGACCCAGTCGAATCTCCGGCTTCAGAGGAGCCGCGGCGGCAAAGTTGAGGGCCATGGTGCCATGGAAAGACGGGACACGCGTGCTGGCAGAGAGCGCGAAGCTACGAGTGTTTGGAGTGGGGTTGAGAATCCAAGAGGTGTTTGAAGCGGGGTTGAGAATCCGAGAGATCGCTGAATGTCCCCGGAAATCGTGATTGAGGGCGTGAAGATATATGCTGCGGAAGTAGTCACCACCTTAGTTCGGTTGAGGCCAGTCCTGCATCATTCAGCCCTCAGCCGCATGGAGGCGCTGATTAGCCTCCACAACCAGGCGGGGTAACCACATCCTCGTGCCTTTTCTTTTGCTGTGCTCACGAGTCATACTGTTGACCTAGGAATGGAGAAGATCCTGGAGTATGCGTGTGCGAAGGTCTGAATTCAAGGAGCCGTGGGTAGACAGCGTGAAGACCCGGATAATTGAGGCCACCAAGGGAGTATTCTCTGCGATACGATTCACAAGGTGTGTCTCGGTCCGATATAGTGACAGTCGGAAGCATGCCAGCGGTTCAGCCTTGATCCATGCTGGAGAGAGTGGTGGCTGGTCATGGACGCGTCTCGACCAAGATGGAGGTTCACTATCGATAAGCCCACAGCACGTGCCACCGCGACCCTCGGTTTTCGGCGCAAACCATCATCGCAACCTAAACATTTCTGCCTCCAACCCTCACACCACACCCCAACTTCACCCGCCGTCACACACACCACGCACCTCACCGTCCACCCCCCCTCTCGCAACCAAATCTCACGCACCAACACCACCGCCAAAATGTCCACCGCCTACAACCCCCAGCAAACCACGGACCCAGCAACCGTGAGCCAAATCGACGCAACGGCGCGCACCGTTCACTACAAGTGCGGCGACTGCGACATGGACGTCCCGCTGAAGCGCGGGGAGCCGATTCGGTGCAGGAACTGTGGGCATCGTGTGCTTTATAAGCAGAGGACGAACCGGTAAGTGATTTTGAGTTTTGGGAGTGAGGGAGGATGGGAGCGGGAGGAGGGAATGAGGGCAGGGCAGGGCATGGAAGGCGCGTAGGTTTGGAGAGAAGAGACGCGCCCCAGGTCCGGGGAAAGAGAGAAACGAGAGGAAGCGCGCGACAAACCAGGCTCAGAAAGGAAACAGCGCGAAAGAGGAGGCAAGAGGCGGCAGAAAGGCGCGACGAAGCACAGTGCAACACAAAGACGAAAGTCGGACAGCAGAGTATTATTTGAACAACCTCGCTAACACAACATCTAGTATGGTCCAATTCGAAGCCCGATGAACGCGTCTCTCCCTCAAAGCTCTCAATACAACAATACAGCGAAGAGACAAGCGATACGGATAAAAAACCTAGTGATCTCATAACACGGCGATAGGCGCACACAGCGGATAGGAGAAACAGCGACAGAGCTGTTGGCGCATGGCAGCGAGATTTGCACATGGAGGAACACGGGTCAAAAAGGCTATGTGAACTTGGCATTTCAGAAGGCATTAGTACAGGAGTTTTCAAGTTGGATATTTGGCCGCAAGTTTGCATGCCATATGGAGATAATAGCAGCAATTGACAGACTTCAACCATCACAAGCACAAGAACCACCACTACTCTTTTCACGTCATCCATCCCTTTCTTCTATTGTGACCTCCGATTTCAAACTACGAAGAGAAACCAGATAGCATGACGACCCATTACTCCATTCACGCGCTGTGCGCAAAGATTTATGTAGTATATGGTTATAATATGATGTGACAGTGGTGCGTGCCAGCCAGGACACTTTCCTTCCCATTCCAGGCTTCATGCTATCAAAAGTGAACGGCAGACAAGACGGTAAGAGAGAGTTCTCGACCCCAAAATTCCCGACCGACCCTCCCTAAACACCCTCATCCCCCATCCCTCTTCCTTCATCAATCCTTCCAGCTAAACACCAATCTACGACCCACGGAACGCGTCAAAGCGCTTATACGTGTACCCAATAAAGGGCAGACTGGTTGCATACTCGTCTTCATTCGCCTGTGCGGCCTGCGCCCTGTGAGCAGCCGAGGTATCATTCTGGTCAATCTCGTCGATGGGGAAGTATTGAGTATCAATGTTGGACTGCAGTTTGGGTTCAAAGGGCGCACGGATACGGCGGAGACCGTCCCAAGAGACGCCGCGGAAGAAGGGGTGCTGTTTGATTTCGTTGGCGCCGCCGATGCGACCGAGGCGGTGTTCGGCATCACAGATGAGCCTGAACATGTATGTTAGTTACTGGGATGATGGGGAAGATCGTGTGGGATAGAGGCGCTTACCGTCGGACAAAGTCTTCAGCTTCGGCGCCGAGTTGCTGGTCGGGAGGGAAGTGCAGGTTACGCGGCCAGTCGACAATCTTGCGGTACGTGTCGTGTGGCTCCTCAGCGCAG
>Ga0265780_10007761_pt1 | contig 13126 bp, 14 predicted proteins | sample P1T30metagenome_FD_192432 | JGI IMG/M metagenome (GOLD analysis project Ga0265780, IMG submission 192432) | Plant litter microbial communities from East Loma Ridge, Irvine, California - P1 T30 | ecosystem: Environmental > Terrestrial > Plant litter > Unclassified | place: USA: California...
GCCGCGCACGACGATCCAGGGCGCCGCCGCCAGCAGCGCCGCGGCCGGCTTGAACAGATCTGCTTCCCAGGTGTCCCAGCCATAGCCCCACGGGCTGTCCTTGCAGCCGGCGATGTCGGCCGGGCAGGCATTCTCGCGGTAGTGGTAGTCGCCGATGTGCAGTACCAGGTCCGGCTTCATGGCGGCGGCGGCCTCGGCGATCTGCGGCAGCGGCCAGGCATCCTTGTCGTTGCAGGACTGGAAGGCGTTGTCGGCTTTCTTCAGGCGGCAGCCGGTATCGGCCAGCACCAGGATGCGCTGCGGCTCGGCCTTGGGCAGCGGCAGGAAGCGGGCGCCGACCTGGGCGGTCTTTGCGGTGGCCGGCAGGGCCGCTTCGCAGGTGGCGAGCGGGAAGGCCGAGGCTTTCGAGTCGGCCGGCGCGCTTGCGGTGGTGCGCAGGGCGGCGCTGCCGGCGCCGGCCCGCAGCGTCATGCGGGTATCGGCGCCGTCGACCGTGATGTAGGGGCAGGAAGCGTAGTCGGTGGCCACGCGCGCGATCGGCTTGCCGCCGTCGCCCATCACCACCCAGGCATACTTCAGGTGCGCCTCACGCGAGGCTTCGTCGACGGTGCTGCCGCAACTGGCCAGCAGGCTGGCGGCCAGCGGCATGGCAAGCATGGTCAGCAGGGGGTGGGAGGGCTTGGTCATGGGATTTATCTTTTATTGTAAAAATGCAACAATATAGTCGGATAATATGACCGGGGAATGACGTGCCGGCGGATGCCGCCTGGCGGCCAAGGGGGAAACATGAAGTACGCGCTCGAAAGCCTGGTCGTGGTGCTCGGGGGCGGCTACGCGTTCATGATGGTGGTTTGGATGCATGCGCCGCTGCTCGATGTGCTGCTGGTAACAGCGGTGATGCTCCTGCTGCCCCTGCTGCTGGTCTGGCTGACGCGCAGGCTGGGCGTGCGCCTGCGCGCGCTGGCCGCCCATCCCGCGGCGCGGCGGCGCGCCAGGGCGGGGTGGCTGGGCTTCGGCGTGCTCGTGCTGCTTGCCTGTGCCGCGCTGGTTCGCTCGGGCGGGCTGCTGGACGACGGTTGCGGCCTCTCCGGCTTGTGGGACCCCGAATCCGCGGCGGCTGCCGATGCGCGCAGGGACGCCGCCGAGCGCAGGGACGGTTTCCGGCGCGTGTGCCGCGGCACCATCGACCGCTTCGATATCTCCTTCAAGTCACTGGAACGGGGAACGCGCGGCCTGGCCTTCGCCCCACTGGACCTTTCGCGTACGCCGTTCGCCCGCTTCGAGGCGCTCGGCGCCAGAGCGGAAGACATCGGCGAGGTACGCTCGCGCCTGTACCGTGGATTCCGCATGCCGGATGGGCATGTGCTCACCCTGCTCGAACACGATATGTCCGCTGACGGCGTTACAAGCTGGCGCAATCCCAAGGATGAACCCGAGCGCATCAAGGGCATGCCGGCGCGCTTCATGGCGATGGAGGACACGGCGGGCAGGGCGGTCTCGCACCTGTCCTGGACCGAAGGCCGGCGCTATCTCGAGCTATGGATCGACGCCAACGTCGTGCGAACGCCCTTGCGCGACCAGCTGTTCGCGCTGGCGGCGTCCCTGCCGCCCTCGGTGCCGGCCTGTCCGAAGGAGGTCCTGCCGAAGCCCATGCGTTTCGGACCGGACGGCGAGCCGCTGCGGGAGCCGCTGCCTGCGATCATGACCGATGCCGACTTCGCGCGCCTCGACCCCCGCAACCGGCCTTGCAAGTGATAGGCCGGACCGGGGCAGGGCATTGAACGGCTGAGTGAAAATTGACAAATCCGGCGTGAATGTGCAGCACTTAACAAACGCCCGGCATCCAGTCTGCGAAGGTAATGCGCAATGCGTGCGGCGCCCGCCTGTGCGACGGGTGCCGCCGCTCGACATTCGGGGCGCAAGCTTGCCCGCGCCGACCATGGACATTCATCAGCGGAGGAATCATGACCACGACGGTAGACGACAACCTGAACGACTGGCTGCGCGACGCGCACGCGATGGAGCAGCAGGCCGACAAGATGCTCAACGCCCAGGCCGAGCGCCTCGAACACTATCCGGCCCTGCGCGCGCGCATCGTCCAGCACATCGACGAGACGCGCTGGCAGCTGGGCCAGCTGGAAGAATGCATGAACCGGCGCGGCATCAGCAACTCGGTGATCAAGGACCTCGGCGGCAAGCTGGCGGCCTTCGGCCAGGCCATGGGCGGCATGACGGTCAGCGACGAGGTGGTCAAGGGCGCCATGGCCGGCTATGTGTTCGAGAACCTCGAGATCGCCAGCTACACCTCGCTGATCGCGGCGGCAAGGGTGGCCGGCGACAGCGCCACCCAGTCGGCCTGCGAGCAGATCATCGTGCAGGAAAAGGCGATGGCGGCCTGGCTGCTGGAGCACCTGCCGGAAGTCACGCAGGCATTCCTGGAGCGCGCCGCTACCCCCGGCGTGACCGCCAAGGTCTGAGCATCAAGCTGCCCTGGCGCTGCCGGACAGGTCGATGCCCAGCATGCCGCTGCGCGTGCGCCGGTAGCCGAGCCGCTTGAACAGGCTCTGCGCGCGCGCGTTTTCAAAGGCGACCTCCGCCTTCAGGCGCTTCAGGTGCAGCTCGTTCCTGGCGAAATCCATCAACAGTCCGACCGCTTCCGACATATAGCCCTTGCCCCAGGCCGAACGCCGCAGCAGGCAGCCGACTTCGGCGGCGTCGGACATGCGGTCGAAGCTGTGCAGGCCGCAGGTGCCGATCAGGGCGTCGCCGTCCCGCAGGACGATGGCCCACTCCAGCGATTCGCCGGTGGCCAGCAGGCTGCGCACGCTGCGCAGCATGTCGCCGATCGTCGCCAGGTCGGGGAAGGGGTCTTCGTCGGTGTAGCGCATGACCAGCGGGTCGCCGTAGATCTCGAGCAGGGCCGCGGCGTCCTGCTCGTCCATGGTGCGCAGGGCGAGCCGCTGGCTGCGCAGGACGGGCAGTGCGGTAGGGAGTCGAAATCGGTCCATGTGGTCGGCCCAGGTACATCGAACTGTCGATGTCCTGCATTCTAGAGCAAGACGGCACCCCTGGCAGCCTCCCCAATGGTAGGGATTTTCAGCCCGCCGCGTCCTGGTCCTTGTCCGGTTCGGGGTCCAGCGCCGCGTACCAGTCGGCATACGGCGTATTCGCCGCCATGCGCCGGTTGTAGTCCGGCGCCCCGTCCGTCCACCATACGGGACCGCGTTCCCCGAGCGCGCGCTTGGCCTCGTCCACCGCGGCGCGGGCCGCGCGTTCGGCCTCGGGCTCGCCCGCCTTTCTGGCGACGCCGACCTGGCGCCGCGCCCGCATCAGCCGGTCGACCAGTTCCTGGCGCAGTGCCGGCGCCAGTCCAGGATTACTGCTGCGCCACAGGCGGCCCGCCACGACGAAGTAGCGTCCATCGGGCGTGCTGGGGTAGGGAGGGGGCGTCGGCATGGCCCCACTATACCGGACGGACCGAGCCGGCACGTCGGTGGCACGGACTGATTGCAGGAGCGAAATAGTTGAAGCACCGGGGTAACGCGTTGTCGTACTGGCCACGAAATCGTTACAGTAGGTACTCACTGGATGACTTGCGACACTTTCAATGTCCGACTATTCGACTGCTTCCTTGCCCAAGCCGCCAGGCCTCCTGCTCGCGACCGACTTCGGTGCCGGCTGCGACCGCGCGCTCGAACGCACCCGCCAGCTTGCCGTCGAACTGGCGCTGCCGGTCGAGGTGCTGACGGTACGCGACGCACCCCAGGCCCCGGCCGAGGTGCAGTCCTGGCTCGACGACGGCGCCGCCCCGGCCCGTGCCGAAGGCCTGGTGCGGCGCGAGATCGCCAGCGAATTCGACGGTGCAACCATCCAGGCGCATGCGCGCTTCGCTACCGGCAAGGTCGACGAGGCGATCCTGCGCGAAGCCGCGGCGCTGCCCGGCTACGTGGTGGTGACGGGCGCCTCGCACCACGAGTCGCTGGCGCGCGTGATCGTCGGCTCCACCGTCGAGCGGCTGGCGCGTTCGCTGGCCCAGCCCTTGCTGGTGGTGCGCAAGCGGGTGCGCGCGCCTTACCGCAGCATCCTGGTGGCGATCGACGGCACGGACGCGGCGCGGCGCGCGCTGCGCCTGGCGGCGGGGATGTTCCCCGGACGTCCCATCGTCGCCTTTCACGTTCGCACCGCCACCGAGGCGCTGAACGACCAGGTCGAGGCGGAAGTGGCGCTGGAACGCTTCATCGACGCCTGCGGCCTGGCGCCGGATGCACGCGCGCGCATCGAGGCGGCGGTCGGCGACGGCACGCCGGAAGCGGTGCTGCGGCGCATCGCCGGCCAGGATGCGTTCGACCTCGCCGTGCTGGGCCTGCACGAGGAACCGGCGCTGCGGCGCCTGCTGATGGGCAGCCGCAGCGAGCAGCTGCTGCGCGAGCTGGCCTGCGATACCCTGCTGGTCCCGCACGGAGCGCCCGATGCGCCGCCCTGACCGGTCCGCGCCGCGACCCCCGGAGTAGCCCATGCTGCCGACGCTACCCCTGCTGGTCCTGCTTCCCTTCATCGCCGCCTTCGTCGCCGCCATGATGCCGGCCGGCTCGCGCACCCGGCCCGCGCTGGTGGCCGGCGTGGCCACCCTGGCGGCGCTGCTGCTCACCGTGTTCCAGTTCCCGCGCATCGAGTCCGGCGAAGTGCTGCGGGCGGGGTACACCTGGCTGCCGCAATTCGGCCTCGAACTGGCCTGGCGCATGGACGGCCTGGCCTGGCTGTTCTGCGTGATCGTGCTGGGCATCGGCGTGCTGGTGATGGTCTATGCGCGCTACTACATGTCGCGGCGCGATCCGGTGGCGCGCTTCTTCGCCTACATGCTGGCCTTCATGGGCGCGATGATGGGCGTGGTCCTGTCGGGCAACCTGATCCAGCTGGTGGTGTTCTGGGAGCTCACCAGCCTCACGTCATTCCTCTTGATCGGCTACTGGCAGGAGCGCAACGATGCGCGCCGCGGCGCGCGCATGGCCTTCACGGTCACCACCAGCGGCGGCCTGTGCCTGCTGGCCGGCATGCTCATCCTGGGCCACATCGCCGGCAGCTACGACCTCGACGTGGTGCTGGCGTCCGGGGACAAGATCCGCGCCCACGCGCTGTATCTGCCGGCGCTGGTGCTGGTCGCGCTCGGGGCGCTGACCAAGAGCGCGCAGTTCCCCTTCCACTTCTGGCTGCCGCACGCGATGGCGGCGCCGACCCCGGTGTCGGCCTACCTGCACTCGGCCACCATGGTCAAGGCCGGCATCTTCCTGCTGATGCGCCTGTGGCCGGTGCTGTCGGGCACCCATGAATGGACCTGGATCATCGGCGGCGCCGGCGTGATCACCATGCTGCTGGCCTCCTTCTTCGCGATCTTCCAGAACGACATGAAGGGCCTGCTGGCGTATTCGACCATCAGCCACCTCGGCCTGATCACGGTGCTGCTCGGGATCGGCAATCCGTTGTCGATGGTGGCGGCGATCTTCCATACCATGAACCACGCGGTGTTCAAGGCTTCGCTGTTCATGGCGGTCGGCATCGTCGACCACGAGACCAGCACGCGCGACATGCGCATCCTGCGCGGCCTGCGCCACGCCATGCCGATCACGGCCGCGCTGGCGATCGTCGCCAGCGGCGCGATGGCCGGGGTGCCGCTGCTGAACGGCTTCCTGTCGAAGGAGATGTTCTTCTCCGAGGCGGCCCTGGTCGGCGGCGACGACGACTGGTCGCTGGCGGTGGCGGCCACGCTGATGGGGATCTTCAGCGTGGCCTATTCGCTGCGCTTCATCAGCGTGTTCTTCGGCCCGCTCGTCAGCAACCTGCCCGATCCGCCCAACGAGCCGCCGCACTGGATGCGCTTCCCGATCGAGTTCCTGGTGCTGCTGGTCGTCGCGGTGGGCGTGGTGCCGAACCTGGTGGTGGGCGACGTGCTGGCGGTGGCGGCGCACGCGGTGCTGGGCGCGCGCATGCCCGAATACGACCTGGCGATCTGGCACGGTTTCAACCTGCCGCTGCTGATGAGCTTCGCCGCGCTGGTCGGCGGCTACCTGTTCTACCGCTTCCTGCGCAGCCGCCATAACCTGCGCGAACGCAGCGACGTGCCGGTGCTGCACCACGTGAAGGGCGCGCAAGCCTACGAAAACGCCATGCTGGCCCTGGGCCAGGGCGCGCTGTGGCTGATGCGCTGGACCTCGACGCGGCGCCTGCAGCAGCAACTGCTGGCGGTGGCGCTGCTGCTGTCGCTGGCGCCGCTGCTGCTGACGCGCGGCCTGCCTGCGCTGCCGGCGCCGCAGCTCGAATGGGCCGACCTGCCGTTCGCGCTCCTGTGGCTGATCGGCGCCGGCTGCGCGCTGGCGGCGGCCTGGAAGGCCAAGTACCACCGGCTGGCCGCGCTGGTGATGGTGGGCGGCACCGGCGTCGTGACCAGCATCAGCTTCCTGTGGCTGTCGGCGCCCGACCTGGCGCTGACCCAGCTGATGGTGGAAACCGTGACGACGGTGCTGATCCTGCTCGGCCTGCGCTGGCTGCCGCCGCGCATGCGCCCGCCGGGCCTGGCCAGTCGCGCGCCGGCCAGCACCTGGCTGCGCCGCGCGCGCGATGGGCTGGCGGCGGCCGCCGGCGGCATCGGGCTGGCCGCCGTCAGCTGGGCGGTGCTCGCGCGCGCGCCGGTGCCCACCATCAGCGATTTCTACGTGCAGCGCGCGCTGGAGGAGGGCGGCGGCGCCAATGTGGTGAACGTGCTGCTGGTCGACTTCCGCGGCTTCGACACCATGGGCGAGATCACCGTGCTGGGCGCGGTCGCGCTGACCGTGTATGCGCTGCTGCGGCGCTTCCGCCCGGCACCCGAGAGCGTGGCGATCCCGGTGCAGCAGGCCAGCGACGTCGATCCGGCGGTGAGCCAGGCGCCGCACCGCCAGGCCAGCAACGGCTACCTCGCCGTGCCGGCGGTCTACATGCGCTTCCTGCTGCCGGTGATGGGTGTCATCGCGACCTATTTCTTCATGCGCGGCCACAACCTGCCGGGCGGCGGCTTCGTGGCCGGCCTGATCTTCGCCACCGCCCTGATCGTGCAGTACATGGTGGCCGGCACGGATTGGGTCGAAGACCACCTGCGCCTGCGCCCGCACCGCTGGATCGCCTTCGGCCTGATCACGGCGCTGCTCACCGGCGCCGGCGCCTGGCTGCTCGGCTATCCCTTCCTGACCAGCCACACCGCCCACCTGACCCTGCCGCTGCTGGGCGAGATCCACGTACCGAGCGCCTTCTTCTTCGACGTCGGCGTATTCCTGGTGGTGGTCGGCGCGACCATGCTGATCCTGGTGGCGCTGGCGCACCAGTCGCTGCGCAGCCACCGCATGCCGCCCGGCGCCGGACGCGCCATCGTCGCGCCGCCGCTGCCGCCGGCCAAGGAGATCCAGTAATGGAACTGATCATCGCACTGGGCATCGGCATCGTGTTCGGCTCAGGCATCTGGCTGGTGCTGCGTCCGCGCACCTTCCAGGTCCTGATCGGGCTGATGCTCATGTCCTACGCCGTCAACCTGTTCATCTTCATCATGGGCCGCCTGTGGATCGACCGGCCGCCGCTGACGCCGGCCGGCAGCGTGCCCGATCCGTCCGCCATGGCCGACCCGCTGCCGCAGGCGCTGGTGCTGACCGCCATCGTGATCGGCTTCGCCACCACCGCGCTGTACCTGGTGGTGATGATCGGCGCGCGCGGCCTGACCGGCACCGACCACGTCGACGGCAGGGAGCCGGAAGCATGACGGGCCTGCCGTGGCTGCAGCACCTGCTGCTGGCGCCGATCCTGCTGCCGCTGCTGTGCGGGGCGGCGCTGGCGCCGCTGACCCAGGGCTGGCACCGGCTCAAGTTCACGCTCAGCTACGTGTCGGTGCTGGCGCAACTGCTGGTGGCCCTGGTGCTGGCGGCGATGACCGACGGCGGCTACTGGCCCGACGGGATCGGCGTCTACGCCGCCGCCAACTGGGCGCCGCCGTTCGGCATCGCGCTGGTGGCCGACCGCCTGTCGGCGCTGATGCTGGTGCTCACCGCCGTGCTGGGCCTGGCGTCGCTGCATTTCGCCATGCTGCGCTGGGGCCGCATCGGGGTGCATTTCCATACCCTGTTCCAGTTCCTGCTGATGGGTATCAACGGCGCCTTCCTGACCCACGACCTGTTCAACCTGTTCGTGTTCTTCGAGGTGATGCTGGCGGCGTCCTACGGCCTGGTGCTGCACGGGTATAACGACGAACGCCTGCGCGTCAGCCTGCAGTACATCGCCATGAACCTGGCGGCCTCGCTGCTGTTCCTGCTCGGGACCGCGCTGATCTACGCCAGCGCCGGCACCCTGAACATGGCCGACCTGGCGCTGCGCGTGGCCGCACTGGCGCCGGACGATGCGGGGCTGCTGGAAATCGGCGCGACCCTGCTGGCGCTGGCCTTCCTGATCAAGAGCGCGATGTGGCCGCTGGGCTTCTGGCTGCCGAGCACCTATGCGGCGGCATCGCCTCCGGTGGCGGCGATGCTGGTGCTGATGACCAAGGTCGGCGCCTACGCGATCCTGCGCCTGTGGCTGCTGATGTTCGCGCCCGGATCCGGCCCGGCCGCCGGCTTCGGCCACGAGGCCCTGCTGGCGGGCGGCATGGCGACCATCGTGTTCGGCACCGCCGGCATGCTGTCCTCCGACGGCGCCGGGCGCATGGCCGGCTACGCCGCCACGGTGTCCTCGGGCACGCTGCTGGCGGCGATCGGCTACGGCCAGGACTCGCTGGTGACGGCGGCCCTGTACTACCTGGTCGGCTCGACGCTGGCGGTGGCCGCCTTCCTGCTGCTGATCGAGCTGATCGAGCGCATCCGCACGCCGCGCAGCGCGATGCTGGCGCTGACGGCGGAGATCTGGGCGGTCGAGGATGCGCCGGTGGAGCCGGTCGGGCGCGGCGTGCCGGCGGCGATGGCCTTCCTGGCGCTGTCCTTCGCGGCCTGCGCACTCATGATCGCCGGCCTGCCGCCGCTGTCCGGCTTCGTCGCCAAGTTCGCCTTGTTCCACGCGCTGCTCAACCCGCCGGAGGGCGCGGTGCCGGCGGCGGCCTGGACCCTGATGGCGCTGGTGATCCTCTCCGGACTGGTGGCGATCGTCTCGATGATGCGCTTCGGCGTACGCACCTTCTGGGCCAATGGCGGCGCCGTGCCGCCGCGCATGCACCGTTCGGAGGTGATGCCGGTGCTGTTCCTGCTGCTGCTGTCGGGCTTCCTGACGGTGCAGGCGGGACCGGTGTTCGGCTACCTCGGGCGCGCCAGCGCGGGCATCCACCGCCCCGGCGACTACGTGGCGCGGGTGCTTGCCACGCCCGCCGTGCCGTCGCCGCCGCACGAGCTGCAGAGCGCGGAGGAGCGCCGATGAGACGCTGGCTGCCCTTTCCCAAGGTGGCGCTCGGCCTGTGCGTGCTGTGGCTGCTGCTGAACCAGAGCGTGGCCCCGGCCCACCTGCTGTTCGGCGCGCTGCTCGGCGTCGCCACGCCGCTGCTGGCGCGCAAGCTGCAGCCGCTCGGCTATCCGCGCCTGCGCGCACCGCTCGTGCTGGCGCGCCTGCTGGCCATGGCCGGCGTCGAGATCGTGCGTTCCTGCTTCGACGTCTCGCGCATCATCCTGTTCGCCGATTATAAAAAAGTGAATTCGCAGTTCATCCGCATACCGCTGGCGCTGCGCGACCCCTACGGCCTGGCGGTGCTGTCCTGCCTGATCAACATGACGCCCGGGACGGTCTGGGTCGAGATCCTGGGCGAGGAACACGATCTGGTGCTGCACGTGTTCGACCTGCGCGACGGCGCCGACTGGGCCGACACCATCCAGACCCGCTACGAGCAGCCGCTGCTCGAGATCTTTGAACACCGAAAGGAGGTGCCTCGTGTCGACCCTGCTTGAACTGGCCGTGCTCTATGCGCTCGCCTGCGTGCTCGGCGCCATGCTGATGTGTACCCTGCGCCTGCTGCGCGGCCCGTCCGCGCACGACCGCGTGCTCGCCCTCGACACCCTGTGGATGACCGGCATGGTGCTGGCGCTGGTGCTGGGCATCCGTTCCAGCAGCCAGGTTTATTTCGAGGCGGCGATGCTGATCGCGCTGCTCGGCTTCGTCTCGACCATCGCCATGGCCAAGTTCCTGATGCGCGGGGAGATCATCGAATGAGCGGCCTGCACGAGATTCCCGACTGGGCCGCGCTGCTGGTGGCGCTGCTGCTGGTGCTGGGCGCCAGCATCGTCCTGATCGGCGCGCTCGGCCTGCTGCGCCTGCGCACCTTCTACCAGCGTATCCACGGCCCGGCGATCACGATCACGCTGGGCACCGGCTGCATCCTGCTGGCCTCGATGGTCTACTTCACGGCGGCGCAATCGCGCCTGGTGGTGCACGAGGTGATCATCGCCGCCTTCATCCTGCTCACCGCCCCGGTGGTGTCGATGATGGTCATGCGCGCGGCGGTCTACCGCGACCTGCGCGCGCGCCGCGGCGCCTCCGGCGTCACGGCCGGGAAGGTGTACGAGCTGCCGATCGGGGATTGAGGCGCCGCCCGGGCACATGCTTTCCGCTTCAGCGCCGGAAGCGTACGTCTTCCTGCACCACCGGCGCCTCGCGCTGCGCGAGCTTGTCCTTCTTCGGCTTCTTGGGCTTCTTGACGACCTGGCCGCCGGCATTCGTCTGCGGCACCCGGTGCTCGGGCGCGAAGCCGGGTTCTTCCTTGCGCTCCAGGGTCTGGCCGGTCAGCGCTTCGATGGCCGCCAGCTGCTGCACCTCGTCGGCGCAGACCAGGGACACCGCCTCGCCCGAGGCGCCGGCGCGGCCGGTGCGGCCGGTGCGGTGCACATAGTCTTCGGCGACGATGGGCAGGTCGATATTGACCACCACCGGCAGTTCGTCGATGTCGAGGCCGCGCGCCGCCACGTCGGTGGCGACCAGCACCCGCACTTCGCCGGCCTTGAAGCGCTCGAGCGCGCGCAGGCGCGCCGGCTGCGGCTTGTCGCCGTGGATCGAATCGGCGTCGATGCGCTGCGCCGCGAGCAGTTCGACCAGCTGGTCCACGCCCTTGCGGGTCTTGACGAAGGCCAGCACCTGGTCCCAGCCGTGCTGCTTGAGCAGTTGCAGGAACAGCTCCGGCTTGCGCTTCTTGTCGACCGGGACGATCCACTGGCGGATCGCCTTGACGGTCTGGTTGCGCGGACTGGCCTCGATGTCGACCGGGTCGTGCAGCAGCTTCGCGGCCAGCGCCCGGATCGGATCGGAAAAGGTGGCCGAGAACAGCAGGGTCTGGCGGCGCTTGGGCAGCATGGCCAGCAGGCGGTCGATGTCGCGCGAGAAGCCGAGGTCGAGCATGCGGTCGGCCTCGTCCAGCACCAGCGCCTGCACCTGGTTGAAGCGCACCGCGTTCTGGCGCTGCAGGTCGAGCAGGCGGCCGGGCGTGGCCACCATCAGGTCGACGCCCTTGCGCAGGCGCATCATCTGGGGATTGATGCTGACGCCGCCATACGCGACCATGGTGCGCAGCGGCAAGCCTGCGCCATACGCGCGTACGCTTTCATGCACCTGCTCGGCCAGTTCGCGGGTCGGCACCAGCACCAGCGCGCGCACTGCGTTGGCGCCGACCTGGGCGCCGTCGGTGGCCAGGCGCTGCAGCAGGGGCAGGGCGAAGCCGGCGGTCTTGCCGGTGCCGGTCTGGGCCGCGGCCATGATATCGCGCCCGGCCAGTGCGGCGGGAATCGCCTGGGACTGGACCGCGGTGGGCGTGTGGTAGTCAAGCGAAGCGAGGGTGCGCGTGATCTGGTCGATCAGGCCGAGCGAAGCAAACGACATGGGAGTAGGGAGCCTGAGGGCGCCGGACAAAAGGCGACAGTGTACCCTGTCGCGCCGCGGCCGTGCAGCCCGGGCGCGCAGGAAGAGGAAGATCGGCCGCCCGCAGGGGCGGGGCGGCAGGGCGGCGCGGCGCAGGCGCGGTTCAGGCCAGCGCCGACGGCAGCGGCTCGAACACGGTCGGCTTGACCGGGTCGCGGCGGTCGTGGCAGGCCACCAGCAGCAGGCAGGCCGCCACCAGCAGGCTCCAGCGCAAGGGGTGCTTGTTCATGATGCCCTCCTGTATTGACGCCATCTTAACCGGATTGCGCCACCACGGGCGCGCCGCTGCGGCCGCGCGCGCTCAGAAGCCGTAGGCCAGGCTGGCGCGCAGTACCGGATAAACCTTCAGGCCGTCGACCGCATCGCGCAGGTGGACGCTTTCGACCGCCAGGTCGTTGGCGACGATCTTGCAGATGATGGCGGCGGTGGCGCAGTCGGCGTTGCCCAGTTTGACGTTCGGATTGCCCATGTAAAACACGCCGAGGTCGGCGTTCACGCTCCAGCCGCCGTGGCCGCCCTTGGCCGCCGTCAGCGCATTGCCCCAGCCGATGCCGATGTAGGGCGCGGCCTTGCGGTAGTCGATCCTGCCGTCGACCGTGCCGATGTCCTTGGCGGCGAACACGTGGCCGTTCAATGTGAGCCTGCCGTTGGCGTCCGGCTTGGCTTTTGCGCCGAACCTGGTGCCGTTGTACAGGACCCCGCCGGTCAGGCGGAAGTTGCTGCCTTCGCGCAGGTACCAGTCGAACAGGACGTCGACGGTCTGCAGTTTGCCGTCGAGCGCGTAGCCGACATGGTTCGCGGTCTTGTCGAAATCGTGCTTGAAGTAGTTGACGCCGAAGCGGCCGTTCAGGTCGCTTTCCATCGGTATCACCAGGTGCGCGCCGACGCCGGTCGTGCCCAGGTCCGCGGTGATGCCGACTTGCGCGCTGGCGCCGGCCGACAGCGCGAGCGCGGCGGCAGCCAGCGCAAATCGTTGTGCAAACATCGTCAATCCCAATAAAAAGGGGGCATTGTAGCCCTCATGAGAATTGCCGCACAGAATAGTATGATGGCTTGTTGCTTTCTTGCACGCGTAGCGTGGGGCGTGGCGCCTCAGCCTGCACGCGACCAGGCCTTGGCGTCCTCGCCCGCCGCCGGCGCCTTGCCCCGTGCGTCGGCACGCGCGCCGATCACGGCATTGAAGGCGCGCGGAGCCAGTCGCATCGCACCGCGATACACGGCCACCAGCAAGCCG
>Ga0265780_10007762_pt1 | contig 13126 bp, 15 predicted proteins | sample P1T30metagenome_FD_192432 | JGI IMG/M metagenome (GOLD analysis project Ga0265780, IMG submission 192432) | Plant litter microbial communities from East Loma Ridge, Irvine, California - P1 T30 | ecosystem: Environmental > Terrestrial > Plant litter > Unclassified | place: USA: California...
GAGCATCGGGAACACTGTCATATCGTCAACGTTCAGGATGCGAACCAAATTAGGGTGCCCTTCAAAGTCAATACCGAAAAAATCGTACGTTTCGCGTTCCATCCAATTGGCGCCGTTCCACAACACTGTGGCCGTCGGAATACGGATGTCTCCCTCGGGCAAGAAAACCTTGATACGAATGCGCACATTGTTTACCAAACTGTGCAAATGATAAATTACGCCAATCGGGCTTTGCTGCTCCGGATAGTGAATAGCCGTAATATCTGTGAGATAGATAAACTGCAACAGGGCATCGCTCTTTAAAAAAGTCAGAAGGTTTATGATAGTCTCGCGATCAGTTTCAACCGTAACCAAACCGTATGGCTCGCCTACCAATTTTACATTATCGCCAAACCTTTCAGTAAGCTGCTGCAGCAGTATTTCGTTATTTAATGTACCCATTTACTGGATTCCGTATTGTGCTAATAATTTTTGATACTCAGGCGAGTCTCTGCGACGCAAAGATTCTGTTTTTACCAGTTTTTGAATATTCATAAAGCCATCAATGATACCTTCAGGCCGAGGCGGACAACCTGGCACATAAACATCTACCGGTATAATCTCATCAATACCTTGTAGTACCGAATAGGTATCAAATATACCACCGCTTGAGGCACATGCACCTACAGCCATTACCCAGCGTGGTTCGGCCATTTGTAGATATACCTGCCTTAATACCGGGGCCATTTTTTTAGATATAGTACCCATGACCATCAGCAAGTCGGCCTGGCGCGGAGAAAAACTTAAACGCTCGGCACCAAACCTCGATAAATCGTAATTTGAACCCATGGTAGCCATAAATTCAATTCCACAGCAAGAGGTGGCAAATGGTAAGGGCCACAAAGAATGTGAACGGGCCAAGCCGATCGCCTTATCTAATGAAGTTGCAAAAAACCCCGAACCTTCAACGCCTGGTGGGGCGTTTACAATCTGAACATCACTCATTGGTTAATAATTGCTTTGGTTGTCCTTAGTACAGACGTTTACAAATTTATTATTATAAACGTCATTAAGAATGCCGTAATATAGACAAGCCTATATTTAGAATAAGTCTAAACTACCTCAATTCCAGTCGAGTGCGCCTTTTTTAAGTACATAGATAAACCCAAGTAGCAGCGTTGCCATAAAAATAAACATTTCAATAAGCCCATCGGTACCCATTTGTTTAAAGTTAACCGCCCAGGGATACATAAATATCACTTCTACATCAAACAGCACGAATAAAATAGCTACCAAAAAATATTTGATAGATACTGGTGTACGCGCATTACCAACTACTTCAATCCCGGACTCAAAAGGCGTTAATTTATCGGCGGTTTGGCGTTTAGGACCTAACCGATGTGTGAAAAACATGGTAGTTACCACAAAACCAATGGCTACTACCATTTGGATAATAATCGGTAAATAGTTAATGGGTAAACTTTGTGCTTCCATAAAATCAATATAATTGGCGCCTCCAAATAACAAAAAAGGCCGCACTTATGTGCGGCCCCAATATACAACTTTTAACGTTAATACTTATTTGCCTTTTGTAGCAGACTTAGCTGGCCCGCTCTTTTTTTGGAAGAAAGCCTGCGCCTGTTTGTTAGACGGGTCGTACTCGCGGGCTTTGGTATAATTCTCGGTGGCTTTTGCATTGTCTTTTTCTTTATACTCCGCAAATGCACCTAAATAAGCGTAAGCTTCAGCTAGGTTCTTTTTATCAGCGTCAGCTACTGGTTGCTTTGCAGATAAAATTGAAATTAGCTTTTCGTAGTATGGTCTGGCATATCCTACGATGTTGTTACGGTCTTTCTCTTTCAAATCATACAAACGTGCTCTGTAAAGCGTAACGGTTGGGTTAGGCGTTGTAAGGGCACTTTGTATATGAGAGAAAGCCGAATCAGCTTTTACTAACAACATGGTGTCAGCAACCGGTTTTGGGTTAGCTTTGCTCGATAGCTGGTCACCATAGGCATAATAGTAACTAAAGCCCTGAGCAAAATAATCATTCAGTTTAGCGTTCTTTGATTTACTGGTATATTTTTGATAAGCATCACCGGCTTTTTGATAGTCACGCTTTGCGTAGTTAATTTTGGCAATATCAGCATATAAGTCGCCCATAGTGCTGTCTAGCTGTACTGTTTTTTGCAAGGTTTGCAACGCCGCAGTGGTATCTTTAGCTTTTAACTGAATACGGCCTAAGTAATAGTAATCATATGGAATGATACGTTTAGGGTCATCTTTAGCAAACCAAGTATCTAAAGCTTTTTTGGCAGTAGCAGCATCATCATTTTCGTATGCAGCATAACCTAAATAACGGTAAGCCCTTGCATTAGCGTTACTGGCCTGAGTTAAGGTAGTAGCTTCGGTTTGTAAATCTTTAAATTTACCAGCCTGGTATAAAAAGTCGGCATAACGTAAGCGTGATTCTACAGAGTTATCAGTCAGATTCATGAATTTACGATACTGCTCAACAGATTCATTAATTTTTGCCGAAGCCTGAGCAGGAACTTTCTGTGCCCAACGTACGTCAGTTTCAGCCCATTCGCGGTAAGCAGGACCAAAGTTTGGATCGATAGCTAAAGCATCTTTAAACTCTTTCTCAGAATCTTCCCAGTTGTTAGCATATCTCCAAAGAACACCTGTGGCAACCTTAGCTGCAGCAGACTTTGGATTCAAATTTAATGCGTCAGCATATGCTTTATAAGCCTCATTGCTTTTTAATTGTGAGCGGTAAGCATCACCTAAAGCAATAAATAGTTCCGGATCTTTGTTGTTAACCGCAATACCTTTGTTTAAAACAGCAATTGCTGCGTTAGCATCAGGGTTTGGATCAAGCATGTAAGCTTCGCCTACGTAAACGTAAGGTTTTGAATCTTTACCGGCTAAAGTGGTAGCCTGGTTAAAATTACTTTGTGCACCAGCCTGATCTTTGTTGATCCGTGCTACCGCACCTAAACCTGCATAGTTTAATGCTGATTTGGAGTTAGCTGATACGCCTTTGCTAAAAGCTGCCTTAGCGGAATCAGCGTAGTCTTGTTGTAAATATACCCAGCCCAGGTAAAAGAAATTTTCGTCCTTGGTTGGTTGAGAAGCTGTCAGATTTTTTAGCATCGACTTAGCTTTCTGATATTGTTCGGCGTCAATAGCTTTCTTGGCGTCGGCAAGACTCTGCGCAAAAACTGATGAACCTATAAATACCAGGCCTACGGCTGCTCCAGCTACTTTACTTTTCAAATTAGTCATGTGCCTCAATTTTATAGTTTTAGTTAAGATGTTACTTTTTTAAAATCATTTCCCTTTGCGGGATCGAGTCAGGCAGTAAACCTGACTTTAAAATAATCCGTTGTCCTTTGTCGCTTTTCAAAAAAGCAGCAAAACCAGCTGCTAAACCTATCTTCCCTGAACTATCCAGGATATATAGACCACGACTAAGCGGATATTGTTTTAGAGCTAACGTTTCTTGTGAAGGTTTAAAGTATTCCGTCGGTGCTTTGTCATTATTCTCATCACGTACACCAACAATTTTCACCTTACTCACAGCGTCCGCGTAATCCTTATCCGGATCATCCAGCCAGCTAAACCCTACAATGCCTATAGAGTTTGGGTGCTGGCTTACATAAGTAATAACGTCTTTATTTGATTTTAGTGCATATACGTTACTTTGTTTTAGCTCATTTCCAGAAAAATCTTTCAAATACCGTACTAAACTTGAATTTGGATTGTCAAAAACAATGTTTTTGTCGGTTTTAATTTTTCCGTTAAGCATTTGCTTAATCTGGTCAACCGTAATTAATGTATCTGCTGATTGCTGATTAACTATAAGCACGATAGCATCAATAGCGAAACGGTTTACCTGCGGTTCGAGATTACGACTTTTTAATACCCGTAATTCGTTAGGCTTCAGTTCACGAGACATAATAGCAACCCGGATACTATCATTTAAAAACAACCGCAAAACATCATTCTCCGACTTATATAACAGTTCGGGCTTAGCTTCAGGGTACAACGCCTTAAATACATAGGCTTCCTGCTCAAGTATAGGTTTAAATGAATCGTCGGCAAGAAATTGTGCTTTACCAGTTATAAAGGTATCTTCCCCTTTTGCCCTTAGTGGTGGTTGCTGGCGGCAGGTAGCAAAGGCCAAAACTGCTGCCAACCCGCAAAATGTTAACTTAATACTTTTAATCATGCCCTGTATCTGCCCTGAAAACGCGAATGAAACGTAAGACACCGTATAAAATAAATAACCCTCCGAAGGTATAACGCTGTGTCGAGGATAAGTGTAAAGGAAGCTTGTCCCAAAACATAATCATCACACCTAAGATAACGACAACCACAAAGAGGGCTGCCCCTAAAATAAACAAAAACCGCCTTTGGGGCGATTTTTGTTTATCAGAATCAGAATTTAACATTAATTACTGTTATTGATCCGCTAATGTAAATACAATTGGTACTGTGTATTGCACACGAACCGGACGACCGTTTTGACGGCCAGGTGTCCATTTCGGAGCTGATTTTAATACGCGAACGGCTTCTTCTTCCAAACCTGAACCTAACTGGCGGCCAATTGGTTTAATATCGGTTAAGCTGCCATCACGTTCAACAACGAAGGTTACGTTAACACGACCCTGTACACCATTTTCTTGTGCCACTGAAGGGTAACGTAAAGCTCTGCCTAAATATTTACCGAAAGCTTCCATACCACCAGGGAACGCAGGTAATACTTCTACCGAGGTAAAGATTTCGTTTGGATTAGACTCAACAACTGCCGCACTTACCGGAGCATTACCTACCGGCTCGTCAATACGTACAGTTTGGGTTGGGTCACCCTTGATATCTTTAGTACCAGGGTCGGCAACCTTTAAGTCTTCCTGACTTGGCGGATCTTTTTCACGTACCTGCTCGTCTGGTTTTACAACCGGAGGCGGGAAACGCACCTGATCCACTTTTGGTTTTTGAGGCTCAGGGCTTGGTGGCGGCGGCGGTGGCGGCTCCTTTTCGTTTAATGGAGGTGGCTGTGCAAGCACTACTTCCTCAATTTTAATTTTTTCCTTCGGCTTAGGTATAAAACCTTTGATCTTGTTAATAATAGTCGGCATCGAAACGGCCAAAATGAACAGCACAAGTGTTATAAATAACGCCTTAGCTGTATTTTTGGGATTGTTTTTACGTAACTCGTACGCACCGTAAGCCTTATTTCTATCGTTAAAAACAACATCAAGCCATTCAGGTTTCAGTATGTCTAATTTTGATCCTAAAATAGCCATGATTTATCTTTTTTAAATTTATTTATTTGTTAATTAATAAATCTTTTCGCGTTTCAGCAAATCAATCTCATCCTTAGTGATGTCAACAATGGCGTATAATTTATTGTTGGTGATGTTAAGCTCATCAATAATATCAATCATGTTTTTGTAGATTGATTTATCACTTGGCTTAATAATCACAAACATATCCTTACCGGTTGTACGTTTAATTTCAGCGCCTTTTTCAATCAACACTTTACGTATACCATCTTTACCATAGTTGTCTACTGTTGGAGCAGAAAGCGGCTCTGTTGGTACACCTACAAACCATTCCAGTCGGTTATCCTTGCCAAGTAGCACGGTAACGGTTCTTGAGGCTGCAATAGGCTCCTGATCTTGAGGCTTCTCTTCGTTTTTATCCGGCATAGCCAAATCCATGGCTTTTGCTTTTGATAGGGTAGTAGTAAGCATGAAGAAAGTTACCAGCAAGAAAGCCAAATCAACCATTGCAGTTAAGTCTACACGAGTTGATTGTTTCTTACTTCTTACTTTTCCACCCTTCTTCTTACCCCCACCGGAGGTGTCTAATTCTGCCATCTTATTATTTTCCTCTTAATGATGTAATTAAACTAAATTTGTTTACTTCCTGCTTTTGCAATATGGCAATAATGCGCTGTATTGTCGGATATTCTTCTTTACTGTCACCTTTTATAGTGATACGTAATTCTTTACCTGAGATGTTTCTGTTTACAATACGTGCTTCTTTAATCCAGTTAAATAACTCGTTGCTTACAGAATCTGTAGGTATACCCGGCGCCTTGTACTCTTTGCGCTGATCGCCGTCAAGATCTATGTATTGCTTTGCGAGGCTGATAGGTACACCTATACTTGGCATTACCGCAAAACGCTCAATCTCTTTAGGTGTAAAAGTAAGTTTATATCTCTCGCCCATACGCTGAAGCAATTGCTTGCGTACCTCGAAGCCTTCAACACCAAAAAATACCTTTCCTTTACCACCAATAGTAAGGGTTGCAATATCGCTTTCAGGCAAAAGAACTTGAGAAGCAGATCCTGGGGTATCCACCGGAACCGGATCTTCTACTTTAGGTTTTGCCGTTAATATAAAGAAGGTAAGCAAAAGGAAGGCTACGTCACACATAGCCGTCATATCGATTGACGTACTCTTTCTTGGAATTTTTACTCTAGGCATTTTGTTTTCGGTTCTTTTAAATCAATACTTAATATGGCTTGTAATTTTACTATACCCGCCGTTAATGCTTGTATATCAAATAACGGCGGATAAGCAGTAGCGATATTAGTATCTAGCTTTATTTTTGTGTGAAGCAGCAAATGTTTGTACAATGCTGAAACCCGTTTCGTCAATAGCGTAAGTCAATTTATCAATTTTAGACGTAAATACGTTGTAAGAGATGATTGACAGAGCAGAAGTTGCGATACCCAATGCAGTGTTGATCAAAGCCTCAGAAATGTGAGACGACAACTCAGCCTGGTTAGGAGCGCCAGAAGTAGCCAGTGTTTGGAATGCACCAATCATACCTACCACCGTACCTAACAAACCTACTAAGGTACCTACTGATACTAGGGTAGCAATGATAGTAAGGTTTTGCTCTAACATCGGCATTTCTAAAGCGGTTGCTTCTTCAATATCTTTTTGGATAGCCAAAGTTTTTTGATCAACGTCAAGATTTGGTTCAGCTTCCATTTCACGGTATTTTTTCAAACCTGATTTGATAACGTTTGCTACCGAACCTTTTTGTTTATCGCACTCTGCACTTGCAGCGTCGATATTACCTTGATTTAAGAAAGCATTGATTTTTCTAACAAAGGCATCAACGTTACCAGTGCCAGAGGCTTTACCGATAACTACAAAACGCTCGATAGAGAAAACAACCATCATCAAAAACATGGTCATCAAAACTGGAACGATTGGACCACCTTTGTGTACTGTACCGAAAATATCCACTGGCTCACCTTTAGGGTCACCACCTTTGTAATGGCTTGCATCACCAAAAACAAAAATGAATAGCAATACAGCGATTACAAAACAAATAGGAATAACTAAAGAAGCGAAAGCGCCTGAGTTACCTGAGCTTTCTTTTTTAACAGGAGTAGTTGGTGTTGATGGTGCGGTTGCCATTACTTTAAATTTAGTTTTAGTTTTATATGTCTATTTAGTTAATTAAATATGCTCTTTTAGCGAATAACAAATTTATAATTTTAGGATTATAAAACTAACCAAAATGTTATTCTTTACAATTATTTAATGTCAAACTTATTACGCGGTTTACAAACTGGATAAGCTATTAACGAAATCCATTGCAATTATTATGTTTAACCAAATAATTTTCTGCAATGAAAACCATTTTTTTTAATAATAGCAAGCATTGCATATTAAAAATCTGTAACTAAGATGATATAAGTAGTTGTTTTTACTGTATTAATCATGCTTGCGTTTAAGTCAACAACTTTATCGGCCATTTGCGTTCCCTTTATAAAGAAAAGCTAGCACTTTTATTAATTTTAAAACAAAAGCGCTCTTTTTTAAAACGTTTTAGCAATAAAAACTAATTTTTCATGGGAAATTAACAAAGAAAACTTTGATTTACCCACCTGCTTTTTTAGCTTTATACCCCTCGGCGGTTAAAAGTTGTAATATTTTATCACGGAAATCACCTTGTATTAAAATCTCATAATCTTTTACTGAACCACCAACGCCGCACTTAGTTTTTAATACTTTTCCTAAAGCATCTAAGTCGCTTTGAGTACCAGCGTAACCGGTAATTCGGGTAACCAGCTTGCTCCCTCCTTTTCGGTCGAGATAAATTTTTAGATTTTGTTGCTGTGGCGGCGGTGTTACACCGTTATCATCGTTTCCGGCCTCATATTTAAAATCGGGGTTGGTAGAATAGATCATCCCACCGGAAAGATTGCTATTTTTTTTGCTCATAATTCATTTCATGGTAATTGCTGCCCACAATTACCTTCAATGATAAAGGTACTATTTTGATATTAATATCTGCACCCACTTGCTGGGGTTCGCCATCTAAATGAATTGGCCCGGCTCCGGCGCGTGCTACATGGATATACTGTCCACGAATAATTTCTACGTATTTAGATTTATCAGCTGTTTTGTTAAACATTCGCAGTCCCATTTCCGGAAAGCGAAACAACGGAAATGGTTTTATTACGCAAACATCCAGCAAACCATCCTGTACAGATGCATGCGGAGAAACATGAGCGTTGTTACCGTATTGAGAGGAATTAGCGAAACTTAGCATAAACGCATCGCGGCTATAGGTTTTACCATCTATAATCATATCGTAGCGCTGAGATTTATAGCTGATGATCTCGCTTACGGCGGATTTGAAATAGGTGATGAAACCTCGTTTTTTTTGCTGAGCAAAAACATGACTAATATGCGCATCAAAGCCCATACCTGCCATATTAAAAAACCACTGTCCATTTAGCTGTGCCGCATCTATTACTTGAGTGTGATGTGCATTAATGGACTGTATCGCATTTACAGTACCCATGGGGATGCTTAGAAACCGGGATAGGCCATTGCCAGAACCAAAAGGCAAGATACCCAAAGCGGCCGGACTACCTACTACGGCTGATGCTACCTCGTTTACTGTACCATCGCCTCCTACTGCTATAATGTTATGATAGGTGGTGCTGGCCTCTTTAGCCAGCCAGTGCGCATGCCCCGCCTCTTCTGTAAAAACGATGGTAGGTTCAATGGCATCTTTGTTAAGGTATTGCTTAATTAATTGCGGCACGTGCTCTTTAGATTTACCACCTGCCACCGGATTAATTACAAATAAAGCTTTCCGTTTCAACTATCAATACTTTTTCGGTATCAAAAGTAAGCGTATTTTCGGCTTTTGTAAAATTGTTTTACTTTTGCTGACTGATAGTGGACTGATTTGAAAATACTGCTTTATGCAGTCGGATTGCAACCACGTAAAAAAGTGCTAAAACCCTGTATTCCTTTTTTACTCAATCCTATCTTTTCCGGACGCTCGATTGCAAATATTTACTCTTGACTAAAAATTTTTATGCCTTATTTATTCACTTCAGAGTCCGTTTCAGAAGGACATCCGGATAAAGTGGCCGACCAAATATCGGACGCCTTAATTGATAATTTCCTGGCTTTTGATGCCGACTCGAAAGTTGCCTGTGAAACGCTGGTAACAACCGGGCAGGTGATACTAGCCGGCGAGGTAAAATCAAAAGCTTATTTAGACGTACAAAAGATTGCCCGTGATGTAATTAACCGCATTGGTTATACAAAAGGCGAATACATGTTTGACGGAAGCTCTTGCGGCGTGTTATCTGCTATCCACGAGCAATCGCCCGATATTAACCAAGGTGTAGACCGCCAAAACAAGCAAGAGCAAGGTGCCGGCGACCAGGGTATGATGTTTGGCTATGCTACCATCGAAACAGACAACTACATGCCCTTGGCTTTAGACATTGCCCATGCTTTATTGATTGAGTTGGCAGCTGTCCGTCGCGAACTTACTGATATTAAATATCTGCGCCCGGATGCAAAATCGCAAGTAACGTTAGAGTATGATGATGATAACCAGCCTCAGCGTATCGATGCGATTGTAATATCTACTCAACACGACGATTTTGATGAAGATGAGGCGATGTTGGCTAAAATCCGTGAAGATATTATTAACATCCTGATACCACGCGTTAAGGCCCGTTACCCTAAATACGCTCACTTTTTTAACGATGATATTAAGTATCACATTAATCCAACCGGCAAGTTTGTAATTGGTGGCCCCCATTGCGACACCGGTTTAACCGGCCGTAAAATTATTGTAGATACTTATGGTGGTAAAGGCGCACACGGTGGTGGTGCATTTTCGGGCAAAGATCCATCAAAAGTTGACCGTTCGGCTGCTTATGCTACCCGCCACATTGCTAAAAACCTGGTTGCGGCCGGCGTTTGCAAAGAGATATTGGTACAAGTATCTTATGCTATTGGTGTAGCACAACCTATGGGTATCTATGTAAATACTTACGGCACGGCGCAAGTTGATATGCACGACGGCGAAATAGCTAAAAAAGTGGAACAACTGTTTGATATGCGCCCGTACGCTATTGAAACACGCTTTAAACTCCGCAATCCCATTTACAGCGAAACTGCGGCTTATGGCCACTTTGGTAAAAACAGCGAAACCGTTACCAAAACCTTTGTAAGCCCTGAAGGCCGCGAAGTAACTAAAGAGGTTGAACTATTTACCTGGGAAAAATTAGACTACGTTGAAAAAGTAAAAGAGGCTTTTGGTCTTTAACAGCTTTTAAAATATTAATTTAAAAGCGGCAGGATTTTCTGCCGCTTTTTTTTTGTCTTCATGTGCGGAACATTTTATATTTACCCGCATGCAACATCCAGAAAATAACCCGTGGCAAATAATTTCAGAAAAGCAGGTTTATGATAACCCATGGATAGGTTTAACACATTATGAGGTGATCAATCCGTCGGGCAACGCGGGTATTTACGGCAAAATACATTATAAGAACCGCGCTATTGGTGTTATAGCACTAGATGATGAGCTAAACACTTATCTGGTTGGCCAGTTCCGCTTCACATTGAACGAATACAGTTGGGAAATTCCGGAAGGTGGCGGCCCGTTAGGCGCTGACCCGCTGGAGTCGGCCAAACGCGAGTTGCTGGAAGAAACCGGACTGAAAGCTAAAGAATGGACCGAAATTAACCGCATTCACTTATCCAATTCGGTAGGCGACGAATTTGGCTATATCTATCTGGCCCGTGGTTTAGAACAACATGAGGCAGAACCAGAAGAAACAGAAGAACTCATCGTTCGCAAATTGCCTTTTAGCGAGGTGTATCGCATGGTATGCAATAGCGAAATTACCGACTCTATCACGTTAGCCGCTGTTATGAGAGTGCAACTCATGATTATAGAAGGGGCCATTAAATAATTTGGCTGACAAGCCATTGTTAAATAGACCTGTAGACACTCATTAGTAACATTTTACCTTTAGGTTATTTTATTAACTTTGGTGTTTTGTTATGAGAAAACTGTTAGGCTATATCCTGTCTGCCATTCATTATCCAGCTTTTGGTTTTTTATTACTGCTATTTCAACCTATACAATGGTTATGTTATAATCTGGGCGGATATGGCCCGCATAAAAGGTCGGTGGATATATTAAATGGGTGGTTAACCAGCACCTATTATTTGTTAGGCAACCGGGTTACTTTCATCAATCAACAGCAATTACCGCAAGATCGCCCTATTATATTTATTGCCAATCATCAAAGCATGTATGATGTACCGCCAATCATTTACCATTTGCGCCATTACCATGCTAAGTTCATCTCTAAGGTTGAGCTTACCAAGGGTATTCTTTCCATCTCTTACAACCTAAAGGTGGGTGGTGGCGCCAATATCAATCGTCATGATCCTCGCCAGTCCATTACCGAACTATTAAAACTGGCCGGTCGTATGAAAGACAACAACTGGTCGACCGTTATCTTTCCGGAAGGCACACGATCTAAAGATGGGCATGTACGCACTTTTCAGTCTGCCGGTGTTGCTACCATACTTAAAAAATGTCCTAACGCTTTATTGGTGCCTATTGCCATTAATAACGCCTGGAAAATGGTACGTTACGGTATTTATCCGTTAAGCACTTTTGAGCATCTTAAATTTGAAGTACTCACCCCGATTGAACCCAACGGGCGCCCGGCTGATGAATTGGTAAAGCAAGTAGAAGAAACGATTAAGACTAAAGTAAGCGCTTAAATATTCTTTTCTTCAATCATTTTAAAAAACTCATCACGGTAGGTATCACCTATCGGAATAACTTTATCGCCTATAAAAATACGACTCCGCTCGATGCTGTCTATCTTATTGAGCGCTACAATATAAGAGCGGTGTACCCGGATAAAGTGCCTTTCGGGAAGTGCATCTTCTACCTTTTTCATGTTCTGTAGGGTAATGATACGTTCGGCCGGCGTAAATATAGAGATGTAATCTTTAAGACCTTCTATGAACAGAATGTTGTTGAGATACACCTTCTGAATTTTATGCTCCGTTTTTACGAATATAAAATCGTTAGAGATATCAGACTGCGGATGTGCCGGTGCTTCCTCCTTTTCGGCAGGCTTTACCACTGGTGGAAACATAGTAACCTGTATTTTTTGCGCGGCCTTGTAAAACCGGTCAAATGCAATAGGTTTTAATAAATAATCTACCGCATCCAGTTCGTAGCCTTGCAAGGCATACTGCGGATAAGCCGTGGTTAAAATTATTTTGGCTTTACCGTTAGCTATACGTAAAAATTGAATACCGGTAAGCTCAGGCATTTGCACATCTAAAAAAACCAGATCAATGCCGCCGTCCTGCACCAGGGTAAGCGCCTCTATAGCACTGGTAGTTGCTTTAACCAGTTGCAAAAAGGGAATTTTAGAAATGTAGTCTTCTACCACGTGCAGCGCCAAAGGCTCATCGTCAACTACCAGGCATCTGATCATTTTATAAAGCTAAAGATAATTCACAAGTATATGTATCAGCCGTTTCATTTATATTTAACTGATACTGGTTAGGGTACAATAGTTTTAACCGCCGTTTAACATTATTTAACCCTATGCCTCCGGCAGCATCGCGGTTAAGTAAGTGCTTTTTGTTGTACATATAAAAATGCAGCTTGCTATCATCAACCGAAATATGAATTAATATGGGGTTCTGCTCGTCGTTAGCCACACCGTGCTTAAAAGCATTTTCGATAAATGAGATAAGTAGCAGCGGCACAATGCGCTGGTGCGTAATGATGCCTTCTACCTTAAAGTCC
>Ga0265780_10007763_pt1 | contig 13125 bp, 14 predicted proteins | sample P1T30metagenome_FD_192432 | JGI IMG/M metagenome (GOLD analysis project Ga0265780, IMG submission 192432) | Plant litter microbial communities from East Loma Ridge, Irvine, California - P1 T30 | ecosystem: Environmental > Terrestrial > Plant litter > Unclassified | place: USA: California...
GTGAAAAGTACACTTAGTATTATCGGACCAGGTCGAATCTGGTACCTTAATTCCATTGCTTCGTCTATTCTCGCCCTTCCTTCTGTTCTGAACCGCTTTTGCCCTGAATGGTTATAAACCCGCAGTGGGGTTTATGTCACAACAATTCCCGTGTCTATGCCGTGGCCGGTGTGTGTGCGCGCTTTTGGCCGAGCGTCAAGGTGGTCTCCCACTGAAACTGCCAGTACGTGCAGTCCTGAACAGCACCTTCTTACACAAAGGGCAGTAGTTGAGATTGGAAGCTATTTTCGTCTTCCAGGTGATCTCACTGGGAGTTGGCAACGTAGGTTGTGATGGTTCGTCAGGCTCGCCGTAGGTGCGTAATGATCTCACGAGGAAAATCATAGACCATTCACACAGAGACTTAATGCCATCTCTTTCAACCATGAAGCGTCTTCTGTGCGGATCAATCTTATCCGGCGCCCTTGCGCGCCCGTCGGCATCGAGTGCGACCGGAAAACAGGGTATGGAATCTTGGGAAGCAACCAATGGCTGCGCCCGAGGCGTGTGCAACACTGGCACAGTATCCAGAATTGCCTCGTACTTTTCAAGCACTTCGCTTAGTTTGCGAGCCAGCAATGTCTGACGGCATCCTCTCATGTTTCCTAAGTCTGTTTGGGGATGATAAGCAAGTTGCATGAGAGGGGCCAACCAACATGTCGGTAGCAAAGAAAAAGCAGATACGCACCATTCCGACGACTCAGAAAGTATTCTGGAGAAATGATGTAAAGCGGAAACTGATCGCCTGAAACTGTCTGTATCATCGTTTGGGTTGTCGATTGCACCTTCGACATCAATTTGCTCTCCATGTTCTGGTTCAACTTTTCGCTCCGAAGCACGGAGAGCTTGTCTAATCTCGTTTCTGACAACGCCAAAGCCTCCGCCCAAGTTTTTAACGGCTAATTACGGAGAGGAATATCCTTTGGAGGCTGTGAAGATGCCGCATCGTTGGAGGCATTGCCAGTCACTCCTGAAGCGAGGTAATTTGTGCATGAGCCAGGCTTCCATGCAGGTGGGTTTGGGAAGGGTAGGCAACGAGAATTGACAGCTCCTGCCAGTCTCGGGTCCAGTTTCCATGAACAAATAGCTGGCGTTTTTGGATGCTGAGCAGAGATGGCATGTCGTGGTGTCGCAACTGCGTCTGATAACAAGTGATGCTCGTCCAATACCACGACATTCTCCATGAACGTGATGTCTACAATGGCCAGATCTTCTAATCCTCCAAATATGGCTTGGAGGATTAGACGCCAGTAATCCTCAGGCTTTCGTGACGGTAGGGTTATTTGGTGAGCACCAGTCGCGAGGAACCCTAGAAAAAGCTCAACATCGTTGCGATCGCGATGCTCCGCGCCCAGTTTCCGACGATGGTCGTACAGCATCTGGCCTAGAAGATGTCCCTTATCACCGGGGCGAAAACTAAGAGGATGCAACTTGATACTAGAGGTCTCATAAAGGCGGAACAGGTCGGCAAGACACGTTTCGCCAAACACGTGATTGCGTCGGAGCCGCACGGGTCGCTCAGAATTATCGTAACCAGGATCAGGATTATCTCCGTATTGTTTCCAGCAGATGGGGCACTTTCGTCCGTCCTCTTCAACATCCTCGATTTCGATGGGTTTCAAACTGTCAAGGAAAGCTTGCTGCGAATCGAAAGTGTCACGATCCGTTTTGGGAAAGGAGTATCGTCTTGGTGCGGATTGAGGCTGGGTTGCATAGAGCGTGTTATTGTCTGCCGCAAACGAGTCGGACTGCGCACTAGTTTCGCTGTCATTATCCGTGAGCTCGGCATTGGACGGACCTTGGGGCGGAGTTCCAGGCTCCATAGCCTCCGGATCGCTCATAGTGTTTGTATGGCCTTAACACTGAAGTGCATGATTCAATGAAAGTAATAGAAATTCAGTGCAGCCTTTATTGTATGCTAGGCTGATGTGGAGGCTGTAGAACGGGCGATGAGGTTAGCATTAGGACGTGAAGCAGGCGAGGCTGCACACACGCGCTAAACACCTTAGTGCTGTCTATGATTGGTCACCGACAGAATCTGGTGAAGTCTTCCTTCTCGACTAAAAGACGTTCCGGTGATTCGTGGGCGCTTTCCAAACGACTGCAAAAAGGCAATGGCGATGTTCCTACTTCACAGTTGGAGTTTGACTAGATAACCGTGAACCATGCTACACGTGAGCGTGTGGGCTATTCGTCAAGTTCTTTGCGCTTCACACAGTAAGGTAGTTCAAGAACGGGTCAAAATTGACTTTTTTTGTCTCCTACCTAACATTGTAGCTTCGACGCAGTAATCGCAAGTCTTCTTGTCTCTCACTAAAAAGATCTCATGACATCCCCCATACCCCGATCGCCAGCAGCGACCGCGCAACAGTTCGAGGACCGTCATAGCACAGTCATAACTACGCTCAAACCTGAAAATCGGGAGTGTCCAATCTGTGGCATTCCGTACGGTGAGCTCTATGAACACGGAAATACCGAAAATGCTACTCAAATCGACTTCAACGCCTGTCATCACGTCTTTGGCAATGTATGCCTACGCAAATTGATCAACGGGAACGATCCTTGGTGTAATCGATGTCCTTTATGTAGAGCACACTGGTTCCACACTGTGCTAGATGATGAGTTCTCTCTCATCACCGCAGCCATGCTCCAGTTTGCTCAGGTAAAATCTAGAGAATCAACTGCTCGAAATCCATCGTACTACAATCCCGAGTCAACCAATTTCACGCCGTTGGAAAGCCGCATACTCCGAGAGCTGCTGGGTGATCAAGGCCTCATTGCCCTGCAAAACTCTTTTACGGCAGAATTCCCCGAAGCAGTGCAGTGGCTTTCACGGATGGAAATACCCCTCGACGTCCTGGTGCGACAAGAAGAAGAACTTATACGAGCTCGTACTGGGAGTCGCTGGCTTACGGCATTTGCTCAGCAAGAATATGGAGGGACTCCGCCCTCTCAAGGACGATTATCCCGACTTCTTCAAACCCTTCGGTCCCGACGCACAGCCTATTGGGATAGACGGAATGACCCTCTAAGAAGGACTTTGTACATGCGATGGCAAGAACAAGTGGCAAGGCTTAATTATTTAGTTAAAATTAGAGGCTTAATTAAGGCTTGATTGATTAGCTTAATAAAATAAGAAGTAAGGCAAATGTAGGACAGCATAGGTGTAAGACCCCCTTGCTAAGGGCTTTATCTCCGTGCCGCCCTTATCGATAAGATTCACGTGATTAGTTACGTGACTAGACCCCTTCATATCCCTCCCTGCTCCCTCCCTGCTCTTTTACGCCCCTTTATACCCCTTTATACCCTCTCTCTGCATCGTGCACGTGCTCTAATAAGCGCTTGCAAGCTATTAATTAAGCCTCCCTCCGGAGGCTTAATTGGCTTAGCAATTACTATGTGAACAGCTTAATTATTAGAGCTGACGGTAGGTCGTTAGCTTGATTGTTTGGCTTGATAAGGCTTGATTGTTGACAAGTTTGGCGGCAGAGCCGGCGCAAAGGTCAAGCAACACATCGACACTGGGCAACACTTCAACGCTTCTTGAAATGTTATCGGATCAGTCGCGGCGTGAAACGAGTCGCCCCCATCCGCCTGTGTGGCAGGACGGTTCTTAGTAAGCACGTGCAGTCATTGCAAGAGTTGCAGCGTATACTACGCTCATACGCGTTGATGCTATTCTATATAAATGTTGAACCACAATCAATGTATATTTGTTTAACAAAGGACCCGCGAATTTAACATTTGAGTCATTGAGGGACGTTGTATTGCTGCGGACTGTCCGCATTGTAAACAAGTCGGGGGGCAAGGCAAGTCCGTAAAAGCGCCCCACCAAGTCAGATATGTGAGTGTGTACATTCGGAGTTACAAGAATCTGATGAGATACTTGTGAAGCAATCAGCAGAAATTAACAACTTCACTAGCTAAATTGAATTTTGATATCGTGGTTGCTTCTTCCTTCCACCACTGCGAATCGACGTGTTGCGGACTGACACTTGCAATGCACTTCCTGACTTCAATATCACCAGCCGTGATGTGTTTACAGCACAAAAGTGCGCCACGAGTGCTTTCTACTTATGCTACCTTTCCCTTCTCATGGCCGCACCTCATTTCTCTGACTTTGAACTAGGGTTTCTGACCATCGAAACCGCCAACATGCCACCCACAGATACCGAAATTGATGCCTATCTCAACCTCCTCATACCGACCGCAACAACTGAAATAGAGTGCCCGATTTGCCACGAACCCTACCCTCAGTACGATTTCACCCAGGCCAGTGACTATCCAGCATGGCCATACGAAAGGCCGGAAGGAGCGCAGTGCCACCACATCTTCGGCCGCCTATGTATAGAGGAGCATGTGCGAGGAGGAGAAGAATACAGCACGCGATGCCCGAGTTGTCGCGAAGAATGGATTAGGTTTTCACCAGATGCACGCACCATATCGCCACTAGGAGATCTCGAATTCGACGTATTGAGCGAGTATGAGGGTCAAGATTCGGAGAATAGCTATGATTCCTTCCACGGCACTGGCACCAGGAACTTCCCCAGAACAAGGCGGATTAGGTCTTATACCAGCGATGACTTTGCGGTCGACGACGATGTTCCTCGCCAAACGCGAAGTCGGAGAGTGCAGGCTATGCGAGCGCGAAGAAATAATGTCATCGGTGTACGTTTACGACGGGGATCTTCGATATTGACATCCAGCGATGACGGAGAGCGAGAGGTACTTTCTGTTCCTCCAGGCGCCAGAGTGGCTCCCGAGGATCGACATCCAACGGCAGCTAGACGCTTGGAGCGTATCGTTGCGCGCTTGGAACGCATACGAGAGATCTACGAATATGGAAACGCAACGGCGGGAGTAATACTGTTTTTAGGTAATGTGGAGGATGCCGTGGAAAGCTTGTCGTTGTTGGTTGAAGAACGAGATGCGGTAGATTCATGAATATCGGAGATATGAATGGGTCAATGTTTCATCAACATGGTTACATACCTGCTTAACAAAACTCACTCTGGGGTGCATGCTGCTCTTCGAAAGAATTGTTAATCTAGAAGAGGATACAACGCTTCTGTGCAACTCACTGAACCTTTAATCATAAGAAACGTTCTGTGAGATCCATCAGTATGCATTTCGCATCTTCTCACGTGCATGAATATATCGCGCAGTGCAGGAGGATGTTCATGTCGTACCCGTGGAATGCGCACCTGGGCAGGCTGGAGCGATGTTCTCCCGGCGCGCCTTTCCTCTTTTGGGCTTGATCCTTTGCCACCAATCAGCGCACATCAATTTTCGGGGCTTCGGACGCGCGAAGAGACGCGACTTTTCACATCCATCTTTGACTGTTGCAGACTGTCTTTGAAGACTGCGTGCCCCATTTCATATTTAATCGTTGATGTATGTTTCATTGAACCCTCTGTGGACCATACGCGCTACGTCATTGTCTAGCGACGAAATTTCGCTTGCCACTACTTGCATTTACTCAGTTGGTCACTACATTTACCTCAAGCCTCGCAAGCAATAAACCATCATGGACGAATTTTCGACGGCCACCGATCGCTTCCTAGCATGGTTCAAATCTATCGGGGGAGAATTTCGCGACGATTTGCTGGAGATCAAAGACCTTCGATCAAGGGACGCGGGCCGAGGAATTGGTCAGTGGGGCGACTACAGTGTTTGCACGTTGTGCTGACTTATGGAAGTGGCTATCAAAGACATACCGGAGGACACTACACTGTTCACAATCCCGAGGAGCGCAATCATCAATACAGAAACATCTGAATTGGCCGAGAAACTGCCTAAGGTATTTGAAGTACCCGAAGATGACGAAGACGAAGACTGGGAACCTCTGGACTCGTGGGGCTCTCTAATCCTTGTCATGTTGTATGAGTACCTTCAGGGAGAAGCATCGCGATGGAAGCCTTACTTCGATGTGCTGCCACAAACTTTCGACACGCCAATCTTCTGGACTGAAGCTGAACTCAAAGAGCTAGAAGGCACGTGTCTTACATCAGAGAAGATTGGAAAGCAAGAGAGTGATGAGATGCTGCGGAGTCGCATACTACCCATTGTCTTGCAAAACGCGTCCATCTTTTACCCCGAAGGCACGACTCAATTAAGCGAGGATGACTTGCTATCTCTTGCGCATCGTGTCGGAAGTACCATCATGTCTTACGCGTTTGATCTTGATAACGGCGATGAAGATTCAGATGACGAAGAAGATGGCTGGGCTGAAGATCGGGAAGGCACCACCATGCTCGGCATGGTGCCAATGGCAGACATGCTCAACGCGAATGCAGAGTTCAACGTGAGTTTTCAATATCTTTGATGGCTTTTCGCTTTACTAATCAGCCTAAACAGGCACATGTGAACCATGGAGATAGCCTTGAAGTAACTGCGCTGCGCTCTAGACTTCCCACAGGTTCCGAGATCTTGAACTACTACGGCCCGTTGCCTTCTTCAGATCTACTTCGGCGCTACGGATATGTCACACTGGAGCATCGCAGATACGATGTCGTTGAGCTGCCGTGGGCCCTCGTACGATCAGCACTAGTGCAACAGCTGAGTCTGACTGAAGAGGTGCTAGGAAAAGTTGTAAGTGAATGACGGTTGGTCGTGGCGTTAGTGATCGGCTTCTAACCTTATTACAGGATGCTGAATTAGACCCTGAGGGGTTGGAAGAGTTCTTTATCATTGAGCGAGACTCTGGCGAACCAGACGGCCAAGGACGTCTTACCTACCAAGCGGAGCTCCGTGAGATTTCATCGGAGCTTGACGAGCAGCTTACGGCGTTTCTCAAAGCGATCAAGAAATCAAACCCCGACCTAGTAGCTGACAAGCGGAAGCGAGTAGAAAGCTGTAAAGCTGCGATTACCCAGGCGTTAATAGAGAAACTCGGACAATACCCTACATTAATCGAGCAAGATAAGGAGCTCTTGGAAAAGCAAGACTTAGCGAAGAGGCACTACATGGCTATAGAAGTCAGGCTAGGCGAGAAGACATTGCTGCAAGAAGCTGTTGCGTTGATGCAAGAAAGCGGCACAACCAGCGAGCAGGCGAGCGGCGAAAGAACACATAAAAGAGCAAGGACGAGTGCATGATCAAAGTTGGAGATTAGAGGTATGTTCGCAATGGTGTATCCTAAGCATGCCAAAAGTTAACTTTGCACAGGCGAGATGTGTCTGTCTAACCTTCCCGAATAAACTTGACTCACCCAATCGCATCATCCAGTTGCATCTTCGTACAGTCTGTTGAGCCTCCTCTCGACTTCTTCCATCGTTCCTTTCACCTCCTCCGTTCCATCTTCGACCTCCAGCGCAGCCATCAGCCGTTGAGTGAAGCGGATAGGTCGTCTTTGTGGGCGCTGACGAGATGGTGTTCGAGCTACACCACGTATACTTCCCGAAGTTCTTTGACTTGCGGACCTTCGCTCCGCGATTCTTTGGCTTCGTCGCGGCGCGCGTGTTGTGCTCGGCGGCTCGGGCGTCTCTGCTCGTGGTTGCGCATCTCTTGGGGCGACTTCATGAAACCACACGTCTCGACACAGCGGACACTTGTTCCTCCATGGCCCTGGTCCTTTGAGGTGCTTTTCAAGACATTTGCGGCCGATGATGTGCCCGCAACACCGCTTGGTACCGAACCACTCCGCGATCATGTCGACCTTGACTGCCCATTCCTGCTGTGGCTCGGAAAGTTGGTCAGTGGATCGCGGTTCCGTGTAGGTCTCATGGCATATCGGGCACTCTAGGTCTTCGAGTTGTACGAGCGCTACTGGGGTGATGAGAAGCGCGCCTTTGGAGCTGTCTTGGTCGCTGTTGCTTCGGCTCGCATGAGTCTGGCAGTGCGCATGGGCGGTCGACATTAATGAGGAGGTTTGAGGCGGGTTCCTGTGCTGCTTTGTTGGTGAGCGCAAAGGTTTTGAAGTGGTCCAAATGCTTGTCAGGTCTAATGGTCCAGCGAGATGAGTTACTGTTCGATCGTTATTGTAAACGTCGTCGCCAGCTGTGTTTGCCGAATGCGCAGTCATACTTTTCTTCACAGAAACCCCCATCGATGTGAAGTGTTCAGCGTAAGAGGGTGTGAGGTGCGGAGTGTGCTAAGAAGAAAGGCTGGTCACGCGCGGAAGCCTGGGAAGGTACACAGCCGACGCCAACGCACATCGCGGAGTCACGGCCACGATACGTTGGCCATCGCCACCATCATGTTTGGAAGTCACCAAATTTCGAGTGTCACAGCCAACATTGAATGTCCAAGTCCAGAGCAGAGCGTTTGTTAGATTGGCCAGTGATTTAGCAATTCATTAGCCAAAAATTGCCCCCTGGCTATCGCAGGCAGCACCACGAGCACACTGGTGCGCATACACGCGGTGTTCGATAAACTCAAAGCCAAGGTTCTAAATGACTACTATCGGATTCGCGATACTTGATTACATTTGCGCGTTCTCTTAGATCCACCTATTTTCATACAGCACCTCTCGGACCCTCCTCATCGCCCGCTCAACATCATCGATTTCTCGCCTAACCTGCACATCCCTGACTTCAATGTTCGCAAGTCCCGTCAAAACTCTTTCTAAGCTTGCTAGCATGTCCGATCTGCCCTTGTTTGGCGCAGGGAACCACTCTTTCCTACAGGTCGGGCACGTGTGGCTCCATGGTTGATTACCGCGAATATGTCTCTCTAGGCAACGCCGTCCAAAGATGTGCTTACAAGCGCGAACTTGGCAAGCATATTCTTTGCTCGAAGAAGGGAAGTCTGGATGTACATGAGTGCTTGGCGGATCAGCGTAGAAGACATGACAGATGGGGCATTCCTGATCGTGCGGGGAGCCGACAGGCAAAGAGTAGATAGGTAGAGCGATCGTCTGGCGCGACAGGAAATTCTGGATCTGGAAGTCGGGAATGGAATTCGGCATGACTGATTTAGCGTTCTGTTTTGTTGTCAGTTATTTGCGATTACTTTACTTTGCCTAAGTGCCTAATCGCGGTGTTGTTGGTTGGGGTTCAGAAGGAGGGCCAAACGATCGAACTTATATTGCGATCATGCGCGTGTCACTAGTGACAATGGAATGGAAGAAATATGAAGGTGACTACTGATGTCTAGATTGAACTTGCTATTGCCACCAAGATCACCCAAGTTGCTGTCAACGACTCAATGTTTTGCTGTCGTCCGTCAATGATGGTTGCTGGCCCACCGACCTACGGTGTGATTGTCACGACGGCCACACCTCCAGAACTATCGGCACCTTTTTGAGCTGCGTGAAGAATAGCATAGACTCTGTGGATGTATCTTACTGGTCTAACGCTATCCGTGGTCACTGCCTCTCGCTCTTTCATATATAGTACTTCGTAGTGACATGAACTGTTGTACGTCTAAAGTGAGCTTTGCGAAATCGTATCCTGTAGTAAAAAGTGTCACATGTTTAACTTTGACTTAAATTGACCTGGGCGTCTTGTTAAAGTCTACATATACATCGGTAGATGTATCTGGTGTGCAGCAAATGCCTACTCCAAATTGATCCAAGACTTTTGACTGGAGCCATGATGATCCCTGAAAAGAGTCCAGACAACTACTAGAAGTGCAACTCTCCTGTTTAGAAAACAAGCCGTGATGTATTCTGAGTAGTCCAATCATGTATTCTTCCCATGTACATAATCACCGGGCATCGTTCGACCTCTTATACCCGCTTCGTACATGCTCGTAAATCCCAAGGTTGGGTCTTTTGAAACTTGCCCCAATCTCATAGCTGCACCACCACAAGAAGAGGAATAGGCCCGAATACAAGTGCGCTATTTCTGGAACTACGTAGTGCTGATAGCTCCTCATCCGTTAGTCGCGAGGTCGACGGCTCGTCTGTCGGTATGTCTCATGCATTGTAGCTTCGTCGCACATTGGCGTCTTTAAGATATCTGGTCTTGCATAGCAGAAGGACTTTATCACCTGAGCAGTTTCAGCATGTCTGCCGCTGCTCCAAAAGCGATTTACGTTGACGAAAACGGCGACTTCTCCATACGAGATGACATTCATCATGAGGAGATCGCCCCGAACGATGTACAGATCGAGATCATTTTCTCCGGCGTCAACCCAGCGGACACCAAACATGCTCTTCTCGGTATCTTCAACAGTCATCGGATACGACTTTTGCGGCCGTGTCCTCTCAGTGCCTTCAGGTTCCAAGTTCAGCAAAGGAGACATAGTGGCAGGATACACACCTTCTGGAATAGGACGTTCAAGTAGATATGGAACGCACCAGGCGCATTGCTATTGTCCAGAGGATATCATTTTCAAGGTGCCTTCGCATCTTCCCGAGAGTCACGCGGCAGCTCTGACAGTGGTGGCAATGACTGCTGCGGATACGGTCTACAATATCTTCAAGCTGCCCTTACCTGCCTCACCAGCTGTTCATAGCCGTTCGATCATTATTTGGGGCGCCTCCTCGAGCGTAGGCATCTGCACGTTGCAGTTCCTTATGGCTAGTGGTTGCCAAAATATACTTGTCGCCGCATCACCAAGCCGACATGAACTGCTGAGAAGCCTCAGCGCAACACACACTTTTGACTACAATTCATTGACCGTTGAAGCTGATGTTGTTGCGGCGGTCCAGGCTCTTGGTGAAGGTTCTGTAAGCCATGCGCTTGATGCTGCTGGTACATTCACCCAACCTTCTTCGGCAGACATGCTTGCGCGGGCTGTGGACAGCCCAGAGCTATACTGGCAAGTGCCACCAAATTTGATGGCGCATTTCAAATGCCCTTGGCCACGACTAAGGACGAGTGGCGCTTCATCCCACCCGGCGCGCCGCAACCCATTAGTATACTTGGTAACCCAGAATGGCACTGGAATGCTTGGAAGGCTCTGGAATGGGCTACCGAGCACTACAATACTCAAGTTTTGTTGCCATCAGTGGAAATTGTGGAAATCACTGCCGAGGAAGCTCTGCACGAAATCGTCAAGGTCGGGAAATCAGGGCGAGGATTTGGCAATTGGGTTATCCGCCAGCCCCTAAGATAATTACGGTCGATTGGCGTGTATCAATACTCTCAAATGCGCGGTGATACGGTGCCATGTTGGATGCGAGAGCAGAGAATGATACTCAGATTGGCATGTTAATCCATAGCTAGTCATCTTGAAGCGCGTCCTTTATAGTAACCTTCGTGTCGCAGTCATAGATACTCAGATCTTCGGTAGCAGTTATGGCTTCTGAAAGAAGCATGTCCTGAATTTTAGGAGTCCTTGGCGAGAGTCGTACTTCAAAGAGCTCTGGTCGCATGTTCTCTGTGTTGGTGTAGGCAAAAATATTGAGCTTGACTTCTTTTCCCTGTTGTATTGATTTTAGCAAATATTCGGAAGTTATTACAGCAATAACGTACATGCTTATCCAGACCGGGCTGTATGTTGAAAGCCCAGGCCATCCTCGCCAACGAATAATACAGCCCTTGCTCCGCTAGTGGCTGCCCACTGCATTGTCTTCGGCCCCAACCGAACGGGTTACTCCCTCGCTGGTTTGGATATGGCTTCTGCTGTCCATTTAAAAATCTTTCGGGTCGTAAAACGTCTGGATCAGGGAATTCACGAGGATTACGGTGGATTGCCCACATGTTGCCTGTAATGTTCGTCCCGCTGGAATGTGATAGCCTCGATACTCAAGGTCGACAGTATTGGCATGCGGAATACCGGCAAGAATGGTCACTGTTCGCCACCGAAGTACTTCCTTTACTGTGACCACTTGATACGGCAGGCGTTTGTCGACGTCGTCCCAGTTCGGTGATCGATCTTGGCCAACGACGGCATCAAATTCTGCTTGTACTTTTTTCTGAACATCAGGGAAGTATGCCATGGCGGGAATTAAACTAAACACTGTGCTTGATTTCGTGTCGACGCCACCGCCAATAAGGTTGGCTGCCAGGGCGGAGACTTCCTTGTTGCTGAGGTTCATCTTCGGTTGCGCTTCTATGAGATTTGCGGCAAAGGTCGGGCCGTCTACTTTCGCGCCCTCCTGGGTAAGAAAACAGAAATGCTTCGAAAATAGTTCTGCGCCTGCTTTGATCTTGGGAGGGGTACTGTATATGAAAGACGGTAGTTTGGACAGAACTGGGATGGCCTTCATGACAACGAGAGATAGCTGCGCCACTTCGTCGTTGGTCTTCTTGATACGACGACCCCAGCCGATTATAGAAGTCAACGAAACTGAGTACCTCTCAATTGACATGACGAAATCATCTGGCTTCATCATAAGATCTCTAGTCAATATCTTAGACTCGTTGGCCTGAGCTTCTCGATGTCCTCGAACGGCCTGTGTAACGACGACGCCATGCTGAGAAGCAATTAGTCCTGCACGTGCTTAAATGACTTGCGATAATGTTGAAATACCATAAGCTTCCTGTGGATTCGCCATCTATCACCGTAAACCAATGTTGTCTGATTCGTATTCGTCGAATCAACGAGATCACCCAAAACGACAAACCTATGGCGCGATGAGAAGATGTCCGCGCGCTTTTCCAGTAAATCCGAGGCGACCCAGGCGTCCTGGACGATTACGCAATGTCCCCGTCCGACCCAGATAGTTGTCATAGGATTATTGTAATACTCGGCCCATTCAGCCCATTGTATCCAGGGTCGGTCCTTTGAGATTTGGTAGTGATTGCCAACGATTGGGAACGGGAAAGGCCCAGGCGGCAATTTTCGCCTTAGTAGAAGCATTCGTCCATAGTCGACAAATACAACAACTGTAGCGAGTGCAAAGCAAGCAATCGCCGCATAGCGGAATGTGTGGGCATCGTAGCTGAATCCGTCCAGCAACATCTTTGACGGAAGACGAAGTAAGACGTATGATTGCTAGAGTGGATGTTTGAACTTCAGATGTAATATTAATGGTTTCGGCTTGGAGAAGCAGACAAGCAAATTGGGGATCGAAGCAATCTGAAACACAAATTGCACTGCCACAAGACCCCGGAACTCTATAGAGCGGACTGTTCGTGGCCAAAAGGATCATCCAGATGCCGGTTAGCATGTGCAGGTGCCGGTTCCTGCATGTGTTGAAATGTGGGGAGCCTCAAACACGATATTCGGGTAACAGATTCCGATCGAGCTCTT
>Ga0265780_10007764_pt1 | contig 13124 bp, 15 predicted proteins | sample P1T30metagenome_FD_192432 | JGI IMG/M metagenome (GOLD analysis project Ga0265780, IMG submission 192432) | Plant litter microbial communities from East Loma Ridge, Irvine, California - P1 T30 | ecosystem: Environmental > Terrestrial > Plant litter > Unclassified | place: USA: California...
CGCGATCTACACGATGCAGATGGCAGGTTTCGCAAAGGTCGGCTTCATTTCGCAGCCGCCGCCCAACGTCGTCCCCGGCGATTGATTACGTTGGCGGCCCGTTTGGACCGCGATTTTAGGGAAATTTCCATATGGCAATGAGTTCCGGTCGCGGTGAAGGCGACCCCATGATGGACATCAACACGACGCCACTGATCGACGTCATGCTGGTGCTGCTCATCATGTTCATCATTACAATCCCGCCGCAGACGCATGCGGTGAAGGTTGATCTGCCGATCAACAGTCATCAGCCTACTCAGGTCGTCGATCCCGTGAAGAACAAGGTGATCGTCGATCCAGCAGGTGTGGTGCAGTGGAACGGCAACCCGGTCGATCTCGTCACGCTCCAGCAGTATCTCGAGCAGACCAAGACGATCAATCCGGAGCCGGAGTTGCACTTCCAGCCTGACCCGGCGGCGAAGTACGAGAAGGTCGATACCGTTCTCGCGGTCATCAAGCGCTCGGGCATCTCCAAGCTCGGGTTCATCGGCAACGAGCAATATCGTAACGATTTCTGATCGTACGATCGTTTTCCTCAAGCGTTCCAGGCGGCTCTTCGGGGCCGCCTTTTTTTTTGGGGGAATGATAGCGACGAGCGTCGATGTGTTCTTCGACCGACCTTTGTTCTTCCTCCGCTTCACCTACGTCCAGTTCTCGACAGGCGCCGCCCGAGAGATGAGCCTTCACTGTGGAAGGTTTGTGGCAGGTCGACGATGTCGACTCTTTCGCAAGCCTCTTGGCGCACAATTGCAAATGGTGGCGTAACGGCACAACGAGCAGCACTCAGGGGATTTTGCCTCATCAACATCGCGAAGCAGATCGGGAGCGTCGCTTACCTGCGAGCCGAACGCGTGATAACCGATGCGTAGCGCGTGTTCGTCGGCCGATCTCGGCGTTTTGCTAGAACTGGTTACGGGTTATCGCCCGACCAGCCGCGCGACGGTTATCCGCGATCGCTCGCGTTCGCTCCGATCTGGCGTTCGTCGATTGCGCCGCGCGAGTGTTCGGTGCAGGCGCCCGACGACGACCGCTAATGCCAAACGGAGCAACAACGCGACTGGCATCCATCCGTCGCGCACGCAGGCGGCAGATCGCTAAAGGCGCGGCAGCGTGACGCCGCGCTGACCCATATACTTGCCGGCGCGATCGGCATAGCTCGTCTCGCACGGCTCGTTGCCTTGAAGGAACAGGAACTGGCAGGCGCCTTCGTTGGCGTAGATTTTGGCGGGCAGCGGCGTGGTGTTCGAGAATTCGAGCGTAACGTGCCCCTCCCAGCCGGGTTCGAGCGGGGTTACGTTCACGATGATGCCGCAACGCGCATAGGTTGATTTGCCGAGGCAGATCACCAGTACGTCGCGCGGTACGCGGAAATATTCGACGGTGCGGGCGAGCGCGAAGCTGTTGGGGGGGATCACGCAAACGTCGGTCTTGCGATCGACGAAGCTGTTGGCGGCGAAGTTCTTCGGATCGACCACGGCGCTGTCGACATTGGTGAAAATCTTGAACTCGTCCGAGACTCGCGCGTCATAACCGTAGGATGACAGACCGTAGGAGATGCAGCCGTCGCGCGCCTGCCGGTCGAGGAACGGCTCGATCATGCCGGTGGCGAGTGCCTGCTCACGGATCCAGCGGTCTGACATGACGGACATGCGTGTGCTCCCTTGTGGTGGCTGCTGTTGCCGAGATGACGAGGGAGGGCAAGGGGGGTGGCGGTGTGATGCTTGGCGGTGAGCGGGAGTGGCACGCTTTGTACGGGGGTGCGGTTCGCTGTTGTTCTCGGACGCGCGTTCTACCGTCGATTGCGACTCGACCTTAGAAACGTCGATATGGGAATTTGGCCGCGTAGACGGGTGCGGAGCCCTTTCTTGTGGCCGTAAGAGTGAAACTAGGTGCGGCTATGGCTCGCGTCGAGGCTGGCCAGGCTGGACGAGACAACGAAAACGCGCGCTTTCACGATGCTATGATCCGCTCGATCGCCTTTGAGCGACAAGCGGTTCGGACGCCTATGCGCGCCTGGCATCCGTGCCGATCCCCAAGTCGCCCGGGCCGAAGGCGTGTGGCAGTAGGTCGGACAAGGGGTAGCGCTCCACGGCGTTGCCCTCGGCGGCGGCGCACCATATTGTCACGTCGCGGCCGCCCATCTGTGCGGCTTCGTTGATGACCTGTCGGCAGCGTCCGCAGGGGCCGACCACCGCCGCGCCCCTCGGTATGCCGGCTGAGTCCATCGCGCCGCCGATCACCGCGATCGCGACGACGTCGAGCAGGCGGCCGGCGCTGCTCACTGTAGCGAGCGCGACCGTCTCCGCGCAGAGCGACAGGCCGTAGCTGGCGTTTTCGAAATTCGCGCCGGTCACAACGCTGCCGTCGGCGAGCAACACCGCCGCGCCGACTCCGAATCGCGAATAGGGGGCGTGGGCGTTCAGCGCCGCCGTGCGCGCCGCCGTCACCAACTGGTCGCGCGTAGGGTCGTCGAGGATCGGATCGTCGTTCATGGCCTTACTACATCCCAATGGACCGGGCCTTCCACCCCGTCGATTCGCCGCATGTCGCTGGCTTGCCACAATCGCCACGGCCGCGCCGCATAATCAGGGGCGAAGAAGTTGCCGGTCGCCCACACCGGCCGGTCGAGCGCCGCCGTCACGCCGTAACGCGAATCGAATGATCGGCCGATCTTGAGCAGCACGGGCTTGCCGGTATGCGCCTCGACCATGGTCAGGAAGCGACGCAACTCGCTCAGCACCGCCGAGGCTTCGGGTCGGGCGGTGCAATCGTCGGTGAAGTCGAGCTCGACCGCAGCGGGCAGCGCATCGCGAGTGCGCGGCACGGTGGTGTTGAAGTTGTTCGCCTGATCGACCGCGAGATTGCACAGCGAATAGAGGTGAGTCGCGCCGCGCCGCATGCCGGTCTTGCGCAGCGCCTCCCAGTTCGCGGCGAAACGCATATCGCGCCCGGCCGCGCCGCTGGTCGCGCGGACATAGGCGAAGTCGGCGCCGGCGGCGTGGACCGTCCACCACTCAATGTCGCCCTGCGCGTCGGAGACGTCGACGCCCTGGATCGCGTATTTATCGGCTGGCCGCCATTGCTGCGCCCAGAGCCAGCCCGCGCACACAAACACGACCGCCAGTACGACGACCGCCGCCGCGGCGCTGAGCCGCTTGCCCCAGGTGTTCAAGCGGATCATGTCAGTTGCGGATGTGCAGCACGCAGATCAGCGTGAACAGCCGTCGCGCGGTGACGAAATCGATCTCGATCTTGCCGGCCAGCCGCTCTTTGAGGAGTGTCGCGGCTTCGTTGTGGACGCCGCGCCGGGCCATGTCGATCGTCTCGATCTGTTGCGGCGTCGCGTTGCGGATCGCCTGGTAATAGCTGTCGCAGATCGCGAAATAATCCTTCATCGGGCGGCGGAAACGCCCGGTTGCCAACACATAGGTTTCTAGATGCGACCCGTCCTCACGGTGGATGGCGATGCCGATCCGCCCTTCCTCCACCGCCAGCTCGATCCGGTATGGCCCGGCATAGCCGTCTGCGTACGTGCGCTGCGGGGCGAAGTGATTTTCCTCGATCAGGTCGAAGATCGCGATGCGGCGTTCCTGCTCGCTGTCGGCCGAACGCCACATGATCGTGGCCTCGTCGAGCGAGACGTGGATGATGCGCGGGTCCGCCATCCCGAATGCCCTATCGGGGAAGGCGCGGTTCGACAATCACCCGCTTATCCACACGTTGCACGTTCGGTCTGGCGCATGCGGGTTTGAGCGGGAGCGCTGCGGCGGGTAGAGAGCGGCGATGGCAACCGCATTCGCAAACCCCGTTACGGCCGCTCCCGAGCCGACCGCCCTTCCGCAAAACGTCGAGGCTGAGGCGGCGATGCTCGGCGCGATGATGATCGACAACCGACTCGCCGACGATCTCATCGACAAGCTCGAGCCCGAGCATTTCTTCGAGCCGCTGCACGGCCGCATTTTCGCGGCGATCCGCAAGCTGCGCGGCGCCGACATGCTCGCCTCGCCGGTGACGCTGCGCCCGCTGTTCGACGCCGACGCCGGCATGCGCGAACTGGGCGGCCCGGCCTATCTCGCGCAACTGACGGGCAGCGGCGCCGGCCTGATCGGCGCGCGCCAGTTCGCGAAGCAGATCTACGATCTTGCCATGTTGCGCACGCTGGTGACGGTGGGACGCAGTCTGGTCGACCGTGCGCTCGACACCTCGGAGGAGGTCAATCCGCGCGCGCAGATCGAACTTGCCGAGGAGGAATTGTTCAAGGTCGCGGCGGATGGTGGCAGCGAGAGCGCGGTCAAGAGCTTCGCGCAGGCGACGACGCTGGCGGTGAAGATGGCGCAACGCGCGCTTAATTCGGGCGGGCATCTGTCGGGTATCACCACCGGGTTCGATTCGATTAACGGCAAGATTGGTGGTCTGCACCATTCCGACTTGATGATCCTCGCCGGTCGTCCGGGTATGGGCAAGACCGCGCTTGCCACCAACATCGCCTTCAACGCGGCGCAAAGGTACATGCGCGATCGGGCCGATGGCCTGCCGCACAGCGAATCGGTCGGCGCCAAGGTCGCGTTCTTCAGCCTTGAGATGTCGGCGGATCAGCTTGCCACGCGTATCCTTGCCGAGCAGGCGCGGATCAGCGGCGAGGCGCTACGCATGGGCAAGATCAGCAAGACCGAGTTCAACCAGCTTGCCGCCGCCGCTGCGGAACTCGAGAATCTGCCGCTGTTCATCGACGATACCGCCGGCCTGTCGATCGCGGCGCTGCACACGCGGATGCGGCGATTGCAGCGGCGCCATAACAATGAGATCGGGTTGGTGGTGGTCGATTACCTCCAGTTGCTGACCGGCTCCGCCAAGGCGTCAGGCGACGGGCGCGTGCAGGAAATCTCCGAGATTTCGCGCGGGTTGAAGACGCTTGCCAAGGACATGAACGTGCCGGTGATCGCGCTGTCGCAGCTTAGCCGTCAGGTCGAGCAACGTGAGGACAAGCGGCCGCAGCTGTCGGATCTGCGCGAATCGGGGTCGATCGAGCAGGACGCCGACATGGTGATGTTCGTGTTCCGCGAGGATTATTATGTCGCCGCCAAGGAGCCGAAGCGCCCGGTGGAGGGTGACGGCGCCAAGATCTTCGAGGATCACGCCGGCTGGGCGTCGGAAATGGAGCGCGTGTTCGGTCTCGCCGAGTTCATCGTCGCTAAGCAGCGTCACGGCGCGACCGGCAAGGTGATCCTCAAATTCGAGCCGATGTTCACGCGTTTCAGCGACTATATCGGGTATTGAGAACGCCGATCATACCGACCGAAATGGTTCACGGCGGGTTCACGCCGGGCCGTGCAGCCTTGCGGGCGATCGAACGGGAGACGGTCGGATGCCAGGCGCTTGGGTGATGCTGATTGCGATGCTGGCGATCGGACCGGCAGCGGCGGACGCGCAGTTCCGAGCGCAGGATGGGCCCCGTGTCGCGCGTTCCGATCACGGGACGCGCGCACCTGCCGCAGAAACCGCGCGCACGCGCGAGACGATCGACCATGGCCGTGATGCGGGGCAGTTATCGCGCAAACAGTCGCGGCGGCTGAGGCGCGAGGCGGACCAGATCGACACGCTCGCGGCCCGCTATGGCAGCGACGGCATGTCCGCCGCCGAGGCGCGCGAACTGGACACGCGCGAGCGGGTGCTCAACGATCAGGTGACGGCGCAGCGGACGGCGGGGTTTCCGGGCAAGGCCCGGCGCTGACGGCGCACGCCTTTAGAACACTGGTTCTTCGCCCGGCTTCTCGGCGACGTGGATGCCGCATTCGACCTTTTGCCAGCCGCGCCAGCGCCCGGCGCGCGGGTCTTCGCCGGGCAGCACCTTGGAGGTGCAGGGCTGGCAACCGACCGAGGGGTAGCCGTCCGCTTCGAGCGGATGGCGGGGCAGATCGTGGCGCTCGAAATAGGCTTCAAGATCGGCCTTCACCCAATCGCCGAGCGGATTGATCTTTATGCGACCTTCCTCGATCTCGAACCGGGCGATGTTCTGGCGGGTCGACGACTGGAACGCCTTGCGGCCCGAAATCCAGCTGTCGAGGCCCCGTTTGGCGCGAGCGAGCGGCTCGACCTTGCGGATCTCGCAGCAGCCATCCGGATCGTAAGACCAACGCAGGCCCTTCTCGTCATTCCTGGCGAGGGCCGCAGCGTCGGGCTCCACCGCCCGACTATCGGTAAGGCCGAGCCGTGCCATCAGCGTATCGCGGTAAGCCAACGTCTCGGAGAACATCTTGAGCGTATCGACGAAGATCACCGGCACGCTCGGGTCCGCTTTGGCGACAAGATCGAGCAGTACCGCGCTTTCGGTGCCGAACGACGACACAACCGCAACCCGGCCGAGTGACCCTTCGGCGAACAGGGTGGCCAGCATCGTCTGTGCGTCGACGCCGGCGAAGCGCGCGTTCAGCGCATCGGCATCCGCCTGGGTGAAGACGGGGCGCGCGTCGATAATGTCGAGCTTACGGGCGGGGCTGGCCATGACGTAGTTTCCAAACAGGCACGGCACCATCGGCCGCCCCCTGATATACGTGCTCGTAGCGGGACAGGGAGGCTTGCAGCGTGGCAGAATCGATTTCAGCACGGGGAGCAAAACTATCGAAGCCGCAGCGGCGCATCAGCGGCAGCTGATCGACCAGCACGTCGCCCTCGGCGCGCAGTTCGCCGGTATAGCCTGCCTCGCGGAGGATGCGTGCCGCCGAATAGCCGCGCCCGTCGCGGAAGCCGGGGAAGGCGACCTCGATCAGCGCGATCTGGCCGAGATGGGGCAATAGTTCGCGGACGTCGTCGCCGGGCTCGATACGGACTGCGGTGGCGTTGGTCTGCCCAAGGAACGCGTCGAGGGTGACGGCGGGTTCCTCGTGCGGGGCGTCGTCGCGGAAGCGCAAGGGGGAGTCGGTCATGCTAGCGGGCTTTCCGGAGGGCGGTGCGGCGGTGGCGGGCGGTCTCACCCATAGAGCGCGACCTTGAACGGCTCCATGCCGACGCGGCGATAGGTGTCGAGGAACCGCTCGCCCTCTTCGCGTTGCGCGAGATAGACGTTGGTGACAGTTTCGACCGCGTCGACGATGCCGTCCTCGTCGAAGCCGGGGCCGGTGATTTTGCCGAGGCTGGCGTCTTCCGCGCCCGATCCGCCGAGCGAGAGCTGGTAATTTTCAATGCCCTTCTTGTCGACGCCGAGGATACCGATGTGGCCGGCATGATGATGCCCGCAGGCGTTGATGCAGCCGCTGATCTTCAGCTTTAATTCGCCGAGATCGCGCTGCCGGTCGAGGCTGGCGAAACGATCGGCGATCTTCTGCGCGACGGGGATCGAGCGCGCGTTGGCGAGCGCGCAATAATCGAGGCCGGGGCAGGCGATGATGTCGCCGATCAGATCGAGATTGGCGGTGGCGAGGCCGGCGGCGTCGAGCGCCTGCCACACCGCGTAGAGATCGGCCTTGCGGACGTGCGGCAGGACGATGTTCTGTGCGTGCGTCACGCGCAGTTCGTCGAACGAATAGCGCGTGCCGAGATCGGCCATTACGTCGATCTGGTCAGCGGAGGCGTCGCCCGGGATGCCCACGGTCGGCTTGAGGCTGATGTTGACGATCGCGTAGCCGGGCTGCTTGTGCGGCTTGACGTTCTGGTCGAGCCAGACCGCGAAATCGGGATCGCTGCGGTCGAGCGTGTCGGGGGCGGCGGTGTCGAAGGCGGGGGCCGCGAAGAACGCGCTGATCCGCTCCAGCTCGGCGAGCGGCGGGTCGAGGCCGAGCGTCTTGACGTGGGCGAACTCCTCTTCCACCTGACGCGCATACTCCGCCGCGCCGATCTCGTGAATGAGGATCTTGATGCGCGCCTTGTAGATGTTGTCGCGCCGGCCGTAGCGATTGTAGACGCGCAACGCCGCTTCGAGATAGCTGGTCAGATCGTCGGCGGTGACGAAATCCTTGATCTCGTGCGCGACAAACGGGGTGCGGCCCATGCCGCCACCGGCGTAGATCTTCGCGCCGAGCACAGCGTTTCCGTGTTCGTCGGGGCGCTTGAGAAGCTGGATGCCGATATCGTGCAGGCGCATCGCCGCGCGGTCTTCCTCGGCGGCGATCACCGCGATCTTGAACTTGCGCGGCAGATAGCTGAACTCGGGGTGGAAGGTGCTCCACTGGCGGAGCAGTTCGGCCCAGGGGCGGGGATCGGTCGCTTCGTCGGCGGCGGCACCGGCATACTGGTCGGACGAGATGTTGCGGATGCAATTGCCGCTCGTCTGGATGGCGTGCATCTCGACCGTAGCGATCTCGGCAAGGATGTCGGGCGCTTCGTCCAGCTTGATCCAGTTGAACTGGATGTTCTGCCGCGTGGTGAAATGGCCATAGCCGCGATCATACTTGCGCGCGATATGGGCGAGCATGTGCATCTGCTTGCCCGAAAGCGTGCCGTACGGCACCGCGACGCGCAGCATATAGGCGTGAAGCTGAAGATATAGGCCGTTCATCAGCCGGAGCGGCTTGAACTGATCCTCGGTCATTTCGCCGGACAGGCGGCGCTTCACCTGATCGCGGAACTCCTCGACGCGGGTGTCGACGATCGACTGGTCGTATTGGTCGTACTGGTACATGGCTTACCTCGTCGCCCCGGCACTGGCCGGGACCGTGGGAAAACGGTCGGAAGGGCTGGCGATTACAACACGCTCTGGGGCGAGACGTCGGGCCTGAGCGTCAGGTCCATCCGCACCGTTGGGCCGAGGGCGCGCACGCGGTCCTTGATGTGCGCGGGGCGGGGGCCGTCGGGTGTTGCCGTCGCTTCGATCACGTAAGCGCCGTTGACGCGGCGTGCCGCTTCCTCGGCCTTGCCGATCGTCTCGCCTTCCGGTCCGACATCGGCGGAGTCCTCGACGTGGCGCGACCAGGTCGAGCCGGTCCACCAGATCACGTCGCCGGTTGCCAGATCATTTCCCGTCAACAGCTTCACGCGAAGGTCCCTTCCGCTACGCTCGCCCACCGGCCGAGCCGATCCTTGGCGTCGGACAGTTCGACCACTTCGCCCACGACGATGATGGCCGGGCTCGCTACCCTGTCGCGCGTCATCATCGCGCCTAGGTCGGCCAGCAAGGTGCGGAGCGCACGCGCGCCGGCGAGCGTGCCGCGTTCGAGCACCGCGACCGGCATGTCAGGCGCGACGCCGTCGCGCATCAGCTTGTCGGCGATATCGTTGGCGGTGGCGACGCCCATGTAGATGACGAGCGTGCGACCCTTGCCGGCGAGGCCCGACCAGTCCTGATCGGCGAGCCCCTTGCACTGGCCGGCGACGAAGCTGACCGCGCTGGAATAGTCGCGGTGCGTGAGCGGCAGCATCGCCTCCGCCGCGCAGCCGAGCGCGGCCGAGACGCCGGGGATCACCTCCACGGGCAAGCCAGCGGCGCGCACCGCCTCGACCTCCTCGCCGCCGCGACCGAAGATGAACGGGTCACCGCCCTTGAGGCGCACCACGATCGCGCCGGTCTTCACATGCGCGACGATCAGCGCGTTGATCGATTCCTGCGGCAGCGTGTGACGCGCGCGGCGCTTGGCGACCGAGATGCGCTGCGCCGATGCGGGTGCGAGATCGAGCACCCGCGGGTCGATCAGCCCGTCATGAACGACGATATCGGCGGATTTCAACGCCTCCACCGCGCGAACGGTGAGCAGGCCGGGATCACCCGGACCGGCACCGACGAGAATGACGCGCCCGCGCGCGGTGGGATCTAGCAAACTGGCCATGCGCGCCAAATGCGCGAATCGGCGGGGCGTTACAACCGATGCCTGCTTTTGCATGCGGTAGGAGAACTTGATGGTGGGTCGGCTGGCGCACTCTCCCTTTCCGATAGAAACCGGAATCCCGTTACGAACGGCCAAGCGCGCGGCGCACCTTATCGCTTCGGCGTTTCCAGTTCGCGAGCGCGCTGGGCGAGGCGGATGGCCTCGTCGATCAGGTCAGCGGCGAAATCGGGCGTCTTTTCACGGACCGCGATCGACAGGCAATTGGTGGCTTGCTGGCGTAGCTTTGCGGATCGGGGAAGGCGGATCGGGGCAATGTCATCGGTCGTCACGACGGGTGTAATCTCCGAATCCGCCACGAAGTTCCGTCGTTCGTCGCAAGGCAATGATACGTTACGACGAACGGTTCATCAGCCGTCGCGCAGGCCCACGCCGATGCTGGCGCGCGCCTGTTCGGACTCGCTGGAGACGACCGGGTAGGCGCAGTAATCCGCCGCATAATAGGCGCTTGGCCGATGGTTGCCCGACCAGCCGATGCCGCCAAACGGTGCGCTCGACGAGGCACCGTTGGTCGGTTTGTTCCAGTTGACGATGCCGGCGCGGGCGTTCGCCCAGAACTGGTTATAGAGTGCCGGGTTCTGGCTGAGCAAGGTCGCGGACAGGCCGTAGCGGGTGTTGTTCGCCTCGGTAATGGCATCCTCGAAGCTGTGGGCGCGCACCACTTGCAGGATCGGGCCGAACAGCTCGATATCGGGGCGGTCGTTCATCTCGGTCACGTCGATCAGCGCGGGCAGCAGAAAGGGCAGGCCCTCCCGCGGGCGTTCAAGGTGGCGGATCGGGCGGCCGCCGCGGATCATCAGTTCAAGGAAGCTCTCGGTGAGCAGATCGGCGGATTCGTTGTCGATCACCGGCCCCATGAAGGGCTGTGGCTTGGCGTGCGGCTCGTCGACGATCATGCGGCCGATCAGCGCGTTGACCGCTTCGATCAGTTGGTCGTGCACGCGTTCGTCGACGATCAGCCGGCGGGCGGCGGTGCAGCGTTGGCCGGCGCTCATGAAGGCGGATTGCACGATGATCGTCGCAGCGGCGTGGACGTCGGGCGATTCCCACACAACGATCGGATTGTTGCCGCCCATTTCGAGCGCGAGGATCTTTTCGGGCCGGTTGGCGAAGGCGCGGTTGAGCGCGAGCCCGGTGCGCGCCGAGCCGGTGAACAGCAGTCCGTCGATCCCATCATGCGCGGCGAGCGCCTTGCCCTCGTCCGGGCCGCCGAGCAGCAGTCGCACGCAACCCTCGGGCACGCCGCTTTCGTGATAGCAGGAGACGAGGAACTCGCCGACCGCCGGTGTCTTCTCGGACGGCTTGAACACCACCGCATTGCCGGCGAGCAGCGCGGGGACGATGTGGCCGTTCGGCAGGTGGGCGGGGAAATTGTATGGTCCCAGCACCGCGAGCACGCCGTGCGGCTTGTGGCGGAGCGCGACGCGGCTGCCCATCGGCGCATCGAGCCGGCGCTGCGCGCTGCGCTCGGCATAGGCCTTCACCGAAATGTCGACCTTGGCGATGACCGACTCGACCTCGGTATGCGCCTCCCACAGGGGCTTGCCGGTTTCGCGGGCGATCAGGTCGGCGAAGGCATCGGCGCGACGGCGCACGACGTTGGCGAAACGACGCAACGCCTCGGTGCGGTAGGCGAGCGGGCGTGCAGCCCAGTTCGCCCAGCTTTCGCGCGCGGTCGCAACCTCGGCATCGACATCGCCGCTCTGGCCTTGCCACAGCGGCTTGCCAGTCGCCGGTTCGATCGAGTGGAGTTCTGTTGCGACCATATTGGCTGCGTATTGCCCGAGTTTTGCCCGCAAATCCACCGCCTCAGGCGAGGGCGGCACCCATTTCGCGGATCGCCTCGACCTTGGCGTCGAGCAGCGACCAGTCGTCGCGCTCGGCGATCGCCGCCCAGATCGCCTCGACCTCGCCGATCACCATCGAACAGGGCATGTCGTCGCGCCAATAGCTGTGATCGCGGGCCTTGCGTGCGGCGTAGGGGGCCGCGAGTGTCCGCGCCTCCGCAAAGATTTCGGTATCGGGGAAGCTGCCGCCGAACGCGTCGAAGAAGAAACGATCGACGGCGGGATTGTCGGTACGCAGGCCGCGCTCGACTGCGTTGACGAGCGCGCTGTCCTCCTCGGTTCCGCGCGGAACGAGGCCGAGCCGCCACAGGATGGAGTCGCCCACCGCCGCCTGATAGCGCGCGCCGAATGTGTCGAGCACCGCGATCAGCGGCTCGGCGGGGCTGATCGCGCGCAGCGCGACGGCGAGTTGCATCGCGTCCCAGTGAATCGCCTCGGGCTGGCGGCCGAAGGCGTAGAGACCGGCGTGGTCAAAATAGGCGGCGGTGAACGCGGTATCCCATGTCGGCAGGAAGCGCCACGGGCCGTAGTCGAAGCTCTCGCCCGTCACGTTGATGTTGTCGGTGTTGAGAACGCCGTGAACGAAACCGGCGGCCATGTAGCTGGCGGCAAGTCTCGCGGTGCGCGCGACGACCAGATCGAGGAGGCGGACCGCAGGTTGGTCGCCGGGTTGCTCGCCGTAGAGGTTGCGCAGCACGTAATCGACGAGCCGCCGCATGTTGTCCTCGTCGCGATGGTAGGCGAGCCGCTGGAAGGTGCCGATGCGGATGTGGCCGTGGCTGAGCCGCACCATCACCGCCGAGCGGGTGGGGGAAGGTTCATCGTTGCGCTCCAGCGCCTCGCCCGTCTCGATCAGCGAGAAGGTGCGGGAGGTTTCCACGCCGAGCGCCTCCAGCATCTCCGTCGCCAGCACCTCACGTACGGCGCCCTTGAGAGTGAGGCGGCCGTCCCCGAAACGGCTCCACGGCGTCTGGCCGCTGCCCTTGGTGGCGAGGTCCATCAGGCGCCCCGCATGGTCCCGCATCTGCGCGAACAGGAAGCCGCGTCCGTCGCCGATGTCAGGATTGTAAACGCGGAACTGGTGGCCGTGGTAGCGCAGCGCGAACGGTTGGCTGAGGTTGCCGGGCAGGGGTGCGAACCGGCCGAAGTGGCGAGCCCATTCCGCATCGCTCAGGCCGTCCAGCCCGACCTCGGCGGCGGCGCGATCGTTGCGGAAGCGCAGCCGCGTCTCGGGGAAGTTCGCCGCCTGCACCGGATCGTAGAAGGCGTCTCCCAGATCGAGGATGCGCGGGTCGGGGCTATATGCTTGCGGGAAGTCGGCCATGCCGCGATATGGGTGCGCCGCAGCCGAGGACGCAACCATGCCCGCTTATGAAAACCGCTATTGGTGGTCTAACGATGGGCTACGGCTGCACTATCGCAATTA
>Ga0265780_10007765_pt1 | contig 13123 bp, 9 predicted proteins | sample P1T30metagenome_FD_192432 | JGI IMG/M metagenome (GOLD analysis project Ga0265780, IMG submission 192432) | Plant litter microbial communities from East Loma Ridge, Irvine, California - P1 T30 | ecosystem: Environmental > Terrestrial > Plant litter > Unclassified | place: USA: California...
AACGATTGACAACACGAACGCGATTATGGCGATAGCCAGCGAGGAGACTGGAGCGGCGCCACCGTACGAGGAGCCTAAGATGATGGAGACGAAGTCGACGAAGGTTTGAGCGGACTTTGTTGATACTCGATCGCACGTGTTTTCTATTGTAATGATCGAGGGGGTTGTAGCTGGTGGCTAGACACTCGCTTATATATTTGTAATTTGAACTAGCGATACACCATCCGGGAGTTCCATACCTCTTCACCTTACATGGAATCCTCCGACATCCTGCGACTACCCATCCTACCGCGGACTAGCCCTAACCAACCACGCCCTAATCCCCTCTGTATGCCTCCTAGGCAACCCCTCCCACCTCCCCTCATCATACGTCTTATCCATCTCCCTCAGGATCCCCTGCGCCTTCCTCAACTGCAGTCTCTTCGCCCCCGCCCAAGGTGTCTTATCAATAAACGCATCCGCCTCCCCCACCAACTCCATCCTCTTATCCCTCACCTCTTTCCCATCCTCTTTCTCCGCATCACACAACTTGCACTGACACCTGAACCCCCATGTCCTCTCCAAGAACCCTTGTCTGGTCTCGTAATCAAGCGACGCGTCGTACGGATGGAAAATCTCCTCGCCGGCTTTGATGGGCTGGGTCGCCCGAATGATTATCATATCGCCTGCGAATTCCTTCGTAGTGTTGGACAGACAGGAATGGTTGATATAAGCCGCGTGGCGCCAGAGTCCTGTACTAGCGTTCCTAGCACTTTCCTCACCAAATTGACTACCAGGCCCAAATCCGTTCCGCGACATGATGTCGTGGACGCGGAAGACGTCTACAATAGCACCATCCTCGTTGCTAAAGATCTGTGGGCCTTCGCCTTGGTAGTCGCCGAAGAGGTCCATCAGTTTTTCTGTTTGAGAAGGCTGGTTCAGACATTTCTGGACGAGTGCTTTTGCGAGTCCGACGGGTGCGACGCGGATCCGGTCGTCGCGTGTGTCGTAGGTCATGGCTGTTAGGGTGTCTTCTTCGTGACCCCAGACTACGCAGAAGGCTTTTTCGCACATCACGATGTCGCCGGTGGCGAGGTCGCGCGTTGCATATAGGCCGCGGCCTTTTCCGGGACTGTCTTTGATGAGCGTTTTTTTCGTGAAGTTACCGGCGTCGACTCGTGAGCGGGCTTTGGAGAGGTTGGTGCGGATCTTCATTAGGTCGTAGCCTCCTGTTTCTTCTTCGCGGAGGCGCGCTTCGATTCTTTTGAGTGAAAGTTTGGCGTCTTTGTCGTCAGGGGTCAGCTTTTGTTGCTCCTGGAAGAATTGTTTGGCTTCTTCCCAGTGGCTTTGAGCGTACGCGGCTGACCCTGCACGGTAGTATGCTTTGCTGTCTAATTCTTTGGACTTTTGGTCTTCGCGTCCGGTTAATGAGGCTCGGGCGTCTGTCTTTACTTCATCTAATCGGCCTAGTAGCAAGTTCACGTATGCGCGGTTCCTGGAAATATCGTGGGCTAGATCGGGGTTCGATTCTGCTAAGATGTCTTGCTTTGCGATCGCCAGACCTGCTGTGTACTTCTCGTGGGCCAGTGGGAGATCTTGCTTCTTGAGTGCGTTGTTGCCTTGAGTTTTGAATCTCGTAGCTGCCTTTTCTGCTGCTGCTGCATCCTCGAAGCTCTTGGGGCCTTCTTCGTGGCAAATGACTAGGTCTGAAGGATGATCGATGCGAAGCGTAGGCTCTCCCTGTTCGGTGAGGGTATAGTACGGCTCTTTGATGATAAAGAGTTTGGTCGATTCCAGTACATCCTCGCTATACCGCGACTTGTGCAGCAGTATTTCCAGACGCTCTGCATCAGTTCCATCTTCATTCTGAACCATAGTCCATGATCTCGCTACGAGAGTCACTACAGGGCTTTCTCTCTTGACTACCAGCTTGCGACCTCGGTGATGCGTCTCCATCTTGAGGTCTGACATCTCCATCGGTTCAAGATCGGACAGCGGAGTCGTGCATGGTGGATACGGCCGGCCTACTCCGATGACTGGAATAGTAGTTGAGGTCTTTCCTTGGGTTTGCAGCATGTCTGGATCTGGCGCACCGCCCATATCTGCCATGAGAGCTGCACCAGTGGCCGCCTGGTGAGCAGCCAACTTGTCTCTTGGAGCCTTTGCATTGCCGCTTTGCTCTTCGCACTTTTTTAACCGGTCTTTGATGGTGTTCTGAATGCGTTCCGCCTCTTTCTCTGTGAGGTAGATCGTGTTATCTTCTCGTTGGCTGTTCGCCATCTTTCCAACCTGTGCCGTCGAGCCCCGACCGGCTTCTGCAGATTGGTTATACAGCGTTGCTCGGGTCCTTCTTTGCCCACCAGAATTTCGACCGTTTCCGGATGACCTCGCTGACAGTCGCGTCTTGTCAGGAATTTGCGCAACGGGCTGGCGAAAAGACTCGAAAGAGAAGACGAGACGAAAGTAAGCGACGCGGCACCACGGATCGGAAATGTCAGAATTTATCGCTGGTTGAGTCAGATTCTTTCTCACTCGAAGTTCAACACCACACGCGCAGGCGCATTCGGAGGGGTTGAAGCTAGCTGAAATTTGTTATCGATAAATGCGGGGCTAACCGCGACACCTTAGAAAGCGGAACTTGATGCCGCCCTTGAAGTTTACCAACGCCGAAGTTTGACCGTGTCAAAGAGGGATTCACTTCCACACACTCGAACTTTCTGCCCCCGCCTCCTTCCCTTTTTGATAAGTCTCACTCAGACTGTTGTAAAGACTCTTGACCCTGTCGATCTCACCTAGTAGCCGCTTCCTCTCGCTCTCATCTTCAATTTCTCCAACGACGTCGGCAAAGCTCTTCGCAGTGAAGAACTTGTTCTTGCGATTGTAAAGCTGCCTGTTTTGTACCTGTTCTTCAATCTCGCCCTCCCCTGGGACCCGAAACACCTCCTGTAAGATGTCGATATCGTAAGGGATTCCGAAGAGATCCCGGCTATCCTCGTATGTGAACAAGTAGTAGAACTCGTTGAAGCCCGCCCATGTGATGCCGCTCAGACATAGCGAACATGGCTCATGAGTAGCAAGAAAGATGCAGTCTTTGGCGGGATGAGGTCGTGTTGATGGGTCAGGAAAGTCGACGGTGCAGAATTGTTGGATGCAATTGATCTCGCCGTGTAAGAGGGGTGAAATGCGCTCGTTGTTTGTAGCGAGAGTGTATGGTGTAAGGTCTTTGCGGGACAATATCGCCGCACCGAAAAGCTTTGAGCCACTTGAGACACCTTTTCGCGTCAGAGGTATGATGCTATCCTCGATGATAGATAGCAGGCTTGAAACCAGGTCCTTGGGTGGTAGTGACGTTGAGGTTGTGTGGGAAGACATTTTGTGGACGCCGAATCGAGTAGCGGAGATGCGTCTCGTTATGCCTGGGGAAGTCAGTCTTTGGTGTTGATTTGTACTAGAGAAACTGCTTCCGCTTATCGCTGGATGTGTTCGTTGATGGAGTTACTCTTGATCCCCATGTCGGAGGCTACCGGTGGCGCACGTCGCGGAGCCTCCCGATAGACTTATAGTGGGGCGCTACCGTCCGGAAGCTCACCGATAGACCTTTGGTTCCGTTACCCTGTTGTTATATGGTCTCCTTCTTACTAAGACTCAGTCTAGAAATCGCAATTGTGCAACGATCACACCGCTGAAGGCCCGTGGGGTGCCATCATAAACCTACTGCCGACCAGAAGTGCGTTACACTCAATGTGCAGCTCTTCTGGTCAACGGATCTGAATCATCTCCGGCTGTACTCCGCCCGACATTAGATCATCTAGCGGGTGAGAAACGCCTTCCTCCTTCTCCCTATCCAAAGCTGGCATGTATGAGCTGCCTATGATACGATAAAAGTCATGCTGTGGACGCAGAATCATAGGACAAGCGGTGTTCCACAACAGGGCGACAAGATCCCCAGGCCGAGCGGCGGCTGGGCACATTCCAACATAACCCTGCTGGGTGAGGTAAAACCTCTTGAAATAGTCATGCCCCTCTTTCTCCGGATCTAGGGTGGGTTCCTTTTGAATAGATGCAATCGAGCTGGCCTCCGACAGCAGCTGCGCTATGGACCTTAACATGGCGTTCTTTCCGTGTTTTGCATAATTCGCTATTGCTTCCGGGGATCTTTCACCCATGTCTTGAGAAGCCGCATAGAAAGCAACGACGTGGTTTTCGGAAGTCATATGGAAGGTAGCGGTCTCACATAAGTCTGTCATGAGGGCCTTGTATCCGTCTGCAGCTTCTTTAGGCCTGATATGCTCTTCCCAGAAGCTTTCCAAACTTGACCCCGGGATCTTGCAGGCGAAGGGGGGCATGTAATCTGAGAGGGCGATAATTTTGTCTAAAGTGGCGCTGAACACGTTGAGAGTGTCAACAGTGAGCGGGTTGAAATTTGACTGCAATGCAGACGTTCTCTCAGGAATAGATCTCGTGAAAGAGATGCCGTTCTCTACAAAAAGGCTGTCGAACTCGCAAACCGAGAACAGTCTGTGGCGTAATGGAAAACTGTTGACGAGAGGCAGATCCCAACGTGGTGACCACGACGGCATGTCACCCGGTTGCCACTGTTCCAGCTGTTCCCCGTGTTGAATCGCCAAGAAAATGTCTTCAATCAAATTGTGCTGCAGGGCCAGGACAGCAAATTGCCCATAAACATGCTCTATAGGCAAAGCGTAGTCTGGTATGGTCGCTTTAGCTAGCGATTCTCCAACGGGGTCTGCTCCTGCCCAACGGTCATCACCGGCACCAAGCCCCAAAATTCCATATATCCGATCGCGATTGTCTGAACATTTGAATCCCCTAGCCATATGGATCGTTCCCATAAAAGTCTCCGCGTGGTAGCGCCGCTCCTTGATCATAGACAACCGAGTCATAGGTTCGAGTATCTTAGAATAATGTCCCACAAAGCGCCACATCACGCCTGGTTTTGAAAGGTTGCTAATCGCCAGGTTGATATGGGTCCATTGGGATTCTTCCGCGCCCCACATGAACAGTAAGTCCTTTGCGAGAGCAAATTCCTGTATGATCCAGACACGGCCCCACCAAGGAATCAGAGACAATGCGTGAATGGAGTCCCATCTTTCAGAGTAACTGCTCACGAACAGATCCGTTCTTGTCAACGTAGCCTCGAGCTCTTCAGCATTCAAATCTCGCTGGCCCAGCTTAACGCAAACATCGAATGCGTGGCGGGCTTGGCCGTGTGGATCAGGACCTAGCCACACTAGGACTCGATGCGCATTACGGAAGACACGTTGCATGAGCTGCACTTGGTGCGACTTCTCAACATCGTCAATTTGATTGATGCACAGTCCGTCGATCCATACTGTCCGACGCCGATCCGGTAACCGAACTCGTAGGAGCGCCTGATACAAATTGCAAGTCACTGCGACGACCCTGGAATCGCATGTAATCGAAAATGGAAGATCCGAGTTGCCCCAGACGTACGAAAGGGCCTCGTACTCGGGATCGTTGTCGAGATCACAATGCTCCAGGCTGCATGTGAGAGGATCTGCTTCGGGCGCAGGATAAACGTGTAGAACCCGAATTGTTATCGAGGAGGTCAGCGGCCTGTACATAGCGTGTAGAAGCTGTTGTTCTGGCGGATCAGTGAGAGTGAACTGGGGAAGGATGTAGAAGATGGAGGTCTTGTAGCAAGGCAGCAGCGCGTGGGTAGAAACGGCAGGGCAGCGAAGGATACCATGAACCAATGATACACTGAACAAACTTCAGCCTTGCATGCCTAGGTGCAGAAAGCGGTTCAGACGCCATTGGATGTAGGATGGAGATACGCATGATCATGCAGGCAACGCCTCGACACCGCTGAAATATACGTCACGAGACACATGTAGAATTCGAGTTGTTTGGGAGAAACAGTTGGAGACGTAGGCGCAAGTAGCTGCGAGAGTGCCGACAAGGTTCACGGAAGCCCCGGGGTCATGCGGGGATGCTAGCTACTCGCGTGAGCAGGCGCGAACACGCTCAACGCGTCTCGAGGTCGTTCATCTTGACCTACCTCACCACGTCAATCGAGACTGCCAGCCCAGACCTCAGACATGCAGATCTTCAACAGAGGGAATGCGATTAAGTATAAATCTAATTAGTCACCCGATTATCGCTAACCACCCTCATAAATCGACAAACTCGCCCTTCAGCAACGGATCGTTGCGCACCTGCTGCAGGTAGCTCTCCACCTTGGCCGTCAACGCAGGCACATCGAACCCGAAATACTTATAAGCAGCTTTGCCCGGCAAGCTGTGACCAAAGCGCTTCATGCAGCAAGCCGCATCGGCATACCTCTCCCACCCGTTCGGCGCGAACGGCTCAATGACGACCGCCGAAATACCTTGATGTCTTCGCAACGTCTCCCTCTTGTATTGTGTGGACTGAGCATCAAATAATCGCTGACATGGGAAGCTCACGATACGCGCCTTGATGTTCTTCGCCTTTAGCTCCTTCGCTGTATCGACAGCATGATGCAGCTCCGCACCGACACCGATAAGCGTCACGTCCGCATCCTCAACCTCGTCGATCACGTACGCGCCCTTCGCGACCAAGTCCCGCTTCGTTTGCGGTAGTTGAGGCAGAGTATGCCGAGACGTCGAGATGATGCTTGGTGTATTCTTCGCCTCGATCGCCGTGATCCACGCGCCTGCGGTCTCCTCGCTATCGGCCGGTCGGATATACAATATATTGGGCATGGCGCGGTAGAGGTTGGCAAGTTCGATTGGCTGATGGGTTGGGCCATCTTCGCCCATACCGATACTGTCGTGTGTGGCTGCATGTATGACCTGAAGGCGTTGCAGCGCACCCATGCGAACAGCCGGGGCTGCATAAAGGTAGAACATGAAGAAAGAAGATGTAACGGGGATAAAAGTGTTTGGTGCGTATGCTGCCAAACCGTTGGAGATGGCGGCCATGGCATGCTCTCGCACACCATAGTGGATATAGCGTCCGCTGTAATTGCCGACAATGCCGCATGTGGTCTTCAAGTCAGGCTACGGAGGGTTAGCAACCTCGCATTCAGCTGGATGAGGGCATGACTTACATTTTGGAAGTCGACTTTGCCTTTCCAGTTCATGTTGACTGAAGGCGTCAGATCAGCGGTGCCGACCATGAAGTTGTTGATCTTCTCAGCAATTGTGTTGAAGACAAGGCCTGACGCTTTCCTTGTGGCTGTAGGCGCCTCAGGAAATGAACTTGGGACCAAATCCTTCCAGTTGTCTGTCAGACGACCTTCGACCCGGCGCTTGAAGTCAGCACCATCCTCCGGGTACTTGCTCTGGTACTCTTGTACTTTCTTCTCCCATGATTTCACAAGCTCCTCGCCCCTTGCGGGAATGTCTCCGAAGAACTCGCGCACTTCTTCGCTGACAACGAAATGTTCCTCGGGGTTGAAGCCGTAAGCCTTCTTCATATTGGCGACATCAGCTGCTCCGAATGCCATACCATGTGCAGTGGCATCGCCTGCGACAGCACTACCAAGACCAATCACTGTCCGAACGTTGATGAATGTCGGCTTCTCAGTGGATGAGCGTGCTTTGTTCAGGGCTTCGACAAGGCCTTCGATGTCAAAACACCCGTCCTCAATGTCGATGATGTCCCAACCGCATGCAGCCATCTTGGCGTTGACGTCCTCGGTATTGGTAAGGTCGACAGAACCGTCGCAGGTAACTTGGTTGTTATCGTAGATGATCGTAAGGTTGTTGAGCTTCAGGTGACCAGCGAAAGAGATTGCTTCCATGGCAACACCTTCCTGCAGACATGCATCACCGATCATGCACCATGTGTGATTCGACACGACATCGAAATCCGGTTTGTTGTAGATCGCCTGGAGGTTCTTCGTTGCCATCGCCAGTCCGACCGCATTGGCTACACCCTGTCCTAATGGGCCAGTCGTCACCTCGATACCTTCATGTTCGATCTCGGGATGTCCTGGGCATAACGCGTCGACGCGCTCTGAGTGGTACGACTTCAACTGGTCGAAAGTCATGGCTTTGTAGCCTGTGAGGTGAAGGAAAGTGTACTGGAAGAGACAAGTGTGGCCGTTTGACAGGACGAATCGATCGCGATTAAAGTAGTCAGGCGTGTGCGGTGCGTATCGCATAACATACTTCCACAATGCAACACCGATGGCCGCCATACCAATAGCTCCTCTGTCGCATCGTCAGTTCCATTCTTACAAGATGTGGTTGTGGATCTTACCCGGGGTGCCCGCCATTGAATTGCTGGCATAGATCCGCGATGAGCAACCTAAATGTCTTCAAGACATGATCTTGGTCTTTCGATAACTTCTGGACAGACGACTGTTCCAGCTTCGCTTCTTTCTTCAGTCCATCTACGACATTCTTGCCGTAACCGGTCGAGCCGCTGACCTGCGGTGAATCTTGCGAGGTATGCATTATGTGAGGGTATGGAATGTCTTGCGAGCTGCGAACTTCACAATACCAACATTAGAAGGTTGCTGTTCCTACAACAGAAGGAGGCGCATCACACATATGTATTCTTCGTGCTGCACTGAAAACTAATCTTCGACGTATATCCAGAACATTTCGCCGGGCATGCCACATCCAGTAATCCGACGCGTCGCTATTGCGGAGGCAAGCTCGGTGTCTTCAATTCCTATTGGACAACAGGGTCATAGGCTAGTCGAACGCGGTAACCATAGCCACCAACACACTACGTCGTCAATGCCCGTTGGAAACTTCCCCGCATTTTGCCACGACGACTGCGCTTTCCGGTCCCCAGGCTGAGGATGGGATTTCCACTTTGGCAAGAATGGCAATTTGGCGCGCTGAACATGTGGGGCTACTTGATACACCTCTACCCGTTTCCCCCAAGTTGACGACAGGCGCTCTTACTGGGAGTGATCGATCTTTACACTGCGACAAGTAAACATGACCCCAGCACTGGTAGATTCGTTTGGCGCCCATACACAGAAGCCTACTATCAAGACACCGCTACCAAATCCCTCGCTGCAAGTCACCGCGGACCATAACTTGAAGCTGCAAGATGCGCCTGTTTATGCGCCAGCGAAGGGAGAAGTGTTGCTGCATATCAAGGCTACGGGTGTTTGTGGGTAAGATGCCTTGACTTGATAGGCATGTCCAAAGCTGATAAATGTCTGCCAGATCTGATATCCATTTCTGGAAGGCCGGCAGAATAGGCTCGCTCGTCGTCGAAGGAGACTGCATCCTCGGCCATGAAGCGGCAGGCATAGTTCTACAATGCGGCAAAGATGTCACAAATCTCAAGCCCGGTAGATTCAACTCTCCATCTTCTTCTTCACCAGCTAACGTAGCATCCAGGTGATCGTGTAGCAGTCGAACCGGGCGTCCCTTGTGGGTCCTGCTTTCTATGCGTGGACGGCCGATACAACCTCTGCGAAGACGTCCAATTCGCCGGCGTCTACCCATACCACGGCACCATCCAACGCTACAAAACGCACCCCGCGAAATGGTGCCACAAACTACCTTCCAGCGTGTCCTATGCCGAAGGCGCACTTCTTGAGCCACTCTCCGTCGTCATGCACGGTATCAAATCCGCCGGCCTATCGCTAGGACGCGGTGCAGTAATCTGCGGCGCAGGTCCTATCGGTCTCGTTGCGCTCGCCGCAGCACGAGCAAGCGGAGCGCATCCCCTCGTTATCACGGATCTCGAACCCAAACGATTGGCATTCGCAAAGCAATTCGTACCAACAGCTCTCACGTACCAGGTCGACCGCAATCTGGATGCGCAGAGCAATGCGAAGAAGATTCGGGAGCTGTTCGATCTCGAGAATGTGGGTGAGTATGGTGCACCAGAGACTGTGCTGGAGTGCACAGGTGTGGAGAGTAGTGTTGTTACAGCTGCGTATACGGCGAGGAGAGGGGGCACAGTTATGGTGATTGGGGTTGGGAGGGAGATTATGAATAATCTGCCGTTTATGCATTTGAGTCTTGCTGAGGTAGGTGGACTGCACTTCATGAATCTCACGTCTGTGAGCAAGTTTGAAACCGGGTTTGCTGACACTGCTGTAGATCGATCTCAAGTTCATCAATCGCTATCGCGATACATGGCCTTCTGGCCTCCAGTGTCTGGCTGGTGGTATCCTGGATCTGAAACCACTTGTCAGCCATACGTTCCCGTTGGAGAAGGCACTGGATGCGCTGCACACTTGTGGCGATTTGAGCAATGGGAGTATCAAGGTGCAGATTATCGATGAAGTGGACGGTGTGTTGTAGCAACGTTCAGCTCGGCGAATCAATGACGTAAACTTTCGGCCTGATAGAACGGTTGTTGATGCTCGTCGCTTCCCTGTGATGGCTTAAATGGCTCCTTCCCCGCTCGCCAAACACCTAGCTTGATCTTACCCCATATGGTGCTCGCGATCGTCCCACCAAATTACACCATTTATCCAGTCTACAATCCTTCGGAGTACACTTCTGACCGCGACCGGGAGAACTTCGGTCGCCCTTCGACGCCACCATTGGGCAGCAGAGTTCCGGCAAAACCTCGGATGCGCCAATGTAATGTGAGGGGAATAGCTGTCTTGGAATCACTCACGATGCGACATGGAAGGATGCCTCATACGTACCGACATACCGGATCTGGGGAAGCTCACTAACGCAATCCTTGATTGAAGTGAGTAGACACGGGCATCGAACGACGACGCAGCGGCAAACGTGGTAATCACATAACCCGATCATCCGCCAGATCGCGACGATACTGTCTACGGTCACTCCTTCACTGCATGCGCATCAATTTATCCGTCATGTAGGTGACCTTGACATTGCAGCAAGTTGTATAAAACGCTGCCTCGCATTCTCCAGAACTATGCACCATCTCTGAGCTGGGATAAACCTGGTCTGAATCATTCCGTCTACATCCGCCACTTTGATCACGGCAGCCTCGGTGCAATCATCTCGCATCTTCGCAGACTACCATGGCTATAGAGGACGATCAAAAGTCCAACACTTTCGAGCTTACAGAACGCATACCGGAAGAAACGACTACCGCGGCCACATCCGAACTGGGTCATCTCGCCAACCAGGAAGACCATGAAATTGCGAAACTTGCGTCCTTCCGCAAGTACCCCTTGGCTTGTGCATGGTCGATATACATGGTCTGGGTAGTGCTACTAGTCAGCTTTGAGAACCAAGCAGCTGGCAATGTTATTGGTATACCAGAGTTTAGGAAAGACTTCGGCCATCAATTCACTGCGAAGGACGGCACTGTGAGCTATGTCATTGACGCTCAGTGGCAGTCGGCTTTCCAGGGCGCACCTGTAGCTTCGTAAGTAACCCACTCGAATCGAACGCTAGAAGAGACTAACGCTTCAGTGCTATCGTGGGTGCCCTCGAATGTGGCCAACTCGCTGACTGGCTTGGTCGCCGTCTAGTGATCATGATCTGTCTCACAGTCACCTTCGCTGCAATAATCATGGAGTTCGTCGTAATAACTAACGAGATGTTCTTTGGGGGCAAGTTCCTGAACGGTTTCGTCGTCGGTGCCCTAGCATCTGTCACCGTGACTTACATTGGCGAAGTTGCTCCGTTGAAACTCAGAGGCATGCTGACTTGCTTGACTGCGCTTTCATACGCCCTCGGTCCGCTTATAGTCGCACTCATTGTGAACTCCACTGGCGTATATACCAATCGCTGGGCATACCGCGCAGTCTTTTGCGCTCAGTACGGATTCGCCGGGGTAGCTGCTGCTTTCGTCTGGTTCATGCCCGAGTCACCGTGGTGGCTCGCATCCAAGGATCGCCAAGCCGACGCACTGAAGGCCCTCAACAGCCTTGGTCATCGCGGCTTTGCAGGCGAGCAGAAGCTCGCTCAGATTGTGACGACTCTACAAGAAGTCAAGCACGAAACCGAAGGCGTCACCTATCTGGAGTGCTTCCGTCGGTCCAACCTACGGCGAACGATCATCTCAGTCATGCCACTCACTATCCAGTCACTGAGCGGCATCATGTTCGCAGCTTCCTATTCGACGTACTACATGCAGCTCGCCGGCTTCACCACCGCCATGTCATTCAAGTTGCAGATCGTGCAGCAAGTCCTCTCTCTTATCGGAAATGTAATATCATGGTACCTAGTTGACCGTGTAGGCCGTCGCAACCTTACCTTCTGGGGACTCTTCGTGCTTACCATTATCCTGTTCGTCATGGCTGGTCTTGCTGTCATCGGTACAGTTCCCGCACTCAAGGGCGCTATCAGTATGATCCTCCTCTACTGCTTCTGGTACAATGTCACCATCGGCGCGACTGCTTACACTATCCTGTGCGAGACATCGACCTCACGTCTTCGCATCAAGACTATTGCTATCGGCCTCGCTCTTCAGAACGCGCTTAATACCATGTGGAGTTTTGTACTGCCTTACTTTTTCAACCCCGATCAACTCAACCTGGGTGGAAAGCTGGGTTTCATATTCGGTGGTTTATCTGTGTTGTGCTTGGTGTATCTTTGGTTCTATCAGCCCGAAACGGCTGGTCGGACGTACGAAGAGTTGGATGAGATGTTTGTTATTCGTGTCAAGGCGAGGAAGTTTGGAACGCACAGGACGGATGCGCAAGCTATGGGTCAGACGATCAAGGAGAAGGAAGCCGCATAGATTGCTGAGGTAAAATGACAACACAGCAAATCGAAAGGCCGCTTGAGCAGCAAGCCCAACACCTATATAGAAGAGATGACATGTTCCGCTAGGTTTATTCCTCGACTCTTCCACATACATAGACGATTGGATACAGCTACAAAAATGACTCCGAACACTCCGGAAACGACGAGCATACCGCTAGACGATGCAGAGCCGCCAAGGTTACACACAAAGTGCAAGACCTGCCGTCAAGAGATTCCTCTTCACTGCACAGGCCTAGCTGATCTGTTGGCGCGCTTCACGCCAGTCCAAGACAGCGTGTTAAATTATCTTGCCATCCGCGACATCGTTGCACTTTCTCGGACTACCAAGGCGCTCAGTGGATGTGTTGGTATAGTGGAACGCACGCAGTTCAATGTTAACGAAAGACTAAAGCGCTTCTTTGAGAACCCGAAGGCGTTTCGTTCGCTACAGGCAAAGCACAACATCGTCATTGGCGGTACCTTCGCGCTCGGCTTCATGTCAAGGAAGTATCTAAACG
>Ga0265780_10007766_pt1 | contig 13122 bp, 10 predicted proteins | sample P1T30metagenome_FD_192432 | JGI IMG/M metagenome (GOLD analysis project Ga0265780, IMG submission 192432) | Plant litter microbial communities from East Loma Ridge, Irvine, California - P1 T30 | ecosystem: Environmental > Terrestrial > Plant litter > Unclassified | place: USA: California...
CGCGACTCGAGCTCTTCGGGACGTCCGACGCGCACCGCGGTTGGGACCGCCTCGACCTGCTCCCCGCGAACGTCGACGAGATGCGCTCGGAGGTGCCGTGGTCCGAGGACGAGACCGGCCCCTCCCCCGTCTCCATCGGGGTCACGCACGCGCCGTACCGCCGGGTGCTCGACGCCTTCGTGACGCAGGGCGCCGACGTGGTGTTCGCCGGACACACCCACGGCGGCCAGGTCGCCGTCCCGGGGGTCGGCGCACTCGTGACGAACTGCGACCTGCCGCGGCGGTACGCGAGCGGCCTGCACCAGTGGCAGAACCGGACGCACTGGTCGTGGCTCAACGTCTCGGCCGGGCTCGGGACGTCGATCTACGCCCCCGTGCGGTTCGCCGTGCAGCCTGAGGCCGTCGTCGTCACCCTGACTGCGCGCGCCTGACCCCGCCCCCGGGCCGCACCTCCCGGCGACGCGCCCGGGCCGGACACGGTGGTCGTGAGCACCCCTGATCATCGGCTAGACTTCCAGGGTTGCTCCGGGAACGGAGCGATCACACCGCGGGGTGTGGCGCAGCTTGGTAGCGCGCCTCGTTCGGGACGAGGAGGTCGCAGGTTCAAATCCTGTCACCCCGACACTGTGTTGAGACAGCAGTACGAAGAAGGCCCGGATCCGTCAGGATCCGGGCCTTCTTCCTTTCCACCGTGCAGATGCCCGCCCCCGCACAGCGAGCGGGCACCGTCCGTCAGCGTGCGGCTGCGACCTCCGCGCGGACCAGCCGGCCCTCCGCGTGCAGCCCGGCCACGACCTCCAGTGCCTGGTGCCGGTACCGCGCCTGTGCGGCGCCGGGAGCGACGATGACGCCGTTCGCGCCCGTGGACGCCACGAGTGCGTTGATCTTGTCCGCGACCTCGTCCCGCGTGCCGTACGCCTGCCGTTCGGTCCGGGCGGCGATGAACCGACGCTCGAGGTCACTGAACTCGTACGCGCGGGCCTCCTCCATCGACACCGGCTCGGGCTTGGACCCCTGCCGCATCCGGATGAAGGAGATCATGCCGGGTGCGCTCTGGTCCTCGACGACGGCCGGGTCCTCGTCGGTGACGACCTGCACGCCGATGAGGGCGTTCGGCTCCGAGCGGAAGCGCGACGGTCGGAACGCGTCCCGGTAGAGCGCCAGCGCGGCCTCGGTGTTGTCCGACGCGAAGTGGTGGGCGAAGGCGAACGAGACGCCCAGGGCGCCGGCGACCTGGGCGCTGTAGCCGGACGAGCCGAGCAGCCAGAACTCGGGCACGTCGCCGTAGCCCGGCACCGCACGGATGCGGGACAGCGGGTTGTCCTCGGCCATGCCGGTGAAGAAGCCGATGAGGTCGGCGAGCCGCTCGGGGAAGTCGTCGACGTCGAGCCGGTCCGTCCGGCGCAGGGCCATCGCGGTCACACCGTCCGACCCGGGCGCACGCCCGAGGCCGAGGTCGACCCGGTCGCCGTACAGCGCGCGGAGGGTGCCGAACTGCTCGGCCACGACGAGGGGCGCGTGGTTCGGCAGCATCACGCCGCCGGACCCGATGCGGATCGTGCTCGTCGCCGCGCCCACGGCCGACAGGAGCACCGCCGGCGCAGAGGACGTGATGCCCGGCATGCCGTGGTGCTCGGCGACCCAGAAGCGCTCGTAGCCGAGCTGCTCGGCGCGGACGGCCATGTCGATCGACCCCCGCAGGGCCTCGGTGTTCGACTGCCCGTACTCGCGGGTGGCGAGGTCGAGGACGGAAAGGTGCACGGATGCGTCGCTCATGACGGCTCCAACGTCCGCCGTCGGACCGCCATTCCGCGTCGGACGGGAGGCCCGGGACGGCGCCGCCACGGGCCTCCTGGCCGGCAGGCGCAGCGTCAGCGCGCGCTCTCGCCGTCCAGGAGGCCGCCGGACTCGGTGAGGTAGCAGTTGGCGCACAGCGACTCGTACTCGACGTCGACGCCGTCGATGGCGACCTGCGAGCCGTCGAAGACGAACGCGCCGCCGACCTTCCGCGCGTTGAAGACCGCCTTGCGCCCGCAGCGGCAGATGGTCTTCAGCTCCTCGAGCGAGTGCGCGACCTCGAGCAGGCGTCGGCTGCCCGGGAACGCCTCGGTGCGGAAGTCGGTGCGGATGCCGTACGCGATCACCGGGACCTGGTCGAGCACCGCCACACGGAGGAGGTCGTCCACCTGCTTCGGGGTGAGGAACTGCGCCTCGTCGACGAGCACGCAGCTCACCGGGCGGACCATGCCGTCGAGGCGGTCCGACGCAGGGTCGGTCGCCCCGGCCTCCGCGACGGCGGCACGGACGTCGATGTCCGGAGGCAGCACCACGTCGGCCTGGCGGGTGACCCCGAGCCGGGACACGATCTCGCGGTCGCCCTTGGTGTCGACCGCGGGCTTGGCGAGCAGGACCCGCTGGCCGCGCTCCTCGTAGTTGTAGGCGGCCTGCAGGAGTCCGGTGCTCTTGCCGCTGTTCATCGCGCCGTAGCGGAAGTAGAGCTTGGCCACTACGCCAGGAAGCCGTCCTCCGCCGCACGACGGATCAGGTCGGACTTCTTCGACGCCGGACGACCGACCTTCGCGTACTTCTCGCGGACGCGGCGCAGGTACGTCTTGGCGGTCTCGTACTGCACGTTCATCTGCGCGGCGACCTCGTTCGTCGAGTAGCCCGAGACGTACAGGCGCAGTGCTTCCTCTTCACCGTGGCTGAGCTTCGGGCGCTGGTGGGCGGAGGCACCGGTCGGCAGCGGACGCCACTCCCGCTGGGCCGGCGTCTCGCGGGCGACGCCCATGACCTCGCGCGCGATGTCCATGACCTCGCGCATCGGCAGCGACTTCGACAGGAACGCCGCGGCACCGGCGGCGAGGGCCCGGTCGCGGGACTCGCGGGTGTCCATGCTCGACAGGACGATCACCTTCGCACCGGCCGCCCGGCAGGTCCGGACGCGGGCCTCGATCGACACCGGCTCCTTGAGCTGGAAGTCGAGGAAGACCAGGTCGGTCGGGAAGCTGTCGCTGTGCACCATCTCGAGCCAGGTGTGTGCGGTCAGTGCCAGGTCGAAGTCGAACGCGTTGACCGCGATCCAGCTCGACAGGCTGTCCAGGAGCACCTCGTGGTCGTCGAGGATCGCCAACCGGACCCGGCGCGATCCGGGACCCGGGAGTGCGGGACCGCCGTCCGTCAGCCTGTTCGGGTCAGTGCTGGTCATACGAGAACCTTAATGCGAGGGATGCGGGACGGACCGCGACGTCGAGGTCGGGGAACGTCACGCGGAGGACGGCGAAGTACGGGTCGAACGAGCGGTGGATGCCGACGTCGGAGTCGTCGACGGACACGGAGAAGGCCATCTCGACGCGGTCGACGTCGGTGGCGGAGGGGGTGACGGTCACGCGGAGGGCCGACCGGTCGACGCTGACCGAGCGGAGCAGCGCGCGGACGAAGGCCCGGACGACGGTGCGCTGGTCGGTGTCCATCGCGGCGGCGAGACCGGCGGGGTCGTCGACGGTCGCGGCGCGGTCCCCCGTCACGCGGAGCGCGTACTCGAGCCACGTCCGGTCCGCCTCGGCGACCATCACCCGACGGATGCCGTCGGCGATGGCACGGGCACGGTCGCGGTCGGCGTCGGTGAGGGACTCCCGCGTGCGCAGCTCGGCGAAGAACGGGGCGACCTGCTCCGCGAGGATCCGGGACCGGTCGCGCTGCACCTCTGCGGTGATGCCGTCGCGCTCGGCACGCTCGACGGAGTACGACCCCGCTCGGATCTGCACGCGCTCGGCCAACCCGGAGAACGTGCGGGCGAACACCGTGGCCGCGACGGTGAGGACGAGGGTCGGGGTGGCCGCGAGGAACGCGGCGACGCCGACCGGGACGCCCGTCGGGTACGTGGCGGCACCAGTGCCCCACACGACCGCGTCGACGACGACGAGCACCGCCCCGCCGACCGCGAGGTCGGGCCACGGGCGGAACGGGGACGCCATCACCACGCCGATCGCGGTGAGCAGCACCATGAAGTCGTTCACCCCGGAGCGGTCCGGGCCCCACTGCGCCGCCGAGCTCGTCACCGCGGCCGCTGCGAGCAGGCCGATGTGGAGCGCGAAGGCCCAGCGCGGGAACGGCGCGCGGAACGGACTGGAGGCGACGAGCACGACCGCGACGGCGGCGGCGACGAGCAGCACGGTCAGTGCGCTGAGCGGCGCGCTGCCGGGGACGTCCCGGTCGAAGACCGAGATGCCCACGGCCCACAGCGCGCCGACGGCGCCGAGGACGACGACGAACGGCCTGGCACCCATGGCACCGAGGGGGTCGTACTGCTGCACCGTGCGGCGTCCGGGACCGCCGGCGAGGCCACGCACCGAGGCCGGCACGACGCCGCGCCGGGGGCCGGGCGTCCGGGACCGCCTGCGGCCACGGGTGCCGTCGATGTCCCGGTCGCGGTCACGATCCCCGTACTGCGCGCGGTCTCGGTCGCGGTGCAGCCAGCTCACGACAGGGTCCCGTCGTCGTGGATCCCGCGCGACACCGGGCCGGCGAGGACGACGTACGGCACGGTCATCATGACGCTCGTCCCGGAGCCCGGCGTGGACCAGATCTGCACGTCACCGCCGACCCGACCGACCCGCTCGCGCACGGAGTTCCGTAGCCCCATCCGGTCGGTGCCGGTGGCCTCCTCGTCGAAGCCCCGGCCGTCGTCGACGACCATCACGGTGCACCCGACGCCGTCGTCGAACACGCTCACCTCGGCGCTGTCGGTGCCCGCGTGCTTGCGGACGTTCGTCAGGCACTGCCCGACGGCCCGGACGACGGCGGTGACCGCCCGGGGGTGGAGACGCCCGAGGGACGCCGGGTCGCCCGTCACGCTGACGGCCAGGCCGAGGGCCTGCTGGTCGTCGATCATCCGCCCGAAGGTGGCAGTCGCCTCGTCCACGGCGGTCGACTCGTCCGTGGTGCTGTCGGCTGCCGTGGAGCCGACCCCGTCGACGAGCCACGATCGCCCGGTCAGCATCGCCACGTCGGCGTCCATGGTCCGCGCGAGGTGCTCGTCCATCGGCCCGGCCGGTGCGACGGCGATCGCGTTGAGGTGGTTGAGCACGGTGTCGTGCAGGATCGCGGCGGCCTCGGCCTCGATCCCCGCACGGTAGGCGGCGGCGTGCTCCTCCCGGGCTGCCCGGAGCAGCTCCGGCTGGATCCGGGCCGACCGCACGGCGGAGCGCTCGGAGGCGACCACGAGCCCGACGACGAACGCGAGGGTCGCCCAGGCCAGCACGAGCGGGTACCCGGTCCCGCCGACCTGGGCGGTGGCGATGCTCGTCGCGACGCGGCCGACGGCGAACCCGAGCAGCGACCAGAGCACGACGCGCTTCGCCTCGGTCCCGGTGCCGCCGACGAGCACCAGCGGCACGACGACGAGCGAGACGAGGTACGAGGTCACCCACGGGGTGTCCACGGCCGCACCGACCACCCGCGCGAACCACCAACAGCAGACGCCGCCGACGAGCAGGAACGCGACCGCCGTGCGGCGGGTCCCGCTCTGCGTGTGCACGGCGATCATGCCGAGCATCGGGACGACGGCGAGCATCGCGCCGACGACGTGGACGGACGGGTCGGCGATGCGGAGGACCAGCAGTGCGACGACGGCTGCGGCGAGCGAGCCGATCGCAGCGGCGTGGAAGGCGCGCACGGTCGACCAGGCGTTCACGCGTGGAGCGAGATGCGTGGGGATGCCGAGCACCGGGCCAGTCCTTCCGTGCAGTCGTTCGGTCACACGGTGCTCGGGACGGGCACTGCGCGCCGCGCACCGGGAGCCGTGCACGAGGCCCACCGGGGGAACAGCGGGGCCGCCTCCGAGTCAACCACCCGGAGACGACTCGTGTACCCCGAACAGCCCATGCGGTGACGGACGTGTCGATGGTACCGGGCACCGCTGACGTCCGACTGTCCCCCGACGGCGGTGACGACCCCTCAGAACAGCCGCGGCTCCGCCGGACCGGCCGGGCGCGTTCGATCGGGCTGCGGGCCGCCGGCCAGCGCGGACGTGCGCACCGCACCCGGGCTCGGACGTCCGCCGGCGCCCAGCGCCGTGGCACCGGTCGGGCGGTACTCCCCGCGGTGCGCGTACGCGGGGTCGGCCCGCTTGAGCGGCGACTCGTCCGACGAGCGCGGTGGCGCGTCCGCGGAGAAGCCCATCGAGCCGGTCGCGGGGTCGACGACGCCGAGGGCGAGCCCGTGGTCGCGGAGGATCGGCCGGACCCGCTCGGCCAACCACCGTCGGTAGTCCTTCGGGGCGTAGGTGTTGTCGAGGTACATGGACCGGTACCGCGCGACGAGGTCTGGGTGGGTCCGCGCGAGCCACTCGAGGTACCACGGCTTCACGCCCGGACGCAGGTGCAGGGCCGAGTACATCAGGCTCGTCGCTCCCGCCGCAGCCGCCCGGCCCACCGCCGCGTCGAGGTGCGCGCGCGTGTCGGTGATGTACGGCAGCACGGGCATGAGGAACACCGAGCACGTCAGCCCGGCGTCCCGGATCGCGCGCACCGTCGCCAGCCGCGCGGCGGTCGTCGGGGTGCCCGGCTCCACCGACTGCTGCAGGTCGTCGTCGTACACCGCGATCGACATCGCGAGGTCGACCGGCACGGACTTCGCCGCCTCGACCAGCACGGGGATGTCCCGACGGAGCAGCGTGCCCTTCGTCAGGATGCTGAACGGCGTCCCGGAGTCCGCCAGGGCACGGATGATGCCGGGCATCAGCCGGTACTTCCCCTCGGCCCGCTGGTAGGGGTCGGTGTTGGTGCCGAGCGCGACCGGGTGGCGGTCCCAGCTCGGCTTCGCGAGTTCACGGCGCACGACGTCGGCGACGTTCGTCTTGACCACGATCTGCTGGTCGAAGTCAGCTCCGCCGTCGAACTCGAGGTACGTGTGCGTCGGCCGGGCGAAGCAGTAGACGCAGGCATGGCTGCACCCGCGGTACGGGTTGATCGTCCAGCCCCAGGTGCCGCCGTCCGCGCCCGCGACCTTGTTCAGCGCGGACTTGGCCAGGACCTCGTGGAAGGTGACGTCGGCGAACTCCGGCGTGGTGACGCTGCGGACGAACCCGCTGTTCGATTCGAGGCCGGGGAGCATGTCGCTCCGCTCGGCCGTGATCGCCTGCCCGTCCCATCGCATGCACCCATTCGAACACATGTTCGAATGCGGTGCAAGTGGGGCTGCTGGAGGGGCCTGCTCAGCGGTGCAGGCCGAGCACCGCCGCCGTGCGGGAGAGCGTCTCATCCGCCAGCTCGGGGTCGTCGCCCAGGTGCTGCCCGAAGGTCGGCACCATCACGCGCACCGCGTCGGACCAGCGGTCCCAGCGGTCGGGGAAGCACCGCTGCAGCATGCCGAGCATGATCGGCACCGCGGTCGACGCTCCCGGGGAGGCACCGAGGAGTCCGGCGATCGAGCCGTCCGCCGAGGTGATGACCTCGGTGCCGAACTGCAGGACACCGCCCTTGTCCGCGTCGGGCTTGATGACCTGGACGCGCTGCCCGGCGGTGATGCGGTGCCAGTGCTCGGGCTTCGCGGCGGGCATGAAGTCGCGCAGGGCGTCGAACTTCGTGCGCTTCGAGGCGAGCAGCTGGCCGACGAGGTACTTGACCAGGTCGAGGTTCGAGAACGCGACGGCGAGCATCGGACGCAGGTTGTGCGGCCGGATCGAGGCGAACAGGTCGAGCACCGAGCCCTGCTTGAGGAACTTCGGGCTGAACCCGGCGTACGGGCCGAACATGAGGGAGGCCTTGCCGTCGACGATCCGGGTGTCGAGGTGCGGCACCGACATGGGCGGGGCACCGACGCTCGCCTTGCCGTACACCTTCGCCGCGTGCTTCTGCACGACCTCGGGGTCGTCGGTGCGGAGGAACTCCCCCGACACCGGGAACCCGCCGTAGCCGCGGATCTCCGGGATGCCGGACTTCTGCAGCAGCTGCAGGGCGCCGCCACCAGCGCCGACGAAGACGAACTTCGCGGCGATGCGCTGCGACGACCGGCCGACGTCGTTGAGGACGTCGAGCACCCACCCGTCGGACACCTTCGACCGCGAGATCTTCGTCACGCGGTGCGACGGCTCGAGCTCGACGCCGTCGATCTCGAGCTGGTCGAAGAGCTGCCGCGTGAGCGAGCCGAAGTCGACGTCGGACCCGGCCGGCGAGTAGGTCGCCGCGATCGGCTGGTCCTTCTTCCGGCCGGGGATGAGCGCCGGCGCCCACTTCCGGATCTGCTCGGCGTCCTCGCTGTACTCGAGGCCGGCGAAGAGCGGGTGGTCCTTCATCGCCTCGTACCGGGCACGCATGTACGCGACGTTGTCGGCACCCCAGACGAACGAGATGTGCGGCGTCGGGTTGATGAAGCTCGTCGGGTCCGGCAGGACACCGGTCTCGACGAGGTGCGCCCAGAACTGCCGCGAGACCTGGAACTGCTCGTTCACGGTGACGGCCTTCGCGATCTCGACGCGACCATCCGGCAGTTCCGGCGTGTAGTTCAGCTCGCACAGGGCCGAGTGGCCGGTCCCGGCGTTGTTCCACGGGTTCGAGGACTCCTGGGCGACACTGCCGAGGCGCTCGTAGACGCGGATCTCCCAGTCGGGCTCGAGGCGGTGGATGATGGCGCCCAGTGTGGCGCTCATGATCCCCCCTCCGACGAGGACGACGTCGATCGGGTCCACCTGCTTCACTGCCACCAGACGACCCTACCGCCGTTCCCTGCGCAGCGAACGGACGGGAGGCCCGGTACCAGCTGGTACCGGGTCTCCCGTCGTGTCGTCCGGTGCGTCAGGACGCAGCGGCACCGGCCGTGGCGCGCGCTGCGACCACGACCTCGGCGATCTGCACCGCGTTCAGGGCCGCGCCCTTCCGCAGGTTGTCGTTGCTGACGAAGAGCGCGAGCCCGCGCCCCTCCGGGGCGGACTGGTCGGCGCGGATGCGGCCGACGAACGACGGGTCCTGACCGGCCGCCTGCAGCGGGGTCGGGACCTCCGACAGCTCGACGCCGGGGGCGGTGGCGAGCAGCTCGGTCGCCCGCGTTGGCGACAGCGGCCGCTCGAACTCGGCGTTGACCGAGATGGAGTGCCCGGTGAAGACGGGGACGCGCACGCACGTCCCGGCGACGAGGAGGTCGGGCAGCTCGAGGATCTTCCGGCTCTCGTTGCGGAGCTTCTTCTCCTCGTCGGTCTCGCCCTCGCCGTCCTCGACGATGCTGCCGGCGAGCGGCACGACGTCGAAGGCGATCGGGCGGACGTACTTGACCGGCTCCGGGAAGGTGACGGCGGACCCGTCGTGCGTGAGCGCTGCGGCGTCCTGCTCGACGGCGGCACGGGCCTGGCCGAGCAGTTCCTCGACCCCGGCGAGCCCGCTGCCGGAGACGGCCTGGTAGGTGGTGGCGACGAGGCGACGGAGGCCGGCCTCGGCATCGAGGACCTTCAGGACCGGCATGATCGCCATGGTCGTGCAGTTCGGGTTCGCGATGATGCCCTTCGGCGCCTGGTCGATCGCGTGCGGGTTCACCTCGCTGACCACGAGCGGGACGTCCGGGTCCATGCGCCAGGCGCTCGAGTTGTCGATCACGAGCGCACCCGCCGCGGCGAAACGGGGGGCGAGCGCCCGGGAGGCGGTGGCACCGGCGGAGAACAGCGCGATGTCGACACCGGCCGGGTCGGCCGTCTCGGAGTCCTCGACGACGACGTCCTCGCCACGGAAGGAGAGGGTCGTGCCGGCCGAGCGGGCGCTGCCGAAGAACCGGACCGTGGTGGCGGGGAAGGCGCGCTCCTCGAGCAGGCGGCGCATCACGGCACCGACCTGACCGGTGGCGCCGACGACCGCGACGGTCAGGGGGGTGCTGGTGCTGGGGGTGGTGCTCATGGGTCTGCTCCTGGTCAGCGGCCGGTGCCGGCGTAGACGACGGCCTCGCTGTCGGCGTCGAGCCCGAACGCCTCGTGCACGACGCGCATCGCCTCGTTCAGGGTGTCGGCGCGGGTGACGACCGAGATGCGGATCTCCGACGTCGAGATCATCTCGATGTTGATGGAGGCGTCGTGGAGGGCGCGGAAGAGCTGGGCGGACACACCCGCATTCGTCCGCATCCCCGCGCCGACGAGCGCGAGCTTGCCGATCTGGTCGTCGTACTGGATGCCCTCGTAGCCGATGTCGGCCTTCGACACCTCGAGCGCGGTGAGGACGCTCTGGCCCTGGTCCTTCGGCAGCGTGAACGAGATGTCCGTCCGGCCAGTGGAGGCGGCGGACACGTTCTGCACGATCATGTCGATGTTCGCGCCGGCGCGGGCCACGATCGTGAAGATCCCGGCGGCCTTGCCCGGCTGGTCGGGCACGCCGACGACGGTGATCTTGCCCTCGGAGAGGTCTCCGGCGATGCCGGTGATGATCGGTTCTTCCACGGTTTCCCCCTCGACAGGGTTGTAGACGATGGTGCCCTCGACGTTGCTGAACGAGGACCGGACGTGCAGGGTGACGCCGTGCCGACGGGCGTACTCGACGGCACGGATGTAGAGGACCTTCGCGCCGGAGGCCGCGAGTTCGAGCATCTCCTCGCTGGTTACCCGGTCGATCTTCCGGGCCTTCGGGACGATGCGTGGGTCGGCGGTGAAGATGCCGTCGACGTCGGTGTAGATCTCGCAGACGTCGGCGTTCAAGGCGGCGGCCAGTGCGACGGCGGTGGTGTCGGACCCGCCGCGGCCGAGCGTGGTGATCTCACCGGTGGTGCGGTTGAAGCCCTGGAAGCCGGCGACGATCGCGACGTGACCGGCGTCGAGCGCCTCGCGCACGCGGCCGGGCGTCACGTCCACGATGCGGGCCTTGCCGTGCTGCGCGTCGGTGAGCATGCCGGCCTGGCTGCCCGTGTACGACGACGCCTCGACCCCGAGGCTCTTGATGGCCATCGCGAGGAGCGCCATCGAGATCCGCTCCCCCGCGGTCAGGAGCATGTCGAGCTCGCGTCCGGCGGGGATCGGCGTCACCTGGTGCGCGAGGTCGACGAGCTCGTCGGTCGTGTCGCCCATCGCCGAGACGGCCACGACGACGTCGTTGCCGGCCTTCTTCGTCGCGACGATGCGCTTCGCGACGCGCTTGATGCTCTCGGCATCCGCGACGGACGAGCCACCGAACTTCTGCACGATCAAGGCCACGGGCACGCACTCCTGGGGACGGTTCACCGCGACGTCACGCGGCGGGTCAATCGTAGAGGGTCATCTCGCGATGTTGCGTCGGAGGCGGTCCGGACGCAACGATCGAGCGTGCCGGTCAGCCGCCGACCTGACGCCGCCCCTCGAAGGCGCGGCCGAGCGTGACCTCGTCGGCGTACTCCAGGTCACCGCCGACGGGCAACCCGGATGCGAGACGGGTGGTCCGGATCCCCATCGGCACGAGCAACCGGCTGAGGTAGGTCGCCGTCGCCTCGCCCTCGAGGTTCGGATCGGTCGCGATGATGACCTCGTCGACCGTGCCGTCCGCGAGCCGGACCATGAGCTGCTGGATCCGGAGGTCGTCCGGACCGATGCCGTCGATCGGGCTGATCGCCCCGCCGAGCACGTGGTAGAGCCCGCGGAACTCCCGCGTCCGCTCGATGGCGGCGACGTCCTTGGCCTCCTCCACGACGCAGATCGTGGCGGGCGAGCGTCGCGGGTCACGGCAGATGCTGCAGCGGACGTTCTCGGTGACGTTGCCGCAGACCTCGCAGAAGCGGACCCGTTCCTTGACGTCGGCCAGCAGCTCGGACAGCCGGGTCGGGTCGAACGACTCGGTCTGCAGGATGTGGAACGCGATGCGCTGCGCCGACTTCGGGCCGATGCCGGGCAGGCGGCCGAACTCGTCGATGAGGTCCTGGACGATGCCGTCGTACATCAGGCACCACCCTCGGACAGCGACGTCTCCTCGATGAACTGCGCGCCGAGGATCTCCCGCACGACGGCCTCGCCGTAGCGACCGGGCACGGGGGCGCGTCGCACGGCGTTCGACGCCGGGCGCTGCTGCGTGGCGGTCGCCGGCGCTGCCGACTGTCCACCACGAGCCGCGGCCGGGCCCGTGGCGGCGGGACGTGCCGGCGCGGCCTGGGCCGCCGCGCTCTGGGCCGGTGCGGTCTGGGCCGGTGCGGTCTGGGCCGGACGGGCACCGGCGGCCTGGCCGGAACGCCCGCCGCCGCGCGGACCGGGGTCCGGGAAGGGGGCGCCGTCGTCGAACGGCTCGTCGTCGAGGGGGTAGTCGTCGACGGGGACGTCGGAGCGACCGGGCGAAGCCGATCCTCCGGAGCCTCCGTCGGCAGGAGCAGGAGCTGCGGCCGGCGCGGCTGTGGCCGGCGTCGGCTGCCGGTCGTCCGGGCTGGTGCGCTCGGCCGGGGCCACGGCGGCACCGGACGGCACGACGCCGAAGGGTGCACCCCAGGAGGGCTGGACGTCCTCGGGCACCGCACCGGCCGTGGGGTCGGTCGCGGGGATCGTCGCCACCGCCCAGTCGGTGACCGGGCTCGACGACGGGGCTGCCCCACCGGACGCAGGGGCAGCGGGACGGCGAACTGCTGCGCCGCCGTCGCCGGTCGCCCGCTGCGCGGAGTCCTGCCGTGCGCTGTCCGGCTGTGCGCTGTCGTCCTGCGCGGTCGGCGTCGAGGACGTCTGCTGACGCGCCGGGGCTGAGGCGCGGTCGGACGCACGCTCCGCGGGTGCCGAGCCCTGGTCCGGACCGGAACGGTCATCAGCCGGGGTGGAGGGTCGCTGGGCGTCCTGGCCGGAAGCGGAGCGCTCCTGACGACGGGGTCGCGTCGCTGGCTCCGCGTCGTCCGCAGCGTCTGGCTGCGACTCCGGCGCGGACTCCTTCGCCGATGCTGGCTCCTCCGCCGGGGCAGACTGCTGCGGCGGAGCGGACTCCTCGGCCGGTGCCGACGCCGACGTGGGTTCCGACGGCTGTGCCGGTGTGGACTGCCGAGCCGGAGCAGCCTGCGGGGCCGGGGTCTGCTCCGGCGATGCAGGCTGCGTCGCATCGGGCTGCTGCGCCCTTGCAGGCTGCGACGCCGCAGTGGGCGACTGGCCCGCCGCCTCGGCCGCGGGCTGCCGCTGGGCGGATGCCTGCTGTGCGACGGGCTGCTGCTGCGCCGGTG
>Ga0265780_10007767_pt1 | contig 13122 bp, 7 predicted proteins | sample P1T30metagenome_FD_192432 | JGI IMG/M metagenome (GOLD analysis project Ga0265780, IMG submission 192432) | Plant litter microbial communities from East Loma Ridge, Irvine, California - P1 T30 | ecosystem: Environmental > Terrestrial > Plant litter > Unclassified | place: USA: California...
TGCAGCGACATTCGAAAGCCGACAACTTCGCTGGCACCAAGGACACTATGCTTGTACCGATAACGAGCCCGATAGGCAGAGCCTTGTAGGGCGCCAGGTTCCTGTTCCCCGAGATGAATACCCTTGTAGTAGTGGCCAATGAACGCTGCTCCCGGATAGTCTTGTTGAGGCGTGACTTCACGCTGCAGAAGTGGGAAGCCCGACACATCATCGACAGGTCGTCGAGTAGAATTGGGCTTAGCGTTGAGTTGTACCTGCGTCCACCCGGGGTGAGTTGAGAACGCATGTTGCCAAGCTAACGGCGAACGTGGCAAATCAGGTCTCTCGAAGTTTCTGCGCGCCGAAAGGTGGATCCTATGGATTCTGCGCCGCTACAGGATAAACATGGCGCTGCTTACAATTATCGAAATGTGAATTTGTTGAACTGAACCATCTGGGCGCATTGCTTGTACAGTGCATGTAAAGGCGCTTTGTGCGCGGTCCGCAGGGTGTCGCGAAGCTGCGGGAAGACGAGAAAACGCTCAAGCTTGCGTATGCCCCCAAGATCAACACCTGTCTGCATCCCCGGGCACAGCAGCGCGAGGTGTGGGGGACAAGTGGAGGATGAGTGTGGACGTTACATCATGAGAGGTCGGTAGACGGGTGCTTGGTATCGGTAGCTACTGCAAGCGATCAATGTTATCGATAGGAGCCAGTTCCACAACGTTTTCGACTGCCGATCATCAGAGTGCCGAAAACACTTTACGCTTCCCAAGGCCGGCGCATCTGCTACGAGGGGAATGCAAGGCCCAGACTTTTTGACGTGGCTTCGGCAAACCAGCTTGAGTCTTTTGAGGCATGCGACACGCGACAGCTGCCCAGCTGCCCAGGTGGCCACGAGGAACGAAGACAGACCGAAAAAGCTCGGCATGCCAGCATCTGCAGCCAGGTACGGCGGCAGAGCGGCGCAGGAACAGCGGCGGATCAGCCAGGGAAAGAGATGTGATGGGATCTAGGATGAAAATTCACTGCTTTTGTGGGTCCGGCTGCAGTGTGTAATACGGACCGGATGTTGTTGCGGCGTGCGGGCGGATGGACGCGCAATCTTTCGTGCCCAACTCGAGATGACGAAAAACCCAGCGTGGCCAGACTCCTCGCCGACTCAGGGCGATTTCGATTGCAAGACCTCATCTCGCATCCTGAGGCATGCCTGGCACGTTTGGCACGGCCGGCAACTTCTTCCCTCGGCGCTTCATCTCTTGTTGAACGACGTTGGAATAAGAGAAGTTTGGAAAACGCGGCCGGGAAATTGAACATCGACCCATCATTACCGATGATAATTCGCTGCAACCCCGCTGTGGCTAATGTTACGAGATGACGCATCTCGGATGAAGCGATTCATGTCGGAGCAATGAGAAGAATCCACGAAGGCACTGGTCCACGTCGGCGGTGAGAGGTCGGTCGAAACATTTGCCATGCGCCTCGCCATTGCTCGTATGCTGGCTGCATGGGACTTGACAGTGACACGACGGGCACTTTATGTCGAGTGTCATGAAGCGCGCTGCCATCTCTGAGTGTCATCCACCACCTGTAAAGCAAGCACGGCAGCTTCGGGACGTCACACTGCTGGACACGTGCTCAATCCCCCGATCCCGTCTCCGTTACCAACGGGACCTTGAGCTCTGATCGTGCCGTTGTTTCAGCGAAAACGCGCTCTCATCTGGGTTTGCCTGGGCGATCCACAGCTTGTCGCTTGTCAGACCCCGCAAGTCTCGATCCTTCCCTTCCATCTCCGCAGAATCAAGAAAATCATTTCCGCAGCCTGCAGCCTCAGTGCTCGGATCATACAGCTGCTGTGGCACCATGGCTGAAACGCTAACATCCGCGACCTGCTTCCCTTGTGCAAGGCACAGCGCAAGACGGTCGCCTTTTCGACAGGAACATAGTTGAGCACTAAGAAAGGCATCTGAAACGTGGCCCTGTCACGGCTGACAGGGAGACATTATTCTGGCCAATCGACTCTTCGCTCGCATCGTGTTTCCTTAGCGACTTGCCACTCTTGGGTCTAGTGTATTCGGCTAGAGCACCCCATCTGGGCGGCTAGTCGCCTGGTCCCCTGCAGTAGTAGATTGATGGTCTGTCACTACCCCTGAAAACCTCTCGCTGTCTTTACGAATGCCAGTAAAGACGCCGACGAGCGCGCGTACTCTCAGGCACAGATCCAAAGCGACAGTGGACCAAGAAGGACACAATGACTTTGTCAACTTGGCCAGTGGCCATCAAAGCCCTGCCGCCTCAACTAACAGTGTGATGAAGTCAGCACAAGGTCTGCTTCAACAATGGTCGGTAAAAGGAAATGAAAGGATCCAATACGGCTATTACGAGCTTGGACACGATGTTGCTTTCGCCTAGAACTCGCTAGTGCCAGGTACAAGCACATGTGCGGCGCATGGGGTCGGTGGCCCGCGCCAGGGCACTTGCTTTCATTTCCTGCCTGCGAGGGCTTGCGAAGCGCTCATATGCCTATTTGGTATATATCCCCTCTTTTCCTTTCCTTGACATACTTCTTCGATCCAGGTCTGCGACTTCCAGGTTTCGACACTATCCAGTCTCTCACTACCCGTCACCATTTGACACCACGTTCACTACCGCCATTCGGCACTATCATTCTTTTTACACAGCTATCAACACATTCTCATCGGACCGACCTCAAATCCTCCAAATCCTTCCGCACCAACACCAACAAACACAGTACACTAGATCTACCAAAACAAGATGCGTACCGCTTTCGCTATCGCTGCCCTTGCTGGCGCAGCCATTGCTGCTCCTAGCTACGGAGGTTACGGACAGCAGGAGCCCAAGAAGAACGTCGTCGTTGTCGTTGATACTGTCACCGAAACCTGCTACGTGACCGAGGGATCAATTCCTTCCCCTACTCCTGCCCCCGAGCCGGTACCAGCTCCCGCTGCGCCCACCACCACCGTCGTTGTCGAGCCTCCCAAGTCATCATCCGTGTATGTTGAGCCTCCTCAGCCTACACCTGTGTATGAGGCCCCCGCCCCGTCGCAGCCAGCCTACTCGGCTCCTCCCTACACCCCAGCTCCCGCTCCGGTTCCTACCCCCACTCCCAGTCCCGCGCCCCAACCAGCTCCCCCCGCCGACTCAGGCTACATGGGCGTCGTCGCTGAATGGCGCGCCAAGTTGGGCATGAAGGAGCTCACCCAAGACTCTAAGCTCGAGTCCAACGCCATGGACACCGTCGTCTCCGGCAACGGTGTCATGGTCCACAAGCTCAATGACGGCACATTCGGCCAGGTTCTCGCCCCCGGCCAGGATGGCAAGGACGAACAAGGCAACGACAACTTCACCAAGGTCTTCGTCGGTGGCTGGCTTTGTGAGCTTCCCCAGACCCCCGGTCTCGATGGCGTCTGCGGCACCATGTCCGAGGGCTGGGCATACGAGGGCCAGACTGGCCATGCCGAGATCCTCACCTCTCCGCAGTACTCCAAGATTGGATGTGCGCTCCACAAGGGTATCTGGTGCTGCGATCTTGCATAGACGCTTCATCCGTTATCTGTGAATATAGGGGTCTTTTCTTTGGGTATATAGGTGGTTTGGGACAAAACGCACTTGTGCGGGTGCTTGGACACATTTTCGCTTCTCCTGTATCGTACGTTCACTGTACGCTTCTTCATCCCTTGTTTTATCTATTAGGGAAAACTGCATCGTCTGTCGGAAATTGACGTCTTCACGATTTCACGAGCCAAACCTTTGCGATTCAACATTTGTTGCTGTGAGATGATCCCAACCTGGCAAGGATGAATGCAATTTCTGCACTGTGCAATTGCAAACTAGAGTCGTATATCTCACAATCATACAGTAATATTCCTAGCGACTGTCAAACGGCCAGAACCACGCCGCTTGTTCCCCTGATCACAAGCGGCTATGGGAAAATTAGAAATTAGTAACCGCGGTCCAACCGTATCGCTCAGACCCTGCCCAGCCGCGTACCTGAATTGCCGCGCCGCCTCTCAGCCAGCCAATATTGATCTCCAGCAGCTATCCGAGTCAAATTCAGCTTCACTGAGCACCGCAAGGCGCTAAATGGTGCGCACCTCACTATCGAGTCGAAATAAGGTTGCCGATCGGCCAGCGCCCGGGGAATAGAAACATGCGGAGGGAGTTGCGCAACGAAAGGGTTGCACAAAAACATGCACCCACGTTTTTAGCCTCATCACATGGCTGTCAATGCGCACCTTACTATTCCTGGGCACCACGCCATGTTTTTGTAGCGACGCGCGCAAGGGGCGGATATCGACAGTGAACATCGCAATTTCCAGCAACAGCCAGGAAGATGATGCAAAAGGGGTGATCAATTTGTCTGGACTCTAGAGGTCATTGCGTGTAGAACGAGTGTGCTGAAATAGAAGTTATCTCCGGGGCAACTGGGGGCTTGAGATGAACGCATGCTCGGCCTCCGCCTTTTGATAGTCTGGGCAGTGCGATCCTTGGGTATATCGGTCTGCGACGTTATGATATTGTGCTAAGGGGTGGACCGTTGGGGTGGGTTGGTGATGAAACACGATTGTGGCTGCATTTTCTACATCGACATACTGCTGTCGTACTTGTGCTAAATCAGAGGCACTGTGTATCACAGCGTTGTCCATGTGCGCTGATGTTTGCAGGAGATAGACAAGTCTGTGGTGTCGGCCGAGTACACGAATGATGCAGCCATGCATCAATGCAGCAAATGTGTCCATTTGTAGCAACGTTGGGAGCAGTGGCATCAGCACTGTTCTGGGAAAGAATTGGCTGACGGGTGTATGTTGCTTCTCGAATCGGTCACGGCGGAAAGAGCAAGATCAGTTGGTGCAGGTGCAAACAAGATCTGGAGTTGCCAAGCGCATCGCATTCCACGCGCCGACCAACTTAGGCCACGATCACCAGTTTGGACTTTGATGACTGAATTACACGACGATGACCAATTCAGACTATTTATTCTGATTGCTCGAATGCTCCAGGGCGAACGCAAGACTTCATCAAGGCGCAGGCGATTGAAGACCGCACGTGGGCCAGGTGCCCAAGTGTGCATCGACGCTCAAAACGTCATGAACATGGCGCATCACACCGGAAGAACTTTCTATGTACGACCATTTGTTTCTCACGACTCAGGAGGACATTCATCGTGATGCAACATTGTCGACTCGACCGTATCTAGTCGCAGATCGATGGCATTGTGGCTCTGCCCCTCCTCTACCCCAGATTACAATTCGAGGCAACCTGCAACAAGTTGGGACCCTCGGAATCCTCGGGTGCGAGTCACGCACAGCAGATCGCAAGATCCGCATCGCAGCGTGCAGCTAACTTTCTTTCAGGCGGACCATGGCTTCCCGCCCTACAGATTCGCCATGGTGGTGTCTCCCAGCCCCGCCTTTGATTCGGCGTGCGGCCTTAGCAAGTGGCACATAGTACATGTAAAAAGGTGGGGAAGCTACATCTTGCAAGATGCCGCGGCTATGTTTTCGTTGTCTAAAGAGTACTCGTGGCGACGATCTAGTGTTCTTCGAGCTACTTTTCTTTGTCGGTCATTTAACATCCTCACTTGCATTCTGCCATACGCCTAGCCTCACATCACCATGGCTGCAAAAGGACCTGTTGCCCCAGCTCCCGTAGCTGAAGTGCCTATCCCGCAAACCGAGAAGACTCTAGTCGACATCAAGACCGGCGATCTTGCACAGGAAGAACCACTTCCATTCGATCCTGCTGCACTGAAGGAGAAGTACTTGGCCGAGCGCGACAGGCGTCTCGCGCGCAACCAGGGTGTTGAGCAGTATCTATTGCTGGATGGCAAATTATCACATTTCTTGAAAGATCCATGGGTAGAACCAGGATTCGAGCGCGAGCCCATTGATGAAGAGGTTGATGTTGTTATCGTTGGTGGTGGATATGGAGCGCAAGTGGTTGCAGTGCGCTTGATTGAGGCTGGCGTCAATAATTTCAGGATTATTGAGAAGGCTGGGGATTTTGGTGGCACATGGTAAGTACACTCTTGAACCCCACGGTCGATTGTGAAGATGCTAATACTTTATGTATAGGTACTGGAATCGCTACCCAGGTGCTGCGTGTGACATTGAAAGCTACATCTACATGCCCTTGCTTGAAGAGGTCGACTACATGCCAACGGAGAAGTACGCCAAGGCTAAAGAGCTCCTCAAGCATTCCCGGATGATTGGCAAGAAATTTGACTTGTACTCTCGTGCACTGTTCCAGACAGAAACGAAAGAGATGCGCTGGAACGAAGAAGAGGGTAAGTGGACAACTTCAACAGCACGGGGTGATAAGATCAAATCACGCTTCATCATCCCAGCAGCTGGTCCACTGCACCGACCAAAGCTTCTTGGTGTGCCTGGAATCGAAGACTTTAAAGGGCACTCCTTTCATTCGTCACGATGGGATTTCAACTACACTGGTGGTGACCCGTCCGGTGGTCTGGAGAAGCTGAAAGACAAGCGTGTCGGCATCATCGGTACTGGAGCTACCGCTGTACAAATCGTGCCGCATTTGGGCGCATGGGCGAAGCAATTATACGTATTCCAACGCACACCGTCGTCTATTGACGTGCGCGGTAACAGACCAACAGATCTGGAGTGGGCAAAGACGTTGAAGAAGGGGTGGCAACAGGAGCGCATGAACAACTTCGACAGCATTGTCAATGGCGGGTTTGAGAAGGAAGACATGGTTGGCGACAGATGGACCGACATCATCCGTGACCTTTTGACAGCAAAGGTTGATCCTAACGATCTGGTCAAAGCTGCGGCACAACGTCAGCTCGCGGACTTCAAAAAGATGGAAAGCATCAGGGCACGAACTGACGAAGTCGTGAAGGATAAGGAGATTGCGGATGCACTAAAGCCGTGGTACAACCAGTTTTGCAAACGCCCCTGTTTCCATGACGAATACCTCGATACTTTCAACAGGCCCAACGTCAAGCTCGTCGACACCAAAGGGCAAGGAGTTGAGCGTATATCCGAGAAGGGTGTCGTTGCCAACGGAGAAGAATTCGAGATTGACTGCTTGATCTACGCCACTGGCTTCGAGCTTGCTAACGAGTGGGCTCACAAAACTGGCATGGAAATCCATGGTCGTAACGGCATGACCACGTCTGAGAAGTGGAAGGATGGTGCATTGACACTCCATGGATGGGCGAGTCGTGAGTTCCCGAACTGCTTCTGGGTCTCCGTTGTACAGGCTGCTCTCACGCCGAACTTCATGCATGTCACGGCTGAACAGGCGCGGCACTTCGCGTACGTGATCTCCGAATGTCAGAAGCGCGACATTAGAACGGTCGAACCGACTCAGGAAGCGGAAGAGGCCTGGTGTGATACCATCGTGAAGGGTACTGCCCTCAGAGGTGATTTCTTCAAGGAGTGCACGCCTGGCTACTACAATAACGAGGGCAAGCCTTCGTTGTCGGCGGCGCGCAATGCGACATACGCATACGGCAGTCCAGCGTTCATCAAGATCCTCACTGACTGGAGAAACGCGAATGACCTTGCTGGGTTGGATGTAAAGTACAACAAGAAAGATGGTGAGCAGCATATTGTCACAAACGGTACTAGTGACGCTGAGACTTCGGTCAAGCCCGCGGCGAAAGTATTTGCGCAAAGTTCCAAGGTCGACGGAAGAACCCTCGTGCAGCAGTACTCTGATCTGCAGGCGAAACACCAGGCTGAGTTGAACGACCTGCTAAACAAGCACCGCGGTGAGGCTGAGAGACTCCTCAAGGAGGGCGAAGGTAGCTAGGGTTATGTGAAGAACCACTCAGATAGGGGGTATATAGCCATGAGTCGTGACACATTCCATTATAGAGCAGAGCATCCTCCTTTTCCCGCGCCATTTGTGCGCTCTTCCATGACCTCCAAGAATTGCGAATAAGCCAGAACAGCCTCCGCCAAAACGCCTTGAACACCTCAAACGTGATGCTAACTACACCCTCATAGCCGATCCCAGCGCGACCTCGCCCACAAAACTTGGTTGAATTTCGCCATCCTCGGGCGGTGTATCCGGCATGCCGCTCCTCCCACTCAAGCTCCCACTCGTGCTCAGTGCGACACTGCTCTTCCTCCCACCACCATACTCATCATACCGCATCCTCTTCGTCCCGCGCTCCAATTCCTCCCTCAGTGTGCCAACCTCCTCTTCCTTTTCCTTCCACAGCATAAGCACTGCTTGTCTCTCGTTCTCCACCCTCCGCTCCTCGTCGAGCTTCTCTTTGCGTATCAATGCGAGAACAGCGTCGCGGCCAATCTTCGCGGCCGCTTCGTCCTGGTTCGATGTGCCGGTCGAGCATCCGATCGCGCCGAGTATGTCGCCGCTGCCTGAGGGACAGAAAATGGGTATGCCACCGCCGAGGGTGCAGAAACGGCCGGAGATGGCGTTGTCGATGCCTGAGGTTGCGCTGCCGGGCCAGGCATTCTCCTGGTCTGGTGGAGGTGTTAGTTATGGCTCAGAAGTTGATATATGCGAGAGAGGACGAACATGCTGATGTGGGTATCCGGTTGCCCGCTGCTGTGAAAGCCATGTCCATTGCAGTGTTGATCGATGTGATTTTCGAGCCATCCATTCGCGTGAAGCTCAAGAGGTGGCAGTGCGCGTCCACTACTGCTATGGACCTGAGCACGTGTAAGTAATGTTTCGTCTCAGATCTGAGTGAGTGTTCTTACATGGGCACGCCAAGCTCGAGTGCATGTTGCTCTGCTGCTTGTGAGGCGACCCTTGCGCCGCCTTGCGTGAGGGTCGGGGTGGATGTCGTTGCTGCAGCCATTGGTGTCATGCGAATATGGGTATCCCAGAAGCACGCAATGCCCGCTCAGTGTTAGAATCTCAAATTGAGAAGGTCACAGTAACCGAAATAGCTGCAGTGATGCAAAAGCGTTGGCTTGATAGACAAGCGATAGACCCGGGTATACGGCAGCACTACGCCAGAAGAGATGCAGAGTGTTTAAAAAGCAGGTCAAGCGTTGGCAGATGGGGTGTTGCAACACTTTATGATTGGCAAGAGATTGCGGTAAATGTACATGCGAGAACAGGGAAGGTATGCAAGGTGCGGAATCTCAGGACTGAAGTGGAGTAGAACCGCATGCTAAGTCAAGACTCTGGGGATATAGCGACCTGGAGCGCCTGGAAATCCGCTTGACTGCCGTTTGCTGTTGGTAGCTTCCGGTGCGGGTTCATAGTTCCGTTGCGGTGAGAATGAGTGGCCGGGTACTTTGACCAAATTAGGCAATTCGTGTGCATCTGGGACCTACAAGGGTTCGAGATCAATTTTGTTGCTCAGCCTTCATTGAATGGAACAAACACGTATGGCTAGAAGTAAGCAAGTCCAGATTCTGGGAGCAAGATGCCACTCTATGCGTGTCTACATGACGCAGGTAGCGTCCATGATACAAAGTGACCATGGAAGGCTTGGTCGCAATGGGCTCGACGCCGTGTTTGCGTGTTGTGTCCTGTCCTTCTAGTCAAAGAGAAGATCTATGCAATTCTGGGGAGCCAAATGCCACCATGACACTAGCGCTCACTACCTTGCAGTGTCTTGTGCTGCTTTGCCCGAAGATGTCGTCGTGAAAGAGGGTGGGGCGCTAGCCAAATTCAGCCACGTGGTGCCCCGCACGGTCACATCGGGCCTTCTTTCACCACCACAACGTCATTGCATCTGCTGTTTTCACTTCATGGAACATGACCATATCCACAAGCGACGGCGATCAGCATTGTTTTTGGGTGCTCTCGATTTGGGCTCTACATGCCCGACTGCGACTCGAGCCGACGCACTGTGCACTCACTCTCCTTGCGCAGGATCACTCCTTCCGAGCAGAAGCGGTTGCTCTCTTCACACACCATGTATCACTACATAGGCGAGTGGATGACGTTGAGTTGTCGTAAATTTTATGGCTTCCTTAATCATAGCCTGCGCATATGCCAGCATGTAGTTCTTTGCTACCATGGACTAAGCCTGCAATGTTGTGGCCTCGAAGGCGCGATTAGGGAGAAGTTCGAATCTCACGGTCTTTGTTGCGCTTGTTAAAGTGAATGCGGTTTTTATTCATCTTCACCCCCAATTACTATTGTTACACGCGTACGGGGTTCATTGTCTGGCTCACTTTCACCAAGCTCTTTGTTTGATCAACTGCGCAAACCCAAAAACCGCCCATTCTTGCCGCACTCCGTAACTCCTACACTCTGCGCACGAAACGACTTCCAGCCAACAAGTCACCACTAGCTACCCTCAAAACCATCAACAACCGAGGACACGAGCTAGAATGGCGGACTTGATAGGGAATTTGATCGAGCATAGCTTGCCTTGGACATTGGGAATGTCCATGTTTTACGCATGTGCCCAATACTACAAATACGGCGGGCCCACACCTCCCAGCAAGAGCGAATGGTTCTGGACAGCTGCAGCGGACGATGATCCTCCTCATACGACTGACGCCTATGTCTCAACGCTCCTACAAACCTTAGCCGCCCCCACCACGACAGTCACCAGCGGCACCACTACTACGATTATAGTCACACCCAGTGTGCCTACCGAGACCATAACGTCAACCTCCATCGCCACCAATTGGCGTACGGAGTCCCTCATCTCTACCACGACTATCGAGTCTTGCACCTCGACTGTTCATCCATTCGCCCAAACGGTAACCCAGAGCGTGTCTTTTGACATCACGACGACGGAAACCACTACAATCAAGCCCACCTTCACCAAAATCATCACTGAAATGGTACAACCCACGAAGATTGTATACAGTGATTCCGCGCCGCCAGGACTTCTTCGATCCAACATATGGTTTCCCTACGCGATCTTTCTTATTCTTGCATCCGCGCTCGGCTACTGCGCTCGGCTTCAGTACCAGCTTAGCAGGTTCAAGAGGTCGAGCCTGTACAAAGAGCACGAGGAGAAGAACCGAGTACTGAACAAGAAACGTAATGAAGTGATCGCCAGGGCAAAGGAGATCAAGCGTAGGGAGAAGAATTTCGAACGCAAAGAACAGAAACTACAAGAAGATATATCGCAGATCAAGAGCGATGCCGATTTCAAAGCAGCGGAAGTTTCGAGGGAACTCAACTCGCTCAAGCCAAAGTTAGAGCTTCTCGGGGACATGATTAACGTCGATTCCATGAGCATTAGTCTCGAGGAGTTTGAGACATCGCTCACGAATTGGCTAGTTTCAAGAGATCGAGAGAAGGAAGATGCTTTGAAGGACTCGCTCGAAAAAGTGAACATTGCGGCAGTTTCACTGAAAAAGCAGCGCGATCAAGCATACGACCAGCTCAACAAATGCGCAAATGAGGCAGGTATGCCTGATGTGGCAGTGAGCAACTACGAGATTCGCGAGGACATCAGTAAATCGCTCGCAGATGTGGCAGAGCTCGAAGGGAAGCTAGACAAGGCAAAGAGGGAAATCAAAGAATTGAGAGAGGATAAGATTCGGGTTGGCTGAGCTGGTGAGAGCGTGTGAGAGTTGTTCGCGACGTCTTTCTCCAATTTTGGGTGGGAATACATTGACTACGAGTTTCATTCAATGTTAGTCTGACAGACCCCAAATTCTCTTCATTTTCAATTCACTACTGCTTTGGCTGTTGACGCCTTGTAATATAAGATATCTGGTGATCTCCGCTGCCTCCTTTTGCATCAGCTGCTTTCTACTCACCACCAGAGCTTTTGTAGTTCAACCAACCAAGTAAAACTTGCCAAGAGAATCGACACTAGGCAGATCATTCACGTTGCGTGAACAAATTCGTCTAGCGCCTCATTGCATAAAATCCCTCTACTCTTCGCCTGTCGTTCTACTCCCACCACTTTCTAAGCTTGCTCAAGGTCACCAAACGCAACTTCAACCACTTCGGACCAACCGATCAATATGCCTACGCGCACCCATAGTGTGCAGTTCCCAACGTTCGCCCGCAAGTCACACCGCGTTCACGATCCAACCATGCAAGTCGCTCCCGGCGTCTTTGCCGACAGCCATGAGACCGAAAAACAATTCTTCTTGTGCCAGGCATTTCAGATGCAGCTGCTCGCCAACAACGCTGGCGTCAAGCAGCAATACCAAGCTAAGCTTAAGGGCCTGAAGAAGGACCTGAAGGCTACACGTACACGTCATAAGCAAGACCTCACTAGTAATTCCGACGTTCCACGTGAGCAATTCCAGGTGCAGATCATCAACGAAGAGGGTCAGCGGAAGGCGGAAGTCATTACTGAGGCACCACGTATCGATATTGATAGCCCAAATGGACAGACCACTGGACTCGAAGAGCACAACGCACGCCCTAAGCAAGACACCACTGGTCCATCCGACGTTCCACGTGAGCAGATCAAGGTGCATGTCATCAACGAAGAGGATCAGCGGAATGCGGAAGTCATTACTGAGACACCACGTATCGATGTTCGAGGTGGAAAGATCGCCGAACTTCAAGAGCACAACGCACGTCTGAAGGCCGAGGCCAAGACCTTGAAAGAAGAGCGTGATCGTGTGCAGAGCATGTACGATGCTTCTGAGGCATCTCTCGTCGACATCGTTACTGAATGCACTGAACTGCACGACCAACAAGTCCGCGAGAAAGCCAAGCTTCAGGAACAACTTTCGGTATCAGACAATCGACTCAAAACTGAGGGATCAAACCACGATGTTACTCGCCGAAATCTCCAGAAGTCTTCAGCTGAGTCGGTGTCCAAACAGCTTGCTCTAGATGAGAGCGCATCCGCGCTTCAAAGGCTCAAGGTGGAGCACGAGCCCCTTAAGAAGGACCTCATGAATCTTCGACACGAACGCGACTCATTTAAAGAGGACTTGGAAGACCTCCGGTGTGAGAATGATGGTCTGCGCAAGGAGCGCGAGCTAGCGGCAACGGCACAAGCAGATGCGGCCTGTAAAGCCTTCAAGAAGGACGAACAACTCAAGGCCATGAAGCTAGAACTAGAGTCTGCGCTTGCAGAGATCAAAGATCTTCGCAGAGTGGCGGATGTTGTCGAGGATTCAACCAATGTTGGTCTTGAGAACGATGACACCCTCATCGGCGACGAATCAAGCCCGCATGGAGAATCCAACCTTATCAAGGTTGAGCTCGAACACGCTCCTGTGTCTG
>Ga0265780_10007769_pt1 | contig 13120 bp, 5 predicted proteins | sample P1T30metagenome_FD_192432 | JGI IMG/M metagenome (GOLD analysis project Ga0265780, IMG submission 192432) | Plant litter microbial communities from East Loma Ridge, Irvine, California - P1 T30 | ecosystem: Environmental > Terrestrial > Plant litter > Unclassified | place: USA: California...
GACCCGGCTTGTCAGCCTGGCGTGGTGTGCCGGTGCGCGCGGCATGACCGCCGAAGCGATCGATCTTTACCGCGGTAATCTTCATGTTTTCCGCCTTCGTCATGAGGATGCTGTCGTCGGTAATCAAGCGCAGGTTCGAGTGGTGATATTTCATCGCCACCGACAGAATGCGGTTGTCCGGGGTATCTTCGAAGTCGGCGGGCAGGCGTGTCAGGTCGCTGTCCTCGTAGCGGCGCCGGCTGGCTGGCATGTCGCGCAACAGCCGCGCCGCCTGGTTGCAGGCCTGGGCCAGTGCCGGATCGCGTTTCTTCCGATCGAGCTCGTCGAGCACCGTCTGCGGCAGCACCAGCAGCACGTTACCGGTCATCTTCAAGGGCAGTTCCGGTAGATTGATCAGCGCATTCGTGTCGGCGACAAAAACGTGGTCGAACTGGCCGGATTCATTGGCGGCGGCGCGTACCAGTTGGTCTTCCCATTCGAGCAGGCCAATGCGGCAAGTTTCCAACGGGGAGGCCGGATCAGGCGCCTCCACGCGCGCAAACTGGTAGAAACCGTCGAGGGCTTCGCGCCACTGCCGGATTGCAGCGATACACGCTTCGCTTTTCCTGTCCCGAAGGATTTTCGCCAGTACATTCGGTGGCGGCGCAGCGATTGGGAACGGCGTGCCGAGCATGCGCGCCAGCCCCGCCCCCTCCTTCCACAACGCGCGTAGCTGATGCTCGAACGGGTTCGGATTGCGCAGTGCACGCTCCACCTGGTCCAGGCTGGCCAAGGCCAACAACTCGGATACGAGCGGACCGGCATACACGACAGGCGAATACGGGATGCAGTAGTCCTTGACAACCTTGCGCGCTTCGTCGGTCATGCTGTGCAGTGCCGCGATGCTGACGGCCGGATAGGCAGCGTCAAGCAATTGTTCGAGCACGGATCGGGGATCCGGTGGTTCCAGAGCCTGCAGGGCGATACGCCACGTCGTAAATTCGCCGGGCGTGCCGATGGGTCCGTGCTCGCGCAGCGCTTGCGCGAAGACGTCCTGCAGTATTTTTCGGTCAAGAACCCTGGCTGCCTTGGGGTCGCGCGTCAACATCTCCGTGATCCATGACAGCACTTCATCCAGGCAAGCCTTGCCCTCGTGGGTGCTTCGCAGGCCATCCAGGAGCGCGGGCCAGGTCGTGGCCGCATCCAGTCTGAGTGCCGCGGAAATCTGCACGGGGTCGCGCGTTTCCAGTAATTCCTGCGCCAGCGCAGGATTGGCGACTGCCTGAGTGCCCCTCAGCTTGAGCGCAACCGGCACCGTCGTCGCTGTTCGGCCGATCCTGACCGCCACCCGGCACAGGCGCCAGCTGCGGCCATCGGCGACGATGCTGCATGGTACCGGCATGGCGCGCCCGCTGACGATGAGATGCCCTGCGTCGACACCCGGCTCAACCTCGGCAGGCTCGTCGGTTTCCGAATAGTGGACACGCAGGCCGCCGACTGATGCCTGTTCGATCCCATCGAATGTATTCAGGGCGATGTTGTCGAATGCGACTTCGCGCGCGTTGTCGAGCAAGTCTGCGATGTGCGCAAGAGGGAAAACGCTATCGTCGCCCGTTGGAACCACCTGCTCCCAATCGTCAAAGTCGGCATAGGCCTCGCCGAATACGGCGGAGGCGAGCCCACCTGTGATCGCTGCGTCTTCCTGTTCTTGCAGGTAGGCGCGCACGGCCGGCCGCGTGCAGGTGCTGTTCAGGCGGGTGCCGTCGAGGGCGGCCTCGACAATGACCGATTCCCACCGGAGTTCAGGTCCGCCCGCTGGGGTGACCGCCTCGATCTCCGTTTCGCCCGCGCGGTACCAGGAAGCATGCGCCAGGTCGGCCCGGAATGCCTCCATCGGGAAGACGTCCTGGTAAGCGCCGGCCGGCAGCGCCAGCGCAGGCGCCTGCCGGGCAAGCCCCTCCCACGCCTGCGCGCTACGCACCTCCAGGGCAACCGGGTCCCAGCACCATGACAGGGTGACGCGCTGGGGACGCCCCAGCAGTTTGCCGTTGCTGACCATTTTCTGACCACGCTCGGTCAGGGCAAGATCGCCGAGCAGAATCGCGCCGACCTCGTCCAGATGACGCTCGCAAGTGAGCAGACGAATGTCGGTCAACTCCGCCAGCATCGGCGTCAGCCACAATTCCGGCTGCGGAATACAGAGCATCTCGCTGAACAACTGCGTCAGCGGGCGCTCGCGGTAGTGCGGCAAGCCGCCCAGCCTCAACACGATATGGATCAGCGCAGTTTCCAGGGGATTCGGAATACGCGGGGTCGAGTGCTGCACCGTCACGTTGAAACGTTGTACGGGCACGCCCAGGCTTAGTCGAACGGCGCCGCTCATGGCTGCTTCCTCTTATTGGTCGGGCGCCGCTCACGTGGTGGGAACGGCGGTCGGCCCGTGTGCTTGCCGGCGGGTGGACCCGACTCCGGCATCAATTGTTGGTACTCCTGTTGATCGACGACCTGCAGCGGGTGCAAAAAGCCGCCGCCCAGGCTGATCTCGTCCAGAATCTGGCCGTAGACAGGTTTGGTCGTTTGCCCCGCCCGATCGAGATTAGGCAGGGTCACAGGATAGTTGCGGAACACCTCGGCCGCGCCGACGATCACCAGCAACTCCTGCGCCCGCGAAAAGGCGACGTTGATCCGCTCGAAGCGCGCGGTATTGGCTTTCTTGGAAAGCCGGTGCGGCGGGTTGCGTACCAGGCTCACCAGGATAATGGGCTTTTCCTTGCCCTGATAATTATCCGCGGTGTTGACCTCGACCTTGATCGCCTTGAACGCATGTTGTCCACGGGTGACCCTGGTCATCAGGTTCTTGATGATGCGAACCTGTTGATTATAGAAACTGACGACGCCGACATCTTTCAACGCGCGGCCGCCGGCGCCATAACCCTGCGCGTGGCAGGCGGCGTCGATATCGCGCAGCATCTTGACGACCAGTGCCGCTTCGGCGTCGTTCGACTTGCCGCCACTGAGACTCTTGGATTCGTGCGCCGGTTCGCCGGCCGGGGTGCGCCCCGAATCGACCCAGAGAACGTGCTGATCGGGGGACAGATACGCGTCGCCGCCCGGCCCCTTGAGGGTCAACGCATGCAGTCGCACGTCCTGCTTGCGGGTTTCCGGAAGCAAGCCGTCCGGGTCGGCCAGGCCGCACTTCAGGCGGTTCTCGTAAAACTTGTTGACCACATCCATGATCTGCGGATGCATGCGGTATTGCGTCAACAGGAAGGACTTGAGCGATGGCGCCGCATCTTCGAAATGCTGCTTGAACAGCGAGGCCGACACCAGGTGTTCATAGCGCTTCATGTTCTCGGCCGTCAGCGCCACTTCCTGCCGGTCCTCCGCATCGCCGCTCTCCGCCTGTTCCTCCATCTCTTCCAGTTGCTCCTGGGCTGACACCCCTTCCTTGAAGACCGGGGGCAACTGGCGGTGGTCGCCTACCAGTACGATCGCACGCGCCATCGACATCGCCATCAGGAGTTCGGGCGGGGTCGCCTTGCTGACCTCGTCGATGATCGCCACGTCGAAACTATGGTGGCCGGCGTCGTTCAGGGTGCGCCGCGACTCGTTGCAGGTCACCGCCACCACGTTGCAGTTGGTCCGGAAGGTATCGCCCAGGTAACCGCTCGCGACCCCGGAGGATGGCTTCTGCAAACCGGCGATCCACTCCTGCAGGATCGGCGCCCACTCGGTACGTACGCCATCGCTTTGCCGGCGTGCGGCAGTGCATTGCGCCAGTTCTTCACGGACCCCGCGCAACAAGTCGTCGCAGGTATGCTGCGCCACGCCAGGCGCAGCGGGGCGATCGGGCGCGAGGCGGTGCAGGCGCGCCAAGACCGCCTGGTAATGGCGCTCCTCGTTCAGCATGTCGTGATGGGCGTCGCGTAATTGCCGCTCCTCCCGGGAGACATGCTCTTCCAGGACGGACAGGTCCGGCGCGCGTCCGGCAGCCTCCGCAAGCAGGCCTTGCGCATGGCGCCAGGCTTGCGCCACCGCCTCCTGTGCCGCCTCGATCGCCGCCTCGCCCTGCGCCAGTCGCCTCACCACATGGGCAGGCGTGGCCGCCTTGTCGAAAACGTCCACGCCGGGCTGAAATACGCGTTCGTACCAACCGCGGTCCAGGCCACCCGATTGCTCGAGCACCCGCAACTCGGCATTGCAGGCATTCATGCGCGTTTGCAGGTCCGGAACGCTGTCGCCGCTGGTGAAGCGCTCGATCAGGCGGGCCCTTTCCTCTTTTAACAGACGGATCCTGCGCTCATGCTCGGCTGTAACGAGCTGACCGTTGGTATTCTGCTCCAACCGCTGCAGTTCATTTCTCATCCCCGGAACCAACTGCGCAAGGCGCCCGAGATGACGCGCAAACAGGTACAGATCTTGCGATTGCGCGGCAAGGGCCAAGGGATCCAGCACGCCGAAGGCCTGGCCGGCATGGACGCCGGCGGCGTCGAGTCGGCCGTGCGCCTCGCAGAGGCGCGCATGTAAAGGCGCGCACAGCCACAATGGCAAGCTGCCGCTCCACAAGGCATCGGCGTCGTGAACGCAGCGCAGGAAGCGTCGGCCCTCGTCCAGGAGTTCGTCCTCCTTCCTTGCGGCGGCCAAGGCCTGGCGTGCCGCAGCCAGCGACGCGGTGCCCGCTGCGGCACGTTCGCCGGCCTTGCCCACGCCGGCAAGGGCGGTGGCAAGATCGGTGCTTAACAGCGCCAGGTCGTCGACCCGGATTTGCAGCTCCCTGAAACGCGCCTCCTCCGCGTCCCAAGCGTCGACATACCGCCTGCGGCAAGCCGTGGCGACCGTTCTCCAGTGGCTGGCAGCCGCGTTCGACTCCGCGAAAGGCTGCGACTGATCCGCTTTTTTTCCAAGCCGGATGGCGCGAATCGTGGGAACGTCGGACAGGCGCTCGAGCGCATTGTCGACCGCGAGGTTCGCCTGCGATGCCAGCAGCACTTTTTTGCCGCGGAGCGTCAGCTGATGGATGGCCTCGGCGATCATCGTTGTCTTGCCGCTGCCGGGCGGCCCCTGGATCAGGGAAATCTCGCGCGTATTGAGCATCATGCGTACCGCCGCTTGCTGGTCGACGTTCATCCCGCCGCGCAGCCATTCGTCGTCGCTGATCTCGTCGTCCTGGGCAGGTTGCTGCGCCTTCTGGATGTCGAACAGATAGGCGGCGAGGAACGGTGCCTGTCCGAGGTTGTCGCGCAATTCCCTGATTTCGCCCTGCTGACGCTTGACCAGCGAACGGTCGCCTTCGGCATCGGGTGCGATGAATCCCTGCTCGGGCACGCGCACCTCCATGTACTTGCAGGCTTCCGCCACGCCACGCTGCTCGCACAGCGTTTCGAACTCCGCCTTGTCGGCATCGGACAGCGAGTAACGGTACAGGTGAAGTTCGGCGCGAGGCAGTTCTTCCTGCAATTCGGCCGGCACGGGACCGGCGATGGGAGCGGGCATCGAAGCGCGCGGCATCTCGCCCAGCGCGCATCGTTTCCCGCGCTTCACGTCGGCCCATTTCAACTCCCATGGCAGCTCCGAGTGATCCAGCGAAAAAGCACCCACGCCGCGCTGGCGCAGGGCTTTCTCGATGGAGCGGCGTTTAGGCGAATCACTCAACACGACGAAAAACGTCCACGTGCCGTCGGCTTCTAGCGAGCGCGATACGTAGCGCGCGCCGGCGACGCTTGCGTCGATCAGCTTGCGTTTCCACTCGAGGTAGTCGCTCCATTCTTGGAGTTTGGCGCCTGTGGCTTCCCCCATGGACGACAAGTTGTCGAACCAAGACGATGCGAGCAGGTTATCGGTCGGATTGCGAGCCTGCAGGCTATCGCGCACCGGTACGACGGTGACGGTGCGCTCGAAATCGCGCGGATGATGGTCGTGCAGGCTGACCAGACCGTTCACGCGCAGCATTCTTGATCGGCGGTCGACACGCCCACGTAGTGCCAGCACCATTCCTTCCGGCCAGGCTGCATGATGACTCGGAAGCGCCACTGCCGGGCGCAGCATGAGCTGGTCGTCGCCGAGTCGGGACACGAGAAAATCGACCGGGCGCCGTTCGGGCAGCAAGAGCGCGAACACGCCATCGAGCATTTGCTCCGGCGTGTCATGGCCGGGCATGAAACCGCCACGGCGGTAGCGGTTTGCTAAAGCACTCAAGTTTGCGTGCATGTTTTCACGGACGTCTCTTCTAGCACCGGGGGCTGTTGTGCAGTCCCAGTACAAAAATTCGGTGCGCGCTGCAGTACCGAGTTCGCTCATTGGAAATTGCTCAGAAGAAATCCACATTATAAATTTGATTTTCCGGGTCAAAACTATTCAATTCTCACGTGCCGCAGTGTTCGCTGTCCTGTTTCGCTGCTGAGCGGCGCGTCGTCGGTAACCAGGTCCTGTCGCAGATATATGACGTTAGTCCAATGAAACGGGGGCTCTCGAGATCAGGAATGTTGTAAAATCGTTACATTGGCAAACCGCTGTCGAAGAGCAGAAATTCATTTCGCTACCAGACCTGAGATACAGTTTAAGAACTTCGACAGCCATACCTAGATCTTTGAGAAAGCGCTGACAAGAATGACGTACCATGCGCGTTGCTAACTGCAAAGGAAAACAATGAGTCAAAATCATGAAGCCGATGTTGGAATTTTTAAAGCGACAATTGACGCTATCCGTGGCCGTGAAATTGGGCATTATCCAGTTGGCGATATCGGCAAGACGATCAGCGTAAAAACCGTTATCGAAAAGATTAATATCGAACTTAAAGATCTCCATTTCGCCGATGCGAAGGAGGCGGAGCATCACCTTGCTCAGGCAAAGGCGAGTTACGCAGAAGCCAAGGCAGCGACCGAATATCAAGACCACAAAACAGCCCGACTGCTAACCATTATGGCCTTCCTGACTGCAGCGGCGGGCACAGTATTCGCGAAAATGTTCGACAAGCTTCCTTTGCTACCAATGACAGCCCTTTCGTGGCAATCTATCCTTGTCGCAACTGTCTATATCGTCTTCGTACTATATTTCCTGATGGTGACCGCAGGTGCTTTGATTAGTTTCCACGCGATGCAAACCCGTTTTGTGACAACGAAAGAGGCCGAGGTCGTTAGCGACAAGATGCGGTCGCTGCTCTTCTTCAAACAAATTGCTAGCACTGAACCTGCTATCTGGGCGAGGAGTTTTCTCGCTACGCCCCGCGAACTGGTAACGCTCTCGATCAAGCATTATGTTGTCGAAACTTATCTGATTGCCTTTAAAACAAGTGATAAGGTACGGTACCTACAACCAGCGCAGAGACTACTGCAAAATGCAATCAAGGTCTTGATTGCATGGACCATCATCCTCGTTATGGCCACATCGACGGTTCCGATGCAAGACAGTGGCCAAGCGCGGGGAACGACACCGCCAGTAGCCGATCGCGCCGGCTTATCGGCGCTGGCACCCGGTTCAGGGCAGTGAACGCATTAATACTGACATTGCGCACTCAAGGAAAAAAATGGTAAATCCAGTTGTTTTGACAGACGCAGACAATACCCTGTGGGACACCGATTCCGTGTTTTCCGATGCCCAACTTGGGCTGCTTTCCAATGTCGAGAAAATGATGTCGGAGCGCTACACGAAAGACGATCGTCTGGAGTTCGTCAGGCGATACGACCAGGCGCTGGCCGCGATCCATCATGCGCATCTTAAATATCCGCCGACCTTGCTAGTACGTGCGCTTGAGATGGCACTGCGCGGCGCCGACCCCGCGACGGCTGCAACAGTCGTATGCAGAGGAGGCCATTCGTCGAGCTTGGAACAATCGGCAATCGACCAGGCTGTGGAAGAGTACTTCGCCATGCTCGGACGTCTCCCGGAACTGTTGCCGATGGTCCGAGACGGTCTGAAGCTGCTATGCCAGGCCGGAATACACCCCTATATTCTGACTGAGGGGAAAATCGAAAAGCAGAAGAAAATCCTCCTGCATTATTCGCTGACCGACTTGGTGCACGGGATTTTTGAGGTCACGAAAGACAGGGCTCAGTTCGAGCGTCTGCGCCTGCGATTTTCGCCTGCAGAGGTTGTGATCATCGGTGACCAGATAGACAGGGATGTTATTCCCGCCAAAGCCGCAGGGTGCTCTACCGTGTTGGTACCCGGTCGTTTTCGCCCTTACTGGCATCGAGAGGATCAGGCGTCTGAAGCAAGCGTAGTTGCTTCGACATTCGCAGAAGGCGTTCATTGGATATTGCAGCGCCCTCGTTAAGGTGTGCCGCTAGGGTCATGTGAGCGGATCGGAGACGCTAGGCCGTGCAATACGCCTTAACCTGGCAATAATCATCGCCCACACCATACCGCCGGCAACCTTTGCCGCCAACTGCGCCAGCACGATCGACGGCAGCACGGCACCGAATGCCATGACCGGGAAGACCAGCGAATCGACGGTGGCCCCGACCACGTTCGACCCGTTCACGCGCACGGACCAGGAGCGTCCTGCCAGCACTTGATAGGCCGCCGCATCGGCCAACGATGCGAAGCCGAACGCAACTACCGATGCAAGCGCAATCGGCCCGCTTGCCGGGTTAAGCCAATATGACACTACACCAGCAGTCACGATCAGGCCAAGCATGCGCGGCCACAGGTGTTTGCCATGCCAACGATCATGCAGTCGGTCGCGCAAGGTTAGGTCGAGACCGATCAGAAAAAAAGCAATGACAGGCATTGCAGACGGCCCGAACCAGGCGACGCCCATGTTGGCGGCGACTAGTGCCGCGATGTAGATGAAAATGTACTGCACAATTTGTTACTCCGTAAAATAAGCCGACGCTAGCGTCGTGGCGGTGATGCTGGACGCAGGGGTGCCGTGGCTTGCGCAGCGCTTGTTGTATCGCTGCATGCGAGAGCGCCGGCGCCCCCCTCCTGCCCATCGGTATCAGCCCGCGCCTTCGTTGTCGTTACCGCGGGGGCGGAACCTAGCGCCGCGTTGCTCCATTTCTTCTTTCGCCGCAAGGACTTCAGTCTGCCAACTGCGCGCACTCGATCGCTCGTCGCCCTCCTCAAATTTCACTCCGAACATGCACACCATATGCTTGGCGCGCGTGACGGCGACATAAAACAAGCGCATCTCTTCAGACAAAAAATGCTCTTGAACCTGGCTCCACTCGCGCCTGAATTCAGCGGAAGGGAAAATATCCAGTTCCTTGACGTTGAGCTCGAGCCCGTATTCTTCATGCGGCATGAAGTCAGGCATGGCATGTTTGAGGCGGTCCTCCTCGATTCCAGGAAGAATGACGACCGGGAACTCCAAGCCTTTGGAGCGATGGACGGTCATCACGGTGATTTGGCCATCGCCTTGCGTTTCCTGCTCTGCCGCATCGCGCGTTTCCATGTCGTTCATGATATCGCGTTGCAACATTTCGAGAAAAGTGCGCAAGGTCAGCGCCTGATCGCTGTTGAATCGGTTGCGCGCGTAGTCTCGTAAACGGTCCAAGTTGACGGCGGCACTGCCTTGGTCGCGCTGGCGATAACGGTCCTTCAACTGGAAAGCACGTTCGATCAAGCCGAGCAACTGTGGCACGGTCACGGTGCGCGACTTGTGCAAAAGGTCGCGCACCGTGTCTGCATGCTCCGGGTAGCTACGCTCGTACTCGTCGGTCAAGGGCCTCCCGCGTTGAACGCCATAGGCCAGAATCCGTGCTTCTTCCGAACGCAGGTCGATTCCTTCGAAGTGCTCCGATGACAAGGCCTCGACCAGCGCCACGTCGTCCGGGTAACGGGCGAGCAACTGAAGGAATCGGTACATGCCGATGACCTCCGGTTGGCGCACATACGAAATGCCGGTATCGGAGCGCGCCGGAATGCCTGCTTCGTCGAGATACCTGACCCACTCGCCGACTTCCTTGTTCGTGCGCACCAGCACGGCGATGTCCGCCGGTCGGATCGGCCGCCGGCCACCCTCCCCCGGGGGGCGATCCATGTCCACGCCAAGCATGTTCCTGATCCGCGTCATCGCATCGGCAACCGCGGTCGGTTTGTGGTCGGGTTCGAGGATCACCGCGATCGGCGGCAACTTATCGTCCGGCGCGTGATTGCGACCGCTCGCCTCCAAAGGATCGTCCAACTCCGGGAATTGCTCGCGCATCTTTTTGAAGAGCGCGTTCTGCGCCTCGAGCAGCGCCAGCGTCGGCCGCCCCGACTTCCTCAGCGGCAGCGCGGTGGTCCGGTGTCGGACGGTAAAGCGCTCCAGCAGCGAGGGCTCCGCACCCGTAAAGCCGTAGATCGACTGCTTCCGATCTCCTACGACCATGACCTTCATGCGCGGTGCGAGCACGTTCACGATCGCAGCCTGGGTATCGGTGGTGTCCTGGAATTCGTCGATGAACAGGAAACGGAAGCGGCTTGCAAGCGATTGCGCCACCTCGTCGCCGGCAGCCGACTGGAACAATTCGATTGTCTTTTCCAGCAATGCGGCCGAGTCGAGTTGTTGGGCTTCCAGACACGCCGCGCGGTAGCGGCGATCTATCTCGACCAGCAGGCGCGCAATCTCGACGCGGCCATCCCCTTGCGGCCCCTGCGCCCGCGCCAGCGTGTTTTCCACGAGTTGCTGCGTGTTCATTCCGCGGTTGCGCACCCCCTCCAGCATGCGCCCCAGCAGTTTGCGCATTTTGTACTCGGGATAGGCGCCGGAGCGCATGCGCTCGACAAGCGCAGATGCCTGTGCGTGCTCCAGCCAGTCCTCGATCACCTGCTCGATGACCTGGTTGCGCACATAGCCCGCGAAGCTGACCGATGCTTCCCGGGATACGCCGGCGCCGTAGCCGTGCAAGGTCAGCACTTGGCGGCAAAAGCCGTGGATCGTGCCGATATAGGCGGAGGATACGCGTTCGCGCTGCTCGATCCAGTACAGGCGCCGGTCCGACTGCCCACGTGCATGCGCGATCTGCGCGGAGAGCGCTCTATGCAACGCATGCCGCAAGTGATCGGCCGCCTGGTTGGTAAACGTGATCAGGACGAACTCATCGGCGCTCGCCTCCTTACTCCCGAGCAATTCAATGATTCCTGCCACGGTCGTATAGGTTTTCCCGGCGCCGGCACCGGCGCTGACCAGGGTCAGCGGATGCCTGTGCAGGTGGGCGATAATGGCGCCCTGCTCATCGGTGACGCTGATCTTCTGATACTCGGCAGAGGGCATGGCAGGCGTGTTCAAGGTTTGCACCCCATACAGGTCTCGACGACGGGACAGTAACGGCAATGATCGCCGGAGTTCTTGGGAAATTTGCCGCGCTCGAGTTTCTGGATGCAGTCGGACAGTTCTAATTCCTTGTCTGCTCGCAATTTCTTAGACTGCATAGTCATCCAGAAGTGCAGGTCGCGCCACCACTTGACAGCGTCAGCCAGTGTTTTGAACAGGGCCTCGTCGTCTTCGGCGTCCTCGCTGATCGGCTGGTCGCCTTTGCCTGCGATTAGCCACAGGGCCGATTGGTTAGTTTCCTTGATGGCGTTGACAAAGGGGTCGCGGTCCTCAAAGAAGTCGACTTCCGCGGCGACCTCGACATGGCGCTGGCCGATACTGACAGGTCGAACCTTTTCACGGGGGTGGGGAACGGACACGCCAAGTACCGCCAGTTCGTTGGCGCCGGATGGGCGCAGCAGATACTCGACGGCATCGAGCACGTGGCGTTCGATCCCGACCCAGGCCAGCGGGCGCAGGCCCGGCAGGCGCGACTGGATCGAGAGGCGCACCGCGTCGATCGCGACCTCGATCAGGCTGCGGAATTCTTCCGCGCCATGTCGTCCCGGGGCTTGCAGCGCCACCGAATGCAGGGCCTCAGCCAGCCAGATCCCGCGCGCCAGCCATTCCAGTTGCCAGGCACTGCCGTAGACCCTGGCCGAATCGGTGAGCGCCTCCATCTTGAAGCGATAGGGACACAGACGGTAGGTCGCCAGTTCGGACAAGGTGTAGCGCTCGCGCGTGATATCGATCAGCTTCGGCAGCGGCACGGTCCTGGCTGGCGGCGCGCGTGGCGCGCGTGCCTCGACCTCGAGGGTGCGTCCCAACAAGTAGGCGGCTTCGTCGAAATACGGCGACGGTTGATAGCGGCGCTCCCAGTCCTGGCGCGCGTAGGACATCAGCAAGCGCTGTCGCGCTGCGCGTACCACAGCCAGAAAGCGGTAACGCTGGCGTTCGATATGCTCTTGCGCGGACCACGTGATTCGCGGCCAGGGCGGCGTGCCGGGCGCCGGCATGCGGCTTTCGTCCAGTCCCAGGAAAAACACGGTGTGACGCTCGATATTGTCGATTCCCTCCGGCCCTACGACCCAGACTTGCTGCGGCCATTCCCCGGGCGTGCTTCCGGGAAGATCGCCATCCTCCTCCCCGCCGCGCTCGTGGATGAGTCCTGCCAGCACCTCGCCGAATTCGTTGGCGTCGATGGCAACCGAGCGGCTCGCGACGAGGTCCTGCATGGCGTCGCGGATGTCCACCAGCACCTTTCGTTCGGTCGCCAGCATGTGATCGGGATCGAGTTGTTCGATCTGGTCGAGCAGTTGGGCAATATGGTCGCCAATCGCTCGTTCTCCGGCCGCGAAGACGCGCTGGCACAGGCGCTCGATGATGTCGAGCGCCTGACGCCATGTGACCAGGTGATCGGTCGTCACCAGGGAAGACGGAAGGCGGCCGGCGATCTGGCCCAGCACGCTGTCGCCCTCGTCCTTCAGTTCTCCAATTCGCTCGAAGGCTGCGGACCATTCGGTCTTGCTGCGGCAGAAAGTGAAGTGCTCGTGGGAGACCGCCTTGAATAGTTCGGTGCCCTTTTGCGCATGGGCTCCAAGCCATCCGGACGCGAACAACCCGGCAAATTGTTCAGCATCCATTTCCAGTGCGCCGCTCTTCCAGACTTCGTACAGGATCAGGATGAAACGCCCGACGGGCGTCAGCAACAGTTGCCGGGTCGGCAAGGCAAACAGGTCCGCATGACCGAGCAATTCTGCTTCTTCGCGCAGCAAGGGCGCCATGGCTGGCGCATCGCTGCAGACGATGGCGATATCGCGCGCGGCGAGGACGCCCTCTTGGTGGACCAGGCGGATGACTTCGCCGACACAATGCGCGACCTCGTCGTTGCGATGCGGGAACGCC
>Ga0265780_10007770_pt1 | contig 13119 bp, 9 predicted proteins | sample P1T30metagenome_FD_192432 | JGI IMG/M metagenome (GOLD analysis project Ga0265780, IMG submission 192432) | Plant litter microbial communities from East Loma Ridge, Irvine, California - P1 T30 | ecosystem: Environmental > Terrestrial > Plant litter > Unclassified | place: USA: California...
CCCACTTTCGGCGCGCCAGAACATGGCTCTCGGCCAGCAGCAGGATTTAGAGGCCAGAGACCACATAAGGAGTAGCAGCAGGTCATCCTTGCCGCTGGGGCCGGTGGTAGCGGGCCAAGCTCCGGCGGGCCACCGGGCAGCAGTCGCAGCTCACGGACCGGGCCGGCGACTTCGATGGCGTGACACACACCGACAGGGAGTTCGCCAAGCGCCGGCTTACCAGCAGCCTCGCCGAAACCAATACCTATCTGGCCGAGTCGGCTCTTCACCGCGCCCCCCTCAACAGTTCAGCGGCAAGTAGCCGCCGCTAACAACAAGGCCGCTCCGGAATCCGGAGCGGCCTTGTTGTTTTTAGGGGTGCTGCGTCTTTGCTTCTATCCCACCGGCATGCCTAGTACCCAGTCCTGCACAATGCGAATGAGGGCGTTTTCCTGGAAGGGTTTAGTAAGGTAGTCGTTCATGCCCACGGCCAGGCATTTTTCGCGCTCGCCGCTGATGGCATTGGCCGTGAGGGCAATGATGGGAACGGTAAGGCCCAGGTCCTGGCGCAGGATGGCCGTGGCCTCGTAGCCGTCCATCACGGGCATCTGCACGTCCATCAGAATCAGGTCGAAGGCGTGCGCTTTGGCTATTGCCACCGCAATTTCGCCGTTGGCGGCCTCGGTCACATCCAGCGAAAGGTTGGCCAGAAATACACTGGCAAGCATGCGGTTGAAGGAATTGTCTTCGACCAACAGCACGCGTTTGCCGCGCAGGGCATAGCGCAGGCTGCCCACGTTGGGAGCTTCCGAGCGCTGGGGCAGGTCGGAGGGGCTGCCCACGGCCAGGCGCAAGGCAAAGCGGCTGGTGGTGCCCCAGTGTTTCTGGCTGGTTACGTGCAGCTCGCCGCCCAGCAGCTCCACCAGCTTCTTGCTGATGCCCAGCCCCAAGCCCGTGCCGCCAAACCTGCGCGACACCGACGAGTCTTCCTGGCTGAAGTTTTCGAAGATGTGGGCCAGGTATTCGGCATCCATGCCGATGCCGGTATCGCCGACGGCAAACTCCACCACCACTTCGCCGTCGGGTAGGGGCTGCAGCAGCGAGCAGGCCACCGTAACGGAGCCTTCCTCGGTAAATTTTACTGAGTTGCCGGCCAGGTTCAGCAGTATCTGGGTGAGGCGGTAGGGGTCGCCGAAGAGCACGGCGGGCACGCCCGGCCCTATTTGGGTGAGGAAGCTGAGGCCTTTCTCCTCAGCCTTATAGAGCAAGGTTTTCTCAACCTGCGCCAGCAGTTGCTCGGGGCTAAAGCCGATGCGCTCGATGGCCATGTGTCCGGCTTCGATTTTTGACAGGTCCAAAATATCGTTGATAATGACCAGCAGGTTTTCGGCCGATGCCGTGATGGCGTGCAGGTAGCTGCTCTGCACGGTGTTTAGCGCCGTTTGGGCCAGCAGCTGGCTCATGCCCAGAATGGCGTTCATGGGCGTACGGATTTCGTGGCTCATATTGGCCAGAAAGTCCTGCTTGGCCCGGCTGCTGATTTCGGCCTGCGCTTTGGCCTCGCGCAGGCTGGCTTCCAGGTGCTTCTGGGGCGTCACATCCAGGTAAATCCCAATGGAGCCGACGGGCTCCTGGGCGTCGCTGTAGATGGGGGCGCCGCTCACTAGCAGCCACTTTCGCTCGCCGGTTTTGGTCGTAACGGCCACTTCGTAGGAGTCGGACACGCCGTGCTTGCGGGTAAGAAGCTTGCTTTCTACCATGGCCAGGTCGTCGCCATCGAGCAGCAGCGGCGAGAGGCGCTGGCCGGCCAGTTCGTCGGTGCAGTAGCCGGTCATGTCGCAGAAGCTCTGGTTGGCGTAGAGGAGATGGTCGTTCAAATCGGCCTCCACCAAGCCCAGCGACATGTTTTCGATGATGCCCCGGTACTTTTCTTCGCGATGTCGCAGGTCGGTTTCGGCCTTGTTGCGCGCCGTCACGTCCCGAAACTTCCACAGATGGCCGATGTAGTGGTCCTGGTCGTAAATCGGCGTAAAATCGCGCTCAATGATACGGCCGTCGAGCAGGGCAATAATATCGCCACTGGCGGGCTGCTTGCGGTGCAGCAGCGCCGCAATGCGCGCAATGTACTGGTGGGGCTGTTTCACAAAATTCTTCGACATTCCCGCCAGCCAGGCACCGTCCTTTTTAACGAGCTGCGCCGGAATGGTGGGACGGGTGAGGATTTTGCAAAAGGCTTCATTTGTCAGCACGATGTGCCCGGTTGCGTCTTCCAGCACAATGCCATCCTGAAAATTGGCAATGACGGTTGAGAGCTGCCGCGACGATGCTTCGAGGGCGCTACGGGTTTCTTTCAGCTCCGAGATATCGGTGTTGGACCCGCTGAAAATCACGGGCTGGCCGGTGGCGTCGCGCTCGGTGACGATGCCCCGCGACAGCACCCATATGTAGGAACCATCCTTGCACTGAATGCGGTGCTCGCTGACATACAACGGGGTTTCTCCCCGCAGGTAGCGCTCAAACGCCAGCGCGGCGGATTCTTGGTCGTTGGGATGCACGTGGTTCCGCCACGTCGTGAGCACGCTGGGAAATTCGTCGTCCCGGTAGCCCAGCATGGCCTTGTACGGGATGGAATAAAAAATTTCATTGGTAACCAGGTTGCGCTCCCACGTCCCATCGCCGAAGCCCTCCACGGTCAGGCGCCAGCGCAGGTCGCTTTCGCGCAACAACGCCTGGGCCTGCTTCAGCGAGGTAATGTCCTGCAAGATGCCGCTGTACACAACGCCCCGCTCATCGCTTCCAATCACCACGGCACTGCCCTGCATCCAGCGCAGGGGCTGGCCCTCCACCACTACCCGGTGTTCGTGGTGCCACGGAGCTTTGGCCCCCACCGCATCGGCCATCGACTGCATGAAGCTGGCCCGGTCGTCGGGGTGCACGAAATCAGGCATCCGTACGATGTCTTCTACCCGAATGCCAAACAGCTCGTACAGCTTCGGGCTGACGTAGATGAACTCAAAGCTGCCGTCCTGGTTTTTGCGCCATTCGTAGAGTACGCCGGGTGCGTTTTCGGCCAAAGCCTGAAACCGGACTTCGCTCTGGGCCAGCGAGCGTTGGCTTTCCTTCCACTCGGTAATATCCTCCACCAGCCCGGCCACCATCATCACGACGCCTTCTGCATCGCGAATGGGCAGCACCTTTACCCGAACCCAGCCGGGCACTTCGCAGTGTGGCAGCTTGGGCATTTCGTATTGGAATGGCACCTGCGCGTCCAAGCTTTCCCTGATGTAGCGCAGGGTGGCCGCGTCGGTCAGGTGAGGCCGCACGAACTGCGCCACCGGCTGGCCCAGCAGCTGCCCCGGAGTGGTGCCGCACAGGTCCGCAAACGCGCTGTTTGCCCAGATTACCTGACCAACCGGGTCCGCAAACACCACAGCGGCATACATGCTCTGTACCAGTTGCTCGTATTCGGGCATCAGCGGGATGGTGCCGGGGGCTGGGGTGGTGCTTGCGGCGAGTTGCGTTCGCAGGGCTTCGTTTTCGGCCTGCAACCGGTCCAGGGCCGCTTCCAGCTGCGCGCGGGTCATGTCGGGTCGATTCAAAGCAGAGAACGAGGAAAGCTAATAATGCTTATTAATCTGTATTTACGAGGCCAATTTAGCGGTGGTTTTCCAGCAATACGGGCCAGAATGCTCAGCTTATTCGGGAAACACTTGGCTTATCATGGAATCTTATTATTCCATCTGCCAGAACGCGAAAAGTTATTAGGCTGGCAGGTTACGCACGTGCGACACCGGCACCGGGCTGCCCACGCCCTGCTGCGCCAGTGCCCGCTGCAATTGCTCGATGATGCGGCCTTGGGCGGCACCGTTTTGCCCGGCGGCTGTGTAAGCCCGGAATGCCACCGTCATGCCGCCGGCCTTGAGGGCCGTAACTACCACCTGCGGCGCGGGCGTGGGCAGCACCTCGGCATCGGCCTGCATGAGCGGGATGGCCCAGCTACGCAGCGCTTCCAGGTCGGTGGCATTGTCCAGGTCGGCCACAATTTCGACCAGCGCCTTGTTCTGGGCCGTTTTGTTGATGATGACGTTGTTGGATGTGGCCCCGTTGGGCAGGATAATAGTGTCGCCCTGGCCGGTGACGAGGATGGTGTTGAAAATCTGGATTTCCTTCACCTCCCCCGATTTTCCTTGCGACTCGATGGTATCGCCCACCACGTAGGGCTTGAAAATGAGGATGAGCACCCCGCCCGCGAAATTGGCCAGCGTACCCTGCAAGGCCAGGCCCACCGCCAGGCCCGCCGCCCCCAGAATGGCCACAAAGGAGGTCGTCTCGAAGCCCACCATTCCCGCTACTGTAATGAGCAGCAGCACCTTGAGCACGATGTTAACCAGGCTGGTCAGGAAGCCGGCCAGCGAGACGTCGAGCTTGCTGGTAGCCACGGTAATAAGGCGGCTGGCCCAGCCAATCAGCCACCAGCCCACTACCAGGGCCACCCCGGCCATGAGCACGCGGGGCAAATAGAGAATAGCCAGGGTTTGGAGCTGCTGGGCGTAGGTGGCCACTTGGTTCATAAAGTAGAAATGAATGGAAATGAAACTCGGAGATACCGGATGAGCTGAGAGCAGAAAGGTTGTAAGTAATTACTAACGTCGTGCAGAGCGTGCTAGAACGTCATGCAGAGCGCAGCGAAGCATCTTGCCCGCCACTACTAATTCAATTGATTGGTTTACTTATTGCACGCGAGATGCTTCGCTGCGCTCTGCATGACGTTCTAGCTTTTTACTAGCTGTCTGCCGTGGCACCCAATCAATGCGCTATTCGTGGGCCAGGTGGGCATCGATTTTCCGAATCAGCTCCCGGTTGTTTTGCAGCACCGAGTGGTAGCTCACAATGATGCTCCGGATGACCGGTTCCCTATTCAGGTAGTTGTACATTTGGTCGGACTGCATAACGGCCAGAAAATTATTGCCCGAACGCTGTAGGTGCGCATCTAGATAGTCCAGGATGGTGCGCGTCTTGTAATCCGAAAAGCTCTTCGTTGCGTTCACCAAGCCCGGTATACGCTCCTGGTAATTATTCAGGATGTCGTCCAATAGCTCGTCATTTTCGATAATACCAAGCTTGCCAGCGGATTTAAGTCCCTCAAAGCGCGACGAGTTGGGCAGCAGACTCGTCGTGTTGAAGAGCGTCCACTGGTAGTGGTGCACACTGTCAACGTTCAGAGTTTTCGGGCTAAGGTTCCGAAAATACGCATAGCCCCGCAACACCTGGGTGTAAGTCAGCGAGTCGTTGCGCAGCTCGGTCAGGTCGCTGGTCAGGTCGGCCCGCAGGCCGGTCAGGAACTTGCGCTCCTCAGCCCGTTCCACCGAGTGCTCGTGCCAAGCGTGCAGCTGAATGGACAGCGTAACGGCAAAGACGATAATGCCGATTTCGAGCAGAATCTCCGGCAGCCGGTGCCGCCAGCCCTTCTGATGGTGGTTTTCTTCGATGCCCAAGGCTTTTTTCCCGTGTTTGGTGACGAGGTCTACTTCAATCATATATTACTTCCGGCAATTCGCCCCGACCACCAGCGGCCGTATGGCAACCGTAAAAGTAAAGATTGAACACGCTACCTCCCCTACCTCCCCGTCACCAATTCCACGCCCAGAATCTGGTCGCCGATGTCGAGCTTGTGCACCACGTCCAGGCCGCCCACTACTTGGGCAAAAATGGGGTAGCGGCCATCCAGGTGCGGGGTGGGCGTGTAGGTGATAAAGAACTGGCAGCTCTCAGTGTCCTTGCCGGCCGAGGCCAGGCCCACGCTGCCCTCCTCGTAGCGCAGGTCGCCGAACTCGGAGCGCAGGTTGTAGGGCGCGCTGCCGTTGCCATCGCCGCGCGGGTCGCCGCCCTGGGCCACGAAATTGGGCACCACGCGGTGGAAATACAGGTTGTCGTAGAACTTCTGGTTGATGAGTGTGACGAAGCTGGCCACTGCGCCGGGCGCTTCGTTGGGCTTCAGCTCCAGCAGGATAATGCCCTTGCTGGTGCGCAGCCGCACCTGCTGGCCCAGCGGCACGCCCTGCACCACCGCCCAGTCGATGGGGTGCTGCGCAGCCGTGGCCAGCGGCGAAGGCGTGGGCTTCGGGGCCTTTTCCAGCTTATCCAGGGCCTGCTGAATACCCTGCCAGGCTTCTATCTCGCGGGGCAGCTGCAGCTTGGCCTGGGCGTCGCGGAGGGCCGTGATGTCGGCGGGTTGGGCAACGGGGTAAAGCTTGGCATCGCCCAGGGCTTCGGCGGCCGTGCCGAGTAGGGCCACGTCGCCGCTGCTCAGGCACTGGCGCATGGCAACGGCAAAGTCGGCGTGGCGGCTGGCCGGAAAGTCGGGCAACCGACGCATGGCCAGCAGCGCCCCCGCCGCGTAGCCCGCTACCACCGGCGACTGCCCCGGCGCAAATGCCTCGGTACGCACAAAGTCGAACGCCGCCGGGTCCTCGCTCAGCGCTTCCAGCAAAAAGCCTTTTTCATACACCGTGGGCGCGGCCGGGTAGCGCTTCTCAATGGTTTCGACTAAGCTGGGCCGCGCTGCTGGGCTGGCGTGGTGCACGGCGGCCCGCAGCAGCGCCGCCCGCACCCGCACCGAGGCCTGCTTATTGCCATCGGCCAGGGCTGCCAGCGCCGCGCCCGATTCACCCTTGGCGTGGGCCAGCAGCCACTCGGCCGCTGTGAGGGCCACGGCGGGCTGGTCGCGGTTGAGGGCAGTGAAAACGGCTTTGCGACTGGCGGCGTAGCTGCCGGTATCATACGGCAGGGCCCGAATGGCGATAAGCCGAACCCGGTAGTCGGGGTCTTTGGTGGCTAGGCGGGCCAGCACGGCGGCCGGGCTGGCGCTCTTCGCAGCCGCCGCCGCAGGAGTTGCGTCAGGCGATGGGGCTGCGGCCGTTGGCAGGGCCGCTATTTTGCCCAAGGTGCTGGCCGCCGCGGCCCGCACGGCGTAGTTCCAGTCTTTTTGCGCTACGCGCAACAGCGTGCTTTTGGCTAGGCGCCTCAAATCAGCATCGAGGCCACGAGTGCGTGAGAGGCCAACTACGGCCGCCAGCCGGCCACGCACGGGCAGCTTGGGCGAGTTCAGCAGCAGGACGGTACGCCGGATGGTTTCGGGCGAAGTGAGGCCGCGCAGGGCGGCGCGGCTCAGGCCCCAAGCCAGCGCAGCAGCGCGGGCGGTATCGGTCAGAATTTCCACACGCCAGAGCTCGGGCAGGCTGTGGCGCGTGACGGTGCGGCCCAAGGCTTCGTGCACGTAGCGGCGCACCTGGCCGTCAGCTTCCTTCAACACCCGCACCCGCAGGCTGTCGACAGCAGTACTGTCGCCGGTTTGGCCCAGGGCGTAGGCGGCGGCGCGGCGCACGCTGGGGTCGGCATCCCGCAGTAGCGGCAACAGGCCGGGTACGGCAGCTGATGCCTGCACTGAGGCCAGCGCCAGGGCCGCTTCGCGCCGATAAGTGGGGTTGGCGTTGCTGAGGAAGGGCACGATGGCGGCCGTGTTGCGCTCGTCCTGCACCGTGCCAATCTGGCGAATGGTGGCGTCGTGGTATTTATTGGCGCGGTCGGCGCTGGGCCGCGGGGTGCGGGCGCAGGCGGCGGCTAATAGCAGCAAGGGCCAGAACTGGTAGGCGCGTATGGTCATAGGAAAGGTGGAGTGCGGGGGTTAGGGTGTTTCACATTAGGGAAAGGGCGTCATGCAGAGCGCAGCGAAGCATGACTGTTAAAACAGCTCTTCCTTCCATGCGCTACTCCCCGCCCCAGGATTCTTCCTGCGGCGCACTTTCGCCGGGCAGGTACGCCGTGCCGATGTCGTTCAGCATTTCGTCGAGCTGGGCAAACAGGACCTCGTTGCCGTGCTGCTGGTAGCCGGCCAATGCGGTTTCAAAATCTGCTACGCCCACCAGAAATGCCCGCAGGTTATCGGCGGTGATGGACTCGAAATGCCGTCCGTAGCCCATCTGCTGCACTTCGGCGGCGTTCAGCCACTGCTCAAACTGCGCCGGGATGGGAATGGCGCAAATGGGCTTGCGCAGGAAAACCGCCTCCGAAATCAGCGAAAAGCCGCCGTTGGTGACGATAGCGCGGGCGCTGGCCAAATCGGCAATAAAACCGGCTTCGGAAAAGGCGCGGAGCTGCACATTGCCGTGGTCTTCCTCCTTGTTGAAGCCGTACACGCGAAACTCCTGCTCGGGCAGTTGCTGCAGCAGCGGCACCAGGTTTTGCTGAGTAGTAGCCGATTGATACACCAGCACGTGGCGGCCCTTAGTGGGCGCGGCGGCCAGGATTTCGGGCCGAATGATGGGCGGCACCAAGGTGGTGCGCTTCTTCTTCAGGTCCAGGTTGAAGAAGGTGGTGACGAAGTAGTGGCGGCTGCGTGGCAGCTTGGCCCGTACAATGGCCTTAGCCAATTGGTGATTGCCGCGCTCGGCCTTCGGTATTGCCACATTCAACCGGGCCCGACTGATAATTTGCATGTTGTCGATGCTGACCACCGGCAGTCGCTTCAGCTTGGCAAACAGGTAGCTGAACGACTCAAAATCCGAAATCACCATGTCTGGCTCGAAGCCACCCAGCAGCTCCCGGTATTTGCTGAAATTCACCTGCAAATCCTCGGGCGCGGTGCGTAGGGTGAGTTTCACGGTCTGGGCCTTGCTCACGGCCAGGCCATTGTAGGCCAGGTGAAAGCCCCGGATTTCGTGCACCCGGCCAGGGAAGGCGGCGTCCAGCATCTTGTAGGCCCGGCTGCTGCTCACCACGCTCACATCGTGGCCTTTAGCCAGCAAGTGGCCGATAACAACTTTGCTGCGGGTAGCGTGGCCCAGGCCCTCGCCGGGCACTCCGTATAATATTTTCATGGTCGCAAAGATGGATGCTAAGGTGGATAAGAAGAACGGTAATGCCGAGCGCAGCCGAGGCATCTCGCGTGCAATAGTAACTCAATCGTGCAACGATACACGCGAGATGCCTCGGCTACGCTCGGCATGACGAAAGAGAAACCATTCCAACAAAAAGGCCCCGACTCAGCTAAGTCAGGGCCTTTTTACTTGTATAAAAAACAATAATTTATTCCGTCGTCACGACCAGCTTCTCGCTCCGGGTGCCCTGGCTCGACTCCAGCCGCACGATGTAGATGCCGGCCTTCACGCCGCTGAGCGGCAGCGGCAGTTGCTGCGGCCCAGCCGGGTATGCTTTCTCGCGCACCACGGAGCGCACCAGACGGCCGGTGGCATCGAGCAATGAAACCGTGACGGCACTCGAGCGCTCCAGTTGGAAATTGACGGCTGTGGCGCCGCTGCTGGGGTTGGGGTACACGGCCATTTGCACGGTACCGGGGGTGGTGGCCACGCCGGGCATGGTGCTGAGTACCACATTTTCATCGCCGGCCTGATAGGGCAGCACGTCGAAGTACGTGAGCAGCATTTCAGCCGTCGTGCTTTCGCCCCACTGTGTGGTCACGGGCGGGCTGTTGGGGTTGCGCGGGTTCTGGGCGGTGTTGTCATAAGTGGCATCCGCCATGAGGCGCGAGCCGGCCGGAATGCGCTGCAGGCCGGTGAAGCGGTAGGTACCCTGCCAGCGGAAGTCCCAGTTGTTGATTTTTACCATGCGAATAGTGTCGCCGTTGGGTTTCACGGCCCACACTTTCCAGCTTTTGCTGAGCAGGTGCGCGTGGGGCGACACGCTGAGAACGGTAGCCTCAAACGGTACCAGCAGCTGGGCGTGGAAGGTGCTGACTTGGTTGGCCGGAATCACAAAAGGCCCGTTGGTGAGCGTGACCGGCGAAATAGCCGGTAGCGTCTGGATGTAACGCGTGACGGGCTGACGGGCGAAGAAAATATTGACCACCGATGAGTCGGTCTGCGTCACGAAATTGGGGCCGTAGTGCACCTGCAGCAGCAGCGACGAGCGGCGGTAGAGCTTCTTGCCCATACCCGAGGGGTAAAACCGTGACTGCATGCCCGGCACCCAGGCCGCAAAATTGGTTTCGATGGGGTTGAAGCCGAAGCCCCCAAACTGGGTGTAGCCGTAGCCGGGCGCCGCCGCATCGAGGGACTGCGCCTGTTGCGTGGTGTCCATGCCAATGATGACGTGGTGCACGATGGACTTATTGCCCGCCCGGAATTCAATGGCTGCAATGTCGCGGTCGGTGGGCATGTTGATGGGCAGCACGAAAATGCGGTACATATCCTGCCCATTGCCCAGGTGCGTGAACTTCTGCGCCATCGGAATCACCATATCGGGTGTGCCCAGCTGTGAGCCGCTGGGGTACGTAGGCACGGGCGGCGTTTGGGCGGCGTTGCCCTGTGGCATGCCACCATCAACCCAAGAAGCTATTTTGGCGATTTCCGCGTTGGTCAGCGTGTTTTCGTCGAGGTAGTGGCGGTAGTTGGGGTCGGGCTTCCACGGCGGCATGTAGCGGGTACCCGTCACGTACTTAATGGTTTGGCCATGGCTGGCCACCTCAGCATAGGTGGTGAGCGGAAACGGTGCCACTTCACCAGTGCGGTGGCAGCTGGTGCAGTGCTGGTACACCAACGGCGCAATATCCTGGCTGAATGTGTAAGGCGTGGTCTGAGCCCGGGCCGGTTGCAGCCAGCCCACGAGGCTCAGGGCCAGTAGCAAGGCGGAGAAGTAGGGTTTCATCATGGGGTTTCGGTTAGGCGAAAAATAGAACGTCATGCTTCGCTGCGCTCTGCAAGCCGGTCTTCGGTTTCTTTTCAAATTTACTCAATAAAACAGCCCACCGGCTCGGTGCGCGGCACGGCAACTGGCTGGCCAGCAGTCACGGCGGCCAGGGCGTCGGCTAGTTCGTGGTGGCTGGTAATGGTGCGGTGCTGGCCCAGACCGGCGTAGGCGTCGTTCAACCGGCCTTGGTACAGCACCGTACGCCCATCGGCGGCCACCACTACAGCTTCGGGCGTGACGCGGGCGTGCAGCTTTTTGGTGAGCTGGTGACCGGCATCGGCTTGCAGCGGAAAAGCCAGCTGGTAAGTTTTGGCAAAGGCAGCCAAGCCGGCCGGGCTGGTTTCACGGGCCGGAAACACGCCTACGAACCGCACGCCCTGCGCAGCATAGCGGCTGTGCAGCTCGCGCAGCGGCAACGTGGCAGCTTGGCTAATAGGGCAGGTTTCGGCCAAGAAAACGTACACCGTGGCCCGGGGCGCAGGTGCCGAGCCGAAACCCATGAGTGTGAGGAGCCAAAGTAGCAGAAGCGGCATACAATAGGAATTGCAGAGTGGGCAAAAACGCTGTTTTCAGGGTCTGTGGCAAGAAGTAGTCCCGTTGGTTCGTTTGCTTTGCGGGGTTGGATGCTCAATCTACCCAAAAGTTACATAGCACAACCACTTTATTTCGCCGTAGCTCACCCTGCCACGGCGCTTACCAGACACTGCCCCTGCGACTCAGGTTCCGACTTTTCGGCCCGGTTTTCGTTTAGGTGGCCAAAACCCCTCATTTATTCGCTATGAATACCTCTGCTATGCCCTTCGTTCGCCGGCCTTGGACGGCCGTGCTGGCGGCCTCCGTCCTGCTGCTGGCCAGTGCCTGCTCGGCCCCGCGCGCCATCGTGTCTACCGGAAAGGTCACGCCCCAGGGCGAGTTCCGGGTGGGCTACAACCAAGGCTATAACATTGCCTCGGCTCCCATTGCCAAAGTCGGCAGTGCCATCAAAGAAGCCGCCAGCCAAGCCGCTACGCAGGAAAAAGTAGACTACACCGACGCCACCACGCAGCTACAGGCCGCTGCTCTCGCCTACGTCCTCGACCCGGTGCAGCCCACCGCCGACCTGAATATCCGCTACGGCATCGTTCCGCGCCTTGACGCCGGTTTCAAGTACGCCTTTGGTTCTTACGTGTTTGATACCCAGTACCAGCTACTGGGCCCCACCGGCACGCCCGAAAACCCCGACCGCAGCGCTACCACTGGCACTACCTACGCCAGCATCGGGCTGCAGTTTGCCACGCAGCGGGCCAAGCTGCCCAGCCTGTCCTTCCTCAGCGACATCAATTCGGTGCTAAATTTCCGGGCCACGCGCAACGATTTGCTGATTCCGCTCACGTTCAGCAATTCCTTTGGGCCGGAGGAGGAAATCGGGGCCATCAGCTACGGCCTTGTGTATGCGCACAGCTGGGTGAGCTATGGCTTTGCGCCCGATAAAATCTACAGCGGCTCGACCAAGGTGCCGGAACTGCCGCTGCAGAGCCGAAACTTCTCCTCGTTTGGCGGCTTCGTCAATCTTAAGCTGGGCTACCGCTATTTCTACGTTATTCCGGCGGTATCGCTGTTCTACCAGAATTACGGCGACTATGCCCTGCTGAATGGCCAGAGCACCTCGCTCAGCGGCGTTACGGTGGTGCCGTCGCTAGGTTTTCAGCTCCGTATTCCGAACCTTACGAAATAGCAGCAGCCTACCCCAGCGCAGAACCCGAGCGGCACACACCCAATTGGTGGCGCGCCGCTCGGGTTCTGCGTTGGAGCCCGCGCCAAAGGCTAATGCCCGGTAAATGTGGCATTTCCTCGCTTTCTTTGTTGCCCGTTTTTCAAAACTTTACGCGCAGCCCGCTGCCACCTTCTTTCGCCCCACCCCATGGAAGCTCCCAACCCTGAATTCATGCGCGAAGCCATTCGCCTGTCCATTGAGAAAATGCAGGCCGGGCACGGCGGCCCCTTTGGCGCGGTGGTAGTGAAGGATGGCAAAATCATTGCCCGCGGCTTCAACCAGGTCACTTCCACTCACGACCCCACCTGCCACGCCGAAGTCGATGCCATCCGCAAGGCCTGCAAAGAATTAGGCACCTTCCAGCTCGACGGCTGCGACCTTTACACCAGCTGCGAGCCCTGCCCCATGTGCCTGGGCGCCATCTACTGGGCCCGTCCGCGCCGGGTGTTCTATGGCAACACCAAGGCCGACGCCGCCGCCATCGGCTTCGACGACCAGTTCATTTACGAAGAGCTGGACCGCCCCATGGAAGGCCGCAAACTGCCCATGACGCAGTTGATGCGCGATGAAGCCCTAGCGGGCTTTCAGGCATGGCAGCAGCAGGAAGGCAAAACGGAGTATTAGTAGCCCGTCGTGCAGAGCGCCGCGAAGCATCTCGCGTGCCGAAGTAATCAATGCCGTTG